>Ga0326727_10023676_pt1 | contig 11691 bp, 13 predicted proteins | sample MB2enrmetagenome_FD_207643 | JGI IMG/M metagenome (GOLD analysis project Ga0326727, IMG submission 207643) | Lab enriched peat soil microbial communities from McLean, Ithaca, NY, United States - MB29MY | ecosystem: Environmental > Terrestrial > Soil > Wetlands > Peat | place: USA: New York... | reverse complement strand
AGCGTCCCCGACCCGCTCACCGTGATCGTGCAGCTCAAGCGCCCCTACGCCCCGATCCTGCTCTACCTATGCGGCCCGGGGAACGCCGTGCCCATCCTCCCGCGCCACCTCCTCGCCGGAAGCGTGCATCTCGCCGATCTGCCGTTCAGTGCGAACCCGGTCGGCTCGGGTCCCTATATGGTCAAGCGATGGCAGCGCGGCGACAGGCTCGAGCTCGTCCCCAACCCCTACCACTTGGGCGGCCCTCCAGGGATCGCCGACCTCACGATCCAGTTCGTCCCATCGTCGAACTCGGCGCTCGTCCTGCTGCGCGCGGGCGACGTCGATGCATACGTGAACGCCGACGACGCCCAACTCGCCGACCTGCGCTCGATAGCAAGGATCCGCGTCGACGAGGAACCGATCGACGGCACGGGCACGCTGATCTTTAACACCCAGACCCTGCGCAGCGCCACGGTGCGGCGCGCGCTCGCCCGCGCGCTCGATACGCGAGCGATCATCCAAAAGACGTTGCTCGGCGCAGCGCGCACCGAGGGGCCCGCGCGCGGTCTCTTCCAGTGGGCGTACGACCCGGTCGCGTACGCGATGCCGGCGTACGATCCGTTACCGGCCGGGCTCATCCTGAGGCCGCTCCATTTGCACCTCGACCTCGTCGTGCGCGCCGACAAGCCGAGCGCAACCTCGATTGCGACCGAGATCCAAGCCGCCGCGCATACGGCAGGCGTCGACATCACGATTCACCGCTATCCCGTGGCGACGCTGGTTGCGCCGGACGGCCCGATCTACAGCGGAAAATTCGATCTCGCGCTGTTCGCTTTCATCGCGGGGTTCGACCCGGATGTGACCGACCAATTCTCGTGCGATCGCGTACCGCCGCACGGGTTCAACAAGCCGCGATACTGCAACCCGGCGCTCGATCCGTTGCTGCGCGCGGCAACGGCGACCTACGATCGAGACAAGCGAAAGGCCGCGTACCTCGAGATCCAACGCATCCTTGCGCGCGATCTTCCGCTCGACACGTTATATCAGGCGATCTCGATCAACGCTTTTCCCAGCGCACTCAAAGACCAGACGACGGCCGTGACGACGCCGTTCTGGAACGTAGCGAACTGGCGCCTGTAGCGATTACGTAAACGCGGCGATGCCGGTAATCTGTTGGCCGAGCACCAGCATATGGACCTCGCTCGTACCTTCGTAGGTAAGCACCGATTCGAGGTTGTTCATGTGGCGGATCACGGGATACTCGAGCGTCACGCCGTTCGCTCCTAGAATCGTCCGTGCTTCGCGGCAGATCGCCAGCGCTTCGCGCACGTTATTGAGTTTGCCGAAGCTGACGTGCGAGGGATGGAGCCGACCTTCGTCCTTCATGCGCCCGAGGTGGAGCGCCAGCAACGATCCCTTGCCGAGTTCGAGCAGCATGTTTGCCAGCTTCTCTTGGGTGAGCTGAAACCCGCCGATCGGGCGTTCGAATTGCACGCGCGTCTTCGCGTACTCGAGCGCCGTTTCGTAACAGGCGCGTGCAGCGCCCATCGATCCCCAAATGATGCCGAAACGCGCCTCCGAAAGACACGCGAGCGGTCCACCCAGCCCCTTGGCAAACGGAAGCTGCGCCGTAGCCGGCAGCCGCACGTCGGCCAGCGCGAGTTCGCTCGTGATCGAAGCGCGTAGAGAGATCTTGCGATGGATGTCGCTGCGCGTAAAGCCCTTGGCGTCTTTGGGAACGATAAAGCCGCGAATCCCGTCGTCGGTATTCGCCCACACGATCGCCAGATCGGAGATCGAGCCGTTCGTGATCCACAGCTTCGTGCCGTTGAGAATCCAATCGCTGCCGTCGCGGCGCGCGAAGGTTCGCATGCCGGCCGGGTTGCTGCCGAAATCCGGCTCCGTGAGGCCGAAGCAGCCGATGAGTTCGCCGCGCGCCATCCGCGGTAGAAACTGGTTCTTCTGTTCCTCGCTGCCCCAGCGATGAATCGCATACATCGCGAGCGAGCCTTGTACCGAGGCGAAGCTGCGGACGCCCGCGTCGCCGGCTTCGAGTTCCATGCACGCGATACCATAGGCGACCGCGCTCGCACCGGGACATTCGTATCCGTGCAGGTGCATTCCGAGCAAGCCCAGCCTGCCGAGCTCGGCCCCGAGTTCGCGCGGCAGTATTCCCTCCTCGAACCACTGCGCGACGTCGGGCAGCACGCGGTCGCGCACGAAGGCTCGCACCGTATCGCGAATGAGCCGCTCTTCGTCGGAAAGCAGCGCATCGATCCCAAGGAAATCCACGGCGTCGGGGGCCGGGGCGGAACGCACCCCGTCCTGGTCTCTCAGAGCAGTCATCGGTTAACGAAGCTCATGTCGGCGTAGCGGGCGCCGGCGACCGCACTGACCGGAAAGATCGCTTCGATTTCGCGAAGCTCGCCGTCGGATAGCGTAACATCGGCCGCCGCAACGTTATCCTCGAGGTACTTGACGCGTTTGGTTCCGGGAATCGGCACGACGTCGCGTCCTTTGTGCAAGACCCAAGCGAGCGCGAGCTGCGAACTCGAGCAGCCCTTCTTCGCCGCGAGCGCTTCGACGTGGCGCACCAATTCGAGATTCTTCGCGAAATTCTCGCTCTGGAACCGCGGGCTCGACCGGCGGAAATCATCCGGATCGAAATCCTCGGCGCTCTTCAGCGCCCCGGTCAGAAAGCCGCGACCCAACGGTGAGTAGGCGACGATCGCGATGCCGCACTCGCGTGCGGCTTCGAGCTGGCCGTTGCTCTCGAGGTCGCGCGACCAAAGCGACCATTCGTTCTGCAGCGCCGCGATCGGATGCACCGCATGCGCGCGGCGGATGCTTTGCGCGCTCGCCTCGGAGAGCCCGAGGTTGCGAACTTTACCGGCGTGGACGAGCTCGGCCATCGCACCGACCGTCTCTTCGATCGGTACGTTCGCGTCGACGCGATGCTGATAGTAGAGGTCGATGTGATCGATGCCGAGCCGCCGCAGCGAGTCGTCGCAACATCGACGCACGTACTCGGGTTTCCCGCTGATCCCGCGCACGGTGGGGTTGGCGGCGTCGCGGACGAGCCCGAATTTGGTTGCGATGAAGAACCGGTCGCGCTTCCCCGAAATCGCTTTGCCGACGAGCTCTTCGTTGCGGCCGATTCCATAGGCATCGGCGGTATCGAGCATCGTGACACCGAGCTCGAGCGCGCGGTGGATCGTGCGAATGGACTCCGCTTCATCGGCCGCGCCGTAAAACTCCGACATCCCCATGCAGCCGAGGCCCAGCGCCCCGACGGCGGGACCGTTTTTTCCGAGCTGGCGCAATTCCATCGTCGTTCCTATCGCTTGAGGACGCGGGTGAGTTTGTCGAACAGCGCATCCGTCGAGCGCTCGAACGAATCTTCCATCCGGCGCCACAAGAGGCGGCCGTCGGTATCGCTCAGCGTGCCTTCGACGCGGTACTCGAGCGTCGTTTGCTTCCCCTCGGCCGAGAGGTAGAAGCCGTGCGTACCGTCGACGCCGTCGTTGAGAATGCGCCAGACGATCTTCTCTTCTGGAACGACCTCATCCAAAATAGCGTGGATTCCCAAGTGCCACTCTTCGGTCTTTCCCGGCGTAAGCGGACCAGGCGAGCGCATAAACGGCTGCGAGGCGAACGGCCAGATCTGGTCGCCCGAGGTACCCATCTCTTCGAGCAGGTGAAAGATCCGGCGCTTCGTGCCGTGGAACGTCCGGGAGCGCGATTCTCGAAGTGCGATTGGCATGCACGAGCGTTCTAGGCCTCGCCGAGGTAGGCCTCGGTCAACCATGCGAACGAGGTGCCGCGCCCTTTCCACTCCTCGTACAGACGGCGGTACGCGGATTCCATTTCCGCGAAACGCTCGCCGTCGCGCGGCAGATATGACGTGGACCGGGCGAGCCCGATCATGCCTTCCCAACCCAGCGGCATTCGGTGCTGCGCGCGTACGACGCGCACGTCTCGCCAGCCATGGCTGCGAAGGTCTTCCACCACCGCTCCCGAGCGGCGGCTCGCATCGACGGCGCCGTTACTCTCGTCGAATGCGTCGGTCACGGCCTCGTAGGCGGCGGTGAACGGGTCGGAACGGTCGCGCAGGTTCCAGACCGCAGCGAAGCGGGCGGGCACGCGCCGGATGCGCGCGGCTTCCTCGAGCACCTCGCCTACGCTGAACCAATGGTAGGCTTGGAAGGCCGCGATCACGTCGACCGATTCGGCGGGAAGCAGCGTGTGTTCGGCGCTCGCATCGATCGGCTCGATGCGGGCGGTCGGCTCGATCCGCGCGCGCATGGCCGCGTTCGGCTCGATGGCGTAGACCCGAGCGCCCGCGTCGGCCAGCAATTGCGACGAGATGCCGGTGCCCGCGCCGAGGTCGGCGACGACCGGCGCATCGAAACCATCGAGGATCGCCTCGATGACGGCTCGCGGATATGTCGGGCGGTAGCGAGCATAGTCGTCCGAACGATTTCCGAATCTGGCGGCCGGGTCCATAGCGCCTGGTATACTCCGCGCGAGGAGCCAAGCCCCATGCTCACGCCTGAAACGGCCCGGCGCTAGGCTTTCGGCCCGAGCGAGTCTTTCTCGGCGAGCTTGCCGAGACTGTTCACGACGAGGATCGCAACGAGCGTAATGATCACGGCGTAGATCAGCTCGGCCCAGATGCCGCTCCCCGGCTTCAAGAACACCGCGATGACGTCGCTAATGAACTTGTTCCATGCGCCGGCCGCGATCAGACCGAAGGCCACGGTCGCCAGCGAGATCATCGTTCCCAGGTACGTCGGTTTGACTTCCATAGCTCCTCCACGGCAAAAGAAAAAGGCCCGAAGCGATTGCTTCGAGCCCTACTTCTGTAACGATTTGGATTTCCATAGCTTCGGACTTTCGTCCAGATCGCGGAGCCGAGGCCCGACGTGGTCTTTGTGCCGACCACGAGGGGCGAGACGACAAAACGCTGGACGAAAAGGCGAAGCTATGCCTTGAGTTCGATGTCGACGCCGGCCGGAAGGTCGAGATGCATCAGCGCATCCATCGTCTTGGGCGACGCCTGGAGGATGTCGATGAGACGCTTGTGCGTGCGCATCTCGAAGTGCTCGCGCGACTTCTTGTCGTTGTTGGTCGACCGCTGCACGCAGAACCGGTTGATCTCGGTCGGGAGCGGCACGGGACCACTCACGAAGGCGCCGGTGCGCTTCGCCGTCTCGACGATACGCTCGGCGGATTGATCGAGCACCTTGTGATCGAACGCCTTCAAACGAATACGAATCTTCTGCTTACTCATCTCTATCCTATATTTTCAATGAACTCAAGGGGCGGGGCCAGAGGGGAGTCTATCACGACTCCCCTCCCGTTGTCTATTAGGCTACTCGGAGACGGCGGTGACGACGCCGGCACCCACCGTGCGACCGCCTTCGCGGATCGCAAAGCGCAGGCCCGGTTCGCACGCGATCGGGGTGATGAGCTCGACATCCATCTTGATGTTGTCGCCCGGCATCACCATCTCCACGCCTTCCGGCAGCTTGATCGTGCCGGTCACGTCGGTCGTACGGAAGTAGAACTGCGGACGGTAGTTCGCGAAGAACGGCGTGTGGCGGCCGCCCTCTTCCTTCGAGAGGACGTACACTTCCGCTTGGAACTTCTTGTGCGGCTTGATCGAGCCGGGCTTCGCGAGAACCTGACCGCGCTCGATGTCGTTACGGTCGATACCGCGAAGCAGCACGCCGATGTTGTCGCCGGCGATACCGATGTCCAGCAGCTTGCGGAACATTTCGATACCGGTGACGACCGACTTACGCGTCTCTTCCTGCAGACCGACGATCTCGATTTCCTCGCCGACCTTCACCTGGCCGCGCTCGACACGGCCCGTGCCGACGGTGCCGCGGCCGGTGATCGTGAAGACGTCTTCGATCGGCATGAGGAACGGCTTGTCGACTTCGCGCTCCGGATCCGGAATGTACGAATCGACCGTGTCCATCAGCTTGAAGATCGGATCCGCATCGGCGTCGCCCTTGCGGCCGCTCGACTGGAGCGCCTTGAGGCCGGAACCGCGGATGATCGGCGTGTCGTCGCCCGGGAAATCGTACTGCGTGAGCAGCTCGCGGATCTCCATCTCGACGAGCTCGAGGAGCTCTTCGTCGTCGACGAGGTCGACCTTATTGAGGAACACGACGATACGCGGCACACCGACCTGGCGCATGAGCAGAATGTGCTCGCGCGTCTGCGGCATCGGGCCGTCGGTGGCGGCGACCACGAGGATCGCGCCGTCCATCTGGGCCGCGCCGGTGATCATGTTCTTGATGTAGTCGGCGTGTCCCGGACAGTCGACGTGCGCGTAGTGGCGCTTCGCGGTCTCGTACTCTTGGTGCGAGATCGCGATCGTAATACCGCGCTCTTTTTCTTCGGGCGCGTTATCGATTTCGTCGACGCCGCGCGCGGCCGCGAGACCTTCGGTCGCGAGGCAGTGCGTGATCGCCGCGGTCAGCGTGGTCTTGCCGTGGTCGACGTGGCCCGTCGTGCCGATGTTGACGTGCGGCTTGTTGCGCTCAAATTTCGCCTTAGCCATGATGTTTCGTGTTAGTCCTCGTCTAGTATCCGTCGATGAACTCGACGGCGTGAGCTATGTTGTTTGTTGATATACCCCTAGCTGTATGCCGCCGAGGTTAGGCTGCGTCGCCCTTTTTGCCGCTCGATTTGGCGATGATTTCCTCTTCGACCGACTTCGGAGCTTTCTCGTAATGAGAGAACTCCATCGTGTACGTCGCGCGACCTTGCGTCGAAGAACGCATATCGGTTGCGTACCCGAACATTTCAGAAAGCGGGACGTGCGCGAGAATGACCTGCGCGCCGCCGGGCGCTTCTTCCGTCGCTTGGATCATGCCGCGACGGCGGTTGAGGTCGCCCGTGATCGCACCCATATAATCTTTGGGCGTGGTCACTTCGACCTTCATGATCGGCTCGAGCAAGATCGGGCCGGCCGCGCGATTGGCTTCTTTCCAGCCCATCGACGCGGCAATCTTGAACGCCATTTCCGAGGAGTCGACGTCGTGGTACGAACCTTCGAACGCCGTCGCCTTGAAATCCAGCACCGGGAAGCCGGCCAGCACGCCGCTTTGCGACGCTTCAGCAATACCTTGCTGCACGGCCTTGGCGTACTCTTTCGGAACCTTGCCGCCGACGATCTTCCAATCGAAGACGAACCCGCTGCCCGGCTCGCCCGGTTCGACGCGCAGCCAGATGTCGCCGTACTGGCCTTTGCCGCCGGACTGACGCACGAACTTGCCCTGCTTTTCGACCGTCTTCGTGATCGCTTCTTTGTACGCGACCTGCGGCTTGCCGACGTTCGCTTCGACTTTGAACTCGCGGCGCAGACGGTCGAGAATGATCTCGAGGTGGAGCTCGCCCATGCCGGCGATGATCGTCTGCTGCGTCTCTTCGTCGGTGAACATGCGGAACGTCGGGTCTTCCTGCGCGAGGCGCTGGAGGCCCTTACCGAGTTGGTCCTGGTCCGCCTTCGACTTCGGTTCGATTGCCTGCGAGATCACCGGTTCCGGGAACGTGATCGACTCGAGCAAAATGTGGTTCTTCTCGTCGCACAGCGTATCGCCAGTGCGCGTGTCGGTCAGGCCGACCGCCGCCGCGATGTCGCCCGCGCCGATCGCGTCGATATCTTCGCGATGGTTCGCGTGCATACGAAGGATGCGGCCGATACGTTCTTTCTTGCCCGAACGCGCGTTGTACACGTACGAGCCTTTTTCGAGCGTACCCGAATAGACGCGGAAGTACGTCAGGTTGCCGTACGGATCGGTCGCGATCTTGAATGCCAGCGCTGCAAACGGCTCGGAATCATCCGGCTTGCGTACGATCTCTTCGCCGTGCTTGTCTTGGCCCACGATCGGTTTGGCGTCGAGCGGCGAGGGCAAATAATCGACCACGGCGTCGAGCAGCGGCTGCACGCCCTTGTTCTTGAACGCCGAACCGCAGAGCATCGGCAGCACCGAACCGGCGATCGTCGCTTTGCGCAACGCCGCTTTCATGCGCTCGACCGGCAGCTCCGCGCCCTCGAAGAACATCTCGAGCAGCTCGTCGTCCTGTTCGGCGATCGCCTCGACGAGCTCCTGACGCCACTTCTCGGCGGTCGCCTTCAGCTCGCCGTCCGCATCGGTGAGGGGCTCGTCGCCCATCGTCGATCCGAGATCGTCGGTGTAGATGATCTTGTGCATCGTGAAGAGGTCGACGACGCCGAGGAAGTGATCTTCGGCACCGATCGGAACCTGGACGGGCACTGCACGCGCACCCAGGCGTTCGCGGATCTTGGCCACCACGTTGAAGAAGTCGGCCCCCATGCGGTCCATCTTATTGACGAAGATGATGCGCGGGACTTTGTACTTGTTCGCCTGGCGCCAAACCGTCTCGGACTGCGGCTGCACGGCCGCGACCGAGTCGAAGAGCGCGACCAGACCGTCGAGGACGCGCAGCGAGCGCTCGACCTCGACCGTGAAGTCCACGTGGCCTGGCGTATCAATAATGTTGATCCGGTTCTCGCGCCACGTGCACGCCGTCGCGGCGGACGTGATCGTGATGCCGCGCTCTTGCTCCTGGACCATCCAATCCATGGTCGCAGCGCCGTCGTGGACTTCGCCGATCTTATGGACGCGCCCGGTATAGAACAGGATGCGCTCGGTGCACGTCGTCTTGCCGGCATCGATGTGCGCGGCGATTCCGATGTTGCGGGTTTTCTCGAGCGTGAATTCTCTCGTAGCCACGGTTGACATCCTACAAAATTACCAGCGGTAGTGAGCGAAGGCTTTGTTGGCTTCGGCCATCTTGTGCGTGTCCTCACGCTTCTTGATGGTCGCGCCGGTGTTGTTGGAAGCGTCGAGCAACTCGCCCGCCAGCTTCTCCTCGAACGAACGGCCGCCGCGCGCGCGGGCATAGCCGATCAGCCAACGCATGGCCATCGCCTGACGGCGATCCGGGCGGACCTCCATCGGCACCTGGTAGGTGGCGCCGCCGACGCGGCGCGGGCGCACTTCGACGAGCGGCATCGCGTTCGAGAGCGCCTGCTGAAAAATCTCGTAAGGATCGCGGCCGGTCTTCTCCGCGATGATATCGAGCGCACCATAGGTGACTTGCTCGGCAACGGACTTCTTACCGTCGAGCATCACCTTGTTGATGAAGCGCGCGAGAATCTTCGAGTTGTATTTTCCGTCGGGCAGAATCTGCCGCTTTGGAGCCGGACCTTTACGTGGCATTGCTTAAAACGTTTCCTCTTACTTCTTCTTGTCGCGCTTGGCGCCGTATTTCGAACGGCCTTGTTTGCGGTTCGCGGTTCCCGCGGTATCGAGCGTGCCGCGGATGATGTGGTAGCGGACGCCCGGGAGATCTTTCACACGGCCGCCGCGCACGAGCACGACCGAGTGCTCCTGAAGATTGTGGCCGATGCCGGGGATGTAGGCCGTAACCTCTTCGCCGTTGGTCAAACGGACGCGAGCGACTTTGCGCAGGGCCGAGTTCGGCTTCTTGGGGGTCACGGTCTTCACTTGCGTGCAGACACCGCGACGCTGCGGGTTGCCCTTGACCTCGAACTGGCGCGTGGGCAGGTCGGGATGACCCGGCTTGGGACCCGTGAGGATCACCCGGAACGCACGAGTCTTGACCTTCTTGTCGGTCTTTGCCCGGCCGCGACGGACCAGCTGATTGATGGTAGGCAACCTAGTCTCCTAATAGCCTTCTTGCAACACACACAAAGTCGGCCGCACCTGCGGGTGGGCCTGAACTAGCGCAGTATAGCAGGGAGGAGGGTGGGCGTCAATGCGAGTTTTCGCCGCCGCGAGGATGGCGAATCAAGACGATGCTCGTCCAGATCACCCAGACCGCAAACGGCAGCAAACCCGCGAGAAACGTCCCCGTACCGGCCATCGCCGTGAAGCCGGTGCGCGAGAAGAGCGTGAGCGTCGAGAGCCCGCAGCCCGCAGCGGTCACGTACCCCCAAAAGACGAGCGCTCCCGGCAGGCTCCCATGGCGCCGGCCGCTGTGGCTGCAGGCCAGCGCCACGATCGCCGCCGGCACGAAGAGGATGACGCCGAGCCCATTGAAGACGTCCCAAAGCAGCGTGATGGCCGCGCCGTCCAGCGCCGCCGAGGGCTGAAACCCCAAGACGATCTGATCGACCGCTACCAGCATGGCCATCAGGCCGAGCGCGATCCCGCCGGCAAAGAGATAGGCGGGCAGGCCGTCGTCGGTTCCCGGCGCCAGCCGCAGGTAACCGCGGAGCTGGACCAGCCACCAGTAATAGAAGGCCATCCCCGGAAAGATCAGCCAGGCGGCCAGGAGCCACTGCAGGTGATGGCCGTCGACGTAGGCGCCGATCTGCGCCGGCGTCGCATCCGGCGTCGGCGGGACCCCGGGCGCAAACGCCCCGATCAGGGTGACGATGACGAAGGCGATCCCGGCCCAGCCGCCCGACCGCTCGACCCGCGTGGTAACCATCGCGCGCTATTTTTGGACGGCGCGCGAAAACTCCGCCGAAATCTCGGCCGGGCTGTATCCGCGGTGCCGCAACGACTCGACGAAGCGCCCGACCGCATCGGTCAGGGCGTTCGAGCGCGCGCGCCGGTCGCCGGCGGGCGTTTCGCTTGCGACGCGCGTGCCGCGCCGGCCCTCGCTCACCAGCCAGCCCGCTTCCTGGAGGTCGGCGTACGAACGCGCGACCGTGTTGGGTGCAACGCCCAAATCGCCGGCGAGCTGGCGCACGGTTGGTAGCACTGAACCGGGCGCCAGTTCACCGCGCTCGATGGCCGCGCGGATCTGCTCGAAGATCTGCTGATACGGCGGCGTCTCGAGCTCCGGATCGACCGCAATGAGCGAATCGCCGGACATCTATTTACAGGACCGCAACCGGAGCACGCATGCGGCCGCGAACGAATCCATTGACAAACCAGCAGGCAAAGGCCAAGAAGAGCACCGTTGCGATCCACGACGCGATGTTTGCGAGCAGCGTCACCGGGTGCATGGCCGCTTCCGCCACGCTGGTGTAAAGAAAGCTGATCGCAAACGAGAGCAGCAACAAGCTGGCGACGCGCGACCAACGCAGGCGGTTGTCGACGAAGAGTTCGATCTCCGGATCGTCGCCGCCGAGCAACGCGGCCATCGACGACGCGCGGTACGCGACGAACACGATCCCCACGCAGGCGAGAGCGATGACGACCGAGCTCGCCCGTAGCGACGGCTGATCGATCGTCGCAAGAGGCAGAACGCTCGCGACGAGCGCCGCCGCGTAGAGAGCCGGCGGCACGGCGCTGCCGCGGGGCGCGAGCACCGCCGCACGCCGCTCGGTCCGGTTGCGCAACGACAGATAGATCTGCGACATCGCTGCGGTCATTCCGAGACCAAAGAGCGCGTAGCCGACAACCGGAGAAAGCCATTTCAATAGCACCGCTATGCCGGCCAGTACCGCAAAGACGCCGATGATACGCCAAGGCGTCGTCTGCAGGTCTTCCATGGCATCGCGCTTTGCAAGCACGGGGCCAAGGCGTTCCTTGACCTTTGGGTCGCGCAATTCCAGCCAGAACTGAAACTTCGTCTGACATAACGTGCGTCCGGCAAGAAAGAACGCTATGCCCATCACCGGGAGAAAGATCCCGATATACCAGCGCATGAATTCGTCGGCGTTCAGGGTCATACGGCAACCTCCCAAGC
>Ga0326727_10023675_pt1 | contig 11691 bp, 7 predicted proteins | sample MB2enrmetagenome_FD_207643 | JGI IMG/M metagenome (GOLD analysis project Ga0326727, IMG submission 207643) | Lab enriched peat soil microbial communities from McLean, Ithaca, NY, United States - MB29MY | ecosystem: Environmental > Terrestrial > Soil > Wetlands > Peat | place: USA: New York... | reverse complement strand
ATTGCAACTGCTGCACCGCGCCGTTTCGATATAGGGTGCATCGGGCCCAGGCTCCGGCCCAGCGGCCGCCTCGGCCGGCGCGGCGACGGGGGCCGGTGCCGCCATGGCGGGCGGAAGGGCGGGCGGCGCAGCGGGCAGGGTCTGCCGCTCCCATGCCAGCCGCGCCGCTGCAACCTGCCGTGCCGCGTGCGAATTATGGATGCCGCCAAGCTCCTGCAACGCGCGCCAGCGACCCAGGCAGCGCCGCGCCTCGCGCAGCAACACGTCGTTCACGATCACCTTGTGCAGCCTGTCCTCGGCATCGGTCATGAACAGGCAAGGCACGCGGCCTTCCGGGTCCGGCGGCGCCCCGGCCACCGCCCCGTCCACCGGCACCAGATGGCCGTTCCAGGATGACGGCGCCACGCGGGCCAGATGCGGCCCGGCACGCCGGTCCAACGCCAGGAAATCAACGACCGAAAACGCCACCGTCTCGCCCTGCCGCTGATGCGCCGCATCCTCCCACCCGAGCGGATGCAGGGGCCAGTCGCGCTCCGGCTGCGGGTTGCCGTCGAGCGAAAACCGCGAGGCCCAGTCCGGCCCGGCGCCGGGATCGTAGGCGAAGGCCGGAAAGGCGCGCGATTCCACCGCGGCGGCCGACACCAGATAGGGCGGCAGCGGCGCGGTGGCCGAGCCGGCGCCGCTGAACAGGCTGAACAGCGCCGGCCCGTCATGCGCAAGACCGGCCCGCACCCGCGCCAGTTGGCCGAACAGATGCGCCGCCCCGGTCTGCAACACATAGGCATCGCCCAGCCCCAGCGCGGTCGCCGCCAGCGGCCGCGTGCGCAGCCCCAGCGCCGCCAGCAAGCCGCCGCCCGCCAGCAGGTCGTCGGTCTGCACCAGCACCTTGAACGGCAGCCCGGCGCCGAGCGCCTCCAGGATCAGCGCCGATTCCTCCGGCGTCAGGTCGAGGTCGCCGACGCAGACCAGATAGCCCGGGAAATCCGTGCCCGGCAGCGACCTGGCGGGAGCGTGGCCGAAACCGGCGAACAGCGCATCGTGCCGTGCCGGGTTGTAGTCGCCGGCCACTTCCAGCCGCGCCATGGCGATCGCCCGCGCCAGGTCCGCCGCAGCGGACCGGCGGTCGCGCCAGGCTTGCAGCGCCGTACCGCAATCGTCGAAGACGAAGCCATAAGGGGAGACAGCGCTGCCGGGCAGCGGGGCGAAACGCTGCGTCCGCAGCACCGTCAGCAGCCAGTCGATGCGCCGGCGCCGGGGTTCGTCCAGCCCCCCGGCCGGCGCGGCGCGGGCGAGCAGGTGCGCCATCGCGTCGAAGTCGAAGCTGTCCGCCAGCCCGCTTCCCATCGCCGCGCGCAGCCGTTCCGGGCTGCGCCCCGCGGCCGAGGCGACGAAGTCGGCCGCCAGGATGTCCGCCAGCCGCGTCACCAGCGCGCCGATCGCCGCCCGCAGTCGTTCCGTCGTCGTGCGCTGACGCTCCTGCCATTCATGCCGGAGCAGGCGCGCGGCCAGCCGCCGGTCGCAACCGGCCAGCGCGCCGTCGCGCGGCAGGGCCAGGCGCAGGCGGTCGAGGCTCTCGCGCAGGCCCGGATCGGCGGCCAGCAGCGGGCCGGCGGCGATGTCCCACGCCGCCGCCAGACCCGCTTCGGGATGCTTCGCCGCGACCCGGCGCAGCGCGGCTTCCAGGCGCCGGGCATGGCCGCGCAGGCGCTCCGCCGCCGCGTCGTCGCCGGTGCCCGCCACCGCCACGTCGAACAGACCGGACAGGCTGCCCGCCGGCGCGCCCGGTGCCAGCACCAGGGGAAAATCGTGGCGCAGCGCGGCCAGGTCGCGATAGGGCGCAAGCAGCGCCGGCAGCAACCCAAGCCCCTCGACCGGCTCCAGCGCGCCGGAGGAAAGGCGGCCCGTCAGGTGGAAGGCGAGCTGATCCTGGTGCGCGACATGCATGGATTTGCGCCTTGCTCAGCCGGCATCCGGCGCAGCGGCGGCGCCGTGCGGCCAGATGGTGACCTTGTCGAACTCGGCCTCCAGGCCGGCGCGGATGCGCTCGGGCGAGCGTGCCTGGCCGGCGTGGCGCAGATCCTCGTAACAGGGGATTTCGGGGTTGTGGTACAGGATGCCGACCGGGATCGGGTCGTTCATGTCCGCCACCGCGCGCGCAGCGGCCAGGTCGCGCGGATCATGCGCCTGCTGGTTGCGGTAGATCCTGCCCAGCGCCGGGCTGATCGCCAGGGCGCGCTCGTGGTGCAGCAGGCACACGCGCTGCGGATCCTGGATGAAGGGCTCGAACATTTTCGGCAGCCATTCCGGGCAGCGTTGCAGGATGCGCACGAACGACAAGCCCCGGTGGCGGTAAGCGGCACGCAGGATGTCGTAGAGCAGCTCGGGAATCCAATCCACCGCCTGCGCCACGAACGACACGTTCTGCACCCCCAGCGTCACCTGCAGCGGCTGCAACGCTTCCAGATACGAGCCCCGCGGCGTGGTGTTGCTGCGCGTGCCGATCGGCGAGGTCGGCGAGGCCTGTTTCTTGGTCAGGCCGTAGATCTGGTTGTCATGCAGCATCACCGTCAGGTTCATGTTGTAGCGGATGGCGTGGATCCAGTGCGCCGCGCCGATGCTGCAGCAATCGCCGTCGCCGGTATTGACGAACACGGTCAGATCGGGCCGGGCCATGCGCACCCCTTCCGCGATCGGCAGGGCGCGACCGTGAATGCCGTGCAACCCGTAGGTGTTCATGTAATGCGGAAAGCGGCTGGAACAGCCGATGCCGGAAACGAACACGGTCTTTTCCGGCCGCAGATCCTCATCGCGGCACAGCCGCTGCACCGCGGTCAGGATGGCGTTGTCGCCGCAGCCCGAACACCAGCGCGGCACCCCGCTCTGGTAATCCTCCAGCGCGTGGTGCTCGTCGTGCAGGCGCAGCAGGCATGCGGTGGCGTCGCTCATGCGGTCTCTCCCGAAGCGGCGCGCAGCTTGCCGAGCACCACCTGGCGGATGGTGCCGGGCTTGATGGCCTGACCCTTCACCTCGCTCCAGCAGTCGATGTCGATCAGCGTGCGGGCGCGCAGCAGTATCGCCAGCGCCGAATAACGGCGGTTGTCGGCGTCGATCATGGCATCGTCCGGCCGGTCGCTCCAGTTGGCCTCGATCGTCATCACCTGCCCGAAACGGCGCATGATTTCCTTCAGGCCGGGCTGCATGGGCTGCAGGAACGACAGATGCAGCGAGGCAACCCGACAGCCCTCCGCCCGCAGCCCATCGACCGCCTCCTCGATGGCGCCGCGCGTGCTGCCCCAGCCCACCACCAGCAGATCGCCTTCGGCATCGCCATGCACCACCGGCGGGCGCAGCGTCTTTGCCAGGGTGGCGAGCTTCAGGCTGCGCGCGCGGATGCTTTCCTGGTTGATCTCCGGATCGTAGGCGACGTGGCTGGCGCGGTCATGCGCCAGCCCGGTGAGCGTGTACATGCCGCCAGGCTGGCCGGGGATGAAGCGGCGCGACAGGCCGGTGGCGGCGTCCCAGTCGTACGGCCGCGCCCCGGCGGCCACCCGGCTCTGGTCGGCCGGCGGGGCAAGCCAGGCTGCGTCGAAGTGCGGGCGCGGGATCGGCTGCTGCGAGGTGGCCAGCGAGGCGTCCGACAGCACCACCACCACCATGCCGAAGGTTTCCGCCAGTTTGCGGGCGGTGATGACGCTGTAGAAGCATTCCTCGATGGTGGCGGGGGCGATCACCACTTTCGGCGCGTCGCCATGGCTGCCGAACATCGTCGCCAGCAGATCGCCCTGCTCGACCTTGGTGGGCTGGCCGGTGCTGGGGCCGCCGCGCTGCACGTTCACCACCACCAGCGGAATCTCGCCCATCACGGCCAGCCCGATGCCTTCCTGCTTGAGCGAATAGCCCGGCCCGGAGGTGATGGTAACGGCGCATTTGCCGGCATAGGAGGCGCCGAGCGCAAAGGCGCAGGCGGCGATTTCGTCCTCGGCCTGATGCACCAGCCCGCCGACGCTCTCGAACACGTCGCTGAGATAGTGCGAGGCCGAGGTGGCCGGGGTGATCGGATACATGGCGCAGACCTCCATGCCGGAGGCCAGGATGCCGAGCGCCAGCGCGGTATTGCCGTTCACCACGATCTGCGGCTCGGCGACCGGGGCGGCCGGGATGCGGAACCTGAAATCCAGGCTCCGCTCGGCCCAGTCGAAGCCGGCTTCCAGCAGCTTCACGTTCTGCGCCACGACGCCCTGGTCTTTCTTGCCGAAAGCCAGCGCGATCTGCTCGCGGGCGAGGTCGGGCTCGAAACAATAGATGCTGCACAGCATGCCCAGGGCGAACATGTTCTTGCCGCGCCGCGCATCGGCCACCAGCCGGCGGCACTCAAGCTCCATCGGGATTTCGCGCAGATCGTAGCCGGCGGCCTTCAACTGGTCGTGGATGCGCACATAGGCGGCGGCGATCGCCGGGTCGCGGTCCTCGCGCCACATGCTTTCCAGCAGGATGGTGCAGCCCGGCTTCAGTTCGCCGGCCTGCACGCGGCCGAGCAGCACCTGCTCGTTGAACGCCACCACCAGGTCGGTCTCGCCGCCGCCATTGGTGATGCGCCCGGCGCCGAGCCGGATGCGGTTGCCGCTGGCGCCGGCCGTGCTGCGGGCGGGCGGGCGGATTTCGGCGGGGATGATCTCCACCGTCCACACGCCGTTGCCCATGCGCGCGGCGATGGCACCGAAGGCCTGGCCGCAGCGCTGGGCGCCTTCGCCGGAATCGCTGATGATCTCGACGATGTGCTCGGCGAGGAGCACCGGCTGGCGGGGCGCGGCGGGGCGGTCGAGCGGCAGCGTGGCGGTGTCGTTCATCGGGGACCTCGGATGGGTCGGAATGTAAGAAGTTGGGGCGCAGCCCCAAACCCCGCCAGGAGGCTTCGCCCCCTGGACCCCCACAAGGGGCTTAGCCCCTTGACCCCTTCCTTAAAGTCATGGGGTCAAGGGGGCCACTGCCCCCTTGCGGGTCCAGGGCAGCGCCCTGGCCTTGCTTGATTGCTATCATCCAAAAGCCCGCAGGCGAACGAAATTGCGCACCTCCCGCGGAATGCCGAACAGCGTTCCGGTCAGATCGCCGGGCGTGTGCGGCGGTGCCGGGTCGGCCAGGCCGAGATAATTTTTCATGCTGCCCGCCGCGCGCCGCCCCGCCCCCATCGCCTCGATGACGGTCGCCGCCCCCGTAACGATGTCGCCGCCGGCATACACACCGGCCAGCGACGTAGCAAGCGTGTCGTCCACCGCGATGTAGCCGCGCTGGTTCAAGGCCAGCCCCGATGTCTGGCCGATGATCGGGTTGGCGTTGGTGCCGATGGCGAAGACGATCTGGTCCACCTCGATGTCGTGCTCGCTGCCCGGCACCGGCACCGGACGGGCACGGCCGGAACGGTCCGGCTCGCCCAGCACCATGCGCTGGCAGCGCAGCGCGCGCACATTGCCCTTGCCATCGCCGAGCACCTCCACAGGCGCGGTCAGCCAGTGAAATGCGATTCCTTCTTCTTCGGCGTGATGCACCTCCTCGGCGCGTGCCGGGCATTCGGCGCGGCTGCGGCGATAAATGCAGCTCACCTGGTCGGCGCCGAGCCGCAGGCAGACGCGCATGGCATCCATGGCGGTGTTGCCCGCGCCCACCACGGCAACATGCCGGCCAAGCGGCAGCGGCGTATCGACAGCCGGAAAGTCGCGCGCGCGCATCAGGTTGCAACGGGTCAGCAACTCGTTGGCCGACAGCACACCGTTCAGCGAGTCGCCCGGGATGCCCAGCATCGCCGGATAACCGGCCCCGGTGCCGATGAACACGGCATGGTAGCCGAGTTCGTCGATCATCTGCTCGATGGTGAACAGGCGCCCCACCAGCGTGTTGCACTCGAACCGCACGCCGAGCCGCCGCAGCGCCTCGATTTCGGCATCGACGACGCTGTTCGGCAGACGGAAATCGGGAATGCCATAGCGCAGCACGCCGCCGGGCAGGTGGAACGCCTCATACACCGTCACGGCACAGCCGGCCTTCGCCATGTCGGCGGCGCAGGCCATGCCCGCGGGGCCGGAGCCGACCACGCCGACGCGGAATCCGTTCGGCTCAATATGCGGCCGACGCGCCCAGCCCTCCGCAATGGCGCGGTCGCCCACGAAGCGCTCCAGCCGCCCGATCGCCACCGGCTCCAGCACATCGCCAACGATGCATACGCCCTCGCACTGGCTTTCCTGCGGGCAGACCCGGCCGCACACGGCCGGCAGCAGGTTGGTGCGGGCCAGCACATCATAGGCGCCGCGAATGTCGCCGTCCGAGATGCGCGAAATGAAACCTGGGATGTCGATGCCCACGGGGCACCCTCCGGCACAGGCCGGTTCGGGGCAGATCAGGCAGCGCTGCGATTCGAGCGTCGCCTCGGCAACGTCATAGCCGAGGGTCACTTCCTCGAAATTGGTGCGCCTGAGCCGGGCATCCCGCTCGCGAACCGGCGTGCGGCTTTGCGGGATGCTGCGTATTGTCCGCTTCCTGGTCACTTCCCCTCCGCTTGTCAGGAAGAAATCAAGGCCAGGGCGCTGCCCTGGACCCGCCCCGCGTGCGGAGCACGCCTTCTGCACGACGGGTCGGTGGCCCCCTTGACCCCATTCCTTAAAGGATGGGTTCCAAAAAAGTGCGCATGCGGCAGGTTTCCGACCAGCGCGCCACCGCCGCCGCCTCCTCCTCGGCATAGCGGCGCAGGCGTATCATCAGATCGTCGAAATCCACCAGATGACCGTCGAAATCCGGCCCATCGACACAGGCGAACTTCACCACATCGCCAAGCTTCACCCGGCAGCCGCCGCACATGCCGGTGCCGTCCACCATGATCGGGTTCAGGCTCACCATGGTGCGGATGCCGTGCGGCCGGGTCGCCTCGGCGCACGCCTTCATCATCACCGGCGGGCCGATCGCCACCACCTCGTCGATATCCGGGTGGGCGGCGATGGCCTGACGGATACCGTCGCTGACGAAGCCTTTCATTCCTGCCGAGCCGTCGTCAGTGCAGAGGATGACCTCATCGCATACTGCGCGGAAGCGGTCTTCCCAGAATACCAGGCTGGCGGTGCGGAAGCCGAGAATGCCGATAACCGTCGCCCCGTTCCGCTTGAAGCCGCGCGCCTGCGGGAACACCGGCGCCACGCCGAGGCCACCGCCGACGCAGACCACTTTTTTCGCGCGGCCCAGATCGCTGGGCATGCCCATCGGCCCGACCAGCGCGTGCAGGCGGGTGCCGACCCGGCAGGTCTGCTGCATTTCCTTCGTGGTCTTGCCCACAGCCTGGATGACCAGCGTAATCGTGCCATCGTCCGCGTCGAAATCGGCGATGGTCAGCGGGATGCGCTCGCCCTCCGGATGCGACATGACGATGACGAACTGGCCGGGCCGGGCGGCACGGGCCATCATGGGATGGCGCACGGCGAGCAGGTAGGTTACGTCGGAGAAATCCTCGCGCCGGACGATGTCGAAGCCGGCCGGGGTATGGGTGTCTGGCATTGGACGGCGCCTCCCTTCGGCGCGAGGCGGACCGGGTCAAAGTCCGCCCTCCAGTTCGCCGGCGGCATCATACCGCACAGCGGAAATATCGGCCCGATCGGTCCTGCCCGGCCCGCACGTCCCGGGCCGGGCCGGGCAGGACCGGCGACAGAGCCGCACCCGGCTACCCCGCGGTCTGCGGCACCAGCATCTCCGCGCCCGGGCGGGCGGCGGTATCGGCCTCCGTCAGCATCCGCCATACGCCACCGGCCAGAATCTCGCTGGGGCGGAAGCGCGCTTTGTAGGCCATCTTGCGGCTCTCCGGCACCCAATAGCCGAGATACACATAGGGCAGACCGGACCACCGCGCACGCTCGATCAGCCACAGGATGGTGTAGGTGCCGAGCGAGCGACGCTCCTGGTCGGGCGCATAGAAGGAATAGACCGCCGACAGCCCGTCGCCCAGCCGGTCGGTCAGGCATGCGCCCACCAGCCGGTCGCTCGCATCGCGGAACTCGGCGATAAAGGTTTCGATCGGCGTATCCTCCACCATGGCGCGATAGTCGTAGAAGCTCATGGTGGCCATGTCGCCATCGCGGTGGCGGGCCTGCTGGTAGCGCTGGAACAGCTGGAACTGCTCGGCGGTGGCGCGCGCCTGCACCTCGAACCCGGCCAACTCGGCATTGGCTTTCAGGATGCGCCGCAGCGAGCGGTCGGGCTGGAAGTCGGCGACGGGCACGCGGATCGGAATGCAGGCGTTGCAGCCCGGGCAGACCGGCGCATAGGCGATGTTGTGGCTGCGCCGGAACCCCGCCCGCGACAGCCGGTCGTGCAGCAGGTCGGCATCGGGGCCGGTGATCTCGGTCACCACCTTGCGCTCGGTGCGCCCGGCCAGATAGGGGCATGGCAGAGGCGCAGTGGTGTAGAAAAACTGGGGTCGCCGCGGCGGCTTGTAGCTCATGCGTTCGGAGAACCTCCCGGAACCATGTTCCAGGGCATCCCCGGCGGCGTCAATGCCGTCGTCAAGGGCGGCCGGCGCATCATGGGCGGATGGCCGGGCCAGGGCGCTGCCCCCGGATCTTGTCCAGCGCGCAGAGCGCGTCGGCGCGATGGGTCAGTGAACCCCTCGACCCCACTCCTTAAGGAATGGGTTCCAAGGGCAAGCCCTTGGTGGGGGGCCAGGGGGCAAAGCCCCCTGGCGGGGTCCGGGGCAGCGCCCCGGCTGGGGCACCAAACCCGCATCACGGCGCCCCCCCAGGCGTCAGGCTCAATCGTGCGGCCACCGTATCGGGCCGCGCCGGGATCATCACCGTCCCGCCATCGCGCCAGCGCTGCCCGAAATTGCGTGCGAGCGGGCTCAGCACATGGCCCGACTGACCGGGCGCCACCAGGAACAGGCTGCGCTCCAGGTCGGCGAGGTCATAGACGCCGCGGAAGGAAGCGCCGTGCTTGGGCTCGAACGAGCCCGGATGCATGCCGGAGCGGAACAGGGTGGAATCGTCGCCCGGCGCGGGGATACGCAACTCGACCAGCCGTCCCAGCAGCGGGATCGCGCCAAGGACCGGGTGGGCGAACACGGCTTCGTGCGCCGCTCCCCAGCGCCAGGCGCCAGGGTCGGGCCCGAACCGCGTCGCCAGCACGGCAACCGCCTGCTCCAGCGCATCGGGCAGCAGGGCGGCACAATCGCCGCCGCACAGCGCGCCGCCGTCGGTGCCAAGCGCCGCCGGGATCAGCGCGGTCCAGGGCGCGACCGCCGCCATCGCATCCGGCGGAATGCGGGCGCGCACCAGGATGTCGCGATAGAGGCGCTGCATCCAGGCGTTGAAAATCAACGGCTGCGGCCGGTCGGCGGAGGCGGTGCCGTCCCAGTCCGCCAGCAGGGCCAAGGCCCGCGAGGTCAGCGCGGAGGCCGCCGGCACCGCGCGCAGCCGGGGCAGCAGGTCGCGTGCCACCAGATCCACCTTATCGGTCTGCATGGCGGCGAAATCCGCCGGGGTGAAGCGGCCGGGCCGGTCCAGCAATTCGCGGATGCGCCGCGCCCGGGCATCGTCGAACCAGTCGCGGCCGAGATAGGGCACAAAATCGGGAGGGGCGATGCGCTCGTTGGCGTTCACCAGCCGTCCGCTCTCCGGTGCCATCAACCGCGGCAACGCCTCGCCGCTGGCGAATCCGGTCCAGTCATGGCCGCCATCCGCACCCGTCACCGGCCAGCTGCCGTCGCCGGCGCGGCGCAGCGGCACGCGCCCGGTAACGAACAGGCCGATACCCTGCCGGTCAGCCACCAGCAGATTCTGCACCGGCGCAGTGATCAGCGCCGCCGCGCGTCCGGCCTCGGCCACGCTGGCGGCACGGTTGAGCGCCAGCAGCCCCGGTGCGGCGTCGCCCAGCGCCAGGTTGGCCGCCGCCAGCGCCAGCACGTTTTCGTCCTTCCCGGGGCCGGACGGAGCGACCAGGTCGCTGACCACCGGCCCGTGCCGGGTCTCGCGCACCCGCAGCACCTCGTCCGGGGCGCCGCGTACATGGATCGTCTCCTGCCGCACCGAATAGGGGCGCGAGCCCTCCGGCGTCAGATAGGCATCGGGGCCCGAAGGCGTCTCGACGAACAAATCCTGGGTGTCGGCACCGGTGGTGGTAAAGGTCCAGGCAATCCGGCCGTTATGGCCCAGCACCAGGAAGGGCACGCCCGGGGCGGTGGCGCCGGCCAGCGTGCCCTCCGGCGTGTCGATGCGGGCGAGATACCAGATGCCGGGCAGGCCGAAGCCCAGATGCGGGTCGCCGGCCAGCATCGGTGCGCCGCTGGCCGTGCGCTGCCCGTCCACCGCCCATTCGTTGCTGGCGCTGGACGGCAGGGTGAACGGTCCGGGAAAGCCGGGCAGCACCGCCGCCAGCCGCGCCGCCACCCCTGCCAGCGCCGGGTCCAGCAGCGCCTGGGGCTGCCCGGCGCCGCCGGCGCCGCGCGGCCACAACGCCTCGATCACGGAATGGGGCACCCGGCCGGCGAGCGACAGACGCGCCAGCTCGGTCCGCCAGTTGTCGGACAGCCAGACGCCCATGGTGCGGCCCCACAGCAGGCTGTCCACCGGCGTCCACGGGCGCGGCGCGCCGAGCAGCAAAAACTCCGCGGCGGCGAAACGCCCGCGGGCGCCGATCCAGCCGTTCACGCCGCGCGCATAGGCTTCCAGTATGGCGCGGGTTTCGGCCGGCAAAGCGGGATAGTCGGCCTCGGCGCGCATGCGCAGCCCGAGCGTGCGCATCATCCGGTCCATCGGCAGCGTCGCCGGCCCGGCGAGCTCGGACAGCTCGCCGGAGGCGGAGCGCCGCATCAGCTCCATCTGCATCATGCGATCACGCGCATGGACAAAACCGAGCGCCTCAGCGGCATCCACGGCGCTTTCCGCGCGGATATACGGGATGCCGTCCGGGTCGATTTCGACCGTCGCCGGCGCCGCCAGCCCGGGCAGGCTCGCCTGCAGGGTGCGGCCGGGCAGCGTCATCCACAGCAGCCCTGCCATCGCGGCGGCAGCCAGTACCAGCACGACAGCCAGCAGGCCGAGCAGGCGACGCAGGGCACGCCCGGGAAGACGGGGGAAAAAGCGCATAGCGGACAGGTAGCGAAGCCGCCCGCCCGATGGAAGGGCCGATTGATAGGCATGGGCGCGTAAGCCGGTACCGTGGCAACATCGCGACGAGACGGTGCAAAACGGTGCTATATCTGCGTCCCGGCCGGGACCGTCCCGGCCGGCACCGGCGCGTGCGAGGTGCGACCATGTGGCTGCTGACCACTTTCGGCTTTTTCAGCATCGTGGAGAAACCGGAAGACCGCGCCGCCGGCACGCTCACCGTGCGCGCCCGGGTGCGCGGCGATCTGGTGTCGCTGCGGGCCAAATACCTGCCGGCGATCGGCGAGATCCTGGCGACCCCGGACGGGGACTATGCGTGGCGGGCCCGCGTCGCCAGGACGGAACTGGCCGGCGCGCTCGGCCGCATCGCGCTCGACATCGACTACGCCAACTTCAAAAGCGAGGTCGCCGAGCGGATGGGCTACGCCCGCGAGCAGGTCTATCACGAGGTGTGGGAGACGCTGGCGGGATTGCAATACCAGAAGAAGTAGGCCGTCAGAAATAACGACCCCTGGAGTAAGGCAAGGCCAGGGCGCTGCCCTGGACCCGCCCTGCGCTC
>Ga0326727_10023674_pt1 | contig 11692 bp, 7 predicted proteins | sample MB2enrmetagenome_FD_207643 | JGI IMG/M metagenome (GOLD analysis project Ga0326727, IMG submission 207643) | Lab enriched peat soil microbial communities from McLean, Ithaca, NY, United States - MB29MY | ecosystem: Environmental > Terrestrial > Soil > Wetlands > Peat | place: USA: New York... | reverse complement strand
AAAGATCAGGCAATGCTGTTTCGAAACGAGCGGGTCGGGAATCTGCACCTGGTTGGCCGGAGAACGCCCAACTGAGTTGAGTCTTTCCAGCGCGATTTCCCGAATCCCATCGCCGGCTTTAACGATCAACTTGGCCATAGGGCTTCATCATAATGATCTTTAAAATAATCAGGGCAGCGTTTCTCAAGTTATTTTAATTAACGCGCTTCAAAGTTTCCTTTCCTTTTCCGCCTCCATAGGTGCCGTTAAGTAATCCTCTTGCCCCAACTCCATAGGCCACGACACCTTTCATGACGCCGGAACCGTTCCTGTTAACGGTCAAAATCTGCCCGGACAAGGCTCCGGTACCGGTATAATTCTGCTCTGCAATCTTCCACATAACATGGTATTTGTTACCGCTTTGGGTAATCACCACCGTCCCTATATACCTGCTGCCGTCAGGATTAATTCCCTCAAGGGTGTAGTTTCCCACTATCGTTTCAGCATTTCCAGGGATTGCATTCATCGGTGACACGGTCTTCTGCGGAAGTATCTGGCGTCCTAACTGCGGTGATTTGAAGTGCGAATCGTCCGCCGGAGGAGTATTTAGAGAAGGAGAAGGAGCAGGAGAAGGAGAAGGCGTTTTTGCCTTTACACTCGCCATGTAAGATTTGGCGCCGGCATTATCAGGATTCACCTCCAGGGCCTGCTTGAAGAAGAGTTGCGCTTTATCTGCGTTGCCCTTCCCGACATAACAGGTCCCGATATTTGCAAGCACATCATCTTTGTTGCGCGGCTGGAGTGCCAGACCGGCCTGGAAGGCGTCTATCGCCATATCGAAGTCAGCCAGTCTCATGTACGTGTTGCCAAGCTCGCAGTAGACCTCCGGGATACTGCTGTTCAATGTCAATGCCTGTTTGTACCGATACACGGCTGTCCGGTAATCTCTTTTGGAAACAAGAAGGCGCGCCAAGGACAGTGTGCAGTCAAAGCTGTTCGGATTAAGAGCCAAAGCTTCCTCGAGCAGCTTTTGAGCTCCATCCGGATTGCTTGCAAATTGCTTTTCGGCCTCGGCAAGCAAAGTTTCAGGAGTAGCCTGCCGCGGCTGGTTTGTGCCGGCATCAGGCTGGGAGACCGGGGGCCGAACGAATCCATGACCAGCCGGCGAGGACGATTCGGGATTGACCTGCGTGACAACCGTATCCTGCTTTGTAACAGCGGGTTTTGAGTCGTGCGCCGGAATGCGTTTGAAATACCAGAAAGCTGTCCCACAGACGCACACCAAAACAGTTAGCAGCAGCGCAATTGCCGCTACTTTCGATCTTTTTCTCTCGTCTAGCGGCGATTTTACCGGGTCCTCAATCCGCTGACGGGGCATCTCCTCCTTTTGCACCGCAGGTGGATACTGCCGTTCTTCCGGGACACCGCCGGAGGCGCTGGATTCATGCTGACTGGCCAGCACGGTCCTATCGAAGTCAAATTGAGGCGCCGACATCGCCTCTGACTTGGGGTGGACGGCTGAGGCCAAGGCCCTAAGATCATTTAGCATTTCCGACGGTTGTTGATATCGCTGGTCGGGATCTTTCGCCATAGCTTTGGAGATAACCGCGGCGACGGCTTGAGGTATATTTGCATTTAGGGTATCCACGGGAACCGGGTCGCTTTGCACGATCTTATAGACCAGTGTCGCCGTATTCTCCGCCTCAAAAGGTTTCTCGCCGGTCAACATTTCATAAAAGACCGCACCCAGAGAGAAGATGTCTGAACGGATGTCCACCTTTTTACCGCAGATCTGTTCGGGAGACATATAGTAGGGCGTTCCAAGAACCATCCCCGTAACGGTCAAGGAAAGCGAAGAGAATTTGGCAATGCCAAAATCCATCACTTTTAGCCTGCCATCTTCCGTAATCATGATATTGGAAGGTTTGATATCCCGGTGCACGACCTTTGCCCTATCGGCGGTTTCGAGAGCCAGCAGGACCTGTTCGATAATGGGGGCGGCTTCCGCGGCAGGAATGGGACCTTGCTCGTTGAGAATCCGGCCTAATGTTTTTCCTTTAACATATTCCATACAAATGTACTGAAACTCATCCGTCTCACCATAGGAGTGAATGATGACTATGTTGGGATGGTCAAGATTTCCGGCTGCCTGAGCTTCGTGCAAGAGTCTTTTTTGGGCTTCTTTACGTGAGATGGCTTCAGAATCGGTCGCGTTTCCGGGGTCTTTAGGGATGAGCTTCAATGCCACGACTCTGGCAAGCGTGGAATCAAAAGCTTTAAACACCATTCCCATCGCCCCACGAGCGATGAAGGACTCCACCTTAAACTGATCGATCTGTTTTCCGATGATTTTTTCCACATCGTCCATGGAACGGCTCACGACCAGGAATAGATATCAAGTTAAGGAATTCCCTGAAACGAGTTCAATATAACGCCTCTCGGCACGGCATTCCAAGAATCTTTCGATTACAGCATCCAGAATTAGTCCGAAACGACACGGCTGTTGTCTAACGTGATCTTTGGTGGTAACTTCGCTCCGGTTTGAAAGGCGCCTTTTCAGGGCACGATATGCCGGGCGTAAATTATTTCTCTGACATCATCCTGATTCTAATTCTGGAGACACTCAATGAGAGCTGGCGAACGCAAAGAAATATTGTCGATCATGGCTTCAGATCAAATTACTCCAAAAGAGGCAGAAACCTCCATTCATACGATCCCCCCTGCCCCCCTTTACAATAGTGGGGTTCCAATCGCCGATTCTTACCCGCATGGACGCAACCCGGGCCTGAGGGCGAAACTTATGCCCGGCTACCTGCTGTGTATCCTGACGGCTTTCTGTTTTATCGCCTTTGCCGCTCCAGTTGCGCCGGCGGATGAGAATGACACCGCCCGGAAGGATTCGGCGCCAACCCAAACACCGTGCCCGGAACTCAACTGGAAGAGTTCCAAGGAGTTCGTGGCGTCCATTCAGGCATGCAGAAAGAACGAGGAAGCAAAATACCTGCAGGAGCGCTACAGCAGGGGGGTCGTAATGATGAACAACAAGGACCTCATTCGTGACAGGGAGATCAGGGCGTATCTCTTGACGCCGCGCGAGAAATTCTGCCGCCCGTGGAACCTGTCCAGGGCCTACGATCATGCTTTCCTGGACATTCACTACGGCGTTACGATCTCGGGTCCTCACCTGGTGGGAAAAATGACAACCGCCCTGGAGGTTCAGCCGGGAGACAAAGTCCTGGAGATCGGCACCGGCTCCGGGTACCACTCCGCGATGATCTCCTACCTCACGGACAAGGTCTACACAGTCGAAATCATAACCCCGCTGGAAAAAGTGACGGACGGAATCTACGAGCAGCTCTCCGGTTCGGGTTACCCCGAATATGCCAACATAAAGAGAAAATCCGATGACGGATATTACGGATGGGAGGAGTTCGCGCCCTTCGACAAAATAATCGTCACTTGCGGGATCGACCATATCCCGCCACCGCTTTTGAAGCAGTTGAAAGTTGGCGGCGTGATGGTAATCCCCGTAGGACCTCCGGGAGCGCAGGTTATCCTCAAGGTTTCAAAAAACCAGGATGAAAAGGGCAATATCGTTGTCTCCAGGGAGGACATATACCACGGCAGGAAGAAGGAATCGTTCGTGCCGTTCACCAACAAAGAAGGCGGAACACATTTTAAGTGAGCGGTGAGTAGTGAGTAGTGAGCGGTGAACATTGAACAGGAAAGAGGAAGCGGGGGTGATTGAAGAGCGAAGCGCTCCGGTTAGACCCATTGCGCAGTATCTGGCGCTGGCATTGATCTCAGGCTCCGTTCTGGCTTACGAGCTTTTCGTAATGAGGGTCTTTGCGTGCGCCGGCTGGTCACATTTCGGATCGATGGTCATCAGCATTGTCATGTTGGGGTTCGGTGTATTTTCGACGATCCTGTGCGTTTTGAAGGACTTCTTTCTGAAAAGACTCCTCTTCTGGGTGAAGGTTTCGCTCCTGCTGATGGGCCTTGCCATGGCCGTTTGCAACGCACTTGCCCAGAGGGTGGAATTCAACCCCATTTTTCTCATTTCCGATCCTTCCCAAACCTATAAGCTCGGCTCCTATTTCCTGATCTATCTTCTGCCGTTTCTGCTCGGGGCGATGTTTCTCGGCCTGATTTTCCTGCTCAAGAAAGACGACTTCGGAACGGCCTATTTCGCCAACATGACCGGGTCGGCCCTGGGCGGCCTTGCGATTCTGCTTGGAATGTACTTCCTGATGCCCGCAAAGCTGCTCCTGGTCCCGCTCGCCCTGTGGCTGTGCGGCACTTTATTGTGGTTTGGCCGCCAACCCGGAAAAAGGACTGCCTACGCTTTGACCGCTCTGTCCGCGTTGATTGCAATATCGTGTTCGCTGTGGATGGACCAGATCAAAGTCTCTCAATACAAGGCCGTAAGCTACGCCAGGCAATTTCCGGATTCCCGCCGAGTGGGCGCGCTGGCAAGTCCTTTCGGCCTGTGCGAGATCTATTCGAGTTCCTATTTCCATTTTGCTCCGGGCTTGAGTGACAATGCAATGGAATACCTGGAGGAAATGCCCAAAAACGCTTTTTTGGGAATGTACATAGACGGCGATGGACCAATGGGCATCATGAGGGGTTTGGAAGGAAAGCACCTCGACTATTTCAATTTTCTTCCCATGTCCATGCCGTTCCTGCTCAAAACCGATCCGGAAGTTCTGGTGATGCAGTTTGGCGGGGGAATAACTACAGGCCTTGCGCTCAAGATGGGGGCCAAAGAAGTGACCGTCGCCGAGGGCAACCCGCTCGTCCTGGAGGCGGTGCGTAAGATCCCGTTTGTTTCCGACTTTACCGGACAGATCCTGGAAAACCCGAGAGTGCGCCTGATCGAAAACGACGGCAGAATATACGTCGCCCATGCAGGCAAGAGATTTGATTTGATAGACATGAGCCTGGCCGATTCAACCGGCCTTTCCATGCCCGGCGGCTCATCGGTCCAGGAAAAATTCACATATACCGCTGAAACCCTTTCCAGCTGCATCGAGGCCCTACGGGACGATGGAATCCTCTCCATCACCGTCTGGAACAGGGAAGAACCGCCCAAATCCACCCTGAAGCTTGCGGCCACTCTCTCCCGCGCCGCATACGGATCGAACCCGAACGGAACCGAGAACCGTTTCTTTGCGGTCCATAATTACCTTTCGACTTTTACGCTCCTGTACAAAAAAGACGGCTTTACCGCCGAGCAGATTGGAATATTGGTCGATTACTGCGCCCGAATGAGCTTCGAGCCCGTGTACTATCCCGGCGCAGATTTCGGGAAGACCGATCCGGAAAAGGCCCTGGATCAGTATAGGACAAGTTTTTTTGAAGGGCAGGATTCAGCCTCGGCCTCCGGAGAAGATTCAGTCCTATCGATGACGGACTTATACCGGGTCGCGCTGAGCAACATTTTTCGAGGGAACTTCAGCACCGTTCAGTCACGCTACATTTTCGATCTTGAGCCTTTGACCAACGACCGCCCCTATTTCGCCGGCTACACAAAGCACTGGGCCGTATCGACTATCCTGGAAAGGCTGGATTCGATCTGCGACGAGTGGGGGTATCTACTGCTCTGGGCAACCCTGTTGTCTTCATGCTTTTTCGGCCTGCTGCTCTTTTCCGTTCCTGTCATTTTCGGATGGCGGGCCATCTTTTCCAAAGAGCCGGGCAAACTGGGCATAATCTTGTATTTCATCTGCCTGGGGATCGGCTACATAGCGATTGAGATCGCCTATATCAGCAAATGCATCCTATGCCTGGGAAATCCTTCAGTCTCATTTGCAGTCCTGGTGACAGGCATGCTGTTGTTTTCGGGCGTGGGCAGCTATTTTTCCGGCAAATTCATCCACCGCGCCGGCGGCGTTGTGGCTGCTTCCTGCGCCGGCATAGCCGCCATGCTGATTTTTTACGCATTCGAACTGGAACCCTTGCTGAACCATGCCGGGGCCTGGCCTTATGCTTACAGGACCCTGTTTTGTCTCGCGCTTCTCTTCCCGGCCGCCTTTTTCCTCGGTTTTCCCTTCGCGATGGGGATGACGGCCTTGTCGAAAACCGGCCGTGAGCATTTCTTTGTGTGGGCGTGGGGGATAAACGGGTCTTTTTCGGTGGCAGGCGCCGTAATGGTTCCGGTAATCTCGGTTAACTGGGGCTTTTTTTGCCTTCTGCTGATCTGCGCCGCCATATACCTGGCGGCAATCCCGTGCTTTCTCAACTTCCAGTCCCGAAGACCCTCCGCCACGGCGGGTTGCATTTTTTCAACGATTTGTATTTTCATGCTTTGCATCTCGCCGGGCCGCGCACTGGGTAAAAATGAACACGGTGAAAGCTTGAGTTTTGTCGAGAAAATGGCCGGCGCGCCTTTCCCCTATGACGGCCAGTACGACGATACGGAGCAGAGTTTTTTTGACTGGACGGACCCGGACACCGGCCGACGGTTTCATACGAACCGTTACGGCCAGCGTCTTCCTGAAACCGAACACTACACTGACGGCAGCGTCTATTTTCATCTGCCGCCCCATTTCAGCCCTAAAAGACCATTTGCATTTCTGATTTTCTTTCACGGCCTGGACAGCGATATAAACAAAGTCCTTCGGGAATATAAGATAGCCGAACAGGTGGACGGTTCAGGGAGAAATGTAATACTGATCCTGCCCCAGCTTGCTAAAAACGCGGCCGATTCAAGCCCCGGCAAATTTTTCAAGCATAATGCCTTCAGCAGCTTCATGGCCGAGGCGGCCGCGATTCTTGGCCGCAGGATCGGCGAACGATACCTCCCCGCTCTTCGCTCCTCGCCGGTTTTGATCTCGGCCTTCAGCGGGGGATACAAAGCCGCGGCCTATGTGCTGGACCGTGGCGGCGACGGCCGCCGCATCCAGGGAGTCTTTCTGATCGACGCGCTTTATGAAGACCTGGAAAAATTCGAAAAATGGATAACCGACAGAGCGGCCGGGCCCCGTTCTTTCTTCGCACTCTACACTCACGGCACCGAGAAGAACGCGTATGAATTCGCAGACCGGCTTTCCGGAGATGGAATAACGGTCGATTGGACGTGGCCTGCGTCCTTCTCCCAGGGCCGCGCGAACATGATCCGAAGCATGAACGAACACCACATGACGCCCCTCCTCGGACCGCCGGACCACCCGATTTCACATTTCATTAAGATAATGAGAGATGCGGAATGAGGAATGACGAGTGAAAAGCAATGATGAAACCACCTGAGTGAAATGAGGTGATCGGGAGCAGAATCGCCATCTGCGACTGACAGAGAGAGGGTAAAATGAATCGTTCCTTTGCGGTGTGTGGATTTGCAGTGCTCACGTTAGCGCTGGTTGCATTTGGGACGGCGGCGACGGCTTCGGCCGAAAGTAAAGATGTAAACAAGCCAACACCCAACCCGTATCTGTCCTCATCGCTTTATGGGATCACCCATTTCGATTCTTCGGCAAGCGACTCGATACCTTACGGGCCTCCTCGCGGAGTGTTCTCGGCGGATCTGGCCAAGCAGCCCGTTTGCCTCGGCGGTCCGACGGAGATCATGACTCTTGCTTCAACCGACCCGAAATACATGTGGCAGGCCAGCTCCGATCGTGTAGGGTACGTGAACGTTCAAGAGGGCAAATGGTTCACGGTTGCAACCTACCAGGCCCTCACCAATGCCTCAGGCGGGTATTTCCCGGAAATTCCGGATACAACGTTCCGTGCCTTTGGTGAATCAACGGCGGCCGGCATGACCGTGAGTTCAATGGACAGTTATCTGAAGGGTCTTCTCGGAGACAGCTATGCCGCACGATTCGGCCAGGGGGTTTACACGCTGGTAGATAACAGAAACGTGCTGTATGCAAATTATGCGGGGAACCTGTACGGGTTTGCTTTGAAGGACCGGAAGCATCCCGAAGCCGGCATAACTGTCAGTTACCGGCTGCAGAATGTTGTTTCCGCGATCCAGGGAGTAACACCCGGCCAAAACGGCCCATACGTTGTCGGCCTTTCCATGACCTATGACGGTCACCTCATTGTCACCTTCACCAATGGAATTGCCGTTATCGACCGGGATCTCACCCTTAAAATCAACTCATTTTACCCGTTTGGAACCGGCGAGATGGTGACCAACTCTCTTTGCGTCGATGAGAAGAACGGTATATACGTGGCAAGCAACCTGGTCATGCGGAAACTTGTCTGGACCGGCACAAGTCTGTCGGATATGGCAAGCGACGGCGCCTGGTCGAGTACCTACGACAACTCGGGCACCGCAATGCCTCCCATTATCAAAGCAATGAACGGTACAGGTTCAACTCCGACTCTCATGGGTTTCGGAAACGATCCCGACAAGCTCGTGGTTATTACCGATGGTGCAAAGCAAATGAAACTGGTGGCGTTCTGGCGCAATGCCATACCTGCCGGCTTTACCAACCGCATCGCGGGGCAGATTCAGGTAACCTGTGGTTTTAACCCGTTGCCCGAATGGATACAGTCAGAGCAATCCGTGGTTGTAAAGGGGTATGGGGCTTTCGTGGTAAACAATATTCCGCAAAATGTCCCCGATGAACTTAAGGCGGTCTCAAAAGACAGACTGCTGGCTGTCTTACTGATGGGACCTGCATATACTACATCTTATGGCGTCGAGCGTTTTCAATGGGACCCAAAGAAACATAAATGGTCATCATCATGGGCGCGACCGGATGTCTCTTCGACGAGCATGGTTCCGATCCACAGCGATGCAGGCAATATGGCCATAATAAACGGCTACAGGCCTGAGTGGGGATGGGAAGTACTGGGAATGGACTGGGATACGGGCAAGACGGTGCACTGGACGATTTTCGGCAATGACAACTTCGGTAACGGGGCCTATGCGCTTCTACAGTATCTCAAAAACGGGGACCTCGTCTTCAACTCTATTGCCGGGTCTATCCGGGTGAACTACAAGCATCGAAACCAGTGTGAGATAATCGATTAACGGGAGGGTGCCGGGCAACGCCAACAATATTCGCGAGGCACAACGGAATCCGTCCGGGATAAAAAAGCTCTTCGTCGTCTCCAATCTTTGCCGTACCGGCGGTTTTTGTGGAAAGTACCCACGGCTTTCTCCGCCATCGTTTCGGGAATGACAAAGGCGGGCTGCAATACGGGTCGAAATTACAATACCTACATGCTGTTCACTCCTCGCCGGTTTTGATCTCGGCTTTCAGCGGGGGATAAAAATCCGCAGCCTATGTGCTGGACCGTGGCGGCGATGGCCGCCGCATCCAGGGAGTCTTTCCGATCGATGCGCTCTATGAAGACCTGAAAAAATTCGAAAATGGATAACTGACAGAACGGCCAGGCCCCGTTCTTTCTTCGCACTCTACACTCACGGCACCGAGAAGAACGCGTATGAATTCGCAGACCGGCTTTCCGGAGATGGAATAACGGTCGATTGGACGTGGCCCGCGTCTTTCTCCGAGGGCCGCGCGAACATGATCCGAAGCACGAACGAACACCTCGTAACGCCCCTCCTCGGACCTCCGGACCACCCGATTTCGCATTTCATTAAGATAATGAGAGATACGGAATGAGGAATGACGAGTGAAAAGCAATGATGGAAGATGAATGAGAACATATCTGAATATGCTAACCTGAGAGACGAGTCCCTCCAGAATGCCATAGAGGACAGATATAACAACCTTTCAATGTATCACGCAGCAGCCAATTGACATGGTTTGTTACGTACAGGCCGGCAACGTTACACGATTTCCAATGCCCACACCATCATGTACACAATCCCGCCACTGCCGGGGTTCCGCGGTCCGTCAGAGACTTTTCGAGCAAAAATTCGCCGACGTTCAATTTCGATGCGGTACTCAGAAGTAGATGTATTATCTCAGGCGACATCCCCGTTTCGCCTACTTATTCAAAAGGGTAAATTGTATATTGTTAATATCATGTGGAGTGCAACAGAGGTTTCAGGCCGAATTCGGTCTGAACATGGAATTCGGAGTGTTTAGCGTTGACATCGATGCATTATTACTGCTTGAATTGCAGCATTCAGCTATGACAGGCAGAAAAGCAACTTCTAATTCGTTTCCAGGGAGATCTTCATGAACGACTTTGGAAGAGCCGGGCACGAAAAGAGGAATGAGGGAGGGCCGGTGGAGGGGACAGAAATCACCGTCCCGTCGATTGACCGTAGAAAGTTCATGACCCGAGTCGCGCTCGGAATTGTCGGCCTGCAGGCGATATCGATCGCAAAGGCTGTGTCTGCCCGGTCAGGCGATGCGGCCCGTTCCTCAACTCCCGCGGAAACCACCTTTTTTACTAACCCACTGTTTGAGTTCATGTTCCTGGTCGCCATGGGCAAGGCGTATCACCAAGCCGGTGACATCGGCAAACTCCTCTATATAGCGGGACAGATCGAGGACGGCAATTACGACAGCGCTTTTCAGGCCTTCTATGATGCCGGCGCTGAAGCCGAGGCACTTGCCAAGCAGTCCCTGAACAGCGGCCACCGCGTCAGCGCGCGAGAGGCATTTATGTGGGCGTCAAACTACTATTACAGCTCCACATACTTTCTGGATGCTTCACAGGACCCGTCGCGCATGCTGCCAACATGGAAACTTTCCCGACAATGCTGGGACAGTGCGGCGGCACTGTTCACGCCGAAAATAAAGCCGGTCCGCATTCCCTACGAAAAGACAACTCTGAGCGGGTACCTCTATCAATGCGGCAATAGCTCGGGGCCTCGACCGCTGCTCATTCTCAATAACGGCAGCGATGGGTCCATTCTCGATATGTGGTGCGCCGGGGCAGCCGGAGCTTTGGCACGCGGCTATAATTGCCTCGCTTTCGACGGACCCGGTCAAGGCGCGTCGTTGTGGCTGCAACATCTCTATTTCAGGCCGGACTGGGAAGCCGTCATCACGCCGGTTGTCAAGTTCGCGTTGCGCTTAGGCTGTGTTGACCCTCGGCGCATCGCCCTGCTGGGTGTGAGCCAGGGAGGATACTGGGTGACGCGTGCCGTCGCATTCGAGAAGCGTATTGCAGCAGCGATCGTCGACCCAGGCGTATGGAATGTTTCTCTGCCATGGCTCAGCGCCCTTCCGTCTGAACTGCTTCAGATGCTGAATGACGGTCAGAAAGATGACTTTGACGCCGCAATGGAGAGCCTCCCTCCAGCTACACAAGCAGCCATGCAATCCCGAATGCGGCCATACGGCATTACCGATTACTATGATTGCTTCAAGGCCGTAGAACAATATAACGTTGAGCCGGTCGTCTCCAAGATCACGTGCCCGATGCTGGTTACCAATCCTGAAAATGAGACCTATTTCCCCGGTCAACCGCAGCAGTTGTATGACATGCTACCCGGCGCCAATAAGTATCTGCTCGACTTTACTGCCGAACAGGGAGCTGACCTGCACTGTGAGCCCAAGGCCAGCGGGTTGCGCGATCTGAAAATCTTCGACTGGTTGGACGAGCAGTTCAAGTAGTGAAGTGAGCATACTTTCTTCTGAGATTGTAACCTGGAGGCAAGCCTGTAAGATTGGGTGGTAGTAATCACAGGTAAGCAAGAGGCAGTGATGACCGATAAGGGTGATGAAATTAAGGGCTTGTCCGTAAATAGGCCTTTTAGGGACCGCGCCGGATTTTGAGACCGATTTTGGTCGCGACGATTGAGCAAAACCGCAGGCGTAGCCGGCCTACGTTG
>Ga0326727_10023673_pt1 | contig 11692 bp, 8 predicted proteins | sample MB2enrmetagenome_FD_207643 | JGI IMG/M metagenome (GOLD analysis project Ga0326727, IMG submission 207643) | Lab enriched peat soil microbial communities from McLean, Ithaca, NY, United States - MB29MY | ecosystem: Environmental > Terrestrial > Soil > Wetlands > Peat | place: USA: New York... | reverse complement strand
CGGTCATCGGCAGCGCCGTCGCCCCGCTCGTCAAAATTACAGGGAATGCGCGCACCTATCGCAACATGACCGAGGACATGGACTTCAACGCCGGCCGCGTGCTCTCCGGCGAGCTCACCATGGACGAAGCCGCCGCCGAACTGATGGATCTGATCGCCGATGTGGCCTCAGGCCAGCCCAGCAAACCCGAGCGCCTCGGCCACCGCGAGTTCTTCCTGATGTACAAGCACCAGGACGTGCCCTCACTCGAAGCCGGCTGCCGCGTGTAGCGCCGCCTTTTTTCGCGAGTCTGCCGCGATTGACGAACCGGCTGCAAGCGACGACAATAAGAGAGTTGTCCCTTCCTTGTGGGCCTGTGGCGCAGTTTGGGAGCGCGCTTCCATGGCATGGAAGAGGTCGTCGGTTCGATCCCGACCAGGTCCACCAAATCCCCTTCCTTGTTTCAGGCCGATTCGCAACTCCTGTCATGTGCAGCCAGCGGGCTGTTCTCAATATGAGTACATTTGTTCTCAAGTTGAGAACCACTGTCAAAGCATTGGGAAACCTACCCTTCGGTCGAATCAGAGGGTACACCATGGCGTTCTTCTTAAGAGTCGCCTCGGCGAAACGTTGATCCGGTTGCTCCCACCAGCCCTTCTAGCTGTACACTCTTGCTTGCTATCCGAATCAGGCCAAATCTCGCGTCCGGCTCTGCATTGCGCCGCGCTCTTGCGCCACGCCATCGTCTGCGCCGGAAGCCATATCGTCCTGCCTGAAACTCGAAGGCGCTGTAGCTGAGGGACCCATTCCATGACCGAAGCAGAATCGACCCAACCAGAACCGAGCAAACCAGAAACGAGCGAGCCCGAAAGCAAATCTCTACCTGAAAACGCATATCTGCCGCTCCAGCCCGGCGAAACCTACACTCCCATCATTCAAGCCCGCATGCGCGTGCCCGAGCTGACCGCCCGCGCCATTCTCTGGGGCGCTTTCTTCTGCGTCATTTTCACTGTTGCCTCGGCCTATTCGGCGCTCAAAGTCGGCCAGGGCATGGAAGCTTCCATTCCCATCTCCATCCTCGCCATCGGTCTGGCCCGCATGTACAAGCGCCGTTCCAGTTTGCTTGAAAATGTCATCCTCACCGGCATCGGCGGCGCGTCGGCTGCCGTGGTGGCGGGCGCGGTCTTCACCCTCCCCGCGCTCTACATTCTGCACCTCAGCCCCAACCCCGTCGCAACCGTCTTCATCTGTCTCGCCGGGGGATGTCTCGGCGTGCTCTTCGTCATTCCTCTGCGCCGCTTCTTTGTGCGCGAAATGCACGGCCAGTTCCCGTTCCCTGAAGCCACAGCCATCACCGAAGTCCTTGTTACCGGCGAACGCGGCGGCTCGCAGGCCAAGCTGCTGCTGCAGGCCACCTGCATCGCCGGCGTTTACGATTTTTTTGTCACCACCTTTCACGTGTGGCGCGAATATCTCAACCTGCAGTTCATCCCCCTCATGCGCACCCTCGCGGATCGCGGACGCATGGTCTTCAGCTTCGACGCCATCGGATTCATCCTCGGACTCGGCTACGTGATGGGTCTGCGCAGCGCCATGGTCTTTTGCGCCGGCGGCGTTCTGGCCAACTTCGTTCTCGTCCCGCTTGTCTGGTTCCTTGGCAGCCACGTCAACGTGCCGGTCTATCCCGGAACCATGCCGGTTTCCGCCATGTCTGCCGCGCAAATCTACTCCAGCTACGTGCGCTACATCGGCGTCGGCGCCATCGCCACGGCGGGCATCTTCGGCGTCATCAAGTCGCTGCGCGTCATCGCCGGCTCCTTCAGCATTGCCCTGCGCGCTCTTCGTCCCAGTGCCCATACAACGGGCATCGACACGTCCGAACGCACCGATCGCGACATCTCCATGCCCGCGATTCTTCTTGGCATCATCGTCAGCGCCCTCGCCGTCGCCATCTTCTTCGGGCGTTTTCAGGTCTCCTGGACCGTCCTTGCCTGGGGCCTCCTGCTCACGCTGCTCTTCGCCTTCTTCTTTGCCTCGGTGGCCGCCAACGCCATTGCCACCACGGCCAACAATCCCGCCTCCGGCATGACCATGCTTACCGTCATCATCTCCTCGGTGGTGCTGCTGCACTTCGGGCTCTCCGGCACCACGGGCATGTTCTTCATCATGGCCATTGCCGGCATGGTATGCACCGCGCTCTGCGTCTCCGGCCAGTTCATGACCGACCTTAAAACCGGCTACTGGATCGGCAACACGCCGCTGGCGCAGGAAAAGGTCAAATTTATCGGCATCCTTGCCGCGGCAGCCGCCGCCGGGATCACCATCGTTCTGCTGGCCCACACCTACCAGTTCGGTGAAATGGCCGCAGGAGACGCGCGTCCGATTCTCGCCGCGCCGCAGGCCTCCATCATGAAGGCGCTGGTGGTCGCATTCATGAGCCGCCAGCCAGTCACCTATCTGCTCTTCGGCGTGGGCGCGCTCATCACCGTGGTGATGGAGATGCTGGGCAAATCTTCCATGGTCTTTGCGCTCGGCATCTATCTTCCTCTCGGCCTTACCACGCCGATTCTTACCGGCGGATTCCTCTCGCACTTCGTACATCGGCGCGCTGAGAAAGCCGGCGGCGAAAGCGGCCGCGGCATCCGCGAACGCGGCGTCATTCTGGCCTCGGGACTCATGGCAGGCGGCGCGCTCGGCGGCGTGCTTGGCGCGGCCCTGCGCCTGTTGCCCAGCTTCCACGAAGATTTCATCCAGACGCCGTTCTATTTGAACGATCCCATCTCGCAATCCGTTTCCACGTTGCTTTTCATCGGACTGTGCGTGTATGTCTGGCGCGGTAGCATCAAATCGAAAGTTTGAAGGGAGGGGCATGTGATCGTACGTGCAATCCGGTGCAACCCCGTAGCGTTGTTTGTGCTGCTGCTGGCGATGGGCGGCTGCAATGGCTTAACTTCACCCTGGAACGGAAACTGGAAGCTGAATCCGTACAGGAGCGTCGTGCATGGCGGTTTCATGACCGTCGCAAGTTTGCCCGACTCGGAGATACGCCAGACAAACGAAGTATTCAATTTCGATTTTCACTGCGACGGAAAAGAGTACTCAAACCCAAATGGAAAAGCCCTTACGACTTCTTGCGATCAGCTGAATCCTGGCAAGTGGAAATTGACGTACCGGCGGAACGGAACGATAAGGAGCGAGGTCTTCTGGGACCTTTCGTCCGACAACAGCACTCTGACAATGCATGGCAAGTCGATCAACACGAACGGAACGTCGAGAGCCGTAGTGTACGTTTACGATCGCCGCGACGCAGGGAAAGGGTTTGTGGGGCGGTGGCAGTTGGAGGATCCTTTTGCGTCTCGTGCAACGCTTCTCAAGTTGTCCATGTTGGGGAACAGACTCCATCTTGCCTATCCGGAATTTGGCGAATATGTCGACGCTCCTCTCGACGGAACCAGCACTCCGTGGCACGCTAGCCCCTGGGCAAGGGAAGGCTTTGCGATGTCCGCAAAACTAGAGGGCCCCCTGCAAATGCACACGCAGAATACCTATGAGGGACGCGTGATTCGAGAAGAGACACTGAAGCTCAGCGATGACGGTCGCACACTCACCCAGGTGTCCTGGGCGCCAGAACGCCCCGACGAAGTAAATTCTTTTGTCTATGAAAAGGAAAAGGTCTCATTCCTGTCCAATTGAAAAGTCGAATCGGATCGCACGGTTAGGATCGGGGATGATCGCAATTGCATAATCGGGCTGTTCAAGGGCCTGCGAAATGGGAATTTTCTCGAACACCGGAGAAGAAAACGTCATGAATCAAACAACGTCCTCACAAGCAACTCCCTCGCAACTCGATCTGTTCGTCGCCGATGCCATTCTCGGCATCGATACTCTCTGGGGCGGCGACGTCATGAATCCTTCAGGCACGGGGCGCTTCATCGCCGACTCGTGGTTCTCCGATGAGCCGTTGCCCACCGCCTACACGCATCCGGCTGCCGCATTGCTGCGCCAGTCGGGAGGGGTGTGCGCCAAGGAGATCGACCGCGCCGCCATCGAGACCTACCTGCGCTACGTCAATCTTCCCGCCGCCATCGCCGGCCTGCGCAAAGAAGCCGCAAGTTGTCCCGCGTTGCGCCGCGCCTATCTCGAGGGTCTCGCGGTTTCGCTCGACGTCATGTGGGACCTCGCCATGGAAGTTCTCGGCAAGGGCGATCCGGTTCCGTACACGCGCGCGGTCGTTGCCTCGACAGCCAGGCCGCCCGAGCCCTCGCGCCCCGAGGCGAAATGTGAGAGAGTAGCCGAGCTGCTCGGCCGCGCCGGTCATTCCACATCGCAATCGGGCGGAATCCTCGCTGCCGTCGATGCCTGGCGTAGCGAACGTGTCACGCCCATGGCGTCAGTGCAGGCTCTCGGCCAGGCCGTCATCGCGCACTTCGACGCCCTCAGCGCCAAAAACCTCGTCCCGCATCTTCCATCCGAGCTCGCCGCTGTGCCCCGCGCCAACATCAATTTCATGCCCATCAAAGACGCCTGGTTCTCCGGGTCGATGAACTACATCGGCCGCGCCCGCACCGCAACCGGCGCGCCCGAGTACGAGGCCAGCTACGAAATCAATGCGTCACTCCAGATTTCCTATCCGGAATTCGAGCAGCTCGTAAGCCACGAGGTCGTTCCCGGCCACGTGACCACTTTCGCGTATTTGCAGGATTTATATGTGCGCGGCAAAGCCGGCTTTGAGGCCACAGTGCTCACCATGAACACGCGCGCCGCCACGCTGTTTGAGGGCATCGCCAACAACGCCATCCTTATCGCTCACGGAGTGAATGATGTGGACCAGTTGCCTGACGAAGACCTGCAGATCGGCGTGCTGCTGGCTCTATTGCAGGACGACGCCAAGAACCAGTCTTCCTGGATGACCTGGGGCGAGGGCCGCGAGCAGCCGGAAGTTGCGGCCACGCTGCGCCGCGATTTTCTCGTCACCGAAGAGCGCGCCAACAAGCTCTCCGGCGCATGGGGACGGCACCCGCTGCTGGGCCGCATGTATCTGCCCGCCTACCGCGCCGGCACCGACAAAGTCGCCGCCCTCCGCCGCAAGCATCCCGCAGGCAAGGTGCTTCCGGTCCTCTACGGATGCAACCGCCTGGTCGACATCGAAACCATCGATCAGTTGTTGAACAGATAAAGTGAGCTAACTCTCACGAGAGGATTGGGAATCCGGATGTTGCCCTATATAAGGTGTCGATACGCATTGCCTTTGTTGGTAACATTGGCTGGCCTATGCCTGTTCCTGGCCAGCACCAGACACCAATCGCAGCGCAACTCTCCTGTAACACGGCACAACACGCAAGACGGATCCGGGCAAACGACCGAACAGGGCGGCGCAGTGGCGATTACATTGCCCGCGGATCCGAAGTGGGATCTGATTTTCAAAACTGAAATGGTTTTGAATTTGCCAGCGGTCTTTGTTGCCGTTCCCATAGAGGCTTTTATCTTCGAGAAGGGCAGCGACACCTCTTTAATCGGCATCGCCACTTTGCTGGCACCATTCCTTTGGTACTGGATCGGCAAATGGGTGGATCGGCAACTCGGATTTGTAAAACAAAAACCCGATCGAGCTCGCTCACGGGTGGCTCGAACGATTCTGCGAGTTCTCGCCTATACGTTTGTAGCCTTGTGCGTCCTGAGTTTCACGCCCTTCAATCCGACCCCATCACCCGATTCGAAGTTTTTCTTCGCAACGCTGGCACTTTGGCTGCTTGGGTACTTATTCTGCTCCCACTGGGGCGGCCGACGGGCTCTTCAGACGCTCTCAAGCTGAACTGTGGTGCGACACCTCACAGCACGCTCTTCGCAATCGCCGCTAACTGCATGAACGACGTGCCTTCGTAAATCGTCCCGATCTTCGCGTCGCGGTAGAGCCTTTCGATCCGCCATAGCCCATTGAGTCGCGTAGGCTGCAGTAGTTTCGGGTTTTCGCACCTGCAATCGCTGGACTCAGGCTTTCACTGGGAACATACTGAGAGCATGGCGACACAGCCCATCCCAGACCGGTTCTTGACGGTGGAAGAGTACCTCTCCACCAGCTACTCGCCCGACTGCGAGTACGAAAACGGTGCTGTGGTGGAGCGAAACTTGGGAGAGATCGAACACTCGTTCCTGCAGGCGATATTAAGCACGATTTTCACCGTCAATAGCGAAGCGTGGGGCGTGTTTGCTCTGTCGGAGCAGCGGGTTCAGATTTCGTCCGATCGATTCTTTGTTCCGGACCTCTGCGTGTTGCGTCTGGGCCAGTGGGAAAAGATCGTTACCACGCCCCCGCTGATTGTCATCGAGATTCTCTCGCCGGACGATACCCTCCGTCACGCCGAGGAAAAGGCGCGAGAATACGCCCGCTTCGGCGTGCAGCACGTGTGGATCGTCGATCCCTACGCGCGGATGTCTTACCGCGGAACGGAGAAGGAGCTGGAACGCGTTCCCAGCGGCGAGTTCAGCGTGCCGGGCACGCCAATTCAGATCCGCGCAAATGAGCTCTTCGCAAAGCTCGACCAGATGCGTGCGCGGGGCGCGCAGTCATAGAGGAGGCAAGCGAAAGTGCGCGTGACGAATTGGCTGGGTCATGTGCTCACTTGCCGCCTAGCTAACCTCGCCAACACTCACAGCACGCTCTTCGCGATCGCCGCCAGCTGCATAAACGACGTTCCCTCGTAAATGGTGCCGATCTTCGCGTCGCGATAGAGCTTTTCGACGGGTGAGTCTTTCACGAACCCCAACCCGCCCAGCACCTCGACGGCTAGGCTCGCCACCCGCTCGGCTGTGTGCGACGCAAAATACTTCGCCATCGCCGCTTCTTTGCGGAAGTCGAACCTCGCATCCTTGAGCCGCGCTGCGTTGTAGACCAGCAACTTTGCCGCTTCAATGTCGGTCGCCATCTCTGCAAGCTGAAACTGCATGGCCTGGAACTCCGCAAGCGCCTTGCCAAACTGCTTGCGCTCCTTTGCATGTTTGACAGCGTGGCCCCACGCGCCCTGCGCCAGCCCCAGCATCTGCGCGCCAATCCCGATTCGCCCCTCGTTCAGCGTCTCCATGGCCACTTTGTATCCCTGGCCCACCGCGCCCAGCACCTGCGTCTCCGGCAACACGCAATCTTCCAAAACCAGCTCGCACGTGCTCGACGCGCGAATGCCCAGCTTGTCCTCTTTGCGGCCCACGGTGAATCCCGCCGTGTCTTTCTCGATCAAAAACGCGGTGATGCCCTTGTATCCCGCGCTCGCGTCGACCGTGGCGAACACGATGAATAGCCCCGCTTCCTTGGCGTTCGAGATCCAGAGCTTGCGCCCGTTGAGCACATAGTCGCTGCCGCGTTTGTCCGCGCGGGTTTGCAGGGCAAAGGCGTCCGAGCCCGATGCCGCCTCGCTCAGCGCGTATGCGCCCACGGTATCCGCTGCCAGACGCGGCAAGTACTTCCGCCTCTGCTCCGCAGTTGCCCAGCGCAGCAAGGCGCTCGCCACCAGAGTGTTCTGCACGTCCACCACGAGCGCCACGGCCGGATCGACCGCCGACAGCAGTTGCACGGCCAGCACCGCATCGAAGAACGAGCCGCCGCTGCCTCCATACTGCTCGGGAATCTCAATCCCCATCAGCCCCAGCGCAAACATCTTCTCGATCAGCGCCGCATCCATGTGCTGCTCTTCATCCATGCGGCGCACCAGCGGCGCAACCTCGTCGTGGGCAAACGCGCGCACCGTATCGGCAAACAGCAGCTCGTCTTCACTCAATAGCGTCACGGGCGCGCCCGTCGCACTGGAATTCACGGCCGTTTCCCTCCTGCCATCCAATCACAGACCTTCTTGCAAAATGATATGCTGCGTTCTTGAGCGGGCTCGAAAGGTGGTAGTGGGTCGGCCAGAGGAGACTTCCCTCAGGGGCTAAAGCCCGCCTCTGTTTTTGGCGCTTTTTCGGCACGACTGAAGTCGTGCCCTTTCACGATGTTCGGGGCTTTTACGGCGCGCGACCCACACACTGTGTGGGTTCCCCGCTCGCGCCCTGATACAAAACAATAGGCAAGGTTCCTATGCAGATCGGCAATCACGTTTTTATCGTCACCGGCGGCGCATCGGGACTGGGTGCGGCCACGGCGCGGCTTATTGTTGCCGAAGGCGGCTCCGTCGTCATTGCCGATCTCGATCGCGCCGCGGGCGAAAAGCTGGCCGCCGAACTGGGCAGAGCCGCACGCTTCGCGCCTACGGATGTCACCAGCGAAAACGATGCCCAGGTCGCGGTCGATCTTGCGCGCGAGGCCTTCGGCCACCTGCACGGGCTGGTGAACTGCGCAGGTATAGCGCCATCCGAGAAAGTCGTGGGCCGGGACGGTCCGCATCGCCTCGAATCCTTTGCAAAAACCATCAATATCAACCTCGTCGGTACCTTTAATATGATTCGCCTCGCGGCGGCAGCCATCGCCAAAGAAGCGCCCGGCGAGGACGGCGAGCGCGGCGTCATCGTCAACACCGCGTCGATTGCGGCGTTTGACGGCCAGATCGGCCAGGCAGCCTACGCGGCATCAAAAGGCGGCGTGGCCGCGCTCACGCTGCCCATCGCGCGCGAGCTGGCGCGCTCCGGCATTCGCGTGGTCACCATCGCGCCGGGCATCTTCGAGACGCCGATGATGGCTGCATTCCCTCAGGAAGTCCAGGACGCTCTGGCCAAAAGCGTTCCGTTCCCGCCGCGCCTCGGCCGTCCCGCGGAATTCGCCGCGCTCGTCCGCCACATTGTTGAGAACGTCATGCTCAACGGCGAAACCATCCGCCTCGACGGCGCATTGCGCATGCCGCCGCGCTGATCGAAGGAGCACCAATGCCCACACCCGACCCCATCGTCATCGTAGGCGCCGCGCGCACCCCCATCGGCGCATTCCAGGGCGATCTCAGCGGTCTGGCCGCTCCAGAGCTCGGCGCAGCCGCCATCCGCGCGGCTGTCGAACGCGCCGGTCTCCCCGCAACTGAAGTCGACGAAGTGCTCTTCGGTTGCGTGCTTCCCGCCGGTCAGGGCCAGGCCCCCGCGCGGCAAGCCGCCTTAGGTGCGGGTCTGCCGATTTCCGCCGGCGCAACCACCGTGAACAAGATGTGCGGCTCCGGCATGAAAGCCGTGATGCTTGCCCACGATCTTCTGCTTGCGGGCAGCGCCAACATCGTCGTCGCCGGCGGCATGGAGAGCATGAGCAACGCGCCCTATCTTCTCGATCGCGCGCGCTCCGGCTATCGCATGGGCCACGGCCGCGTGCTCGACCACATGTTTCTCGACGGCCTGGAAGACGCCTACGACAAAGGGCGCCTGATGGGCACGTTCGCCGAGGATTGCGCGCAAAGTTACGGCTTCACGCGCGAGGCGCAGGACGCATTCGCCCTCGCCTCACTCGCGCGCGCGCAAAAAGCCACGGCCGACGGCAACTTTGCCGCCGAAATCGTTCCTGTCACCGTGAAATCCGGCAAGACCGAGCGCCAGGTCGCACAAGACGAACTGCCGCTCAAGGCCACTCCCGAAAAAATCCCGCACCTGAAGCCGGCATTCCGTGAAAACGGCACAGTCACAGCGGCGAATTCCAGCGCCATCTCCGACGGGGCAGCCGCGCTGGTCCTCATGCGCCGGTCTGAAGCCGACCGCCGCGGCCTCAAGCCGTTGGCCACCATCGTCGCGCACTCGAGCTACGCTAACCGGCCCGCGCTCTTTCCCACCGCGCCGATCGGCGCCATTCGCGGGCTGGCCGAGCGCACTGGCTGGTCTCTTGCGGAAACCGATTTATTCGAGATCAACGAGGCCTTTGCCGTAGTCGCGATGACGGCGATGCGCGATCTCGGCCTGCCGCACGAAAAGGTCAACGTGCACGGCGGCGCCTGCGCTCTCGGCCATCCCATCGGAGCCTCCGGCGCGCGCATTCTCGTCACGCTGCTCGCCGCGCTCGAGAAATACCAACTCCGCCGCGGCATCGCCTCGCTCTGCATCGGCGGTGGCGAAGCCACGGCCGTTGCCATTGAACGCATTTATTGAAGGTTGAAGGTCAAGTCCGGGTGAACGGCGAGTCCAAGAAGTCCAGCCCTAGCTCCGCACTCCGGGATCCGGTTGTCCCGGCGCTGCGGCCCGCGGAGCCATGGGCATACTGCGAAGCCGAATCCCCGTAGCGGCAAAAATGGCATTCCCTACAGCAGGCGCAATTCCGACGATACCGGTTTCGCCCGCACCCGCTGAAGGCAGGTCTTTGCGATCGAGCAAAACGATTTCGATTTCCGGCGTGTCACTGAAGCGGGGAAGCCTGTATTGCGCGAACGAGGCATTCTGAATCCGCCCGCCGGCAAACAAAACCTGCTCGAAGAGTGCGCCGCCCAATCCCTGCACAATGGCTCCCGAATTCTGGTTGCGCAGCCCGTCGGGATTGACGATCGCGCCCGACTCCCACGCCTGCACCACGCGGCGAACGCGCACCTTCTTGCTGGCGGGATCGATCTCGACCTCGGCGCAAGTCGCCACATATCCGCCCTTCTCGGTTCCGCCGGCAATTCCGAATCCACGTTGCGGCGTCGACTTCGCTTTCTCCCAGCCGAACTTGTCTGCAGCCGCCTGGAACACCGCCCGAAGCCGCGTGTCCGTCAGATTCTTCATGCGAAATGCGAGCGGATCGATCCCCGCGGCAGCGGCAACCGAATCCATCGCCGATTCGCGGGCAAAGTGGTTCGCGGCGGCCGCAAGCGAGCGGTATGAACCCTGCCGCAACGGCGAATCCGCCGCGTGGTATTGGATGATCTGGTTGGGAACGGCGTAGGGCGTGCCGATTCCTGCATTTCCGGAATTGTAATTGTGAAATTCCCACGCCAGCAGCGTTCCATCGCGCCGTGCTCCCGCACGGATCTCAATCACTCCGGCAGGGCGGAAATAAGCCCAGCTGAATTCCTCCCGCCGCGTCCACTCCAGTTTCACTGGCTTGCCGGCCACCCTGGCCAGGCGCGCAGCCTCCACGGCTGCTTCCCCGGTGTGCTTGCCGCCATATCCTGCGCCCATGTCCGGCTGCATCACGCGCACGTTTTCTGCCGGAATCTTCAAAGCCGCCGCCAATTCGTCGCGCACACCAAACGGACGCTGGGTTCCAGTCCAGACCGTCAGCTTGTCGCCATCCCATTCCGCGACGGCTGCGCGCGGCTCCAGCGGAGCGTGCGCAATGTATTGGATGGTGTATTGCTCCTCCACCTTGATCTGGGCGCCGTCCATCGCCTGGGCTACCGACCCGGCAACATACTGCGGCCTCTCCGCATTTCCATTTCCTGAACCGGTTTTCAGCACGTCGAAGAGTTCGCGGTTCGAGGGCTGTGCGGGCACATTCCATTTGGCCTGAATGGCCCCAAGCGCGCGCTGTGCGGTCGCGGGATCGGGCGCTACCACGCCTGTGAAATCGCCGTCGCGCACCACTTTCACGCCGTCGATTTTCTCCGCCGCACTGGTATCGATCGACTCGAGCGTGGCCTTGAAGCCATCAGGACGCAGAACGGCGCCAAACAACATCCCCGCCCGGGCAATATCGGAAGGGTAGGCATGACTGCCGGTCACAAAGTCGCGGCCCTGCGCCTTTGGAATCGCAGTGCCTGCAATCTTCCACGCGGTTGCCGGCGTCAGTGCATCATCGCTCGAGACGATCTTCACCAGATTCTCGCCGCCGGTCAGCTCGCCATAACTC
>Ga0326727_10023672_pt1 | contig 11693 bp, 9 predicted proteins | sample MB2enrmetagenome_FD_207643 | JGI IMG/M metagenome (GOLD analysis project Ga0326727, IMG submission 207643) | Lab enriched peat soil microbial communities from McLean, Ithaca, NY, United States - MB29MY | ecosystem: Environmental > Terrestrial > Soil > Wetlands > Peat | place: USA: New York... | reverse complement strand
TGACGTGGGTGGTTACGAAGACGCGCCGGCCTCGTGGGGATCGGTAAACATTCGGCTGGCGAAGATTCTGACGCGCGAGTGCGCGATGGTGATCAATCTGCCCATCCTTAAAGACCACAACATGGCGGGAATCACGTTCTCGATGAAGAACATGTACGGGGTGGCGGATCGGCCGTTCATGCTGCATGGGAACAACTGCAATCCAGCCGTTGCCGATTTGAATTGCATTCCCGCAGTGCGCGAGAAGGTGTGGTTCACCATCGGCGACGCGATGTCTTCGGTGTATGACGGCGGGCCGGGCTTCCGTCCGGAACGGCTCTGGTATCCCAATGCGCTGGTGGTGGGTGAGGACCGCGTGGCGGTCGACTCGACGGCGTGGCAGATGATCGAACGCAAGCGCGCCGAGGCCAGAATGCCAACGCTCGAGGCCGTGGGACGCACTCCGAAGTACATCGCGACGGCCGCCGACGCCGCGCATCGGCTGGGCACTAACGATCCGCAACGAATCAGGCTCGTGGAAGTGTGACGAGGAGAACGGCTATGGCCGGCGAAAACGAGGGAAGGACGAACCCGAAGGCAAGTTCGGCGCAGCCCGCGGCCGGCATGACGCGGCGCGAGGCAATGCTGCAACTGCTGCGCGTGGGCGGCGTGGCGGCGGGAGTGGCGGGCGCGGGTATTTGGCTCAGCGAGCGAAGCCGCCGCCCCATTCCCGGGCAGGCCGCGCAGGCGCGGCGCGATCATCGCGTGACCGTTGATGCCGGGTGGCCCCAAATCACGGTTGTACAGAACGGCGAACCGCGGGCGCTCGCGGCGCAAGCACTCGAGAATCTTGGTGGAATAGGCCGCTTTGTGAGCAAGCAGGACGTGGTGGTGCTGAAGCCGAATATCGCGTGGGATCGTACGCCTGAGCAGGCGGCGAACACCAACCCCGAGCTTGTGGCGGAGGTTGTGCGGCAGTGCTGGCAGGCGGGCGCGAAGCGCGTAGTTGTCACGGACGTCAGTTGTAACGAGCCGCGGCGGTGCTTTCAGCGATCGGGCATTCAGGCCGCAGCGCGTGCCGAGGGCGCGGAGGTGATTTTGCCCGATGCCGACCATTTCCGCGAAGTCGATATCGGCGGCGTCGTGCTCAAGAATTGGCTCGTCTTCACTCCGTTTCCCGAAGCGGACAAGGTGATCAACCTGCCCATTGCCAAGCATCACATTCTCACCGGGGCCACGCTGGGAATGAAGAACTGGTACGGGATTCTGGGTGGTGAGCGCAACCGGCTGCACCAGCAGATCCACCAGAGCCTGGCCGACCTGGCCAGCTTCATGCTGCCAACGTTGACGCTGCTGGATTGCTATCGCGTGCTCGTGCGCAACGGCCCGACGGGCGGAAATCTCGAAGATGTTGAGATGAAAAAAACGCTCGTGGCGGGCACGGATCCGGTGGCGATTGACGCCTACGTTGCGAAGGCCTATTGGAACCTTGACCCTGAGCAATTGCCGTATCTCGCGATGGCTGCCGCGCGCGGACTGGGAACCACAGACTATGCGTCGCTCAAGGTCAAGGTGAGCCAACTGGGATAATGGGAGACCGGATTCCCAGGTTCCAATTTCGAGATCTCCACGCCGCACAAGAATGCCTGCCGTCCCGCTGGTACGACCTCAGCCATCTGTAGAGAGGCGCCCTCCGCTTGCCGAGACTTCGTGCTCTTGGCGATGCTAGACCTGTTCCCACAACGGACAAAGACCTGCCCTTGGGGACCCAGCCCCTGGCATCGGGTTTTCCCTCACGATGCAGGAAATTCTCAAATTCCGGTTCGGCGTGGTTGAATGGTGGGGTTCGTTGAGAGAACATTGACCGGAGGCTCTGTGTTGCCGGAGATGGTTGGGAGGATGCGATGAAACAGTCGCGCAGAGGTTTCGTGAAGACGAGTGGTGCGGTGATTGCTGCCGTGCTGGCGAGGGCGCGGGTTGCGGCGGCGGGGGTGGATGTTATGCAGGGCGCTATCGAGCCCAAGTTGCGCAAGTTCGGATACGGCGATGTTGAGTTGCTTGAAGGACCAATGCGCCGGCAGTTTGATGAGAACCACGCATTCTTTCTTGGCCTGAACGAAGATATGCTGCTGAAGCCCTTTCGCCAGCGGGCGGGGCTACCGGCTCCTGGCGAGGACATGGGCGGCTGGTATGATAACTCGCCGGAGTTCGATCCGCATGGAACCTTTCACGGATTTATTCCCGGACATAGCTTTGGACAATACCTCTCCGGCTTGGCGCGAGCTTATGCAGTAACTGGGTCAAAGCCGACACAGGCCAAGGTGCAACGGTTGGTAAGGGCGTTTGCGCAGGCAATTACGACGAAGTTCTACGACGGGTATCATCTGCCTGCTTACACCTATGACAAGACGAACTGCGGGTTGATCGACGCGTACGAATTCGCCGGCGACAAAACCGCGCTGGACGTGTTGAACGCCGCCACCGATGCGGTACTGCCACATCTGCCGCCCAAGGCGATGTCGCGGTCGGAGCAGTATGCGCAGCCGCATCCGGATGAGGCCTACTGCTGGGACGAGACCTACACGCTGCCTGAAAACTTCTTTCTGGCATGGCGGCGCGGCGCGGGCAGCCGGTTTCGCGATTTAGCGATCCGCTTTCTGGAGGACGATCTTTACTTTGGCCCCCTGGCGGAGGGGCAAAATGTGCTCCCCGGGGAGCATGCCTACAGTCATGTAAATGCATTGAGCAGCGCCATGCAGGCATATCTTGTGCTGGGCAGCGAGAAGCATCTGCGCGCGGCGCACAATGGTTTCAATTTTCTGTGTACGACGCAGAGCTTCGCCACCGGCGGCTGGGGGCCTGATGAATTGTTCCGCAAGCCTGGCAGCGGCGAGATGGGCGAAAGCCTGAAGACATCGCACGCGAGCTTTGAAACTCCGTGCGGCGCATATGGGCACTTCAAGATATCGCGCTACCTTTTGCGCGTGACGCGCGACAGCCGCTACGGCGACAGCATGGAACGGGTTCTGTATAACACCATTCTCGGCGCCAAGCCGCTGAAGGAAGACGGCAGCAGCTTTTACTACTCGGACTACAACAACCAGTTTGCGAAAAAGGGGTACCACCGGGATAAGTGGCCATGCTGCTCGGGAACATTTCCGCAGATCACGGCGGACTATGGGATAAGTTCCTACTTCTACGACGCTGAGGGAATCTATGTGAACCTATACGTTCCTTCACGGGTTACGTGGATGCAAGGCGGCGCGCGCGCGTCGCTTGTGCAGCGGACAGACTATCCTCACCATCCGGCAACGCAGATCGAGATTTCCGCGGACAAGCCAAACACGTTTCCGGTTTTTCTGCGCATTCCAGCGTGGGCTGGGCCAGGGACTCGGGTATCCGTGAACGGGAAGCAGGTATTTGCAGGTCCGGCGCCCGGCGAGTTTGCGCGGGTTGGCGGGACGTGGAAGAACGGCGACAGGATCGAAGTAGAGTTTGACATGCCGAATACGCTGCAGGCGGTGGATCCGCAACATCCTGACGTACTGGCGCCGATGCATGGGCCGCTGGCGCTATTCAGCGTGGGCGAGTTCCCCCCCAGGGTGACGAGAGCGGAGCTACTGGCCGCAAACCAGGTTTCTAACGGATCGAGGGACTGGCAGGTGGAAGCTGCGACCGGGCCATTGAGGCTGCGTTCGTTTGCCGCGATCGAGGACGAGATTTATCGGCTTTACCTGAAGGTGGAGGGCTGAGCGGCTAAGGGCGGTCGTAGAAGCGGAAGAACAGCGACGGCTTGGCCACCGGCTCAGCCTTGGCCACCAACTCCGCAGCCTGCGCGTCGCTCAGCGGCGTAAACGCGCGGGCAAGCTTGACATTCTCTTCGAGCTGGGCCATCGAGTCGCAGCCGATGATGATGGTGCTCACTGGGCGCGAGAGCGTGTAATACATGGCCTCGCGCATGGTAAGCGTGCCGGAGGTGGGCGCTGGAACCATGCCTTCCCACATGTGCGCCTGCACTGAGAGCGGCTGCGGCGTCCAGTTGGAGAGCAGGCGGCCGCGGGCGGGCACCTTCATGCCGATGATGCCCATCTGGCGCTCGACGGCCAGCGGCAAAAGCGCCGAGTTGAAGCTGTAGTGGTGCGGGTCGGCAGCGTTCATGGCCATCAGAATGGTGTCGAACGGGTAGCGCTGGATGCCTTCCATGAGCGCGTCGGGGCGGTAATGGCCGGTGAGGCCCAGGAAGCGCACGACCTTCTGTTCCTTCATCTCCAGTAGCGCTTCCATGGCTCCGCCCTTGGCGAAGACCTCGTTCACATCGGTCATGGTGCCGATGTCGTGCAACTGCCACAGGTCCACATGGTCGGTCTGGAGCAGCTCGAGCGATTTCTCAATCATGCGCAGTGAGCCATCCCGCGTGCGTTCCTTGGTTTTGGTAGCCAGGAAGGCCAGGTTGCGCCGATGCGCCATCACCTTGCCCACATACTGCTCGCTCCAGCGCTCCGGGCCGCCGTAGATTGACGAGGTGTCGATGTAGTTGACGCCGAGGTCGAGGGCACGCTCGATGACTGGCACGGCAACGTCGAAGTTGTTCGCCTGCTCCAGAGCGGCCTGGCCGCCGAGCGAGAAGATCCCCACCTTGTAGCCGGTCTTACCAAGGTTGCGCGTGGGCATGGAATCGGGCGTGACGGGATTCAAGGGAAGAGCGGGGAGAGTTTTCGCCGTCTCGGCCATCGCGGTTTGCGCCAGCAATGCAGCGGTTATCGCGCCACCGGTCTTCAGAAACTCGCGACGCCCCTGCCCGCTGCCGGAAATCTTCTTGTGATCGCTCATCCCCGCCTCCTGGTTTGACCTAGTGAACTCATCATATCCCCGAGCGTCACGCAGAGGGAACAAGGTTCGAGGAGAACAAACGTTTGAGGGACGAGGCCGTCGGACTCGCATTGGCAGGACAAGAGAGCCAGAGAGGAAGGGTCGGACTTTGCAGCGATCAAGATGAAAGTGCGTCAGACGAGGCAACGCGGCGCCGCCTTCCCAGGTCTCAGTTTTGAGACCTGGGTTTCAGCTTCGATGATCTGAAGATCCAGATCTGGGCAGTCGCGCTTATGCCTGGGGCTGCGAAGATTGCGGCTGGTGGTTGTGGTGAGAGCGGCGCTGAGCAAGCATCTGCTCGAACTGCTGCTTCTGCGTGTCATTCAGGACCGATTCGATCTTGCTGTTCGTGTCCTGCATGATGGCATGCGCCTTGGTGTGGCGATCCTGATCGCTGATTGATGTATCGGCGCGCAGGGCCTGCATCTTCTGCTGGCGAGCCGCGAGGAAGGGCGTGATCTGCGCCACCTGATCGCTGCTCAAGCCCAGCCGTTGACCGAGATGCGCGGCGAATTGTTGGGGCGAGAAGTTGCGGTGCTGGTTGCCCGGCTGCGCGGGCGCGGCTTGCGGCGCATTGGCAGCGGGGGCCTGGTTCGAGTCAGGCGCCTGCGCGAGCACCATGCTCGCGGAAAGCAGCGCGCCCAGAAAGATGGTTGCCTTGGTTCGGTTCATACGTTGGATTCTCCCTTGTGGCCTTGATGGTGCTGACCGGCCGCTGGGTGTGTAGACACGGTTGCGTGAGGAAAAGTTTCAGGGATGGGAGTAGCGATGTGCGCAGTGAAATGAAGTGGCGCAGCGCCGCAGATTGGTGAAACTAACGCTGTGGCGGACTCGTCTAATGCGGTTCGGGTGCGCGCTGAAATGCGAAGGCCGTCCGCGATGCGGACGGCCTTCATGCAGAGAGAACCAAGGTTAAAAACCAGTCGCTCTGAGCCACGCGGACTGAGACAAGAGCCTCAGCCGGCTTTTTCCAGCAGGCAGAGGGAGAGGTCGCGGCGCTCGACCATATCTTTGGTGATCTCGAGGTCGCGGACGCGCTTGTTCGACGGCAAATGGTACATGAGGTCGAGCATCAGCTCTTCGAGGATCATGCGCAGGCCGCGTGCGCCCACTTTGCGCGCCATGGCTTCGCGTGCGATGGAGCACGCCGCGTCCTGCGTGAAGTGCAGCCGGACGTTCTCGTACTCGAAGAGGCGCTGATACTGCTTGAGAATGGCGTTGCGCGGCTTGGTGAGGATTTCGATGAGCGCAGCTTCATCGAGCTCGTCGAGAACGCCAACGACGGGCAGGCGGCCGACGAATTCGGGAATGAGGCCGTACTTGATGAGGTCCTGCGGCTCGGTCTGGCGCAGCAGTTCCGTGTCGCGATGCGAGCGTGTAGTGGCCTGGTCGGCATCGGCATCGATGGCGCGGAAACCGAGGGCCTTCTTGCCCACGCGGCGGCCCACGACGCGCTCCAGTCCAACAAAAGCTCCGCCGCAGATAAAGAGGATGTTGGTGGTGTCGACGGCAGTGAACTCCTGGTGCGGATGCTTGCGGCCGCCCTGCGGAGGAACATTGGCCACGGTGCCTTCGAGGATCTTGAGCAGGGCCTGCTGCACGCCCTCGCCGGAAACGTCGCGAGTGATGGAGGGGTTCTCGTCCTTGCGGCCGATCTTGTCGATCTCGTCGATGTAGATGATGCCCTGCTGGGCGCGGTTGACATCGCCGTCGGCGGCCTGGAGGAGCTTGAGGATGATGTTCTCCACATCCTCGCCGACGTAGCCGGCCTCAGTGAGCGTGGTGGCGTCAACGATGGCGAACGGCACGTCGAGCATCTTGGCCAGGGTGTGGGCGAGGAGCGTTTTGCCGGAGCCGGTGGGGCCGATGAGGAGGATGTTGGACTTGGTGAGCTCGACCTCGTTGGCGCGGGCGCGGTTCATCTGGATGCGCTTGTAGTGGTTGTAGACCGCGACGGCGAGCTTTTTCTTGGTCTGGTCCTGGCCGATCACGTAGTCGTCAAGGAAGCTCTTGACCTCAGTGGGCTTGGGGAGATGGCCCGCGGTGGTGGCGGGAGCCTCGCCGCTGCGATCATCTTCGAGAATGGAGTTGCAAACGGCCACGCACTCGTCGCAGATATAGGCGCGAGGATAGTCGCTGGGCGACGAGATCAACTTGGCTACGGCGTCCTGCGACTTGTGGCAGAACGAGCAGCGTAGCGCTTCTTCAGGCCCCGTGCGCGTTTTCATTGTGATGGCTCCCCCAAGACGAGTTTAATCCAAATCCGGATATCCGGCTACGTGCGGAGCCGGTCGATAATCTCGTCCACGATCCCGTATTCCTTGGCTTGTTGCGCGTTCATGATGAAGTCCCGCTCGACGTCGCGCTCAATCTGTTCGAGGGGCTGCCCGGTATGACGGGCAATGAGGTTGTTGGTGATTTCGCGGATGCGCAGGATTTCGCGCGCGTGAATGTCGATGTCGGTGGCCTGGCCGCTGAGCCCGCCCATCGACGGTTGATGAATGAGAATGCGCGAATTGGGCAGCGCAAAGCGCTTGCCCTTGGTTCCGGCCAGAAGCAGAAACGCGCCCATGCTGGCGGCCTGGCCGATGCAATAGGTGACCACGTTGTTCTTGATAAACTGCATGGTGTCGTAGATGGCGAGGCCGGCGGTGATGGAGCCGCCCGGCGAATTGATGTAGAGAGAGACGTCTTTCTCGGGATCCTCGCCCTGGAGAAAGAGCATCTGAGCCACGATAAGATTGGCCACCTGATCGTCAATGGGGGTACCAAGAAAGATAATGTTGTCGCGCAGCAGACGGGAGTAGATGTCGTAGGCGCGCTCGCCCCGGCTCGTCTGCTCAACCACCATGGGAACCAATGCCATTCTTCTTTTCGCTCCTGGCCTTCCGCTATTAGCTCTTAGCTATTAGCGTTCTCGTCCCGTCCGGCTATCCGGGCAGGCGTTCGTACAAAATCGACGCCGTCTTTTCTCGTCTCAATTGATCCCTGAGCCTAGCAAGCCCGCCGTCCTTGGTCAATCGCACCTTCAGGGCATCCAGGGGCTCGCGGGACTGGAGGGCGGCGAGTTGCAATTCATGGTCCATTTCCTCGTCGGAAACCGTAATATTTTCTTCGCCAGCGATGCGGTCGAGGAGGATCTGGGTTTTGACTTCGGCGAGTGCGCTGTCACGCTGGGCGGCGCGCAGGCGGGTGAAGTCGAGTTTGCGCATCTGATCGGGTTGCATTCCCTGTGCCGCGAGGGCGCGCAGGCCGCGCTCGAGACGCGTATCGACCTGGTCCTGCACCAGCGACTCGGGAACCGGGAAGGTGAAGCGGGCAGCGAGCTCGCCGAAGAGCCGGTCTTTGGTTTCGGCCTCGACGTTGCGCCGCTTGCGGTTGGCGAGATATTCGCGGACGCGGGCTTCGAGATCGGCATAACTTTCGTAATGGCCGAGTTCCTTGGCGAAGTCGTCGTTGAGTTCGGGCAAGGTGCGTTTCTTGATGGCCTTGATTTCGACGTCATAGGCGACGGTTTTGCCGGCCAATTTGGACTCGGCGTAGTCGGCGGGATAGATGACCTCGACCTTCAGCTCCTGGCCGGGCTTGGCGCCGCGAAGAGCGGAGGTGAACGCCTCGACCGTGTCTTTGCCGCCAATTTCGACCAAGGTGTCTTCGCCGGTGACGGCGCCCTGAGCTTCGCCGGGGCCAGCCGGAGCTTCAGCTTCCGGCGCCGCTGCTGCCGGGTCATTCTGGATTTCGCCCTTGTAGCTGATCTGTGCCCAGTCGCCGTCCTTGAGGGCGCGATCTTCTTCGACAGGCTCGATGGTGGCGCGGGATTCGCGTAGCTGCTCAATTTCGCGCTGGAATTCCTCTTCTGTGATTTCGACGGAGGGCTTATCAACCTTGACGTCCTTGTAGCCGTCGATGGAGAAGGCCGGGATGAATTCGAAGACGGCTTTCACATGGAGCGGGGAGCCTTCTTCGACGGTGAGTTCCGTGACCTGCGGCTGGCCGACGGGGCGAAGGTTGAGCTCGTTGATTGCCTTATTGAAGCGCTCGGGAAGCAGGGTGTCGATGACTTCCTTGCGGATTTCGGCAGCGAAACGGCGGCGGATGACGGTCTCAGGAACTTTGCCGGCGCGGAAGCCGGGAATTTTGGCGTACTTGCGATAACTGGCGGTGACGTTGCGCCAGGTCGTGGAGACGTCGTCGGCGGGGACATCGATGACCAGCTCACGCGTGCATTCGGGGTTGAGAACCGGACCGTGCGGGTGCTCGTGGGCTTCTTCGGCGTGATCGTGCTCGTGCTGTGGGTCAGCCGTTTCGGATTTGCTTTCGAGGGTGCTGCTGGAACTCAACGTTGTACCTTCCGGGCGCGCGCGCCGATCTAACTGCGGCCACGGGCTGCCCTTCGAGGCAATACAGCACCGTTTAGCCGGGGGAATCCCTCGTCTTATGGTACGGGGGTTTGCAGGCAGGGGTCAAACCGGCGGGACGGCCTCGGAGGCGACGTGCATCTCCAAAGCCACGTTACTGTTCTGCGGGCTGGGGCTTACGAACGTAAGGGAGGAAGCGGGGGTGGGCTGCGCCGCACTGGGAAAAGTGCTGGCGGGCTTCATCGAGGCTGAGCTGGCCGTTCACGGTGAGACGGACTTCGGAGGCGTCATCGTCTTCCTGGCCGTCGTCTTCCCACCAGCACACCGGGCACAGTTGCAGGGTGCCGGGTGCTTCCAGTGTTTTGTATCCACAGCACGGACAACGATAACGGGTGGTCAAGGCTACCCCTTCCAACAGGGATGGACGAGAAAAGAGGCTTCGCTGTTTACAGCGTAGGACGAATGAAGTTCGATCTTCAGAACCGGAAAACGATGCCGGTGACGAAGCGTGCGTGCGTGGCGCTGGATGGCGATCGGTTGGGCGCGCTGAGGCGATCGACCTGAACGCGCCATGCAAAGAGCGGCGCGAGGGGAACATCCGCGCCCGCGCCCAGCGCATAGGTGAACGCACCTCCCGAGATTGGCGTTGGTTCAGCGCCGTTGTTGGACGAGTGCGCGCCGCCAACGAGGAAGTGGCCAAAGAATTTGAACCCGGCCGTACCCGCCGAGAGTTTGGGCCCGAAGAGAACGGCCGTTGTGCGCGGAACGCCGGAACCTGCGCCCAGCCCGTAATGAGACACATCGGCCTCGACGCCAATGAACGGCTTCCAGTGAATCTGGCCGTCCATGTCCCAGCCATTGAGGCCTCCGGTATTGGGGTAAAAAATGTTGCTTCCAGTGCGGGTGTAGCCGAGAGAGACATCGCCTTTGTTCGCCGCCTGCGCCGGCGACGCAAGGCCGAGCAAAATGGATGGAAAGGTGAGCGCCAAACAGACTTGTAAAGCCCGACGGGGGATCGGCATGAGGGAACTTTCTCCTTTCGGCCGCAAAGAGCGGCTTCTCGAAAAGGATGATAGCGCGATGGCTTCGGTTGTCTGGGGCTGCTTTGATTTGATTTTGCGTCGACAACGGAATCGGGCGCGATGAATCAGCCTTCTTCGGCTTCGCGAAGCTTGGCGATGACGGTGAAGTCTTCAAGCGTGGTGACGTCGCCCTTGACTTCGCCATGCGTGGCGAGGTCGCGCAGAAGGCGGCGCATGATCTTGCCGCTTCGCGTCTTGGGCAACGCCTCGGTGAACCTTATATCGTCCGGGCGAGCCAGCGAGCCGATCTCCTTCGACACCCACTTGCGCAACTCGTCCTTCAGTTCGTTCGTGGGCTGGTGGCCGGATTCGAGGGTGACGAAGGCGGCGATGGCCTGGCCCTTGAGATCGTCGGGGCGCCCGACGACCGCGGCCTCAGCGACCTTTGGGTGCGCGACGAGTGCGGACTCGACCTCCATGGTGCCGAGTCTGTGACCCGAGACGTTGATCACGTCGTCGACGCGGCCCATGAGCCAGAAATAGCCGTCGGCGTCCTGTCGAGCGCCGTCGCCGGTGAAGTAGCAGCCGGGGACGTCGCTCCAGTAGGTCTTGATGTAGCGTTCGGGGTCTCCGTAGACGGTGCGGGCCATGGAGGGCCAGGGCTTGCGGATCACAAGCAGGCCGCCGTGGCCGGCGGGGACGGACTTGAAGCGGCCTTCGGAATCCGGACGTGTGACCACTTCAGGCTGGATGCCGAAAAACGGACGCGTGGCCGAGCCTGGCTTGGTGGGGACCGCGCCGGGTGTGGGGGAGATCATGATGGCGCCGGTTTCGGTTTGCCACCAGGTGTCGACGATAGGACAACGATTGTGGCCGATCTTCTCGCGGTACCACATCCACGCTTCGGGGTTGATGGGCTCGCCGACGGTGCCGAGGAGGCGAAGCGAATCGAGTTTGTGCTTTTCGACGTGCTCGTCGCCCCACTTGATGAAGGCGCGGATGGCGGTGGGCGCGGTGTAGAAGACGGTGACGCGATGGTCGTCGACTATTTTCCAGAAACGCGAAAAGTCAGGCCAGTTCGGCGCGCCCTCGTACATGAGGACGGTGGCGCCGTTCTGCAGCGGACCGTAGACCACGTAGGAGTGGCCGGTGACCCAGCCGATGTCGGCCGTGCACCAGTAGATGTCGTCGTCGCGCAGGTCGAAGACGTATTTGGTAGTGAGGTAGGTTTGCACGGCGTAGCCGCCGGTGGTGTGGAGCAGGCCCTTTGGCTTGCCGGTGGATCCGGAGGTGTAGAGGATGTAGAGCGGATCTTCGGAGTCCATGGGCTCGGCAGGGCACGTGGGCGCGGCTTTGGCCACGAGATCGTGCCACCAGTGATCGCGGCCCGGAACCATGTTGACCGGTGAACCGGTGCGCCGGTAAACGACGACGTGCTTGACGGTGTGGCAGGCAGCCATGGCTT
>Ga0326727_10023671_pt1 | contig 11693 bp, 5 predicted proteins | sample MB2enrmetagenome_FD_207643 | JGI IMG/M metagenome (GOLD analysis project Ga0326727, IMG submission 207643) | Lab enriched peat soil microbial communities from McLean, Ithaca, NY, United States - MB29MY | ecosystem: Environmental > Terrestrial > Soil > Wetlands > Peat | place: USA: New York... | reverse complement strand
ACGACCCGCCTCAGTTCCAGCCAGGGTGTCTATTCCATCGTCCCCCTGCCGGTCGGCACATATAACCTCTCAGTCGTCGCCAAGGGCTTCCAGGGGTTGCTTCGAGAGAACGTTAGCGTCGAATCCGGCCAGACCTTGAACCTAACCCTTAAGCTCTCGACCGGCCCCCACTGGGTCTCTTCTGTTCCACGCCCACCCATGAATCTCGCACAACTAGCCCACAATAAACCGCTCCAACTCCAAATTCTGCAACTGTCCCCACAGTCTAATTTCTTTCAGGCGTTTTTGCGCAACACTGGAAATGAGAATTTGCGTTTTAGTATTGGCGTATGGGATAACGATTGGCTGGCGATACCCTCTATACAACTGGTAATCACAGATGCCACGGGCACGGCAATGCCCCTCGATGTAAAGTACAACTATGCTGCGGACGCGAACACATTGCTTCGGCTCAATGAGACCATGGTGCCACTCCCGGCAGGGAGGTCAACAACCGTCCCCATTGTTTTACAGAACTATCTCAGACACCCACTTGCGCCTGGTCATTATACCGTTCAGGCCGTCTATCTTCCGGGGAATATACATTACCAGGACGAACAGACGACAGATCAATTCTGGCCTGGCGAGATAACCTCCAATTCAGTTCCGCTTGACATCCCCGATAATGCAGCTCAACAACTCCAGAGTTCGTCTCCTCTCCAGTTGACGATTCAGCAGACATCTCCAAAGTCCACCTTTCGTGTTGATCTTCATAACGCTAGCGAACAACCTATGCAGTTCTATCTGCCTATGGATGATGGAGGATTATTCCTGTCTCTAATTAACTCAACTGGAAGCACAGTTTTGTTGCGAAAGCGCGATGAACTTGAGGCCGAGGTAAAAGCTCGGGGGATGATTGAACATATTGGCCTAATCCCCGTGACTCTCCAAGCGGGTGAGACCCAATCTTTCCCTATCGATCTGGGAAGCTATTCCGCTCCGGATCAATGGGAACTGTCACTTGTTCCCGGCCAATATACCATCCAGGCCAGAACCGATACTATTTGCCTAGGATCGCGGCCTTCCGCTGACCCGCAGCCTCCGCACCCGCCTTCTTGCTGGCAAGGAGAACTATTCACTACCCCGCTGTCATTCACGGTATCTGACCCGTGATGTTCTGTAAGTGAGGCATTAAGCTGTCAGGCCCCTTACGTTCGCCCCGCACCCAATCGAGAGCGGCAGCTCAAAGCGACGAACTGCCTGGGAAGTCACATTTTCGGAAACTTCAATCATTCACTTCCAATTGACCCACCACCTGATTGCGGGCAGTGGTGCAGTTTGACAAGCGAGCCTTCCCTCTGGGGCTAAAGCCCTGTCAATTCATGGCACTTATTGGCGCGGCTGAAGCCGCGCCCTTTCAATGCAAATGCAAACTGCACCTCTACGTGATTGCGACATGGTTTGACAGGCCAATTTTGAAGCTGATAGTTTCGCATCGCTTCGTTCCGCGCCATTTCGTCGTGCGACGTTCCATCCAGGAGAGACCTATGCCAGCAACTTCCGTATCGCGCCGCAGCTTTCTGAGCGGCTCCGCAGCCTCCGCCGTGGCCTTGACAGCCGCAACCGCGAGTTCCCTATCCAATCCAGTGGATGCTGCGGCGCAGGCTGCAGGCGTCAAGCGGGGCGACCTGCCTGACCTGACCATCAAGGAGGTCAAGGTCTATGTGATCAACCGCGCGCCCAGCCGGACGCCTCCTCCAGCGACGGCTGGAGCGGCCGCTGCTCCCAGACCGCCCGCGACCGAGCAGGTCGCCTCCATCGTGACCAACAGCGGGATTGAAGGAAACTACACCCTGGACGCACGCTACTTCCACACCAACTGGAGCAACCTGGGCTGGCTGGATTACGCCAAGACGAAGCTGCCGGGCAAAAGCGTGCTGGACCTTCCCCAGTTCACCACGCAGTGGGAGCCGGATGAACGCCGCGTGGGTCAGCTCAGTTACGCCTCGGCCATCGATAACTGCCTGTGGGACATCCTGGGCAAGGCGGTTGGGTTGCCGACGTACCGGATCCTTGGAGCTTATCGAGATCGCGTGATGGCCTACGGAAGCTCGCAGCACCATCCCAAGCTGGAAGACTTTGTGGACGAAGTGAAGCGATGCAAGGCCGCCGGTTTCAAGGCCTACAAGATCCATCCGCCGGGAGGAAGCGAGCCGAACCCGGACAATTACAAGCTGGACATGGAAATATGCACGGCGGTGCGCGAGGCCGTGGGCGACGACTTCTCTCTGCTGCTGGATCCGGTGGGAGCGTACGACCGGCCGCAGGCTTTCCAGGTGGGACGCCTGCTGGACAAGCTGGGATACGTGGGCTTTGAAGACCCGCTGCCTACGTCGGACATCGACGGACTGGCGGAGCTATGCCAGAAGGTGGATGTGCCGGTGCATATTGGTGAGTTCATCGACTCGCCGTACCACTACTCGGAGTACCTGCGCCGCGGCGCGACGGACGCGGTGCGGTTTATCGTGGACAACATCGGCGGCATCACCAGCGGGATGAAGGTGGGACACCTGGCCGAGTGCTTCCAACTGCCGTGCGTCCCGCATAACTGGGGCAACATGTTCGATCATGCCGTCCACTTCCAATGCGAACTAGCCATGCCGAACGCACCGTGGTTCGAGAAGACGCTGCCCCAGGCAGGCGTCGCCGACCTGCAAGGCGCGGCCGACCTGCCGTATGTGAAGGACAGCTTCCGGGTGCAGCCGGATGGATACATCTACGCCTCCGCCAAGCCCGGCCTGGGCTGTGAGATCGACCACAACGTGCTGGACAAGATGCTGGCCCGTGTGGATACGTAGGAGATTCGGAGGATTTGAGATTAGCGGCGGACGGCACGCATCCACGGGAGGGAGCGCGAGAATGCGTCCGTGGATGTCTGGGTGCGGACCGGAATAGTCCAATGGGTGTATGAATTTCCACCATTTAGGCTTGACTCCGACGCGATTCCGCACTAGGCTAGGAGTGTGGCTAGACTCCCTTCGGGTTGAGTCGGACACAACGAAGTCCACCCACTTCGTTGCTTTACCGGAATACCCACGCAACAGCCCCCACCGCGCTGCGTGGGTTTCCTCTTTTAAGCCACATGTTATGTGGACACTAGTGCATTCACAGACCTGCCAGGCTGCATTCCCAGAGTGTTTTTTGGCAGACAACTTTTTGCCATCAGGCCTTGACGCCAACCCAGGAAACCAGTACTCTCAAGCCATGGGATTGGTGTACACCGCAGCCTGTATGTGTAGCTGTTGCCTCTGTTGTATGGGCAAGAGCCGCTGCTGCGCTGGTCGATCCCTCATCTAGGCGAAGTTAGAGATACAGCCTAAGACATTCAGGAGCCCACGTATCAGCGCATAGCGCGATAGGTGGGTTTTTTATTTGCGCCCCACTCAAGAACAGCCAAGCAGTACGAACAGGAAATGGAAGCACTGAGGAGTCACATGGCAAACAGCAACACAACCCGCCCCGCGCAGTCACACGCCGCACACCGGCTACCGTTCAACGTCGACCTTCTGGCCGTCGGCATTGGTCTAGCGCTGGCCGCACTCATCCGCTTCGGCATCATCCACCAGATCAGCTTCTAACTACGCTCAACGTTGGTGCGAGAGCAAGCCACCGGCCTGCTACTCCACAGATTCGCAGACGCCCGTCCTATGTCCACGCAGACCATTCCGATGCCGATTGCCGCCGAGGCCCAGCTCAAACCCACGAGCCTGTCCGCCACGCTGCCCGGCATCGCGTTGCTGTTCGCCCTAGGATTGCTGGGCAAGGCAATGGAGGGCGCTGGCCACGTTTTACGCACCCAGTACCACCTGTCTTTCCCGCAGATCGAGTATGTTCTATGGGCCATACTGCTTGGCCTCATCGTCTCCAACACACTGGGCGTCGCCGCCATCTTTCGCCCCGGAGTGGCCACCTACGAGCTCTGGCTCAAGCTGGGGATTGTCCTTGTGGGGGCGCGCTTCCTGCTACAAGACGTGCTGCACATCGGCGGCCTCTCCCTGTTGCTGGTCGCAGTCGAGCTGGTGCTCTCGCTCACGGTGATGACGCTGCTGGGCCGCATCTTTCGCCTGCCGCCCAAGCTCACCAGCCTGCTTGCCATCGGCTCATCGATCTGCGGAGTGACGGCCATCATGGCTGCCCAGGGGGCCATCGATCCCGACGAGGAAGACACCACCACCGCGATTGCCGCCATCCTCACCCTGGGTGCCATCGCGCTGGTCACCTTCCCCGCCATCGGCCACCTGCTGCGCATGAGCCAGCAGGCCTACGGAATGTGGGCCGGGCTGGCCGTGGACAACACCGCCGAATCGATTGTGACCGGCTCGCTCTTTGGGCAGGACGCGGGGCGCTGGGCCATCCTGGCCAAGACCGCGCGCTCTTCGTTCATCGGATTTGTGGTCCTCGGCTACGCCGTCTACTGGGCCTCGCGGGGACAGGCCGCCGTGGTGAAGCACAAGGCCCTCTTCCTATGGCAGAAGTTCCCCAAGTTCATCCTCGGCTTCCTCGCCATCTCTTTCCTTGCCACCGCGGGTTTCTTCACACACCCCCAGCTCGACAGCCTCTCCAACCTCTCGCGCTGGGCCTTCCTGCCTGCCTTCGCCGGGGTCGGGTTGCGCACCAACCTTAAGGACCTGGTGGGTCAGGGCTGGCGTCCACTGGTGGTCGGCGTTCTCGGCGAAGTATTCATCGCCATCATCACGCTCGGCCTGGTCTTCTGGAGCTACAACCACGGAGTCACGCGATGACTTCCGCGCGACCCATCCCCGTCGCATTCCCCTGTTGTCGCCTCTAGCGAGAACACGGCTCCCTACGCAAGCACCTAACGCACATTCCAGCGACTCAAGCACACGCCGAATCCGCGCGCCAACACACATCTACAGGAGAACCGCATGTTCCGACGCACTCGCATCGCCTTGTCCCTCACAGTTGCCACCCTCTCCACCCTGCTGGTTGCCTTGTCCGCAAACTGCAACGCCCAGATGGTCAGCGGCACCATTGCGGGCACCGTCACCGACCCCAGCGGCGCCGTGATCGCCAACGCCCACGTTCTGGTGCACAATGACGACACCGGCGTGCAACGCAGCATCATCACCAGCAGCACGGGCAACTTTACCGCATCTGCCATTCCCATTGGGAGCTACACCGTCAGCATCGACGCCAGCGGCTTCGGCAGCTATAAACGCACCAGCATTGTGCTCACCGTCGGGGAGACGCTCAATCTGAACCTGTCGCTGAAGGTCACCGGCAGCGAGAGCATCACGGTGCAGGACATTCCGCAGGCCGTGAATACATCCTCCGAGCAGATCTCCGGGCTGGTGGACGCGCGCCAGGTTAAGCAGCTGCCGCTGAACGGCCGCAGCTACGACCAACTGCTGCTGCTGAACCCGGCCACGGTGAATTACACCAACCAGCGTTCCGGCAGCACCGGCACGTCGAACTCCTCGGTGGGCAGCATGTTCTCGGTCTCCGGACGCCGCCCGCAGGACAATCTTTTCCTACTGAATGGCATTGAGTACACCGGCTCCTCGCTGATCAACACCACCCCCGGCGGCACTTCCGGTCAACTGCTGGGCATCGACGGCATCCACGAGTTCAACGTGGTCAGCGACACCTACTCAGCCTCCTACGGCAAGCGCGATGGCGCGCAGATCTCCATCTCCACCACCGGTGGCACCAACACGCTGCACGGCAGCGCCTACGAGTTCCTGCGCAACAGCTTTTTCGACGCTCGCAACTACTTCGACAGCGCCCGCATCCCCGAGTTCCAACGCAATAACTTCGGGGCATCGCTGGGCGGGCCCATCAGGAAGGACAAGCTCTTTCTCTTCGGCAACTACGAGGGCTATCGCCAGAACTTGGGCGAGTCTATCGTGACCCTGGTGCCGGATAGCGAGGCGCGCCTCGGCGAAGTTCCCAACGCCAATACGGGCGTCTATGCGCCGACCTCCTTCAGCCCAATCTCCGCACAACTCCTGAACCTCTGGCCGGTCGCCAACGGTCCGGAAGTCACTCGACTCAATCCAGCAGGGACATTGGTCGTACCCACAGGAATTGCCAAATACATTGGCACCGCGCCGCAGCATATCCATGAAAACTTCGGCACCACGCGCTTCGACTACATCATCGGCGGCACGGACACCTTCAACAGCATCTATACCATCGACGACTCCAACGCCACCAGCCCTTCCGCCGACCCCTACTCGTACGTCAATGAGAACCTACGCGAACAGGTCCTCAGTTTTCAGGAACAGCATGTCTTTTCGCCGAATCTTATCAACGTCACTCGTGTCGGCTTCTCCCGTTCCAGCTTCTACTTTTACGGCTACGTTCCTGCCGCCGAACAGGCGCTTGCTCCCAGTATCCGGGCAGGTGTCCCCACGTATGCGGTCGTCATCTCGGGTTCCACTGCCTCGAACGGCGCGTCCTCCATCACCACTGCAGGGGCGAATGTCGGATCGAACAACGGCATCGCGCGAAATCTTTACACCTTCGACGATCACGCCTACTACACCATCGGCAAGCACACCATCCAGGCCGGCGTCTGGCTACAGCGTTTGCAGTCCAACGACAACCTGGCCCAGGACCAGTACGGCCAGGCCAGCTTCGCCTCGCTGACTACCTTTCTCAATGGCACAATCAAGACCTTCACCTACGCGCCCAATACCACCGAGCTTGGCTGGCGTACGCTGTTTGCCGACGCCTTTATCGAAGACACCTGGCACATTACGCCTCGTTTGGAGGCACGCATCGGCTTTCGCACTGAAAGCTCAACCGGCTGGAGCGAATCGCAAAATCGCGCTAGCGTCTATACCTTTACCAATGGAGTCATCAACACCACACCCAACTCCGGCCTTTCCAACGCGCTGACAACGAATAACGCGCTTTTGCTTCCCGAGCCTCGCGCCGGCTTTGCATGGAATGTCTTCGGCAATGGCCACACCGCTATCACCGGCGGCGCCGGTCTGCATCACAGCCTGCTGGATGCGCTCGACTACCGCTACGACCAGGCCGCACCTTACAACACCGTCTACTCCTATAGCGGTACGACCGTAGCCAACCCAACCAGCAGCACCGGCCTGATCTCTCCCTCCACAGTCGACCCAGCCATCCACACGCCCACGCTGCTGGCTTACGATCTGAAGATCGAGCAGCAGATCGCGCCGGCAACGTCCCTTACCATCGGCTACAGCGGATCGCATAGCTATCATCAGATACTGAATGGCGATCTCAACGAGCCCGCCTACACCCTGGTCAACGGACAGGTCTTCTACCCCGCCGGCGGCACGCCCACAACGCCGGCCGCACCCGTCAAGGCGAACCCTGCCGTGGCCAATACCACCTCCTGGTGGGCGGGCGGATCGGGCAACTACAACGCCCTGATCATCGACTTGCGCCAGAACTTCAATCACGGACTGCAAGTGCGCGGCAACTACACATGGTCGAAGAACCTGGACGACGGCTCCGCGTGGAACACCTCGGTCTCCTCCAACACCCCGGCGTTCGTCGAAGTCCCCTCGCTGCCCCACCTGGACTACGGCCCGGCAGCCACAGACATCCGCAACATCGCCTCCATCAACGCCACCTATGATCTTCCCTTCGGCAAGAACAAGGCGTTGTTCGGCAATGCCGGCGAACTGACTGATCGCTTCGTCTCCGGCTGGTCTGTCGCCTCCATCACGACGCTGCTGTCGGGCTTCCCCTTCAGCCCGCAGTTGGGCTACAACCCCACCGGTTCGGGCGACTCGCGCAACCCGGTCCGTCCCAACATCAATTCGGCCTTCACTGGCCCTCTGTACCCCGGCGGCAGCACCGCGGAGCGGGTCGCCGAATACTTCAATCCCGCGGCGTTCTCCGCTCCGGCCGCAGGCTACGTGGGCAACGCCGGGCGCGATTCCTTGACTGGCCCCGGCTTCAGCGATTGGGATTTCTCACTGCTGAAGTCCACGCAAATCAACGAGCGCACGCGTCTCCAGTTCCGGGCGGAGTTCTTCAACATCCTGAACCACACCAACCTGCAACTGCCCAACGAGGTGGTCTACTCGGCAGGCCCGACGCAAGGCACCACGGCCAACCAGAACACGGTGGCCACGCTGGGTTCGCCGGGCCAGATAACGGCCACCGCCAACACCAGCCGCCAGATCCAGCTTGCTCTGAAGGTTCTCTTCTAAAGCGGAACAAACAGGAAGGCCCACTCCTCGCGGTGGAGATTCATTCCACCTTCGTTATAGAGACAACAGATGGAAGCTGTGAATTGGGGGGTGTGGAATTCAGCTATCCTGACCTTCCACCGATGGCAACGCGGATGTTATCTTCTTCCTAGAGAATAGACTAAGTCCTTTTTTGAATAGAACATAAAGGACAGGAATAAAGAAGAGGTTTAGGATTGTAGAGAGCAGCATTCCGCCCACCACCGCAGTGCCCACGGAGTGGCGTCCCATTGCTCCCGCGCCCGATGCAAAGCAGAGCGGAAGCATGCCCAGAATGAAGGCGAAGCTGGTCATCAGGATCGGCCGCAGACGCAGTTCCGAAGCCACAATCGCCGCGTCGATGATCGAGCGACCGTGATGGAGCTGCTGCTCGGCGAACTCCACAATCAGGATCGAGTTCTTGGCCGAGAGGCCGATGAGCATCACCAGGCCGATCTGCACATATACATCGTCGCTGATGCCGCGCGCCGAGACCAGCAGAAGCGCGCCCAGCACGGCCATCGGCACGGCTAGCAGAATGATGAAGGGCAGGAAGAAGCTCTCGTACTGCGCGGAGAGCGTGAGGTAAACCACCAGCAGTCCCAGGCCGAAGATCAGGATCGCCTTGCCCTCCGACTCCTGCTCCTCCAGCGCCAGCCCGGTCCAGGAGAACATCATTCCCGGCAGCTTGTTTTTGTCGAAGAGCCGCTCCATGTTGGCCAGGCCCTGCCCAGAGCTGAGCCCTTCGGCGGGCGAGCCGTCAATCTCCGCCGAGCGGAACATGTTGTAGTGGCTGATGACCTGCGGCCCGGCAGTCTCCGCGAGAGCCACCAGGTTGTCCAACGGGACCATCTGCCCGGCGTTGGAGCGGACGTAGTACTGGCGCAGATCGCCCGCGCTGCGCCGGAACTGCTGGTCGGCTTGCACATAGACGCGATACGAACGGTTGTTGAAGTTGAAGTCGTTTACATAGGTCGATCCCATGTAGGTGCCCAGCGCCGCCGTAATCTGCGCCAGCGGCACGCCCATCGCCAACGCCTTCTGGCGGTCGATGGTGACGGAGAGTTGCGGGTCGTTGGCGGTAAAGGTGGTGTTGAGGTCGCGCAGCCCGGAGGCCGGGTCTTGCGCCGCCGCAACCAGCGTATGCGCCACGCGGTCGATGTCCGCGAAGGAATTGCGCCCGCCGTCCTGCAGCATGAACTGGAAGCCGCCGACGCTACCGATGCCCTCGATCGCGGGAGGCTCCGCCGCATAGAGTATCCCACCTGGGACCGCGAACAGCTTTTGCGAGAGGCGGACCACGGCATCATGCGTTGTGTGCCCCGGCCCCAGTTTGGTCCGTTCATCCTCCGGCTTCATCGGCGCGAAGATGATGCCCTGGTTGGGAGAGCTACCGCCGCTCAACGAGAAACCCATCACAGAGAACGTTCCGTAGACATCCGGGTCCTGCTGCACGATGGCCGCGCCGCGGTCCGCGAAGTCGGTGGTATAGCTGAGGGAAGCGCCCGGCGGCGTCTGCACCAGGACCATGAAGTATCCCTGGTCCTCGGCGGGAACGAACGCCGTCGGCACATGGTTGTACATGTAGACCGTAAAGCTGAGGCCCGCGATAAAGAGCAGAAGAAACGCGTAGCGCATCTTCACAACCCAGGTCACGGCGATGGCGTACAGGCCGATGGTCTTGCGGATCAGAGCTTCCACGGGGTCGAGGAAGACCGCGAGCAGGCCGGTGGGCCTCGTCTCGGGCCGCAGGAAGACGGCGGCCATCGCGGGCGAGAGAGTGAGCGCATTGAACGCCGAGATGGCGATCGAGAAGGCAATGGTCAGGGAAAACTGTTTGTACAGGATCCCCGTCGTTCCCGGAAAAAGGCTGACCGGTACGAAGACGGAGATGAGCACCAGCGAGGTGGCAATCACGGCGCTGGTGACTTCGCCCATGGCTCGCGAGGTTGCTTCATGCGGATTGGAGTGCTCGGCAGCAATGTGACGCTGTACATTCTCGATAACCACGATGGCGTCGTCCACTACCAGTCCCGTGGCCAGGGTGATGCCAAACAGTGTGAGCGAATTGATGGAAAAGTTGAAGATCTTGACAAATGCAAAGGTTCCTATCAGCGAAACCGGAATCGTAACCGCGGGAATAATAGTGGCGCGCCAGTCAAGCAGGAAGAGGAAGATTACCGTAATAACAATGAAGATGGCTTCAACCAGGGTGATCAGCACTTCGCGAATCGATTCGCGGACGCTCGTCGTGGCATCGAAAGCCACTGCGTATTGGAGCCCAGGCGGAAAGTCTTTTGAGAGATCCTTCATTTTGGCGAGCACACTGGATTCCACATCCAGGGCATTGGCGGTCGACAGTTGCTCGACGGCAATACCCATAGCTTCATGTCCTCGAAATTTGAGTGTGGAGCTGTAATCCTCGGCTCCCACTTCCGCGCGGCCCACCTCCTTCAGCAGCACAAGGCCGCTGGTCGAATTCTTGACGATGATATTCCCAAATTCTTCAGGAGAAGTCAGCCGGCCCACCACGCGCACCGGAATCTGAAAGGACTGCTTATTGTCTGTAGGCGGTTGTCCCAACTGGCCGGCGGGGATTTCGACGTTTTGCTCGGTGAGGGCACTGACAACGTCCGTGGCCGTCAGGTTGCGTGCCGCCAGCCGAACCGGATCGAGCCACAGGCGCATTGCGTACTTGCGCTCACCCATGATCATCACATCGGAGACGCCGGATATGCGCTTGATGGGGTCCTTCACGTAGAGATCGAGATAATTTGAGATGAACTCGTCGGAGTAGCGCCCGTCCCAGGTAAAGAATCCCATGCCCATGATCATCGTGCCCGTGGACTTGTTGATGGTCACACCGGTTGACGTCACTGCCGAAGGTAAGCGGCCTTGTGCGCTGGCCACGCGATTCTGCACGTCCACGGCCGCGATGTCGAGATCATAGCCGGTCGTGAATGTTGACGTGATCGAGCTTGATCCGTCATTGGTGCTCGATGAGCTGATGTAACGCATTCCCTCGACGCCGTTGATCGACTCTTCCAGAGGGATGGTGACCGCTTTTTCGACCGTTTCGGCGTTGGCGCCAATGTAGTTGCAACTGACGGTCACTTGAGGCGGCGTCAGATTCGGATACATTGCAATGGGAAGATTGGGTATGCAAATGGCGCCGGCAAGAATAATCAGCAGCGCGCATACCGTTGCAAAAACCGGCCGGTGGATAAAGAAATCGACAAACAATAGAAGCCTTCCCTTTCACTTTCAGGGGGCGCTTATGAGTCGGGCCCCGTTGACCGTTTCCTGCACTCCGCAGGAGGCATTGTTCTGACTGCCGCGGTTATGAACCCAGAAGAATAATAGGCTCGTTGTCGACCAGGAACTGCGTGCCCGAAACGATCACCCGATCTCCCACCTTCAGTCCCGACGAAATGGAGTAGGCATTGCCGACCGTATCGCCGAGGACGACGG
>Ga0326727_10023670_pt1 | contig 11694 bp, 6 predicted proteins | sample MB2enrmetagenome_FD_207643 | JGI IMG/M metagenome (GOLD analysis project Ga0326727, IMG submission 207643) | Lab enriched peat soil microbial communities from McLean, Ithaca, NY, United States - MB29MY | ecosystem: Environmental > Terrestrial > Soil > Wetlands > Peat | place: USA: New York... | reverse complement strand
GATGCTTGAGCGTGTTGATGAGACGTTCATTGTCCCTCTGATGCAACCCGATGGTGGGCTCATCCAGGATATACATGACACCCATCAATGCCGAGCCGATCTGGGTGGCGAGCCTGATGCGCTGGGACTCGCCCGATGACAGGCTACCGGCGGCCCTGCTCAGCGTGAGGTACCCGATCCCCACCGAGGTAAGAAAGCCGAGGCGTTCCCTGATCTCCTTTATGAGCCTGTCGGCTATTTCCTGGTTCTTGGGACTCAATTTCAGGTTATGGAAATATTCGAGCAGATCGTCCACACTTATCGTGGTAAGTTCGTAGATGTTTTTATCGGCTATGGTGATGTGGAGGATTTCATTCTTCAGGCGTGCACCATTGCAGGCCGGGCAGGTAATGTTATTGAGAAAGCGTGAGATGTCCTCGCTGATCTCGCCTGTCTCGGTTTCCTTCATCCGTCTGGTGAGGTTGGGGATAACCCCTTCAAAAGGGGCCGAATAAGCGTCTTTCATGGGCCCGCCGGAAAGGATTGTGCGCCTGGCCTCTTCGGGGAGTTTCTCAAAGGGGGCGTCTGCATCAAACTTGAGATTCCTCGCCAGATAGCGGATCATGCGGGTTGCGAACCTGCCCGGCGGCACCCCCCAGGGAACAATGGCACCCTGGTTCAAAGATCGCCTCTTGTCAGGGACCACCAGGTCGGGGTCGATTTCTATGAGCACGCCCAGACCATGACAGGTCTCGCATGCACCATGGGGGTTATTGAAGGAAAACATCCTCGGCGATATCTCGGGGAAGGAGGTGTTGCATACCGGACAGCTGTAATGCTCGGAATAGATATATGACCCGCCATGATCGTCCTCAACGGTCAGCGTCCCTCCCGAAAGCTTGGATGCCATCTCGATGGAGTCCAAGAGCCGGGTCATTACCCCGTCTTTCAGCACAATCCTGTCCACTACCACATCGATAGTATGCTTCTTGTTTTTGTCGAGCCGCGGGACCTCTTCAATGTCATAGAATTCGCCGTTTATGCGCACCCTCACGAATCCTTCGCGGGCCAGACGATCGAAGAGTTTTGTATACTCTCCCTTGCGTCCGGTGATTAAAGGGGCGAAGAGGATCACCTTTTTACCGGCGCCGAGATCGAGTACTGCCTGGGCCATCTGTTGGACGGTCATGGATTCGATTGCACGGCCGCAGATCCAGCAACGCGGTGTGCCTATCCTCGCAAAGAGGACCCTCAGGTAGTCATAGATCTCGGTAACGGTCCCCACGGTTGACCGGGGATTGTTGGATGTGGTCTTCTGTTCGATTGCTATGGCCGGTGACAGGCCGTCTATGGATTCCACCTGCGGCTTGGGCATCTGATCGAGGAACTGCCGGGCATAGGCGCTTAAGGATTCCACATATCTGCGCTGCCCTTCGGCAAAGAGTGTATCAAAGGCGAGTGTCGACTTGCCCGAGCCGGACACGCCCGTGATTACCACGAATTTATTCCGGGGTATGACGACGTCGATGTCTTTGAGGTTGTGCTCGCTTGCACCTTTTATTTCGATGTAATCTTTCATGGATGTTCAGCTTGTAGGAGCGGCTTCAGCCGCGATTCCTCTTATAACATCGCGGCTAAAGCCGCTCCTACCATGTCGGGATTTACATATAGATCCCGACAAAATGGTCCGCAATGATCATCTTAAGCCAATGGTCGAACGCCTCTTTTTGATGCTTCGCCTGAAGCATTTCCACAATCTCGGAGCGCACCTCGTCTATGGGTTTACTACCGGAAATCCCGCGCTCCAATACCTGGTATATGAGGATGTTTTCATCCAGGGAGATGGGGCCTACTATATCTCCGGGCTTTGCAGGCTCAAGGACTTTGCGGGCCTCACTTGCAAGCTCATCGATTCTTATCCAGCCGATATCCGGATTGCTGCCGGCCGTCTTCTCGGCATAATCCTTGGCCGCCTCGTCAAAAGGTCTGCCGCTGCGGATATCCGCCATGGCTTTGTCGGCCTTCACCGGATCATTTTTCATGAGAATCTGCTTGAGGTGTAAGGATTCGGCCCCGGAATACTCTTTATGGGAGCTATAGTAGTCCTGTATCATGGTTTCAGTCACCACAACGCGGGATTTGACCATCAGATCCATGAGGGTGCTCTTCTTTATCATGGACTGGGCGCTGGCCACGTCGATGTTCATGCTCTTGGCAGCATCTTCCGCACGGCCCAGGTCAACCTGGGGCAGGCCCAGGCTGCGGTAAACCTTGTCCACGATCGCATCTTCCACCATGAGCTGTAAAACCTTCGTGGCCGTTGAAGCGTCATTGTCCTTTGCCCCGAGGTCATGCATTTTCTTCATAAGGTCCGAGTGCATGATGACCTTATCATCCACTACGGCCACAATCCCGTCGATCATCTCGGCATGTGCCGGGGTGCATAAAAGCGCCATGAGCACGGCAGACGCCAACGGCAGAATCCACATAATGCTCCTGAGTCTATAGGGTATTGATGCGAAGCCGGAGATATTCATATTCTTTTCAGTTCTCCGCACGTATAATCTCATGTTACCACAGAGAGTATGTCACGTATTTCATTGGGTATGTCGTGACCTTGCACCGGTATCTCCATAAAACCCTCAGGCCTGAGCCTCCCCTTCCTTTGCGTCACGAAGGTAATGAGCCTTTCCAAGTCCAGCATGCTATCACGGCTCAGGTACAACCTCAACACTTCTTCATCCATATCGATTTTTTTAATTCTCTGCCTCTTCATAATATCACGCACCTCTGATATGAGGAGCAGCGCCTTGACCGGTTCCGGGAGGGGACCGTAGAGGTCCTTCAGTTCATCGCCTATGTCCCTGAGCTCGTCGGTCGATGCACAGAAGAGTCTTTTATAGAGACCGAGCCTCAGATGCTGGTCCGGGCAGTAATTTTCCGGGATGTAGGCATCGAGACTGATCCTGATCTCGGGGTCTATTTCCGGTAATGCCTGTTTTCCCTGGAGGCTGTCTACCGCCTCTTTAAGCATCTCCTGGTAGAGCTCGTAGCCGATGGCCGTAACGTGTCCCCACTGGGCCTTGCCCAGTATATCGCCGACCCCCCTTATCTCCATGTCGCGCATGGCCATGTGGAAGCCTGCGCCCAGAGATTCGTATTCCTTGATGGCCGAGAGTCTCTTGTGTGCATCCTTGGTGATCCGCCCCATCTCGGGCAGGAGCAGCAGGGCATAGCCCTTTGTCTTGGATCTGCCGACCCTTCCCCTGAGCTGGTAGAGATCGGCCAGCCCGAACTTGTCGGCCCTGTTGATAATGATGGTGTTCGCGTTCGAGATGTCAAGCCCCGAGCTTATGATGGCAGAGGTGACCAGCACGGTGATACTCCGGTCCAAGAAGCTGCCCATGATACTGTTGAGTTTTACCCTCGGCATCTGTCCGTGAGCCACACCGACCCGGGCCTGGGGACACAATGCCTGGATATGCCTTGCCATGGAGTCGATGGTGGATACGGTATTGTGAACGAAGAACACCTGGCCCCCGCGGGCAAGCTCTTTGTTGATGGCGACCTGAACGGCCTCATCATCAAAACGGGTGATGAGGGTGTCTATTGATTTGCGCTCTGCAGGCGGTGTCTCGATGATGGAGAGCTCTCTCAGGCCCGAAATGGCCATGTTCAAGGTCCGGGGTATGGGGGTTGCGGTCAGTGTCAATACATCCACCTCCGCCCTCAAGGACTTTATCTTTTCCTTGTGTTTTACGCCGAACCGGTGCTCTTCGTCCACCACAAGAAGACCCAGGTCTTTGAATCTTATCTTTCCCGAGAGCAGGGCGTGTGTCCCGATAACGATATCCACCTTGCCCGCCTCCAGGTCCTGAAGCACACCCTTGCCGTGGGCGGATGAGCTCATGCTGGAGAGGGCTTCTACACGGATAGGCCAGGAAGCCATCCTTTCTCTGAATGTTCCCAGGTGCTGCCTGGCGAGCAAGGTCGTGGGCACCAGGACGGCCACCTGCTTGCCGGACATCACTGCAACAAAGGCGGCACGCAGCGCTACTTCGGTCTTGCCGTATCCGACGTCCCCGCATATAAGCCTGTCCATGGGCCTCACTGACGCCATGTCGGCATAGGTCTCTTCAACGGCCTTGAGCTGGTCGTCCGTCTCATCGAAGGGGAATGAATCGACGAATTCCTCAATCGGCGGGCTTGCGGTATCATATGACACGCCATGTGCAGCCTGGCGCTTGGCATACAATTGTAAGAGCTCGCCCGCGAGTATCGCCACGGACGCGCTTGCCTTTGCCTTGGCATTGGCCCACCTGGTCCCGCCAAGCTTATCAATGGTGTAGTGGTCCGTATCGCCTATATACCGCTGGAGCAGCGACAGCCGGTACACAGGCACATAGAGTCTGTCGCCGCCGAGATATTCGAGCAGCACGTAATCGCTCAAGGTGCCGCCGGCCTCCAGTCTGACCACACCTTTGAAGACCCCGATGCCGTTGTCGCGGTGCACTACGGCATCGCCTACATTGAGCTGGGTGAACGGGTCGTAGATGGGTGGGCCTGAAGGCGTCTTTCTCCTCTTTCTCCGGGCGCCGAGCATCTCTTCAGCAGATATGAGGGCAGCCCCGAGCTCAGGCAGGATGTAACTCGAAGAGAGGTTTCCCTCGATCATGCGCACCCGGGCACCGAACCCGCCATGGTGCAGCAGGAACTCCGGGTCGGTGGTTTCCGTCTTAATGCCCCGGGTTGCAAAGGCATATTCGATGCGCTCCGTCATCATGTCCGCACTGGAAAAGATGAATACGTCAAGGCCCTCATGCACCAGCGAGACAATCCGGTCAAAGACCGCATCTGCAGAACCGCCTGTGAGCATTTCCCATGTTACATGGGCCTGTGGGGAGGTACTGAGGGTGTCTGCAAGGGATGTCGATATCCGCCGGTCGAAACCGGCCAGGTGCTTTGCAAGATCCGTTTTGCTTATTATTGTCTCTTCGGGTGTGAGAAAGACCTTCTGCCGGGTAAGTGCACGCTCATAGCCATGGACAGAGGAGTTGAACGCCTCATCCCAGAGGGTGAGCGTTTCAACGGGATCAGGGCACATGATGACGGTTTTCTTGGGGAGATAATCGAAGATGGTGGAAGGTTTTTCATAGAAGAGCGCAAGATAGGATTCTATGCCGGGGGTATGGATACCCTGCTCCATATCCTCGATGATGAAACGGGAGCCGGGTTCCCCCATCCTCCGCAAGAGGGCACGTGCGTTCTTCATATGGGGATAGTCCAGGAGGACCTCGCCGCCGGGAAGTATATTAGCCTCGGCATAAACTTTTCGGGTCCTCTGGGTCTGTACATCGAATCCTTTTATGGCAACGATCTCATCGCCGAACATATCGAGACGTACCGGCTCTTCCATGCCCGGGGAGAAGATGTCCATGACAGAGCCCCTGATGCTGAATTGTCCGACGTCGTCAACGAGCGCTTCCCTGGTGTAGCCCATACGGACGAGCCTGAGGGAAAAATCCTCCCTATCCATCTCCATGCCCGTCTTGAGGCTTATGATGCTGGAGAAAAGATCTCCCTTTCCCATGGTGAAGCCGAGAACGGCCTGCAGCGGGGTGATTACCACTGATGCGGTGCCGGTCAACAGGGTGTACAGGGCCGTGATCCTCTTGGCCATGATTTCTTTTGAGGGGCTGTCATCCTGATACGGCCTTACGTCATACGGCGGGAAGATCCTGACGTGCTCGGGCTTGAGGAAGCACAGGACGTCTTCTTCCGCCTTGTACATATCATCCGCACTTTTCACGATCCACAGGACGGGGCTCTTCTCACGCCTGAAGATGGATGCTGCGATGAGCGCCTGAAGCGAAGCCGGGTAAAAACCCGCTGAATCGACTGAGGCAAGGGCCTGCAGTATCTTAATCTCCATGACTCTCTTCCAGTATCATCGCTGGCACGCCTTGCCCCTTTTCTTTTGCAGCAACGGCGATTGTAGCTTCATGTAATGTCAGGACGGGCCAGAAGGGACGTAATGTACGAGGTATCTTCATCTTAGCGAGGATTTGTGATACCTTTTTACCCGACATCCTGTCTCCTCTCATATATGACCTGAGCCGGAAGTTCCCGGTCGTGCCCATGGGCGCAATGATATTCACGGTCTTGTTGATCTCGGGAATGAAAATAGATCCCCCTCTTTTGATCTCGAGGGAATAATGCGGGCCCGAAGAAACGCGGTGCACGACAAGTAGAGGGCCATCCAGGAGCACCTTCACCCTTCTCTTGATGGTATGCGCCCGGTTAGTCGCCCCCAGCACCTCAAAGGCGGCATCCACCTGAATCGCGTCGATCCCCCTCGGCTCATGGGCCATGCGTGAGATGACGTTGATGAGAAGCCTCCGGGTAACGGCATCGGGTGCGCTCTTGAGATCATCGGCCCTGAAGGCCTTGATCATGACATAGTCGAAGACAGCCGAATTTTTCTCAAGATCGAGAGCCATGTTCTCCAGGGCTGCACCCTCTTCCCGGGCGATATGGGCAAGAGATGCAATGGAGCGCGCAGCCTGGGGGTTTATCCGTTCCATCACCGGGATGACGGCGCTGCGGATGAGGTTGCGGGCGAGCCTTGTATCACTGTTTGTACTGTCGTTCACATAGGCAAGGCCTTCAGCGGTTGCATATTCCTTTACCCGGGTTCTTGAGATGCCGAGCATGGGTCTGATGAGACCATCCGGTCTAGAGTATTCCATCCCGGCAAGACCCCTGATGCCGGTCCCCCTGATGATGCGGTACAAAACGGTCTCCGCCTGGTCGTCAAGGGTGTGGCCTGTTGCGGTAAAGGCATATCCATGGCGGTTCTTGAAGTCGCGGATGGCAACATAGCGCATCTTCCGTGCTTCTTCCTCAAGATTTGCCCTACCCGGGGTCATCATAAGCTTTGCAAGGTAGAATTCCAGGGAAAGCTTACGGCACCATTCCTGCACAAAAAAGGCATCCTGCCCGGATTCTCCTTTGCGGAGGCCGTGATCCACATGGATGACGCCGAGCCTGAGATCCAGACCTTGGGAGGCGCATTGCATGAGGTCAAGAAGGACCATGGAGTCGATGCCTCCGGAGACGCAGACAAGCACGGAATCGTTGTTTTTTACTGCGCACGGGCCTGTAAGGGCGCTCAGGAAGGTGTCGGTCAGGGATTCTTGTACGCCTTGGGATCGCATTTAATTTCCCTTTAGTACCGAAGGAAGCTTCGGTCAAGGTTTACCTGGGGGAGAATTTAGGCGTCTGTATGAAGGTCTCCTGGTGACGCAAGGATGACATGTAATCTTAATTATGGTTATTGTCCATTCCGAACAGAAGTGAAGGATCTTTTTGCGCATGTTGTCCGCCTCATGCCCCAGGTCGTTAAATATCCAGCCCCAGCTGGCCTCCTGGGTTCATGATGTTGTTGGGGTCGAAATGTTTCTTGAGCGCCCTTAAGACCGCCATCTGTTCGTGGCCGAGATGCGCCTCGATCCAGGGAGCAATCATACGTCCGATGCCGTGGTGGTGGCTCAGGGAGCCGCCGTATCTCAGGATATTCTCGATGATGCCCCGGTGAAACTTCCTGAACTCATCAAGATCGTCCATCTTTGCCAGAAAGATGAAGTAGAGGTTCGTGCCCTGGGGGTAGAAGTGGGATGCATGGGTCATACACATGGTTTGAGGCCTTGACTTGATGTATTCCCTCACACCCTGGTGAAGGGTATGCAAGTTGTCCCATGTCACCGCGGATTCAAGGGTGTCGATGACGACACCGTAATCCATGAGGTCTTCCCGCATGTAAGGTTCGGTATAGCGGGTATGCTCCCATTTCTTTGCCGCATATCCGGTGAGTGACATGGCACCGAACTCTTTGCAGATCCCCTTGACCTGGTGTTCAATATTTTTTGCAAAGGCCTTTTCACCCTCTGCATTCCCCAGGAAGAGGCAGCGCTGCATGGGCATGTAGCCTTTCTTGCGAAGGAAGGTATCCACGAACCCGGGCATGCCGTAAAGCTTTAACCCTCTGTCGGTCTCCTCAGGATCGGATATCCTGAAGATGGCAGGCATGCCGAACTCGCCCTGGCTGATTTCACGGCTGGCATCAACTGCCGCCTCCCAGGTCGGGAACATGAAGCTGAAGCGCCTGGTATTCCCAGGCATATATCTATAGATCTTCATGGTGGCCTCAACGAGGATGCCGTACGTACCCTCGCTGCCCTTCATGATGTCATTCACCTTTGGGCCTGTAGCCGTGGCCGGGTAGTCATGGGTTTTGAATGTGCCTGAGGGTGTAACGTACTCCTGGCTGATAACCAGGTCATAGGCGTCTCCATAATATGAAGATGCCTGGCCCGAACCCAGTGTAACGATCCACCCTCCCACCGTTGAATATTCAAAGGACTGGGGAAAGTGGCCGCAGGTGTACCTCCTCTTCGTATGGAAGAGTTCCGGCGATCTCTGCAATACCTCTTCATAGGCCGGGCCGTACACTCCGGGCTGCACCCGGGCCGTCTGGTTGTCTTCATTCACCTCAAGCACCTTGTTCATGTGCGTACTCAAGACAAGCGAGATGCCGCCCTTTGCGGGCCTCACGCCGAAGTTCACCGAGCTGCCTGCACCGAATGCATAGATGGGTATAGCGTGCTCATTACAATACATGACTATATGCAGCACATCCTCTTTGGTCCTGGGGTGGACCACGAGATCGGCCACCTGGGCGACCAAGCCCTTCCTGAGCTCCATGAGCTCCTCGGTGGTCTTGCCGCTTGCATATTTGACCCTGCTGTAATCATCCGACGTCACATTCTCTCTGCCGACAATGGCCTCAATATGCTCGCGGTGGCGAGATTCAAAGGAGCTCGGCCTGTTCAGAGAGATATTCTCCAGGCCTTCACCCTTTTTTGTAAGGAAGTCTTCATCTCTCATGGAGAACTCTTCTTTGATCATTTCATACCACTTCATGCTCGGGTGCTTGTATGTATGCAGATCTCCGTATTTGAATACTGAGCGGTAGGAACCTTTAGGCGGGGCTTCTTCCGTCCATTTCGGAACGAACCTGCTCTTCATCATGTGTTACCTCCACTCATTTCAGTTTGCGGGTATTTTAAGTGCATCCGCTGTCTTTGCTATTTCCTCGACAACCCTTTTATCATCCCATCCAAGCTCCCCAGCAACGGTGATCGCCACTTTTTCCAGCACCTCGTTGCCGGGGTTGCCGAGCGTAGCAATACCGGTCCTGCGGAACACGATATCGCTTAAACTGCGCGCCATCTCATGGCGGACCGCATAGACCGCCTGGCTGAGGATCTCTCCATCGTCATTGAGCATTCCAGATACTGATTGGTCATGCCGAGCTATCTCCAGGACCGGCTCGAATTCGGTCCCGTAATTCTTGCCGAGATATTCGAGTGTAGTTGCATCAAAGTCTTTGTTCTTGTGTTTGATGTCGAGCATGAAGGTCTTCATGTCCGTGATCTGGGACCCCCAGAGATATCGCTTTGCTGTCTGCGAAACCGTGTGCCGGATCCCAAGTTTCTTCTCCATCAGGTCAACGGCCTTTTCCGCCAGATTCCTGCTGGTGGTGAACTTACCCCCTTCTACGGTGATGAGACCTTGCAGGTCGTCAACGGCATTGTCATGTATCTCGTATCTGCGGGAGGCCCCATAGGTATCTGCAGACTCGTCTTCCACGAGAGGCCGTAACCCCCCATAGGTGTAAAGAATATCGTCGTAACCGACAACCTCGCTGCCGAGCGTGGTATTGACATCTTCGATGAGTCCCTCGATGCTCTTCCTGGTCACACGGTATTCATCAGGGTTTCCGCTGAAGGGCTGATCCGTCGTCCCGATGAGATTATGACCCCTCCAGGGGACCATGAAGAAGTGCCTGGCCTCTTTGGTCATGTAGCTTACGACATGGGAGCTCACGATCTTTTTCGTAATGATGTGAATACCCTCAGACCTCTTTAAGGTGCCTGAGAATGTACCTTGCTTTGCAAGGCCGAGGAGTATATCCGCCCAAGGACCGGCACAGTTGATAACGAGTTTGGCCTTCAGCTCCTTGAGCGATCCTCTCAGAAGATCCCTTACCGTCACCCCTTCGATCTTCCCATTGTCATTCATGATGAACCCTTCCACACGGGCATAGTTGGCAACCTTGGCGCCATGGTGAACGGCTGATTTGATAAAGGCCAGGGTAAGCCTCTCCGGAAAGATGTTCGCGCAGTCATAGAATACCGATGCGCCTTTCATCCCCTGTGCAAAAATACCGGGCTCGAGCACGAGGGCCTCGGATGTGGATATCTTCCTGTGGGAAGGAATCTTCTTGCCCTTGTCCCATGTGCGGTTTCTGTCATAGGACAATGCATCATATATCCTCAGGCCGATGCCGATCTCCACGGCATTGTTTTTGGGGCAGACGGTGTCGTGCACCATCATCATGGGTATGGGATAGACGAAGTTGGGGGCGATGTTCTCCAGGGTCCTTCTCTCTTTGAGCGACTCCCTGACCAGGCCGAATTCCGCATTGGCAAGGTAGCGCAGTCCGCCGTGGATGAGCTTGGATGTTGCTGCGGATGTGGCGCATGCGAAATCCTTCTTTTCCACGAGCGCGGTCTTAAATCCCCTGCTGGCAGCCTCATAGGCAACCGCAGCCCCGGTGATCCCGCCGCCGATAATAATAATGTCGTGGGTCATGGTGCAGGGTTCTTCAATGAATCTCTTCATGCGCCTTCCCCCTTTCCCTTCAGGGTCTGTATGTATGAGCGGATGGCTGTTTCGGCATAAACGAGCACATCACGCATGACCTCCCTGGACTGTTCGGCATCTCCTTTCTTTATGGCATCGAAGATCTCCCGGTGGAATTGTTCGGAGCGTTTGGCATTTTCCGGGTTGTCGAAGTAGAGATGGCCGAAGTCCACGAAGAAGCCGTTAAAAAAGTTCAGCAGGATGAGATAGAGGATATTGCCGCTTGCCAGCGCTATGATGTGGTGGACCTTTATATCCCTGATCATGACCGGCTCTTCCTCGCTATGGAATACGATCTCATCCAGTGCGTTTATGTGATCCTCCGTTCTGTTCCGGGCTGCAATGGCCGCCATCTCAGGGACGAGGATGAGCCTGACCTCAAGCAGCGTCATGAGGATGTCCGTATCGAGGGTGTCATCGAGGTAGAACAGGGCATTGACGAGTTCGAGATTAGGGCTCTCCAAATAATTCTTCACATACACCCCGTCGCCGTGCCTGATCTCGATGACATCGAGCGATTCCAGCTTCTTGAGTGCCTCGCGCACCGTTGATCGGTTGACCTGGAAGGTAAGCGCCAGGTTTCTCTCGGTGGGAAGCTTCTGGCCCACCTTCATCTCTTTCTTGATGATCTTCTTCAGGAGCAGTGCTGCAATCTTCTCATAGAGCCTGCTCCTGCTGAGCTGACCCATTCGTGATGCCGGCATATTCATTATAGTTCCCCCCCTGCATAAATTGGTCGGGTGGTCCGACCAATTTATGCAGTATTATATTCTTTTTGTCAAGAAAATACTTATCGTAACCAGGACTAAACCGTAATTCTCTTTAATTTCTTATAGGTAAACCCCCGGCTATGCCGGGGTGACTCACCGGAGTTTGACAATTCCGGGAATATTGAAGAGCCTCCTAACTGTGAACCGCTCAAAGTTTACAGAAGTGGAGGCAAAACAT
>Ga0326727_10023669_pt1 | contig 11695 bp, 12 predicted proteins | sample MB2enrmetagenome_FD_207643 | JGI IMG/M metagenome (GOLD analysis project Ga0326727, IMG submission 207643) | Lab enriched peat soil microbial communities from McLean, Ithaca, NY, United States - MB29MY | ecosystem: Environmental > Terrestrial > Soil > Wetlands > Peat | place: USA: New York... | reverse complement strand
AACACCAAGTACCACATCAATCCGACCGGCCGCTTCGTCGTCGGCGGACCGATGGGCGACACCGGACTCACCGGCCGCAAGATCATCGTCGATACCTACGGCGGCATGGGACGCCACGGCGGCGGAGCCTTCAGCGGTAAGGACGCCACCAAGGTCGATCGCTCGGCTGCCTACATGGCGCGCTACATCGCCAAGAACATCGTCGCCGCCGGATTGGCCGACCGCTGCGAGGTCCAGCTCGCTTACGCCATCGGCGTGTCCGAGCCGGTCAGCGTGCTGGTGGAAACCTTCGGTACGGGCAAGGTCAGCCGCGAGATCCTGCAGGATCTGGTTCGCAAGAATTTCTCGCTGACTCCGAAGGGAATCATCGAGTCGCTGAACCTGCGCCGTCCCATCTTCCAGAAGACCGCCGCCTACGGCCACTTCGGCCGCAACGACGAAGACTTCACCTGGGAGAAGACCGACAAGGTCGAGGCGCTGCAGGCCGGCGCCAAGGCCGCACAGGCATCGGCAAAGTAAGCCTGTTGTATTCACAAGAAAGTAAGGGCGTCGCATGCGCGGCGCCCTTTTTCCATGTTGAGGAGCAATCCCTTCTGGCTTATTCTCTCCGGATGGGAAAGCGAGGCCCACTCGACGACGGTTTCGCCAATGGAGTGCGCTTCGGCTGCGGTGCGCTGGTTGCTCTTCTGCTCCTGGCCAGGATGCTGCTAGTGCCGGGGCCGAACAGCATTGAAGACTTTCACCATGTGCCCGTAAGAATCATCCTTGCAGCCGTTGCGCTGGTGCTGCTCTTCGGCGTAGTGGCGGCGATATCGAGAGATGATTCTTAGAAAGCGTTCCTTCCAGATCTTTTACGCCCCCGTCTTCTCCAGCACGATCTCCTCCGCCCGATCCAGCGCGTGCTGGATGCTGCTGCAGATGTTCTTCTCGCCGATCTTTTCGACAAAGACCTCCTGATGGATCAGCTTCGCCGGGTGCTCCTTCGCGCCGCACAGGATCAAACTTCGTCCCGAGTTGCGCAGACGTTCGGCCAGATGTTCGATCTCGCCGAGGCCGGTCGAGTCGATGGCGCTCATGCCGCGCAGGCGCAGGATGACGACCGGTGGAAGCGCTTCCAGGCGATGCAGGATCACCTCCAGTTTCTGCGCCGCGCCGAAGAGCAGCGCGCCCTGCACGCTGAAGACCTCGACGTAATCCGGAATGTGTTTGTCGTGCAGCACGTGAGCGCGTCCCTTCTGGATGTACTCGTCGGTGACGTGCGCGATATTGGTGGTCTCGGCGACGTTGCGGATGAACGTCAGCGCGGCCAGAATCATGCCGAACTCTACCGCCGTGGTGAGGTCGGCGACGACGGTGAGGGCAAAGGTGATGAACCAGACGGTCGCGGCTGCCTTGGTTACGCGCAGCAGCCGTGCGGTCTCCGTCCACTGCCCCATGTTGTAGCTGACCACCATGAGGATTGCCGCCAGCACCGCCATCGGAATAAAGCGCGCCAGCGGAGCGGCGAAGAGCAGCACTCCCAGCAGGGTGATGGCGTGAATGATTCCCGAGATCGGCGTGCGCGCGCCGGAGCGAATGTTGGTCGCCGTGCGCGCGATCGCTCCCGTGGCCGGCAGTCCGCCGAAGATCGGCGAGGCGATGTTGGCAACGCCCTGCGCCATCAGCTCCACGTTCGGATTGTGTCTGTCGCCGCTCATGTTGTCGGCGACCACGGCGGACATCAGCGACTCGATCGCCCCCAGCATCGCCACCGTCACCGCCGAAGAGATCAGCGGCAGAACCAGCGCGGTGTGGAACTCAGGAAATTCCAGGTGCGGCAGGCCAGCGGGAATCCCTCCGAAGCGCGTTCCAATCGTCTCCACCGGAAGGTGCAGCAACACTGACGCCGCCGTACCGGCCACCAGCGCGACGATGTATCCGGGAATGCGGCGCGTGATGCGCGGCGTCAGCAGGATGATCGCAATCGAGGCTGCCGCCAGCGCCGTGGCGGGCAGCGAGATCGTGCCGAAGTGCTCGCCGAGTTCGCGCATGCGGGCGAAGAACTCGCCCGGATTGTGCTCCAGCCGCAGGCCGAAGAAGTCGCGAATCTGCGTGCTGGCGATCAGCACGGCGATGCCGTTGGTAAAGCCCATGACCACCGGCCGTGGGATGAACTGCACCGCCTTGCCCAGTCCGGTCACTCCCATGATGACCAGCAGCACGCCGGCCATCATCGTGCATAGATAGAGTCCGTGGATGCCGTGCTTGGCGAGGATTCCGGCGACGACGACGACAAACGCGCCCGTCGGCCCGCCGATCTGCATCTTGGATCCGCCCAGGGCGGAGATCAGGAAGCCGGTGATGACGGCGCAGTAGATGCCCGCCTGCGGAGGCACTCCACTGGCGATGGCAAAGGCCATGGCAAGAGGCAGGGCGACCAGTCCCACCGTGATGCCTGCAGCCAGGTCGGCGCCAAAATCGCGCGCCGTGTACTTGCGCAGACAGAGAATGGATTTAGGAAGGTATTGTTTCCAGAAAGATTTAGCGGATTTCATTCCACTTACAATGATAAACCTTTGCTGGCGTTGCAGGCATCGGCTCCTTTCACGCCGGTTGTACATGCGCGTATTCTTATGCCGGTATGAAACCAATCTGGAAGCCTCTGACTCCTGAGACATGGAACGACTTCGAATCTCTCTTCGGCCCGCGTGGAGCATGCGGCGGATGCTGGTGCATGACGTGGCGGCTCTCGCGGGCGCAGTTCAAAAGCAATGGAGGCGCGGGGAATCGCGCCGCGATGCGCGCACTGGTCGATGCCGGCGAGCAACCAGGCGTGCTGCTCTACGAGGACGGACGCGCGGTGGCCTGGTGCGCCGTCGCTCCGCGTGAAAAATACATCCGGCTCGGAGCCTCGAAGGTCTGGGCGCCGGTGGATGCGCAGCCGGTCTGGTCGGTGAGCTGCTTCTTCGTCGACAAGAACTCGCGCGGCAAGGGCGCGACCGTCGCCGTGCTCGAAGCCGCGGTTGAGTTTGCCGGCTCGCGCGGCGCAAAGATCGTCGAGGGCTATCCGCAGGAGCTGAACGAAAAGCTGCCGCCAGCCTTCGTCTGGACGGGGCTTGCCGGAACCTTCCGCGATGCCGGCTTCGAGGTCGCCGCGCGCCGCTCGGGGAAGAAGCCGATCATGCGCAGGATGCTTGCCGAAGCGAAGAAGCGATGAGCTCCGGCGAGAAGAGGAAATCTTCCAGGAACATGTTTTCTGCGATGCTGCGCCAGGTCAGCCGCGTCCCGCACGGCAAGGTCGCCAGCTACGGAGACATCGCCTATGCAGCCGGGTATCCCGGCGCAGCCCGGCAGGTGGCCTGGGCGCTGCACGGCAGCGACGCTGGAGTCCCCTGGCATCGCATCGTCGGCTCCGGCGGAGCCATCCTGCTCACCGGCGAGCACGGCTTCGAGCAGCGCCTTCGATTGCAGGCCGAGGGCGTAAGCTTCCTGGGACTGAAGGTGAACATGGCCGCGCACCGGCACAGCTTTCTCGCGAAGAAGCAGAAGAGCGCTGCACGCGGGAGCAGGCGAGGCACAAAATAGAGCTCGCCGCGCTGTGAAGAAAATCAGCCCCGCCTGCTTTCTGGCGGGGCTTTCGGTTCAATACTGCACGAACAGATTCTTGCAGTGTCCGGCAGCCGGACCTGGGTTCGCCGAGATGGCTTCGCCCTTGCCAATGCACTGGCTGGGCGGAAGTTCGGCGCCTTTTTCAACGTAGTCGTTGAGCAGGTCAAACGCTTTCTGTGCGTGGGGCTGAATTGTCTGCAACTGCGGGAAGCTGTTGCCGTCAGGCCCGACGGGACACGGAGTCGTGGAGCAGACGTAGCTTTCAATATGGTTGCCGTTCTGCACCTCGTAGAGCCGGTAGGCTACATGATCGTGTCTTTGATCCCCATAGCCCAGCCAGGACTCGACCCGCTGTTCATAGGCGCGCGCCTGGTCCTTGATGGGAAGCAGGGCATCCATAGTTCCGGCGACGGTGATCAGCGGACGATTGATCCTTCCCGTCGTGGTCACGGGGATCAGATCCTGGACGACATCTGTCGTAAACAGGCGCGACCAGTAGTTGTAATCCGGCAGATTGCCTGCGGGATTCGCTGTCAGGTTTCCGTAGGTGTTGTAGGAGGGGTCGAAGCGCTTCTGCCACTGGCACATCGTATCCTCCCAGAAGTGTCCCAAGTAGTTTGCCCAGAGCGAGGCGACTTCACTCCCATTGCTATCGCGAGTGACGATATCCGGCGGATACCCGGCCTTCATGATCGCCTGGGCGGCTGCGCTGTTGGGGTCGTAATTCGAGGCGACATAGGCAGGGAAGTTCTTGATCGCCGGAGGCAGCGAGATCAGGATGTTCTGGGTTGGATCGATGAATGTACCCTCCCAATCCACACCGCCGTCGAAGATGTCAGGAGCTTCTTCCAACGCGCGCCGTACCTGGTAGCCTCCGTTGGAGGTGCCCACGGCGTAGGTGCGAGCGGGCCAGTTGCCGTAGAACGCCGTTGCAGCTTTCTGCGCGAGCCGAGCCGTCTCGATCATGTACCTGGTCCATTCGGTGAAGGGTTTGGCAGGGTCGTTGTCATAAAAGTGAATCCAGAGGCTGGAGCTCGGATTCAACCGGCAGGCAAGGGGATCGGCGCCCGGTTCGTTGATGTAGATCGGGTCAGTCAGGCTGTCGATATAAAGGTTCAGCACGCCCTTGTTCTGTGAGGCATAGGCGTAGCCTTCCTGCAGGACGTAGTCACTCCATGCCCAGTCGCCGTTGAACTCGCTACGTGTTCCCGAGGCGCCGGCGACTACAAGCTTGCCGTTCCACTTGTCCGGGAAGCGCAGAAGAAAGCGAGCCTCGCCCGCCGGATCGTCGGCGTACCATCCGTACACCTCCACGCCCGGCACCTCGCCGTTCGTCGAGGAGGGAACCAGCGCGGGGCCATTGGAGATAACGGTGAGGTCAGTAGTGGGAGTAAATGAGCCATAGCCGGCTAACAAGCCTGGAAGTGGCGTGCCGTTCGCATACGCGGTGATGGAGTTATCCGCCGGAGTGACCGGAGTCGAGGGCGGAACAGTCGTTCTGAGGTCTGATGTGTGAAAGCAGGTCAGGGTTCCTATGGTTTTTCCCTGAAGGAAGTTTACGATTGAGTTCGGGCACTGAGCCCATCCCGGGAGCGCATACAGAAGTGTCAAGAAGCCGACGCAGAGCGCGCGTTGCATTCTCATAAGGGTTCTCCTGGTACAGCCCATGTTGGAAGATGCGAGGGGTGGATCGCGCCACGATGGAGCGACCGTACCAAGAGATGCAAAGACGGTGGGCGGTGTTGCTCACGGCTCGGAAAAGCTCGATACCGCCAGCGATCGGTTGGTTTCAGTCAGAATGGCTTTTCGGGAGGTTGGCGATCGTCGCTAAACCAGTTGTACGCCCCACAGATCGTGCAGATGAACAATCCCTTCCAGCCGATTTCCCGCGCCGACCACCATCAGCGAGGTAATCTTCCTCTGTTCCATCAGGTCCAACGCCTGGGCGGCGAAGGCCTCGGCGGAGATCGTGTGCGGATCGTGCGTCATGCACTGCCCGGCAGTCAGGTCCATCGCATCTTTGCCGCGATGTTCGAGCAGCCGCCGCAGGTCGCCATCGCTGATGATGCCGATCAGCGTGCCCGCCTCGACGACGGCCGTGATGCCCAGCCCCTTGCGTGACATCTCGTAGATTACCGCGGCCATCGGCGTCGAGGCCTCGACCCGCGGAATCGCCTCGCCCGTATGCATCAGTTGCGAGACGCGCGCCAGACGCTTGCCGAGCTTGCCGCCCGGATGCAGATCGGCGAAGTCCTCGGTGCGGAAGCCGCGGCGCTCGCTCAGCGCCACGGCGATGGCGTCGCCGAGCGCGAGCATTGTCGTGGTGGAAGCCGTAGGCGCAAGGCCCAGCGAGCAGGCCTCCTTCTGAATTGAGCAGTCCAGTGCGACATCGGCCGCCTGCGCCAGCGAGCTGAGCGCGTGGCCGTTGGGCGGATAGATGCAATCGCCGGTGAAGCTGATCAGCGGCACACCGAGCCGCTTGATCGTCGGCAGCAGTTCGAGAATCTCGGCGGTCTCGCCGGAGGCTGAGAGCGCAATCACAAGGTCTCCGCGAATCACCATGCCGAGATCGCCGTGCAGCGCCTCGGCAGGATGCAGGTAGAGCGCGGGAGTTCCCGTCGAGGCGAAGGTTGCGGCGAGCTTGCGGCCGATCAGTCCGCTCTTGCCCATGCCGCTGACCACGACGCGTCCGGCGCAGGCGAGGATCAGTTCAAGCGCGCGCTCCACCGCCTCAGCCATCGGGCCGCTAATGCGATCCGCCAGCTGCCGCAGAGCTTCGGCCTCGATGCGCACGACATTTTCAGCGGTGGTCATGACCCTCCGGGTAGCAGAATCGAACGGCTCGCATGTGAGTGTTTCCGCTCGCTATCGTACCATGGGGAGATGCAAAAGATTTTAGGGGCCTTCATCGTTGCGCTGACCCTCGTGTGCACGGCGGCGGCGCAGGGCGGCGCAACTCTGCGCCTGGGAAGTCAGGAGCTGGGATTCTGGGGCGGCTGCTCGCCGGATTCGAGCGTCGGTATCGGCACGGCAACCGATCGCGCCTTCTTCGATATGAATGCTCAGTACGCGATCACCTTCTGGACGCCGAAGCACGTCGCCATCAAGTGGGTCAGCGAGCTGGTTCCGGTGGCTCTGGTCAACGAACCCACCGAGTACTTCTTCAACCATAAGCATCAGCTCACCGGATTCCGGCAGGGAGCGACCACGTATGGCGGCGGCGCAACCCCGCTGGGAATGCAGGTCAACCTGCGGAACGGACATCGCGTGCAGCCCTTCTTCGACGCTCACGGCGGCATGCTCTACTTCACCCGGCAGGAGCCGGTGCCGGGCTCCTCGCAGTTCAACTTCACCTTTAATTTCGGCGCGGGAGTGCAGCTCTTGGCTTGGCATCGCTCGTCGATGCTCATCGGGTACAAGTACCACCACATCTCCAACAACGAGACCGCTCCGCAGAATCCCGGCATCGACAACAGCGAAGCCTACGCCGGCTGGGTGTGGAGATGGAAGAAGTAGCGGCGATCTCTACTCCGCCGTCGCCGCCTTGTACGCACGCGAGGGCAGAAGGAGCTGCACGCCGAAGTAGCCGACGAAATAGGTCTGATTCGGGCTGCGATGCTCAAAACTGCGTCCGGCCATGAAGAGCAGGATGACAGGATTGTGCAGTCTGTAGCGTCCGCCGGCGTCGAAGACCGGCTGCATATCGGATGAGCTGCGAAACGTTCCACTGTTGAAGTATTCGGCGTCGAGCTCCAGCCGCCTGGTAATTTCGCGCCCTACAACCACGCCGTTGATCCATCCATTCGGCCCATGGCGCACGATCTCGCCTCCGGCCTCGAAGTCCACATGCACCGGCCCGACCTTCTTCGTGATCTCCACCGGCATCAGAAAGCTCTCGCTGTTGGGCGTGATTCCGCGCTTCACTGAGTCGTTGCCGTTGTTCCAGAAGAGCTGCGGAAAGACCGAGATCTGCAGCTTATCCTCGCCGCCATCGTAGAAGCGCCACTTGAAGCCGGGATTCGACTGCCCAAGGCCGAACTTCACTTGCGAGTCCGGATTCCGCACCCGCAGCCACGCATTCTCATACGTCAACTGAATGCGATTGCCGATGCCGTAGTTGATGTCGAGATCGGGTACGTGCGAGACCGTGTTGTCGCTATAAAAAAACGGCATGTAGCCAACATTAATCTCCCAGTTGTTGCTTCCGGGAGTTCCCGGATCGGTGGTGTAGAAGGGTGGTCCGCCCTGCGCGAAGGCCGAGGTCGCAAGAAATATCGCTCCGAAGAAAAAGAAGAGCAGCAGACGCCTCATTACGGCTCCAGCAAATATTCTTTACCGAACATTCTCAGGCATCGACCTGAAAATAGTCTAAATGCGCGATTGTGAATGTAAAGGGGGAACCCTGCTGGTAAGCTGCGCCTGAGCCTGCGTCTGGAGCGGCATCTCCGAATCCCGCGTACCCGCAGCGATGGCTCCTAAAAAATCAAAATCCCCGCCGAAGCGGGGATTTTTCTGCAAAACAAATTCTACTTCGCCGGAGCGCTCTTCGAGGGAAGCGACTTGCTGTTGTCGAGCACCGAGCCGCCGCTCGCACCGTGGCGCGTCGAGATGACGGCGAGCGTGAACGAGGTCAGCATGAAGAGGACTGCGGCCCAGGTGGTCAGCTTGGTCAGCAGGTTGGCTCCCGCGCGCGGACCGAAGGCCGTCTGGCTGCCCAGTCCTCCGCCGAAGGCAGCGGCCAGGTCGGCGCTGGCGCCGCTCTGCAGCAGCACCACGGCAATCAGGAAGAGGCATACGATAACGTGAACGATGGTGACCAATACCAGAATCATGAGCTTCCTTCCCGGCGGCAAACTCACGCCGGTACACTTCTAATCTTCTGCCTGCTTGGGACGATTGGGAGCATCTCACTCGCCCTGCGGGGCCGGGAAGGAGATATGGTGCGGAAGGCGGGACTTGAACCCGCATGCCTTTCGGCGCCACCCCCTCAAGATGGTGTGTCTGCCAATTCCACCACTTCCGCACTGCCATCGCTGCGCCCACTCCGGGATCCCCCGCGGGGCCGCAACGATTCCTAAGCTTCCAAAGAACGTGTACAGAGGCAAATTGAGTATAACAAACTCGGTGCTGTTGGGTAGTGCTCGAATGAGAATCTGAGGAAAACTGCGGAGTCTCACTCGTCGAATTCTCCCCGACTTTTCGCGTGCTGAGCAGCCGTCGAGGGGCTTTCAACGAGAGCGCGGATCGTCCGAGAACTCGTTGAAAGCAAGTACAAAGTCGAACTTCCTAAAATCTTAGTACCGGCGCTTTCCGCCCCCACTGCGGCTGCCACCGAAGGACTTGCGTTCGGTCTTCGGCCGCGCCTCGTTGACAGTGAGCGCGCGCCCGTCCATCTCCGCCCCATTCAGCGCCGCGATTGCTTTCTCTCCGTCTGCGTTATTCGTCATTTCCACGAATCCGAAGCCGCGCGATTGCCCGCTGAACTGATCGCGAGCAATCGTGATCCGCTCAATGTTTCCGTAGGCTTCGAAAGCCGCTCTCAGTTGATCTTCGGTGGTTCTAAAGTCCATGTTGCCGACGTAGATATTTTTCACACGCGCCCCCACAGGGTCAGGCTATCGATGTCAGAGATTCTCGGACTAGAGAGAGGCATGAAACGAATGATGCCTTAGGCTGGTCGGGACTGGTGACAGCAACGCAATACAAGAATAGCACGTAACATAGGGTTTTCTGCTGGGTGCCTGGACGGCTTCGGGCTAACCGCATCGTCCGTGCCCGGAATAGCGATCGCGACCGCTGCCGCGCAATTTGCTGCGCTTGCTTTCGGGATGGGCTTCGTGCACATTGAGACTCCGGCCGCCTACGTCTGTGCCATTCAGCACAGCAATCGCTTTGTCCGCTTCCGCATCATCCGTCATCTCGACCACCCCAAAGCCGCGTACCCTTCCCGTGCCTCTCTCGATGGCGAGCGATACGCTCGTAACGGCGCCGAACTGCTCGAAGATCGATCGGAGCTCTCCCTCGGTCATGTTGAAATTGAAGTTTCCCACATAGAGTTTCTTCATTCGCAGCCTCGGCTACCGTATTTTTGCGCTTTGGCGGGCTGTAACCTCATTGCTCGAGCAGTGCGAACTGAAAATGTAACGAACGGACCAGAAACACGTTTGGCAAAGCGGGAACTTCTTTCCCGTTTCAAATACGCCTTGCGTTACCCCAAAGTGCTTTGAGGAGTGGCGAACCTGATAAAAGCCGGTTTCCGGCACACGCTCGCCCGGTAGGTAGCCTGTGGAACCTGTTGCTGTAGACAAATGCGCCTCGCAGAGTGGAACCGCTAAGAGGGGAAGGCTTCAGACGCAATGACTTAGTTCAGTGAATCTGAACGAAGCTCCGATTTACTTCATCTTCACTGTGCGCCCACTGCGGAACGTTGTCAAGTTGAGACATACCGCTCGCAACCGTGCGCCGAGTTCGGCTCAATAGGCCGAACGGCACCTCGCGGGTTGCCCACTCAAGCCTGTGGTTAGATTGAGTGGGGCTCCGCTAAAACCCTCGCGACCAGGCCGGCCGGAGGCGGACCTCGTCTGGGGCCTCGATAGCCTGCCTGACCTCTGCCAGCAATCGTTCCTTGTCTGCTCCCAGCGTCCCCTTGAGAATGAGCCAGTTCGAGGCGTGGTCGCTCCTGAAGACCGTGCGCTTCAGTTCCAGGTGCGATAAGAACTGTTCCATCTCAACAAAGAGTTCATGCTGTGAGAGTGGCTCCCATGCGGGGAAGTCAGCGCGAAAACGCTGCTCACCGGTGGGGAAGGATACAACCAGCGTTGCCAGAAACTCCGGCTGCGTCAGGTTCGCAAGTCTTGCGGAGTTTGCTGCGTGTTGCTCCGACCAGATCTTTCCGCCAAGTCCGTTCAGGACCATTACCGAACGGGTTATGCCTGCAGCGCCCAGTTTGTCCAGAGCTTCTCTGGTCGTGTCGAACGTTTCGCCCTTCTTCACGGCCGCTAGTACCTGGTCGTCACCGGACTCCGCTCCTACATAAACCATGGTCAGGCCAGCGGCGGCTAATGCATCGATCTCCGACTGCTGCTTTTTTCTCAAATTTGCTGGCCGGCAATAGGACGAAATACGGTGTACGGCTGGCATGTAGGTACGTATGGCTTCAAGGATGGGTAAAAGTCTCCGAGCCGGTAAAACTAATGCATCGCCATCCGCCAGAAAGACGCACCGTATGTTTTCGCCATACATCTCTGCGGTTCGTCGAATGCTCTCGATGACCTCGCTCTCCTGACGTATTCGAAATCTTTTCTGAGGCGCGGTATACATCTCACAAAAAGTACACTTGTTCCAGGAGCAGCCGTCCGTCACCGGCAATATCAGCGACTGGGCCTCACTCGGGGGACGATATACGGGGTCAATGTAGCGAATTGGGATCATGCTCAACTTCTTGGCTGGTGTTTCAAGCCATAGCTCAATCTTAACCTGCGCAGGCTGGTGGCCGAAATATGGGAACCCCTTATAACGGCCGGGCGCCCACTCAAACCTTTGGCTGGCTTGAGTGGGTTTGTCGGATGGGATTGCGGGCGATGATCTACCAGTGAACGATCTTGCTGAACGAGTCGGCCTTCAGGCTCGCGCCGCCGACCAGTGCGCCGTCGATCTCCGGCTGTGAGAGCAGGGCGTGGGCGTTCTCCGGTTTGACGCTGCCGCCGTAGAGAATCCGCAACTGCTGTGCGTACTCCTCGCCGAAGACGTTCGCCGCCTCGCGGCGAATGAGCTGATGCGCGTCGCTGGCCATCTCCGGAGTCGCCGTCAGTCCGGTGCCGATTGCCCACACTGGCTCGTAGGCAACCACCATCCTTGCGGCCTTCCGCGCCGAGACGCCCGCAAAGGCTCGCGTACATTGGCGGCGCAGCACGTCCTCGGTGATTCCCGACTCGCGCTCCTCCTTCACCTCGCCGACGCAGACGATGGGAGCCAACCCGGCCTCCAGCGCCACCTTCAGCCGGTGATTGACCGTGTCGTCGGTCTCGCCGAAGTACTGCCGGCGCTCGCTGTGTCCGATGATCACCCACTTGCATCCCGCGCCCACCAGCATCTCTCCGCTGATCTC
>Ga0326727_10023668_pt1 | contig 11695 bp, 10 predicted proteins | sample MB2enrmetagenome_FD_207643 | JGI IMG/M metagenome (GOLD analysis project Ga0326727, IMG submission 207643) | Lab enriched peat soil microbial communities from McLean, Ithaca, NY, United States - MB29MY | ecosystem: Environmental > Terrestrial > Soil > Wetlands > Peat | place: USA: New York... | reverse complement strand
CTGCTGGCCAGCTTCATGTCGGGAATGGCGGGCAACGTCACCGCATTCAACACCGTCTGGACCTACGACATCTACCAGGCCTACATCAACAAGAAGGGCTCCGACGCGCACTACCTCTGGATGGGCCACATGGCGACCATCGGGGGCGTGGTGCTCTCCATCGGCGCGGCCTATGCCGTCACCAGCTTCAACAACATCATGGACGCGCTGCAACTGGTCTTCGCCCTAGTCAACGCGCCGCTGTTTGCCACCTTCCTGCTGGGCATGTTCTCCAAGCGCACCACCGGCCACGGCGCATTCACCGGCCTGCTCGTGGGCACCATGGGCGCGCTCGCCCACCACGGCCTCACCCTGCCGCTGGGCGACACAGCCGGAATCCACGGGGGATGGATCGCCATCCTCCACCGCTACCCCAGCGACATGGCGCAGAACTTCTGGACTGCCATCTTCGCCTTCACCATCAACCTGGTCGTCACCGTCGTCGTCTCGCGCATGTCGGCCCCGCGGCCGGAGCCGGAACTGGCGGGCCTGGTCTACTCGCTCACCCCCAAGCCCGTCGAAGCCGACAAGGCCTGGTACCAGAGGCCGACCGTCTGGGCCCTCGCCGTACTTGCCCTGGCCGTCGTCCTCAACATCGTCTTTGCATAATGGCAGTGGTCAGTGGACAGGGATAAGTGGTAAGAAACGCCACGCAGCCCTCTTCACTGACCACTTACCACTGATCACTTACCACTGGAGTTCCTATGGGTCTCGACATCCGCATCCCTCTCGGCCTCGTCTTTCTGCTCATCGGCGGCATCATGGGCGTCTTCGGCCTCTGCACCCACGGCGACGCCGCGCTCTACCAGAAGTCGCTGGGCATCAACATCAACCTCGTCTGGGGCGGGCTGATGTTCGCCTTCGGTGCCGTAATGTTCTTCTTCGGCAAGCGCCATAAGGCGTCGTAGAACTCTTTCATTCCCGCGACCGCCTTCACCTTCGCCCCGGAACCACGTACAGCAGCACCGCGAAGTAGTGCGTCACGCTGCCGGCCAGCACGAACAGATGCCACAGCGCGTGGAAGTATCTCAGCCGGTCGTTGGCGAAGAACACAATCCCCAGCGTATACGCGAGGCCGCCCGCGCCCAGCCACATCATTCCCGGCCACGTGATAGCAGCCAGCATCGGCCGCACCACGAAGACGATGCACCACCCCATCAGCACGTACACCGTCGCCGACGCCGCCGGAAACTTGCCCAGCGCCAGGCTCTTGAAGACCACGCCCGCGACCGCCAACCCCCACACCACGCCCAGCAGCGTCCAGCCCAGCCGCCCGCGCATCGACACCAGCGTGAACGGCGTATACGTCCCCGCGATCAGCAGGTAGATCGCCGAGTGGTCCAGCACATGGAAGACATGCCGCACCCGCGTGCGCACCAGCGAGTGGTAGAGCGTGGAGCACACATACACCAGCACCAGCGTCGCTGCGTAGATGCTGCAACTGACGATGAGCCACGCGTCCCCGTGCGACGCCCGCACGATGAGCACCGCCGCTCCGGCCACCGCGAACGCCGCTCCCACGCCATGCGTGATGGCGTTGGCCAGAATATCGCCCAGCCGGTACTCCGTGTGCATGACTCCAATCCTATTCCCCGCGCTCTGTTGATAACGTCGCGCCGCAGTCCCGCCTCAACCTTGCGATAATCAAAGCATGAAACGCCGCACAATCGGGCACTACGAGATCCAGCGCAAGATCGGCGCGGGCGGATCGGGCGTCGTCTATCTGGCCACCGACACGCTGTTGCAGCGGCCCGTCGTGCTCAAGCTGCTGAAGCGCGGAGCGCTCTCGCTGGAGCAGGTGCGCGCGACGCAACTGCGCGAGGCGCGGCTGGCCTCGGCCATCGACCACCCCAACGTCGCGGCCATCTACGACGTGGGCGAGGCGCCGTCGAAGTCCGGGGGCGAGGACGAGGCCTACATCGTCATGCAGTACATCCCCGGCAAGTCGCTGGACAAGGTGATCGCCGAGGGCCCGGCCAGCCTGCAGCTCGCGCTCTCCGCCGGAATCCAGATCGCCGACGGTCTCTCCGCCGCGCACCAGCTTGGCATCTTCCACCGCGACCTGAAGCCCGCCAACGTCATGCTCACCGACGGCGGCCTGATCAAGATCCTCGACTTCGGCCTGGCGCGCCGGCTCAATCCGGACGAGGCCGACTTCGATCCCACCAGTTCGGGCCCACGCACTCTTCTGCCCGGGGCCACCTACACCGCGCGCGGCGGCACCATCGCCTACATGGCACCGGAGCAGTTCGTCACCGGCCGCTCCAGCGTGCAGTCCGATGTCTTCGCCCTCGGCCTCATCCTCTACCAACTGGTCAGCGGTCGCCATCCCTTCCACCGCGCCGACCAACCCGAGTTCCAGACCATCCGCGCCACCCAGTTCAACGATCCGCCCAGCCTGCGCGAGGCCGTCCCCGATCTTCCCGTCGAACTGGAATCGCTGATCCTGCGCTGCCTGGAGAAGCAGCCCTCGGCGCGCTTTGCCTCCGCCGCCGATGTGCGCGAGGCGCTGCGCACGGTGATGAAGGCGCTGCAGCTCGATTCGGTCGGAATGCCCGGCGACGTCATCTCGCAACTGCCCGCGCAGGGCCGGCTGGAGCTGGAAACCCCCGAGGAGGAGAAGCGCGCCACCGGCATCCTGTCCATGCTGGCCGAGCGCTTCCGCGAGTCCGCCGCGACGGCAACCACCAGGCACAACTCCATCGTCGTGCTGCCGTTCGTCAACTTCGGCAATACGGCGGCAGCCGATCCCGAGACCGTCCCCGCGCCGCTATACGGCTACGCGCTGGCCGACGCCATCGCCGCGCGCTTGGCGCGCATGACCACGCTGGTGGTGCGACCGTCGAGTTCCTTGATGACGATTCCAGCCCAGCAGCTCGATCCGCTGGCCATCGGCAAAAAGCTGCTGGTGCGCTTTGTGCTGGCGGGCAACTTCCTGCGCTCCGACAAAGGCTTCGACCTCAACTGGCAACTGCTCGACATTCCCACGCAGTCGGTGCGCGCGGGCGGGTCCATCAATGTCGCGTCGTTCGACCTGATCAGCGTGCAGACCGAGATATGCAACGAGGTCTTTTCTACGCTACAGGGCTTCGGCGATCTGGAAAATTCTGCTGCGTCCGCAGACGCCGCGCGCGACTCCTCGCCCTCGCTCAGCCAGGACCTGTCGGAGGAGTATCTGCAGGCGCGCGCTGTGTTGTCGTCGTTTATGTCGCGCACCGGCTCGCTCGACGACCTGAACCGCGCCTGCGAGATGTTTTCCAGCGTCGTCAAGCAGGACGAGGAGTACGCGCCCGCGTGGTCCGGCCTGGGCATCGCGCACCTGCAGTACGCGCGTCACGGCCTGGGCGGACAGATGCATGTCCTGGAGGCCCGCCGCGCCTTCGACCGCGCTCTCCGGCTCGATCCCGGCTCAGTCGAGGCCAATCTCTACCGCGTCTACATGCTTCTCTCGCGCGGCGAAAAGGAGTCTGCCCGCCACGGCATCGAGCACCTGCTACAGTCCGCCGCCAACGACTGGAACGTCCACCTGGTCGCCGGAATGACCCTGCGCATCGACGGCCTCTACGAGGAGGCGCTCGACCAGTTCAACACCTCGCTGCGCCTCAACCCGTCGAACGCGGCCATCATCTACAACCACCGCGCCCGCGTCTATCAATATCAAAACCAGTTGGAGCTGGCCGGCGAAGAGATCGAGAAGGGCCTCACGTTGGAGCCGCGCCAGCCCCTGCTGCGCATCTCCCTCGGCTACCAGCAGATGCGCCTCGGCGATCTGAAGAGCGCCGTCGAAACGCTGGAGCAGGTGGTCGCCGACGAGCGCAGCCTGCGCATCGTCTTCCCCACTATCGCCATGTGTTACGTCCAGCTCGGCGACCGCGCCACCGCCGCCAGCTTCATCCTGGAGGAGACGCTTGCCGCAGCCGAGGCCGACGGCGAGATGGCCTATCGCCTGGCGACATATTTTGCCGTAGATGGCGACGAGTCCGAGGCCCTCCATTGGCTGCGCCGCGCCATTTATCTGGGGAATGAAAACTACCCCTGGTTCTCCAAGAATCCCGCGTGGCGCAAATTGAACGGCCACTCCGACTTCGAGCGCATCCTCGAAGACCTCAAAAAGTCCTACCGCCGCAACCGCACAAACTGGAAGAGCCTGCTGGCCCAGCTCCACGACTAGCCCGCGCCTCCTCGCCAAGCCCCGCATCTTTCCCCGCAGGGTTAAGATCGGCAGCGCACCGGAGCGCATCCATTCCTCTGAAGCCAATGAAGCGCACCGTGCTCATCTGCGGGATTGTCGGCGGGGTCCTCATCACCCTGCTCAAGTGGTCGGAGTACCAGTTCCTGGTGCTCGAACACTCGCTGGAGATCTATGGCGCCCTCGTCGCCGTCATCTTCGCCGCGCTTGGCATCTGGCTCGGCCTCCGGCTCACCGGCCCGCGCCCGCGTGTCGTCGTCAAGGAGGTCCCTGTCCCAGCCGCCGGGCCCTTCGTCCCCGACGACAGGAAGCGGGACGAACTCGGCATCACCCGCCGCGAGCTGGAGATCCTCGCCCTGGTCGCACAGGGCATGAGCAACCGCGAGATCGCAGGCCGGCTCTATGTCAGCGAGAACACGGTCAAGACCCATTGCAGCCGCGCCTTCGACAAGCTGGGCGCCCGGCGGCGCACGCAGGCAGTGCAGCTCGGCAAGGAACTCGGCCTGCTTCCCTAATCCGCTCACCCGAACGAATGATTGTGTCCTTCCGCCGCCAAAATCATCCCAAAGAATGACGACAGCGCCCCCGCCCGCCGCGGTATGTTGTGTCCGCAGACAAATAAACCCTCAGGAGGCACAGATGAAAAAGACCATTCTCACCTTCGGGCTCATCTCCGGCGTTCTTATCTCCCTGATGATGGCGGCCACCATTCCCTTCGCAGACCGCATCGGCTTCGACCGCGGCGAGTACGTCGGCTACACCACTATGGTGCTCGCCTTCCTTCTGGTCTTCTTCGGCATCCGCTCCTTCCGCGACGACGCCGGCGGCGGCGCCATCACCTTCGCCCGCGGCTTTGCCGTCGGCATCTCCATCACCCTCATCTCCTGCGTCTTCTATGTCGTCACATGGGAGGTTCTCTACTTCAACTTCCTGCCCGGCTTCATGGACAAGTACGCCGCCTACATGACCGCCAAGATGCAGGCCTCAGGCGCCAGCGCCGCCGCCATCCAGGCGCAGCTTCAGCAACTGAAGCAGCTCAAGGTGATGTACGACAACCCGCTCACCAACGCCGCTATGACCTTCCTCGAACCCCTTCCGGTTGGCCTCGTCATCACCCTGCTCTCCGCGGCCTTCCTGCGCAGAAAGGCGCAACCGCAACCCGCGCAATCGACCTTGCCAGCCACCTCATGAACTGCTTCCCGCGAACCGACAGTCCGCAGTCCAGAATTTAGCGCGTGGACCTTCGTCACAAACTGAAAGCCGCTCGATTCATCTGAGCGGCTTTCGATGTATTCAGCGAATCAAATTCCATTTGCGCCCGACTACTCCGCGCCGGGGCTCCCTGCGGCGGGCCTTGTCAGACGCGCGGAGATCGGCGTCACGCGCATCGGCTCGGTGAGGCAGAAGACGACGCCGAGGTCCCTGGGCAGATCGGCCTGGCGGTCCTGCCGCGCCCACACTACGGTGCTGATGCCTGCGCCTACGCCTGCGCCGATCAGTGCGCCGGGCACTCCGCCCATCTCCGCGCCTGCGGCCATGGCTGCGCCGGTGGAGAGTCCGATCGTCGCCGCGGTCCCTTTGGGGTGGTCCTTGCGCAGGATGGTCCCTTCGCTATCGACCTTGGTATCGTCCCAGCTATCGGTGTCGATGGCGCGCGCGCGCAGCAGGTACCGCGAGCCGTCAGGCAGCGTCACCGTGCGCGGCTCCAGATGGATTGCCGCCGCGCCGCCCATCCGCTTTCCTCCGCGCACCCAGGTCACGCGCCCCTCCAGCAGCGCGCCCGCCGGAACCACCACCTGGCCCTCGCGCATCACGGGCTCGCTCACTTCGGCGGTAAAGCTTGACCCTGGCTTGGTGGTCTGCGTGGACAGATCCTCCCTCAGCTTCACCTTTACCAGCGTGCCATCGGGGACCTCGCCCGGCCGCGACGGCACACGCGTTACGATGCCCGCGTCCGGGTCCTTCTTCGCCGCCGCATCTCCCGTCCCGCTCAGCAGAAGCCGGTCGGCTCGTCCCGCCGTCTCCTCGGTCACAATGCTGGCGTCGGGATCGAAGTTCGCAGAGTCTTCATCGCGCGTCACGGCCTGCACGCCGCCAGTTGGAACGAGCCTGGCCGCCGACCCATTGTGATTGGAGGCCGCAGAAGCCGTCGCCGGCGTCGCCCAGGGAACACCCGCCGAGGGCTTCGCCGGTGGCGCCGGCTGCACGCTGGCAGAGTTGCTGTCCGCGTCGTCGCTATACGGCGTCGCCGTAATCACGGCCGGGTCGGGATGCGAGACGCCCGTGCGCTCCTGCGCCGAACCGCTCGCCGCGGGCGCTTTGATGTCGGCCCCGTTCTGCGCCATTCCCGTGGCGTTCTGCGCAAGCGCCGGCACTGCGGCAAGAATCCACGCCGCTGCCACGCAGACGATCCCCGCTGCTTTAATCTCTCTCGCCGGACTGACTCTATCGACTCGAGGTACGATTTTCATGGCAATTTCACCCTCACACGATCGGCTTCGCAGCCCTCGCGCCCGCGCACCCATGCAGCGGACGCGTCGAAGCGCATCCCTCGCGCGCCTCTCCAAGCTCAGGGTAGAGGCTGCCGCCTCCGCTGTGCGCCAAAATCTCCGGCAGGGAATCGAGACAGCTAACAAGCGCACAAGCGCCGGCAAGGCCGCCTGCCGCGGCCTCTGGCGCACATAGCAAAAGGGCAGCCCATTTGGTGGCTGCCCTTGGTTGCAACATCTATCAGCGCGGCTTGAGCTGTCCCGCGCTACGGTTTGAATCTCACCTCGGCCGTCGTTGCGGGCGGCCCACTACTCCAGCCAGCGCCAAAAACCCGGTGCCCAGCATAATCAGCGGGCTCGGCTCAGGCGCCACGGCGGAGCTGCCCCACACCCGCAGTCCAGCCTCAGGCGTGCCGGCGCCCTCCAGGCCCTGGCCGGTGGACGACTTTGGGTCCCCGCCAATATTCAACGCGCCATCTCCGCGGATGGAAAATGCGTAGACATTGCTTCCGGCATCGAGCTTAAGCGGCGGCAGGTAAAGCTCCACCCAATCCCTCGATCCCTCCGGAATGGCGATGCGGGTCAGCGTCGGGTCCGGCGTGGTGTCGTCGAATGTCTTTGTAAACAGCGTCGAGCCGGTCGTCAGATCGGTGATGGAATAGGTCACGGGCGCGCCGCTCGGATCGCTCATGAAGAACGCGATCCCATCAATCGTGGTGTTCGCGCTCACCTGCACATCCTGGCTTAGCGTCGTATTGGCGCCAAGCGTCTGATACGCTGACAACCGGTCGAGACCGAGCACCAACGAGTCGGCGCGGGCGCATATTGGCGAGAGGATGAGAGCAAAGACGGGTAGGGAAAGGGGGAGACAATGCATCCTTTGCATACAGACTCCAGGAGGACAGCACCAGAACAGCTCTGAATCAGTAGCTGGCTTTCGTTGGTGCTGGCGGGTAGTCCAAGGCTTTGGCCCTGGATCTCCCGCCGGAACGTCAAAAAATCAATCCATCAATTGCTGCTGGGAGATTGGGAGCCGGCCAAAACGCCGATTCACACTCTCCAGATATGGTTCCATGCACGGGGACCGTCTCGATACGTTGACCAGGATTACTGATTTGCCCGGTCGTAGCCGTTCCGCTGGCATGGTCTTCATTTAATGCTCGAAAATCTGCGCAGTCGCTACAACTTAGGTGTTATCCCTCGATCTCTGCCACGCCCGCATCCTCTCTTTGCTAAAATCCAGATGGTGAAGCGGCCCGCGGTCGAACTCATCACATCCATTCATTCCGCCGGCGGAGGGGCCGTTGCCGTCGCCGCCCGCGCCAAACTCAACGACCGCCTGCAGCACCGCGTCGCCGCACAACACCCCGGGATACATCGCGCAGGGCAAAGTTCTTACAAGGCAACAGCAAATCGCTTGATTTCAGGAAATACAACAGCAGATACAACACCGAATCGCATAATTTTTTATAGGAGCAATATGACCGAGATCGTCTCAATTACCGCCCGCGAGATACTGGACTCCCGCGGAAACCCCACCGTCGAAGCCGACGTCACCCTCTCCGGCGGGGCCAAGGGCCGCGCCGCCGTCCCCTCCGGCGCCAGCACCGGAGAGCACGAGGCCGTCGAGCTGCGCGACGGCGACAAGCAACACTACATGGGCAAGGGCGTGCTCAACGCGGTCGAGAACGTGGAGAGCATCCTGGCCCCAGAGCTGACCGGCATGGACGCATCCAACCAGCGTCTGCTGGACCAAAGCATGATCGCCATCGACGGCACGGAGAACAAGTCGAAGCTGGGCGCCAACGCCATTCTGGCCGTCTCCATGGCCGCCGCGCGCGCCTCGGCCTGCGCGCTGAAGCTGCCGCTCTACCGCTATCTGGGCGGAGTGAACGCATGCCTCCTGCCCACGCCCATGATGAACATCCTGAACGGCGGCAGCCACGCCGACTCCAACGTCGACTTCCAGGAGTTCCTGGTGATGCCGGTGGGCGCGGAGAGCTTCACGGATGCCCTGCGCTGGGGCGTCGAGGTCTTCCACACGCTCAAGGGCGTGCTCAAGAAGAAGGGTTATAACACCGCCGTCGGCGACGAGGGCGGATTTGCGCCGTCGCTCAAATCCAATGAAGAGGCCGTCGAGCTCATTCTCGAAGCCATCGAGAAGGCCGGCTACACGCCGGGCGAGCAGGTGGCCATCGCGCTCGACCCCGCATCCAGCGAGTTCTACGACAAGGAGAAGAAGCTCTACATCTTCAAGAAGTCCGACAAGAGCGAGAAGACAGCCGAGCAGATGGTCGACTTCTACGCGGCCTGGATCAAGCAGTATCCCATCGTCTCGCTGGAGGACGGCCTGGCCGAGGACGACTGGGAGGGCTGGGTCCACCTCACCAAGCGCCTCGGCCACATCCAGCTCGTCGGCGACGACATCTTCGTCACCAACACCGACCGCCTGCAGCAGGGCATCGAGCAGAAGGTGGCCAACTCCATCCTGATCAAGCTGAACCAGATCGGCACCGTCACCGAGACCATCGACGCCATCGAGCTGGGCCGCCGCTACGGCTACACCAGCGTCATCAGCCACCGCTCCGGCGAGACCGAAGACAGCTTCATCGCCGACTTCGCCGTCGCCACCGGAGCCGGCCAGATCAAGACCGGATCGGCCAGCCGCACCGACCGCATCTGCAAGTACAACCAGCTCCTGCGTATCGAGGAAGAGTTGGGCGAGAGCGCCGAGTTCCTCGGCATCGAGTCGCTCAACTTCCAGTAGGCGTTCACACGCCTTTTTACTGCTTCGCGTGGTCCTCCCGTTGGTCGGCACGAGATCTCGTTTGCGATCAGGGGGAGCCCCATTCATCGCGGCAACGCGATGGGTGGGGCTTTCTGCGTGAGGCGGACGAGAACGATGACCTCAGCGGCTGAAGCCGCGATGCAATGCAACATTTGCGGCACGGGTAAACCCGTGCCCTTAAGCAATACGAGAGCAAACTATTCCGGGGCGTCGGGCTTGGAGGTCTGCGGGCGGAGGAGCGGGAAGAGGATCACGTCGCGGATGGACTTGGAGCCGGTGAGGACCATGGTGAGACGGTCGATGCCGATGCCTTCTCCGGCGGTGGGAGGAAGGCCGTAGCCAAGGGCGCGGACGTAGTCCTCGTCCATGGCGTGGGCCTCGTCGTCGCCGCGCTCGCGCTCCAGCAGCTGCGCCTCGAAGCGGCGGCGCTGGTCGTCGGGATCGTTCAGCTCGGAGAAGGCGTTGCCGATCTCGAAGCCGCCGATGTAGAACTCGAAGCGCTCCACCCAGTCGGGCTCGTCGGGCTTGATCTTGGAAAGAGGTGAAACCGCAAGTGGAAAGTCGTAGATGATGGTGGGCTGCTGTAAATGAGATTCCACGAAGTATTCAAAGAGGCCTGCAATGAGCTTCCCGTAATCCGAGTCCTGAAACTCGACTCCTTTCATCTTCATTGCAATTGCGAAGAACGACCAAAAGGTTTTCGCATTCGGGGTCGTATCCATCTTCGCAGCTTCTGTCGCACGATCGTAAAAGGCGTGGAAGTGAGTAGGAGATGAAAGATCAACCATTGCGGGAGAGGGCTGAATATGGCTCGGCCAGAACTTAACGATTGCTTGCCTCATGGTCAGCCGTGTCCACTTGCTGAGGTCGATCTCGACCACATCTCCCGCGCGTGGCCCCTTTGGGATTGGGAAGTTTGTCATCGTTGTGCCGTTGACTTCCATCGCGACGAACTTCACTAGCTCTTCGGTCAGGTCCATCAGATGTTCGTAATTGCTGTAGGCCTGATAGAACTCCAGCATGGTGAACTCGGGGTTGTGCTGGGTGCTGATACCCTCGTTGCGGAAGTTGCGGTTGATCTCGTAGACGCGGTCGAGGCCGCCGACCACCAGCCGCTTGAGGTAAAGCTCCGGCGCGATGCGCAGCGAGAGAGGGAGATTGAGGGCGTTGTGATGCGTCTTGAAGGGCTTGGCCGCCGCGCCGCCCGCGATGGTCTGCATCATGGGCGTCTCGACTTCGAGGTAGCCTCGCGCGTCGAAGAACTTGCGCATGGCGCGCAGTACGGCGGCCCGCTTCACGAAGACATCGCGCACGTCGGGATTGACGAAGAGGTCCACATACCGCTGGCGATAGCGCAGCTCGGTATCTTCGAGGCCATGGAACTTGTCGGGCAGGGCGAGCATCGCCTTGGCCAGAAAGGTGAGCGCGGGCTTGCCCTCGTGGCCCGCGAGCGAGATGGCGGCAACGTGCACGGTGAGCTCGCCTGTGCGGGTGCGGAAGAGAAATCCGCGCGCTCCGATGTGGTCGCCGAGGTCGAGCAGCTTGTAGAGCGCAAATCCGTCCTCGCCCACATCGTCCTTGCGCACGTAGAGCTGCAGCTTCATCTCTGGACGCGCAAGCTGCCGCGCGTCGTTTTTCTCGAAGAGCACATCGCCCTGCTGCAACTGGGCGAAGCCGGCCTTGCCCTGCACGCGGATGGCCATAATGCGCCCGGCGATGGAGACTTCGATCTTCTTTCCCGCGGCGAGCGAGGCCTCGAAGTTCTTGGCGGTGATCGAATCAAACTTCGCGCGCAGCTCGGGGATGGTGATGGTTGCGGCGTAGCTGTTGGGGTAGGTCGCTTCGGCGTAGCTCAAGCCGGCACGCTGGCCCAGCTCGGCGATCTGGCGCAGCTTCTCGCGCCGCTCGTTGTACAGCCTCTCTTCGAATTGCGATTCGTACACGGGCTACTCCTGCCTAGCAAATTACCTGATGCCCGGGGCTAAAGCCCCTTGAATCCATCGACTATATTCAGGGGGCTAAAGCTCCCTGCTCCCTCCGAAAAGCAAAAGCGGGAGTTTTTCTGCAGCCTGTGAAGCTGTGCCGTTCAGAATACATGCTTGACGATTCAGTATATCGGTGTCGTGCGGTCGATGCCTCCGGCGTGGTGTAATGATGGAGCGATGGCCGATGAATCCAACCAGAAGGGCA
>Ga0326727_10023667_pt1 | contig 11695 bp, 6 predicted proteins | sample MB2enrmetagenome_FD_207643 | JGI IMG/M metagenome (GOLD analysis project Ga0326727, IMG submission 207643) | Lab enriched peat soil microbial communities from McLean, Ithaca, NY, United States - MB29MY | ecosystem: Environmental > Terrestrial > Soil > Wetlands > Peat | place: USA: New York... | reverse complement strand
CCGAGCAGGAAATGCGCCCGGAACAGCGCCAGGTTGATGAGGTACTTCGACTCCGTGACCGTCTTCGGCAGGTATGCCGGCTCCAACCCTGGCCCGGCAAAGTGGACGGGGACGTTCAGGTCCGGGCTGGCTGCGATCCGGCCGTCTCCCGCGCGATCCGGACCCACCACGAACTTTACCGGGCGCAGGCTCGCGTTGGCCCTCACCTTTTCGACAATGGGATCGCCGATGTTTCTTCCTCCCGTGGCGTCATAGACCGTGATGTCCTGGGCAGTCACGCCCGCCGTGCCGACGAGTTGAGCCAGCACCGCGTAAACCACGTGGGGGCTGGGCAGTCCTTTTCCCTGAACCCAGTTCGGATCGCGGTCCTGGTTGGCGTTGATCTTGATGGCGATCTTCTCACCCGGCTGATAGCCGGTGTCGCCCAGGTTCCGGGTGCGGTTGAAATGGCGGAAGAGCATCTCCCAAGCCTGCCGGTCGGTCGATTCGCCGGTAAGGCTTTGGAGGGAATCGGAGACCATCTGGTCTACCACGCTTTGATCGGTGTTGGTGTCGTCCCACCAATTGCCGGTCTTGCCGTCCCAGCGCGTCGCGCCCGGCGCATGGACCCAGACGACCCGGCCCGGGTGAATGCCCTTACCGACTCCCATGGGATGATTGGGCGCGTCGATGGGCGTGAAGTGCGCCTGACCGATCAGACCGATGCTGAGGGCCAGACGAAGGGCCACGGCAGCCACTACCAGTACGATCAACACCGCACTTGAAATGAAGGGATGGCGCCGCAACAGGCCCCATGCCCCCGATCCGAACCACTGCCCTCGTGCCATTTCGCAATTCCTCCTCGACTTCGACACCGACCGCTATAGTAGCGCGCTGTTATGGTAGCGCGCTGTCCGCCGGCGTTACCTGGCGAACCTGCCTACGAATCCGCCGCCCGAACGCAGGTCGATATAGAGTGGGTCGCCGCGCTCCATCGTCGAGTGCTCGATCTTCACGGCGGAGGCTTCTCCGGTGTCCCGAATCAGCGTCCCCAGGTATGAACCCGTGCCCAGGAACGAAAGGTCAACGCGAACCACCCTGGCAACCGGGCCGTTGGCCACCGCCAGAAACCATGTATCGCCCTTTCGCCGGGCAAAGGCCGCAACTTCCCCGACCTCCGAGATCGGCAGCACCACCGTTTCATCCCAGACGCTTGGAATGCTCTTCACCACGTCGCCGGTCGGGTTCGCCAGGATGTTGGCCGGATGCGCCACGTACACCAGCAGCGGAGATTGCAGGATCACGGCATTGGCAACCTGGTGCGCCCAGGTGGTGTCCGCCATCCACGTTGGGTTGAAATTCATGGGCGTGTAGTCCACGAGCCCCGCCAGCATGCGCGTGAACGGAATCGTGACGTCCTGACGCGCGGTGGGTTCCTTCTCCATGCCATAGACCGCCTCCACACCCAGCTCGTTGGGGTACGTGCGTTCCAGGCCGGTGGGCTTGTTGGCGCCGTGAAAATCGACGATCAGATGGTATTCCGCGGCCAGCTTCAGAATCATCTCGTACTGATCGATGACCTCTTTGTGTTCGTTGTCGAAGAAGTCGATCTTCGCCCCCGCCACCCCGTTGCGCTTGCAGATGTCGAACAGTTGCCGGACGCTCTTCTCGTCGGTAAGCTCGCCGCTGTGCTTCCAGACGATCAGTCCCACGCCGCGCTGGCGGGAGTAGTCGGCCAGTTCCTTGAGCTGGCTTTCCGGCCATCTCGACCAGTAGCCCTCGAGCACGTTGTATTCGAAGCCGAGGCGGCCGGCGAGGTCGGCAAACTCCTTCTGGCCCTCCACGGTCTCGGCGCCGCCATCCCGGAAGGCCCAGACCGAGCGGCCGGGCTTGATCCAGGCGGTCTTTATGCCGTCCGGAAAGAGCTTGGGGTCCGGCGGGTCGGAGACATTATTCACGATGTCGCAGTTGATCAGCGCATTCAGGTCGGCCCCGATCATGACGACCCTCCAGGGCGTGGTGATGGTGCCGGTAATGGCCGCCGGCTTCGCAAAACGCTCCGCGCTGAACTGCGGCCGATAGGCCAGAAACTGCCACGTGGCGGGCGGGGCGTGGCCCAGTCGCGTGTACAAGCCGCCGACACCGTCGCCCTGCAAGACCATGCCGCTGTAATTGCGAAGCCTCCCCTCGGTGATCGAGACGTATCCGGTTCCCCTGGGTAGCTTCAGAGTCACCGGCGGAGCCAGCCATGCGCCGGCTGGAAGAGTCGCCGGCCAGCCGGTGCGAAGTCCGAGGGTCTTCCTCTGGTATATCGCCTCGTAGCTTTCTTCCAGGTTGTGCCACCACAGCACGCTTTCCCCCGGCAAGCGGAACGCCGTGGCTTCGTCCGGCACGCGCGTCCCTTCGCCCGGCACCACGTGCCGGAACGCAATGCCATCGTTGTACGCGCGCACCTCCAGCGTGTAGGCCGTGCGCGATTGACGGTGCGTGACGGCGATTCTTGCGCCGTTGCACTTGTCAACCGCCATCGAGTGAACCCCGTTCCAGGGGTAGGTTTCATCGACTTTGTACGGCTCGACCTTGCCGAGGTCCACGCCCTGGGCTAGGTTCACTCCATCGACCGTGATTCCGATAGCGGAGGTCTCAATGACTGGCTTCTCCTTGAACGTGACCGCATACTGCAATCGAGCGTTGCCGTCCAATGAAAGCCGGAATTGCACGGCGCCGTCCGGGCTGGCCAGTGCAACCGTGTCAACCGCCGGGAGCTGGGCGGCCAAGCACAACAAGACAACTAATGCGATTCGAATCGGCATCTCGTTCCTCTCCTATTTCACTTCCTCGCTATCCAGCTGGCTTCTCATGATGGCCTCTCATTCGTAGCGATATAGCTTGACGCGCAAGATGCCATTCTCGTCGTGAGTGTCGCGGCGCTTGTAACCGCCCGGCAGCGTCAGGGCGGGCGCGCAGTACCAGCAGTCTTTGTCGACGCTCGTTACGCGGTGATCCAGGTGGCGCCCGGCGACCCATCGGCCATCCACAAAACTGCCATCCTCGACGATGCCCACGCCCACCTGCGAAGGCCCCGGCGTGTTGGGAGTGAACGTGACGGACATTTCGTACTCGTTGCTATTGATGACATACAACTCGTCGGGCGCGGTCAAAACGAAGAGCGCTCCCCCGAGCGGCGCACCGGGCGGCGGCGGGGTGGTCCCGTTGGGCCGCGTCTTGTTGGGGTTGACTATGACAGTCAAGGTATAGTCGCCCAAGCGGGCCGTCTCGCTTTGGCCGCTTTCTCCCAGCAGCACGCCCGCGGTCTCGCCTTTCTTGCCCTGGTGCTCCGCGATTACGGGCATGAGCTGCTCGATGGTCTTGTAGACCCTGCCCAACTCATTCTGAGGATCCTGGCGCAGCAGGTTGTACTCGACTCCGTACACGGAAAAGCCCGTGGCGTCGTGCCCCACGGCCCAGAGCGCCTCGGCGGCCCCTTGGGGTCCGCCTTCCGCCTCGCCTACGTACATGGGGTTCCAGGATTGGTGGTAGCTCATGCACACTTCGGCGAAGTTCTTCTCGGGGTACGCATCGGGCGCAACGAAATCGATTGCCGGCGCCCCGGCTCTCCAGACGTCCAACAGGTCGAACATCGGGTCGCCGCTGTGCTGATAGCCCTTCGTCTCCGCCTCGACTCCCTTCGCCGCCACAGCCGCGATGGAAGACGTTCTGGTCACCCACCCATTGGTGTACATCGGTATGGGGTATTCCTTCTTGCCCGCCTCAGTCACCCGGTTGACGTACTGCGCATAGCTCCAGACCATGAAGATCTCATCCGTCGCCGCGCCTTTCCCGAATACTTCTTCCCAGGTCCCGGAAGTCTTGAAGCCGGCCTTTTCCCACACCTGGCGAAATTCCGGAATGAGGGTATCTTTGTGCTTCTGCAGGTAGTCCATCAGGGCCTTCGGCACTGGCCCCGCAAAGGCCTTTTCCGCTCCCGGCGAGCGGTCGCGCGAGTCGCCCGACATTCCTACTTCGTTCTCCACGTGAGCGAAGATGACGGTGTGCTGCTGGCCGTCGATTTCCTTGACGTGCCGCATCAGGGCGGCAAACGCGCGCGCATCCGCATCCCGCGTTGCATCGCCGTAGCCTTCGGCGGCGGAGAAATACTCGATACTCTTGCCACCCCTGATCTGGACGCGCGGAAATCGCTTGTAATCCTTCTTCACCCACAGGGGAGCGAAACTCACTAAGCCGTTCTTGAAGCTGGCGAACCAAACCAGACAGACGCGCAGATGGTTTCGCCGGGCTTCCTGGATGATCCCGTCCACCAGAGTGAAGTCGTACTTACCCTCCTCGGGTTCGAACAACTCCCAATAAACGACCGGAAGTATGGTGTTGAGGTTCATCTTGACCAGCTCGGGCCACATCCACTTCATGTTCTCGAGACTGGTGCCGTCGTCGCCCTCGATTTCACCTGTCAGGGCTATGAACGGCTTGCCGTCAACGACAAACTGAGTGGCCGTTCCTTGTCTTCGCAAATGAGGGATACCCGAATCCGGCTGGGCGCCGCATGGAACCGCAAACCAGCCGAGCCAGCACACGGAAATGCAGCACAAGGCACTGTGGATCTTCATAAGTCTCCTTAGGGCAGCAGCACGGTGCGATTAAGCCACAGGATATTGTCCCAGCTCAGCGCCTTCTCCGTGCCATCGAACAATTTGGCATACGTCCCGCCCGATGCTTTGAACGAGAACTCCTTCACCCGATCGGGAGGAGTAGTCGTTACGTTCCGCAGGATATCGAGGACTTGCTCCTGCCGGGAGATCTGATAGAAGCCGGGATTCTTCGCGGAATAGAACTTGGTCTCGGACGGGTTGCCTTTGTTGCCCACGCCCCGTTCGTACTTGATGTGCATCTCGAGGTGTTCGCCGGTGGCGGCGGCAAATACCCAGTCCTGCGAATCGAGGATCGGTCCGGACCCGCTCGAGGTGGAGCGTTGCATCGTGTGCGTGGTGGCCAGCAGGTAGACCCCAAACGGTCCCGGCGCATCGGCTGGATCCTCCGTCAATCCGCCGATGACGAGTTGGACGCTGGCGCCGTTAGCATCCTTCACCGGAGCGGCCAGGAAAACCAGGCGGTTCGATCCCTTGCCGGCCGGCTTTCCATCGGGGGCGTTGATCGTCACGCGATCGATAAAGATAACACGTAAGTTGCAATCTTTGGCCGGCCCTTGAGCCGCCGGAGCGGACGCCCAGCCGGCGGGCAGATAGGTCTTCAGCGCGTCGTCAGGCACTTTGAAATCCAGTTGGAATCGAGTCTCGAAACTGGATTCCACCGGACTCTGAGCATGCGCACAGAGCGCAATTACAGGCAAAGCGCTAAGGACCATCCAATTCCGAATGGTTCGACGGGGAACGATTCTTGCCATAATTCCTCCCAGTATCGGACCGGAATTTCCATTTTGGCTCCGGCTTCAGCTATGGTACACCCAGCCGCTCCGCCCCAGGATGGTGGGTGTACAATCGATTGCGGCCCAAAGCCAGAAAGGCCGCCCGATTTAAGGTAAAAGCGGTCCAAACACCGAAATATGGAGATCGTCATGAGATTTCACAGGTTGTTCTGCGCCTCCCTGGCCTGCGCTCTCGCCCTGGTGGCTACTCAATGCGCCCCCAGACCGGCTTCGACCGGCTCTGCCTCCCCGGAGATCCCACACTTGCGCCAGCAGGGGACAACCGCCCAACTGATCGTGGACGGAAAGCCCTTCCTGGCACTGGCGGGAGAATTGAACAACAACAGCGCCACCAGCGTCGAGCACATGCAGCCGGTCTGGTCCAAGCTCGTCGAGAGAAAGGTCAATACCGTCCTGGCGGGCGTTTCCTGGGCCCGGATCGAGCCGCAGGAAGGCAAGTTCGATTTCACCGTGGTGGATGGCATCATCCGGGACGCGCGCAGCCATAACCTGCATCTGGTGCCCTTGTGGTTTGCAAGCTGGAAGAACAGCCTGTCCAGCTATCCGCCCGACTGGGTAAAGAAGGATTTCGAGCGCTTCCCGCGCGCCCAAATAGTGGGCGGCACCTGGCCCGGGACCACCATATCGGACGTGCCGCGCACCCCGGTTGTGGGGAGCATGAGCATCGAACTGCTGAGCACCCTCAGCGATGCGAACCGGGATGCCGATGCCCATGCCTTTGCGGCCCTGATGCGGCACATCAAGGAAGTGGATGGCCGCGAGCACACGGTCGTCATGATCCAGGTGGAGAACGAAGTAGGAATGGCTGGGGATTCCCGCGACCGCTCGCCGCTGGCGAATAAGGCGTTTGAAGGACCCGTGCCGAAGGAATTGATGGACTACCTTCAGGCGCACAAGGACGCCCTGGTTCCGGAGCTTCGCCAGGTTTGGGAGGCGGCCGGCTTCAAGACATCCGGGACCTGGGAAGAGGTGTTCGGCCGGAACAAGGTGACGGATGGAATCTTTATGGCGTGGAACTACTCCCGCTACATCGGCCGCGTGGTCGAGGCGGGCAAGGCCGAATACCCGCTGCCGATGTTCGTGAACGCGGCACTGTACGGGATTGGGAGGGGACCCCAGCCCCCACCGAGCGGCGGCCGCCCCTGGGACCTCGTGATGGACGTCTGGAAGGCCGGGGCGCCGCAAATCGATATGCTCGGGCCCGACATCTACAGCGAGAACGATTACCCGGCGTTTTGCGCCAAGTATAGCCGGCCCGGGAACCCGCTGTTCATCCCCGAGACATTGAGCGGGCCGGGCACCGCGGCCAGGGTCCTCTACGCTTTCGGGCGCCACGACGCAATTGGAGTCTCGCCAATGGGGATCGACAGGTACCCGCAGGCCGACAACGATCTGACCGACATTTACGGCCTGCTCACGCAACTGGCGCCCTTGATGGCGGAACACCAGGGCAACGGAACCATGTCCGCCGTCCTTCTGCGGAGTCCGAGCGACCCGCCCCAGAAGATCCAGTTGGGGAATTACACGCTGGAGGTCGCGTTCCTGAACCCGCAAAAAACGCTCGGCGAGCCACCGCCGCCAGGGCCGGTGGCGGCAATTCTCATCGCGGCGGGGCCGGACGAGTACTACGCGGCCGGCAGCGGCGTAACCATCAGCTTTTCTGCGAACACACCGGGGCCTCCGCACGTCGGGCTGGCGACCGTGGAAGAAGGAACCTTTCAGAACGGCCGCTGGGTCGCGGGTCGCTCGATGGCCGGCGACGATGACGATGAGGGGCAATATGTGCTCCTGAACAAGCCCTCGGGATGCTGTTCGCCCTCGACTACCAAGATGATCCAGCACATCACGCTGTACCGCTACCGGTAAGCACGCGCCGGCAAGGAGATTCACCATGAAACCGAAGAACTTGCTCTACTGCGCTCTGGTATGCTTTCTGGCATTAGTCGCTACTCAATGCGCCACCAGACCGGTTCCGGCGGGCTCCACCGCCGCGGACATCCCCCACTTGCGCAAGCAGGGGAGCGCCACCCAATTGATCGTCGATGGCAAGCCGTTCCTGGTTCTGTCGGCGGAATTGACCAACAACAGCGCCACCAGCGTCGAGTATATGAAGGCGATATGGCCCAAGCTCGCCGAGGGAAAGGCCAACACCATCCTGGCAGGCGTTGCCTGGAACCAGGTCGAACCGCGGGAAGGGAAGTTCGACTTCAGCGCTCTGGATGGTGTCATCCGGGACGCGCGGAGCCACAACCTGCATGTCGTTCCGTTGTGGTTCGCAAGCTGGAAGAACGGTCTCTCCAGCTACGCGCCCGATTGGGTGAAAAGCGACTTTGCGAAGTACCCGCGCGCCCAGATCGCAGGGGGCAAGAGCATCGAAATGCTCAGCACACTGAGCGATGCCAACCGGGATACCGATGCCCGCGCCTTTGCGGCCCTCATGCGGCATATCAAGGAAGTGGATGGCCGCGAGCACACGGTCGTCATGATCCAACTGGAGAACGAAGTGGGAATGAGCGGGGACTCCCGCGACCGCTCGCCATTGGCGAATGTTGCGTTTGAAGGGCCCGTTCCAAAGGAATTGATGGACTATCTTCAGGCGCACAAGGACGCCTTGATCCCGGAGTTTCGACAGGTTTGGGAGAAGGCCGGTTTCAAGACCTCCGGGAAATGGGAAGAGGTGTTCGGCCGGGGCCCGGCGACCGATGAAATCTTCATGGCGTGGAACTATGCACGCTACATCGGCCGGGTGGCCGCGGCGGGCAAGGCCGAATACCCGCTGCCGATGTACGTGAACGCGGCGCTCCCCAGAACTTCCTCGATTGCGGACGAGGCTGGCAAGAACGAAGCCGGAAGAAGGGCTTTCGCCATCGGCGGCCCCATGGACGACCTGCTGGACGTCTGGAGAGCCGGCGGGCCGGCCATCGATATGCTCTCGCCGGACGCTTACAGCGAGAGAGACTTTGTGGCATTTTGCGCAAAATACGCCCGATCCGGGAACCCACTTTTCATCCCCGAGAATATGGGTGGGGCGGATGGCGCGGCAAGAGTGCTTTACGTCTTCGGTCGCCATGATGCGGTCGGTTGGACCGTGATGGGAATTGAAGACCCGAGGATACCTCATCCTGACAATGAACTGATCGCCAGCTTCGGCCTGCTCGCGCAAATGGCGCCCCTGATTGCAGAACACCAGGGCAATGGAACCATGTCCGCCGTTCTGCTGCGGGGCCCGGACGACCCGCCTCAGAAGATTCAGCTGGGGAATTACACGCTGGAGGTCTCCTACTATCGGCAGCCCAAGATGTTTGGCGTGCCGCCACCGCCGGAACCGCTGCCTCCCGCGGCGGCGATTTTCATTGCGACCGGACCTGACGAGTACTTCGCGGCCGGCAGTGGCGTAACCGTCACCTTTTCTCCGAACACACCGGGGCCTCCGCTCGTGGGACTGGCGACCGTGGAAGAAGGCAGCTTTGTGAACAGCCACTGGGTTCCCGGGCGCCGGCAGAACGGCGACGACAGCGATGAAGGGAATTTCCTGATGCTGGAGAAGTCGGGTTGGCCGCCGGCGGCGAGGAGCATACAGCGGTTCACGCTCTACCGCTACCAATAAGGATCCTTGGGCACTTGTGTAAGATCGCGCAGGGCGGTATCGTAGCGGCACGATGAAACTTCGGTACATGCTGCCGTGCGCCGTCGCGCTGCTCGGTTTTGCTATGGCGGAGGCCCAGTCCATTTCCAGCTCTTCCATTCCGCACCTCGAGAAACGGGGAAAAGCCACCCAGTTGATCGTGGACGGCCGCCCGTTCCTGATCCTGGCGGGCGAGCTGACCAATTCGGCTTCCTCCAGCATGGAGTACATGGAGCCGTACTGGCCCAAACTGGCCGCGGCCAACATGAATACGGTCCTGGCGGCGGTTACGTGGGAGCTGGTGGAACCCGAGCCGGGTAAATTCGACTTTGCGCTGGTGGATGCCGCCATTCGCGAAGCCCGCCGGAACCACCTGCACCTGATCTTCCTGTGGTTTGGAAGCTGGAAGAACGGTGTTTCATCGTATTCGCCGCTATGGGTGAAGAAGAATCAGAAGCAGTACCCGCTGTTTCTGCCGGAAAACGGCCAGGTGCTCACCTACCTTTCGGTTTTCAAGGAGGCCAACTGGAAGGCGGACGCGAACGCTTTTGCCGCGCTGATGCGCCACATCCGCGAGGTGGATGGGGAAGCCCACACCGTGATCATGATGCAGGTGGAGAACGAGGTGGGTTGCCCGGGCGGCTCGCGCGACCAGGTGCCGGAGGCCAAGGCCGCCTTCAACGCCCCTGTGCCGAAGCAGCTCATGGATTACATGGTGAAGAACAAGGAGAACCTGGTCTCCGAGTTCCGCCAGTATTGGGAAGCGGCCGGCGGGAAGACCTCCGGAACATGGGCGGAGGTATTCGGCAGCCAGCTCATGACCAACGAGATCTTCATGGCCTGGCACTACGCGCAATACGTGGACAAAGTGGCTAAAGCCGGCAAGGCCGAATATCCGCTGCCCATGTTCATCAACGTGGATCTGGGCGAGTCCCTCGGCCAGTATTCGAGCGGTGGGGCGCTGCCCATCCAGTTGAACGTGTGGCAGCAGGGCGCGCCGGGCATCGACATCGTCGGGCCGGATATCTATCTGCCGGACTTTGCGGAATGGTGCCGGCGCTACGACCGGTCCGGGAATCCGCTGTGGATTCCGGAAACCCGCGAGGATGCCGCGAACGCCTTCTACGCGATCGGAAACCACGCCGCGATGGGCATTTCGCCCTTCGGCATCGAACGCCGCGCGGACGCTTCAACTCCCTTGGCCCAGGCGTATGGATTGCTGGCCCAGGCGGCTCCGGAGATTCTGGACGCGCAAGCCAAAGGCACCATCAAAGCGGTCTCGCTCGACGCCCGGCACCCCGCGGAAAGCGTGAAACTGGGAAACTACACCTTCGCATTCTCGGTGATCCGGATGCGGATGCCGCCGCCGGATGCCACCAACCAGGAGGCGCCCTCGTATGCCATCGTGATTGCGACCGGGCCCGACGACTACGTGATCCTGGGCAGCGGGGTGCAAGCCACCTTCAATGGCCCGGGACCATCGGCGGCCGCGGTCGCCAAGCTGGAAGAGGGCACGTATGCGGATGGGCGCTGGGTGCCGGGGCGCCGCTTGAACGGCGACGATATCATGTTGAATTACGACGCCCAGAACAAGACCATCAAGAACGAATCCGGGCAGGGGTTTCGACTGGCGGGGGGCGCTCCCAAAGCGCTTCACTTACAGATTTACGGCTATTGAGCGGCACATTCCGGTTTTCCGAAGTAAGTTTGGAGGAGGAGTCATTATGCTTCGTTCATCATCCATAGCGGCCGCGACGTTGCTCGTCCTGCTATCCGGCGGCGTCGCGCACGCCCAAAGCCCACAGGTTGTACTGGACCGGGACGGCGGCACGATTGTTCTCGAGCCCTATGCCCCCAATATCATCCGCGTCACGCTGAGCCTTCTGAAGGAGCCGGCGACGGCCGCACCCGGCTATGGATTTGTGGCCAGCCCTTCCGCCCAAGGCTGGAGCCGGCAGCAGGACGCCCAGGGCGATGTCTACCGGTCCCCGCGGCTGGTCGTCACCGTGGCGGCCAACCGCCCGCGCAAGCTCATGGCGACGGAAGTGGATATCGCGAGATTCTTCAACGGGTCCGCCCCTCCGGCTCGCATTACGGTCAGCACTCCCGGAGGCAAGAAGCTCGCCGAGTTGAAGGGCTGGTCGATGTCGGTGCTGAACCAAAAGGACGGCAACGCCGGCCTGTTGAATGACCGGCGTCCTTCGGACCCGCCCTTTTACCAGGTGGGCGCGATTTTCGTTTCGCCCGATGACGAGCACTACTACGGCCTGGGCCAGAACCACGAAGGCTTTCTCGACCACCGCGGCCGCCGGATCGAATGCTGGCACAACTACACCGCCACGGCCGCTCCCAGCATGGGCATACCGTTTCTGGTCACCAACAAGGGTTATGGCGTCATCTGGGACAATCCCTCCAAGACGGTCATCGAGCCCGGCTTCAACGAGGAGACCCGCTGGACCTCCGAGGCGGGCGATCGGGTGAGCTTCTTCGTGATCGCCGGCGACACCACCGACGAGATCTACGCCGGTTACCGGCAGCTTACCGGGGTCACGCAGATGCTTCCGAAGGCTGCCTACGGGTTTATCCAGTGCAAGCAGCGATACGCCTCGCAGGATGAGGTAATGGGGGTC
>Ga0326727_10023666_pt1 | contig 11695 bp, 4 predicted proteins | sample MB2enrmetagenome_FD_207643 | JGI IMG/M metagenome (GOLD analysis project Ga0326727, IMG submission 207643) | Lab enriched peat soil microbial communities from McLean, Ithaca, NY, United States - MB29MY | ecosystem: Environmental > Terrestrial > Soil > Wetlands > Peat | place: USA: New York... | reverse complement strand
GTCAATGTGATCGACTATGCGGGTGAAAGCGACGTGGTTGTAGCGCCGTATCCGATTTCCGCCCCCATCGAGGGCGCTCCAGCCGACTGTGCGGGATGGCCGGACACTTATTGGGGCGATGCTCACGTGGTCGTGCTGGACCGCGCAAAATGCGAACTCTATGAGACGTTCAATACGAATCGCTGCAACGGTCTGTGGAACGCATCGAGCGAGACCATTTGGGACATGAATAACTATGAGTCGCGCCCTTATGGCTGGACTTCGGCCGATGCCGCCGGATTGCCTATATTTCCTGGATTAGTGCGTTACGACGAAGTGGCTTCCGGAGCGATCCATCACGCAATCCGCTTTACCCTGCCGCACACCAAGAACGACGCCAACGACGGTTATTTCGTAAATCCAGCTACTCATGCCGCTGGAACGGAATGGGGTGTGTCTAACATCATGGGGATGCGGATACGGTTGAAGTCGAGCTTTGACATCTCCGGATTCTCCGCGGTCAACCAAGTCATCTTACGGGCGATGCAGCAGTACGGGATGATCTTGGCGGACAACGGCAGCTACTTCTATTTTCAGGGCGCGTCCGATCCGCGCTGGGATGATAGCGATCTGGCTAATTTGGAGTCCGTCGGCTCGGAGAACTTCGATGTAATGCAAATGACCCCCGAATTTCCCGGTGAGGATTCCGCGACCGCGCCCACCGGAGCCTTACCGACAATCAATAGTTTTACGGCATCGCAATTGAGCGTAAGCTCCGGGTCCCCCGTCACTCTCAATTACAGTGTAAGTGGCGATTCCTATGATTACATCGACATGCTTGGTCCGGTCGCAGCCGGCAGTGGGAGTGTGACGATCAATCCTGTGGCAACCCAGACCTATATATTGAACTCTACGAACGCTTACGGCAGGACGACAAGTGCGCCGATTACGATTCTGGTGCCTGGATCGTTGATGGCTCCGCCGGTCTTCACGCCGGCGGCCGGGACATATAGCTCGGCGCAGACGGTGGCGATCGGGACGACGACTTCTCCATCGGCAACCATCTACTACACCACCAACGGATCCACGCCGACGACGCAGTCCGCGGTCTTTTCCATTTCCAACCCGATCACGGTCTCTGCCTCGGAGACGCTCAAGGCCATCGCCGTGTTCAGTGGTTATCCCACGCCGAGCGCAGTGAGTTCTGCAACTTACACCATTGTCTCAAGGCCGACCGGCCAGGCGATCGCCTTTGGCGCAGTGCCGAACCTGCCGTTAGGCGCCGCTCCATTCACGATCAGCGCATCCGCCATGATCTACCCAACTCCGTCTACCGGCCCCGCGTCTTCAGGCCTTACAGTCGTCTTCGCCTCGACCACTTCGGCCGTTTGCACGGTATCGGGCACGACCGTAACGCTGATCTCCGCCGGCGCCTGCACGATCCAAGCGACCCAGGCAGGCAATACCAACTATGCCGCAGCCACGCCCGTCAGCCAGAGCTTCCAAGTAACGTCTGGGGCCGTTCCTCCGGCTCTGAGTATCACTAAGACGCATACAAACAACTTCACGCAGGGGCAAAACGGGGCGACATACAGCATAACGGTGTCGAATGCGAGTGGCGCATCCCCGACCAGCGGGATGGTGACGGTGACGGAGACGGCGCCTGCGGGGATGACAGTGGTGTCGATGAACGGCGGCGCCACATGGAACTGCACGGCGTTGCCGACCTGTACGGCCAGCGGCGTGCTGAACGGCGGGACGAGTTATCCACCAATCACGGTGACCGTGAATGTGGCGCCAAACGCGCCGGCGCAGGTGACGAATCAAGTGAGCGTCTCCGGCGGGGGTTCGGCAACCGCCACCGCCAGTGATCCAACTATCATCGCGCCATTGGGTTGCACTTATACGATTAGCCCTACCATCGCGAGTGCAGGGGCAGGGGCCGGGAATGGTCCGGTGACGGTGACGGCTCCGGCGGGTTGTCCCTGGACCGCGACGAGCAACGTATCATGGCTTTCCCTCTCTGGCAACACGGGAGGGAGCGGCAACGGATCGGTGTCCTATTCGGTGGCACTCAATAGTGGCGCGATGCGCGTTGGAACCCTCACTGTCGCCGGGCAGACGGTCACGATCACCCAGGCTGCTGCCGGGCCGCCCAGCCTGCCAAGTATCACGTCGCTCACACCCTATAGCGGCACGGGACTCAGCCAGACGTTTACCGCCGTCTTCAGCGACACCAATGGTTGGGCCGACATATCGTTGGCCTATTTCATGGTCAACGTGGTCGAGAGCCCCAGCGACGCCTGCTACGTCAAATACGACGCTTCCGCCAACGCGCTCTGGCTGATCGCCAATGACGCAGTGAGCTGGTTGGGACCGATCGCGCCCGGCAGCGGCTCTCTGCAAAATGCCGCCTGCACCCTCAATGGCGCGTCATCCTCGGTCTCCGGATCCGGAAACAATCTGACGGTGAACTATGCCGTGACCTTTGTGCCCAACTACGTGGGCCAGCGTGGAATCTACCTCTCGGTCGCGAACTTCGAAGGCAATGTTTTGGATTGGTCGCCCTATGGCGCCTGGTGGCCCACGCTGACCTCGGGTACTCCGGTGAACTGGTACCGGCTGTATGTCCCGTTTAACAGCTCCCACCACTACACGGCGGATTACAACGAGTACACCACGCTCGGCTCGGAAGGGTATGTTGAAGAAGGCGCCATCGGCCAGCTCTATAACGCGCCGTTTGGCACGGCACTACCCTTCTATCGCATCTACATCATCCCGGCGGCCACCCATTTCTGGACCACCGACCGCAACGAATACCTGACGCTGATCCTGTATCGTGGCTACTATGCGGGCGAGGGGATTGCGGGTTTCCTGCTGCCGACGGCAACTAGCGGCGCCCTTCCGTATTACCGCTTACTGTACTGCTGCGCCACGCCGCCGATTCATTTCTGGACCACGGACAGCAATGAGAACACGGTCCTGCAAGGGGAAGGTTGGATATCGGAAGGCATTCCCGGCTACATGCTTCCCGCCGGGCCTCTCCCGAGCGCCAACGACGTGCCGAGTTTCAGCGTGGTGAATGCGGGCAGCCGCGAAACCGGGCCGATCGCTCCGGGCGAGTTGATCAGCATCTTCGGCCGCAACGTGGCGAAGGCGCTGGTGAAGATCGACGGAATCGCCGTGGAGACCTCCGTGGCCGGAGCCAACGAAATCCGCGCGATCGTTCCCGCCCAGGTTGCCGGAAAGCGCACGGTGATCTTGCAGGTCGACGCCGAAAGCACCGAAGTGCCGGTCGCGGCAGCCCATCCGGCTGTGTTCGCAGCAGACCCCTACGGAAAGGGGGATCTCTTGACAGCGGCTGTTGGAGAAGAGATTGTGCTTGAGGCAACCGGCTTGGGCCAAGATCTGCCGATCACCGTTACCGTTGGAGGCCTTCCGGCCGAATTGCTCGCCCGAACTGAACAGGACGGCAAGAGCGCGCTGCGCATCCGCATCCCCATCGCTCTGGAGGCTAATAGCTGGGTTCCCGTAACCGTGCATGCGGGCGAGTACACAAGCCAACCAGGGGTCACAGTAACGATCCGCTGACGAGTCGAAATACCGTCGGTCGCGAGGCCAAACCCCGGGATTTCACACGATCCGCCGTAGCTGCCTCGTGCCAGATGCATATTGGTGGCCAAAGATCGCTACAGTATTGAACGGCATCCCCGTAAAGTGTAGAATCTAGGAGATCTCGAAAGGAGTCCAGCGACCATGCCCCCCGAAGGGGCGGCTACGCAAGTGCTCCAGGCGTGCGGCGAACGAACCCGGGCCGTCGAGGAGAAGCTCATTCCGTTCGCTTGCTATGGGCCTCGTCGCTTCCGAGGCGAATCCGTACTCTCCTTGCAAGATGTCCTTGCCGTAGCGGCCGGCAAGCCACGAATTCGGCCGGGTTGGGAGGTTCAAAAAACACGTGGCACCAACTGAACGCCGGCAACGAATCACGGCTGTCTTCGAGCAGGCCAAGAAGCTCCGGCCAGAAGATCAAGGTCAGTTCCTTGAGCGTGAATGCGGCGGGGATAAATCTCTTATCGAGGAACTGAAGGCGCTGCTTTCAGAACATCGGGAAGCGGCCGCTTTGGAGGCTCCACGGCCCGTACCCAACCCTTTGGCTGGCACTCCCATTCCGCGAAGAATTGGAAGGTACGAGATCACCGGGAAGATCGGAAGCGGCGGTTTCGGGCACGTCTACAGCGCGCTTGACCCAGCGGTAGACCGCCCTGTGGCAATCAAAATGCTAAACGCGCCCGGCGATCCGGATCTGATCAGGCGATTTCGTGCAGAGGCCATGACCGTCGCTAAGCTTCATCACAAGAACATTGTGACGGTTCATGAGTTCGGCGAGGAAGACGGAGCTCCCTACCTCGTTATGGAACTGCTGGAAGGGATGAATGTCGAGGATTTGATCCGGCGCCGTGTCCCGCTCTCGCTGCATGAAAAGCTATGGATCATGTCAGAGGTCGCTGAGGGCTTACAGTGCGCTCACGGTCGTGGCGTGATTCACCGCGACGTAAAGCCGGCGAACATCATGCGGCTGTCGGACGGCTCCGTGAAGATCATGGACTTCGGCATCGCCCGCATCGCTGTGGAGACCGCCACCAGGCTTACCCAGACTGGGTTCGTAGTCGGAAGCCTGATGTACATGGCGCCCGAACAGTTTAACGGAACCGCCGATGTCTTGAGCGATATCTTTGCCTACGGCGTGACTTTTTACGAGCTTCTGACGGGCCAGCATCCGTTCGCCTCATCTGATCGATTAACCTCATCCGATCCGGGCGCCATCTTGTATCGGATCATAAATGTCGAGCCCGCTGCGCTGCATTCCCTGGTCCCCGATTGTCAGGAATCCATCGAGCGCATCGTGAACCGCACCCTTGCCAAGAGCCGCGACGCGCGTTACAGCGGCATGGCGGATGTGGTGGCCGATATCAAACCAATTCTGCTGGATTTGCAGCGCCAGCAGGCCGGAGACCTTTTTTCCCAAGCCGACCAGCTTTTGCGCATCGACCAACTGGACGCAGCCCATTCTCGAGTTAGAAAGGTCTTAGAGCTCGACCCCTGGCACGCTGAAGCACGCCAGCTTCGCGATCGCATCGATCAGGCTCTCCAACGTCGTAATAGCGTCGATCGGGCCGTGGCGCTCCTGGACCGCGCGGAGCAGGAGCTAAGCCAGCGGGAATTTAACGAAGCGGCCGAGTGCTTGGCTACCGTCAAACGAATGTCGTTGGGCGATACCAAAATCGACGCCAGACTGGATCGAGCGTACGCCCGCATTGAGCAGGCTCGGAACGCGGTAAAGCTGCTTGACGTTGCTCGGGAAGACCTGAAGAAGGAGAACCTCACAGAAGCTTCTCGCGGGGTGTCCGACGTATTGGCATCGGATCCCGACAACCGCGCTGGGCAGCAGCTCCTTCAAGAAATCCAAACGCGGATGGCTGCGCGCGAAGCGGAGCGGAAGATTCAGGAAGTGATCTCCCGTCAGCGGGAAGAGGAAGAGCGGCAGCACAGAATCCGCGAGGTCGTGAGTCAGGCCAACGCACTCGTCACTCAGCAGAAGCCCGATGCCGCCGTAGTCCTTTTGCGCCAGGCGATCGAGCAGGGTGGCGAAGATGCCGAACTCCGGAAACTGCTGGATAATGCCGAGTCGCAAGTGCGGGACCATTCGCGTTCAGTTCGTATTCGCGCAATCCAGGAACAAGTGGAGAAGCTGATCCACGACCAGCGCTGGGAGGACGCGCTACATCGTACTGATGAAGCCTTGAACGAATTCCCCGATGTGCCATTGCTTGTTTCGCAACGCGCCTCTCTTGTCGCTGCTATCGCCGGTGAGAAACGCGAGCGGGCGATCCTGGAAGACTTAGCCGGCATCCAGTCCTTGCAGCGAGCAGGCCGTTTTCGGGAAGCAGCAGAACTGCTGGAAAAGAGCCTTGGTGCACATGGGGACGATGTGCGGCTTCTTGAAACTCGCGAGCTTCTGTCTAAGGATCTGGCCGAGCGTCAGCGTGCGGAGTATCTTGAGAACCTTCGCCATGAATGTCGCCTGCTCCTGAAACAGGGCCGCTTCGATGACGCGTTCCGGCTTCTTGAAGGCTGCGAGTTCCGCTATCCGGACAGCCGGGAAGCATCGGCGTTGCTCGCTGAGGCAAAGGCCGCCCGCGAAGCTCACGAGCGAACACAATCAATCGGGAAGGCACTCGCACGGGCGTCGGAATTTATACATCAGGCTGACTATGAAGCCGGCTTGAGCATTCTCGAGAGCGCACTGAAGACGTATCCGGACTCTCGCGATTTGGCAGAGGCGCTGGCGCGAACTGCGGTGCGTCGCGACGAGGCAGATCGTCGCCAGGAGATTAAACGACTCACAGAACTGATAGAACGCGCTATTGCGGACGGAGACTGGGATCGGGCAACCAACCGCATCGCCGATGGCCTTGATCGATTTCCGGAAGAGGCCTCTCTTGTTCGATTAAAGCACACCGCGGAGGATGGCAAGCATCGAAAGGAGGTCGCTGAAATAGAGAGTTCGGCTGTTGCTGCATTGAAGGGCGGGAACTCTGCCTTGGCCGCCGAAATTATCGCCGCTGCTCGAATCCGGTGGCCGGACGAGAGAAAGATCAGCAGGCTGCATCAGGAGGTCGAGCTCAGCCGCGCGGAAGAGGACGTGTCCAGAGCGAAGGAGCTTCTAAGGTCGGGACGATATGATGAAGCCGAGCAACTCGGTGGCGCGGCCCTCAAGCGCTGGCCCAAGCTCGCCAGCGCCGCCGATCTGCTCGATGAAATTGAGGCACGGAAAGCCGCCCGCTCCAGGAAAGAGACGCCCGTCGTCGCCGGACCACCGGCCCCGATCCGAAGATCATGGCCTCGAGTGGCGATTTGGGCCGCTGCGGCAGTTTTGGCAGTCGGCGGTCTGCTGTATTGGGTTGCCACGCCCCATCCGAAGCCAGAAGCCGAAAAAACGATGCCTGCCGCAGCGGGTGCTAGCGATTTAAGAATCGCCGAACCGCTCGGTCCCCTGTCCGCCACGATTGGATCGGCCTACGCACTAACTCTCCGAACGTCCGGCGGTTCTTTGCCGGCATTTTGGGCGGTGACTCAGGGGTCGCTGCCGCCCGGCTTGTCGCTGGATCGTCAGGCGGGCCGCATTGAGGGTACGCCTGACAGGACGGGCACCTATACTTTCGTTGCGCAGGCTTTGGACAGCGGCCGCCGCGCGGCACAGCGCGTGTTCACCATAACAGTTAATGAACCGCAGCAGGAGAAAACTCTGGCAAAGCAGGCCGGAGTAGCGGAACCGAAGCGCAGCGATGCTCATCGGCCAGCGTCCCCGGGGCCGCAGGCTAACGATCCCACGACTGTTGCGGCCCAGGCAGATGTTCAAACGCCGTGCAAAGCCAAAAGCTTTATTCTGGACCAGTATGGCGACTCGCGATCCGGTGAGCTGACCTGGAATGGGTTACTGTCCAGCGGCGGTCAACTTGAAATCAAAACCCGGCACGCTTCGATTGGGTTCATTCGAGGGGATACCCTGCCTCCTGGCGTTCCTGTCCATATTACCGTGACTCCCGAGGACGTCCGCATCGTGGCAGCCCCGTCCGTCGAGAATTGCTGGGACTCGCGACTGTTGTTGCAAAGCAGCGGGCCGCCAGCGTCCACGATTACAGTGAGATGGGTGGTGTACCAGCCTTGAGGTTCGTCATTGGTTTCTTGTTTTTCGGCGCGGCCGTTGTGTTCGGGCAGAACGACAACATAGGCAACGCCATAAGTCTTGGAAAACGCGCCCTCGTGATTTCGAATTCCGCGTACCAACGCCTGCCGCCGCTGCGAACCCCCAAGGCCAATGCCGAGGCCTTTGTTTCCGCGCTGACGAACGTTCACATTCAGCCGGAAGTCGTCTATGATCTGTCGCAGTCCGGCATGATCGCCGCCATTCGGAGATTCGCAGATAGCATCCATCCGGGCGATTTCATCTTGATCTATTATTCCGGTTATGGATACCAGGCCGACGATCTCAACTATCTTTTGCCAATAACTTTTGATCCAGCCGACGACTCTTCCCTGGGCCAGCGAGCATATTCCGTGCGCTATCTCCTGGAGCAAATAGAACAGCGAAGCGCCGGTACGAGAATGTTGATCCTGGACGCCAGCCGCCCCTGTCCAGGGTTGTCGGATGGGTTGTCCAATATGCTGCCTGTGAACAACACTCTGGTGGCATTCGCTGCTGCGCCGAACGTATCTGCTCCGGACCCGCCCGACGGGGGGGTCGACTCGTTTACAACCGCCCTGATCAAGGCGATTCAAGAACCCGGGTCAACGCCAGTCCGGACGCTGTTAGGGGCTCAATCCGAAGTGAATCGGGTGTCGGAAGGCAAACAAATACCATTTGTGATGCAGGCCCCGGTCGAGAATTTTTTCTTCACGGCGCCGGCATCACTTCCTCCGCCAACGGTTGTAACGTTATCGCCGGAGGTGAAGCCGGGACAGAACCGCGAGAACTCCAAAGATCGCCTCGTTTATTCATGGATCCCGCCGGGAGTGTTCAAGATGGGTTGTGTGCCGAACGACAGCGCTTGTCTGCCGGATGAAAAGCCCCAACATGAAGTGAGAATAACAAGGGGTTTTTGGATTACGAGGACAGAGGTCACGGCTGAAGCCTATCAACGCTTCACTGGCGAGACGGGCCATCGCGAACCCAAAAGAACACAGACGAATCCCAAGCTGATGGGCACTGACTTGCCAGTCACCAAAGTGACCTGGGATGACGCGAAGGCGTATTGCGAGTGGGCTGGCGGGCGCCTGCCAACCGAAGCGGAGTGGGAATATGCTGCGCGTGGCGGCAAGCCCGACTTGAAGTACCCATGGGGCAATCAGTTCGACTCTCGATTGGCCAATTCGTTCAAGACTGATCCAAAGTTGAAGCGGCCGTTCATTGAGACGGTTCCGGTGCGCAGACTTGGCTCCGGCAATGGCTTCGATCTGTTCGATGTGGTAGGGAATGCTCGGGAATGGACCAATGATTTATACTCTCCCGAAACCTATTCTTCCGCGGAGGCGTTCGTCGATCCGTCCGGCCCAGCCGGCGGGAAGGAGCGCGTCGTCAGAGGAGGCTCTTTCTACGGGAGCGATAAGCACCTCCGGATATCGGCCCGCGACCACCTCGATGGAGCAAGTGAAGACAACCAAACTGGATTTCGCTGTATGGTCGCCTCTCTAGCTGCGCCTAACTGACTTAAAACTGATAGAAGAACCCGCCAGCTACCCTATAGAACATGTTCGTATAGGTGCCGGTTGGTCGATATGCTTTGAACTCCGCTCGGAAGCCTAAGCGTTCGGTTGCGTAATATCTTAGTCCGCCGCCGGCACTCGCCGCAAAATTCGTACTGGATTCGACCTGAAATGGTGGTGTCGTGATCGATTGACTTGGGTTCGCGGGATTAGGAAAGGTAGCGGTCACATCGCGCTGCGGGGTGTGAATTCCACCGATGCTGATCACCCCGTAGGGAATGATTCTGGATTTTGGTATGGGAACCCGAACGTGAAATCCAAAGTTAAAGTCGGTGAGCGGAACGCTAAAGCTCTCTGTGGCACCGGGTATTCCCGTCACGCTCTGTGTCCGTCCGATGCCTGGGAAATAGCTCACCTCGGCGAAAGGCATAAAGGTCCGCGTCAGCGAGTAGACGACGTTTCCTCCGCCCATTATCCTTGTCTTGTCAATTCCATAGCTGGCACCGACAAAGCCCCCAACTTCAGTGACCCCTTGGCGGATGATGGGAGCGTTCTGGGCGAGGACCGGCACGCCGCTTAGCGCGGCCATACCAATTAGAATCAGGCTGCTGCTCCTTCTGCTCAACACGTTGAGTCTCCTTCTCGCTTCAATTTCAGATTTCCATTTGCAGTTACAACCGTCAATACTGCAATCGGTGAAATCTGTACTGCTATGTCGCGCCCGAAATCCGGATTCACCTCACGGCCATTGTTACGGTCGGGCTGGTCTGTCCGGCCATGCCCAGCACCACCGGCACCGCGTCCCCCGTCGTGATCCCCGACGGCACTACCGCATTCACCTGGTACAACCCCGCATAACCCGGCGTCAGCCCGTGGTACGCTACTTGCGCCGTTGCCCCCCCGATCGTCACCGTCACCGGGATTACCGTGTCGGAGAGGGGTGTGCTCGGTGCGGGTGTCCCTTCCTGCACCGCCGGCGTCACCGCTCCCAATCCCGCGCAGTAAATCACCACCGTCTCTCCCACCAATGCCGGCGTTCCCGGCTGCGCCAGCGTCACGTCATCGCTCTTCATGATGGCGCCTTGCCCCGTCCCCTGCTCGTTTACCGTGAAGATCCCCGGCTCCGCCTGCGCCACCACCAACTGCTGCGGCACCGACAACGTGTTCCCATGCTGCACCGTCAACTGGTACTGCGTGTTCACCGGCACCGTGTACGGCACCTGCACGTTCAACTGCCCTGCACTCGTGTACAGTATCGGCAACGGCTGGTTTCCTAGAAAAACCTGCGTCCCGTTCAACTGCTGCGGGAACGGCAGCCCATTGCTCTGCCCCACGCCGTCCGACAGGTTCGCCCCGTATACCGTGATCAGCCCGCCTGGCGAGATCGGCACCCCACCCTGGTCGCTCGCGGCTTGCACCACCCCCTGCGCCGTTACCGCCGGCGTTGCCGCCGCCGGCGCGCTCACTACTCCGCTCAAAGCCGTCGTTTGCCCGCCCACCAAGTTCCCCCCTTGCAGGAGCAGGGCATCCACGTATATCATGACCGGCCCCGTCGTCAGCGGCTTCCACGTCCCCTGCCAGATCCCGTTGCCAATGTGCGTCATGGGAACCGAGGCGTTGGCCAAATACGCCGTCACCTGCGCACTCTGCCCGCCCGGCCCCACCAGGTTCCCGCACCCATCCGATACCTGAACGTCGATCGCTGTCGCCTGCCCCACCACCGCAGCGAAGTTCGGCTGCAGCGACCGATATTGGACCTGCAACGCCTGGGCCGCGCAACCGGAAGCCGCATCCGCTCCCATCTGGATCCGATACCCGCGTTCTGCCGCCGCGCGGTCTCCGGAATCGTCCATAGCGGCGGCGGTGGAACCCGCCGGTGCCACCACCATCAGCACATTGATCGCTTGCGACGGCGACCCGTCCGCAAATTGCAGCGTAATGGTCCCCCGTTGTATGCTCCCCGCCGTCAACTGGCTGAAGTCCGGAAACACGCGGACCGTGGTCGGCTGGTTGGGTTGTATGCTGGCGTTGGTCGGCAGGAAGCTGAATCCCGTTCCGATCTGGCCGGATTGGAAGTTGTTCACCTGGGCGGTCGGATTCCCTACCTGCACATCCTGCGATCCCGGCGTCACCCCCGCCACCCCCGTGAAAATCAGCCCGGCCGGAAACACTTGGGGACCCAGACTCAACCCGGCCGGCAGCACCGTCAGGATCACGGTCATCACTTGCGGCGTGTTGGCTGCTGTCGCCGATACCTGGATCCGCCCGTAATAGGTCCCCGCACTCAACGCGCTCGGATCGATCGAGACCGCCACTAGCGACACATCCAGATAGGGCGTTTCCACCGTGCCGCTAGAAGGCGAGATCTGCAGCCAGTTGCCGCCGGAAAGGGTGGTGGCCGTGGCGCTCCAACTCATCGAGCCCTGTCCGGTGTTGAGAATGCCGAAGTTTT
>Ga0326727_10023665_pt1 | contig 11695 bp, 9 predicted proteins | sample MB2enrmetagenome_FD_207643 | JGI IMG/M metagenome (GOLD analysis project Ga0326727, IMG submission 207643) | Lab enriched peat soil microbial communities from McLean, Ithaca, NY, United States - MB29MY | ecosystem: Environmental > Terrestrial > Soil > Wetlands > Peat | place: USA: New York... | reverse complement strand
CGGCGCGTCCGGATAGAGCCCTTTGCGCGCCATGATGTCAGCGAAGTTCACCCCCGCGGCCTTCACGCGAATGCGCACCGCGCCGCTTGTCGGCAGCGGGTCGGGCGCCTCGCGCAGCTCAAGGACCTCAGGGCCGCCGGTCCTGGTGATGAAAACCTGGCGCATGAGCCTCTCCGAGCAGATCCAGCTAAAGAATAAGTCGCTCAAGTCGCGATTTTTGCAAGCTGCGGCTTCTTCGCAGAACTGAAATCAGACAACAGCTTCAATAGGTTGCGGTTCATGGACGCCAGCCTGCTCGCCAGAAAAATCAAGCGCCGTTTACCGCGTCAATAAGCGTTTGATCTTCATCTCCGAAGCCTGTCCTGTTGACGCGGGTCGACACGACCCACTCCCGCAGGGCGTCGTCGGGCGCCGGGTGCAAGAGCGCTGCGGGATTGGCGCCGCGCATCCACTCGCGCGCCGAGCTCCATTCGAGGATGATCGGCATTCGATCGTGAAACCTGCTCATCCATTTGCTCGCAGTGCCGACGATGATCGTCGCCGAGTCGAAGCTTGCGTCGCTTTCCGGATCCCGCCAGCGCTCCCACAGCCCCGCGAGAGCGAGCAGCTCGCCGGAGGGCGCCGAGAAATAGTGCGGCGTCTTGGCCGCCGCTCTGCCGGTCCATTCGTAAAAGCCGGAGGCTGGGATGATGCAACGGCGCGCCTTGAACGCCGCCCGGAACATCGGCTTCTCAGTGACGGTTTCGGCGCGCGCGTTGAACGTTGACGGAAGCTCGCCAAGCGGCTTTTTCCACCAAGAGGCCACGAGGCCCCAGCGCATCGGCACAAGTTCATTGCCGGCCTCCCCTGCCCGAACAACCTCGATCGGCGTTGTGGGCGCGATGTTAAATCGAGGCGCGAGGTTGCGCGGCTGCCCGATCAAGTCGGCAAGCCGATGGATCTCCGCCCAAGAGAGCTGCTGTGTGAAACGGCCGCACATGAGGTCAAGGTAGAACGGCCGGGCGGCGCGGTCGAGGCGAATCGAATATAGGGGGTCAAAGCCATCACGCTGCTTCGGGCCGCCCATGACTCTGAACGACATGCGCGCGCTCGGCGTGAGGGCGATCGCGGCGAGTTGCTACTGCGGTCACAGCGCGCGAGTTGATGTATCGGGCCTTTCCGGTGCGATTGCAGTCCCGTCGCTTCGGGCGCGGCTTCGTTGTGTGATTTGCGGCGCGCGGCCTGCCGACGTGAGACCGGATTGGTTGCAGTATCGTGCCCATGGCATGGGACGACTGTGAGGGGGCCGCCTGAGGGCCCCCTCGAGAAGCCGCCTCAGCGACGGCGTCCACCTCGCGACTTCGCGGTTTCCTCCTGCTTCCCCTTCTTTTCTGCTTTCGCGGTCAAGAGCGTGAGATCGTTGACCGCGAACGTCTGGGCGCTGCGGCTAGCTTTGCGCGATGAAGAACAGACGCGGGTAACGCAGCAGAACTTTTCCGTTTGACTGCATAGGATAGGCGGCGGCGAGCTCCTCTTCGTAGCGCGCCAGGAACGCTTCCCGTTCCCTTGGACGCAAGGGGTCGAGAAAAGGTCTCAGCGCGGAGCCTGCGAACCATTCGACGATGCCTTTGGGACCATCGAGGGGATGGACATAGGTGGTCTCCCATATTTCGAACTGCGCGCTCGAAGGCGCCAACAGGTGATAGTAATCTTCAGCGCTTCCGATGAGGGGGCGGGTTTTCGCGATAGGCACGAGACGGTCGGCCCAGGGGCCATCCGCCGCCACCATGCGCATGAGCGCATGCGACACCTCGTGGATGTTACGCGGCATCTGAACGGCCAACCAGCCGCCTTCCAGAAGATAGGATGCGAGGCGAGGCATCAGGGCTTTGTGATCGGGCACAAATTGGAGCAGGGCGTTGGCGAAGATGAGGCCGGCTTTACCGGCTGGGCGCCAGTCCTCGATGCGTTGCGCGATGAAAGTTGCGCCCCTCACCCGCTCTCGCGCGGCGGCCAACATGTCCTCCGAAGAATCGACCCCGACGATCTCGGCGTTCGGAAATGTCTGCGCGAGCAGTTCGGTGCTGTTTCCGGGACCGCAGCCGAGATCGTAAACGATTGTCGGATCGAAAGCCGGAAGCTGGAACAAGAGATCGCGCGCGGCGCGCGTACGCTCTTGCTCGAACTTAAGATAAAGCGCCGAATTCCACTCGGTCATGGGTTCGTCCCGGACGTGACTTCCTTCTGCAACCAAGAGTGGTCGGGCCCGAAGGCGACGCCTCGAACCGTCATTTCGCCCTTCGCTCTGTGCAGCGGCGGCGCGGGCTGCACGCATGCGTTGAATCCCACTTCAGCCCTCCGGCTTGCGGGTGGGCGAAGGCGAATGTCGGTTGACGCGAAACCGTCCTTCTCAATCGATTTCTCCCTTCGCTCCTCGGCTTTTGCCGGCTTCGACGCTAGTGCCAGCGATGACTTAGAAGGAGCGGCCTGTTGAGGAGTTCCCTCCCCGTTTAAAGCTGCCGAGCGTTACGGGATTCTCCCTTGGCTTGTAGTTGCAACATGCCAGACACACCTCCGCTTCGGCATAGGGGCTTCGTTCCGCGCCTCACGCGCGCTGTCATACCTGCCACAGTTGACTAAAATGATCAATTATGTATGTATTTCACGGAAGCAACTCTTTTTCTGGGACTGACTACGTCAGCCCTGCAACTTCAACGAGAGGCGTTGTGACGAAGACGCTCACCTACCTAGCCCTCGGCGCGGCCCTGAGCCTCGCGACACTGCTAAGCGGCGCGCCGGCCAGCGCGGCCAACTTCCGCCTGCTCAACGTGTCCTACGACCCCACGCGCGAGCTCTACACGCAGTACAACGAAATTTTCTCCAAGGCATACAAGGCTAAGACCGGCGACAACGTCAGGATCGAGCAGTCGCACGGTGGCTCCGGCAAACAGGCGCGTTCGGTCATCGACGGGCTCAACGCCGACGTCGTGACCCTGGCGCTCGCCTGGGACATCACCGCCATCGAGCGCGCCGGCCTCATTGATCCCGGGTGGGAAAAAAAACTGCCCTACAACTCCTCGCCTTATACATCGACTATCGCCTTCCTGGTCCGCAAAGGTAATCCCAAAAATATCCAAACATGGGAAGATCTGTTCAAGCCGGGCGTCCAGGTCATCACCGCCAATCCCAAGACCAGCGGCGCCGCGCGCTGGATCTTTCTGGCCCTGTGGGGCGTGCTGGGCAAGGCCAAGACCCATGATTTCTTCACCGAGCAGGGCGTGGCCGAGGCGACGGTGGCCGCGGCCTCCGCCAAGAAGTTTCCGATCTACGACGCTGCCGGGGTCAAGGAAAAGATCGCTGAGTTCTTCAACAACCACGTTCCCGTGCTCGACGCCGGAGCGCGCGGCGCAACGGTCAGTTTCGCGCAAAAGCAGATCGGCGACGTTCTGCTGAACTGGGAAAACGAGCTCTGGCTCGCCCGCGACGAATTCGGGCCGGAAAAATTCGACATTGTCTACCCGCCGACGAGCATACTCACCGAGCCGCCGGTCGCGGTGGTGGACAAGGTGGTGGACCGGCGCGGAACGCGCGCCGTCGCCGAAGCCTATCTGAAAGGCCTTTATTTACCGGACGCGCAAGAGCTGATCGGCGAGCTGCACTATCGTCCGCGCGACTTGGCCATCTTGAAGAAATTCAAGGCCGACCTTCCAGCCATTCCCTTATTCACGGTCGACGAGACCTTCGGCGGTTGGGAAAAAGCGCAGACGACCTTTTTCGCCGACGGCGGCGCCTTCGACCAGATCTATCATCCGGCGAGATGAACAAGCCTCCGCGTTAGGGTTTCTCCAATGGCCGACTCATCTCGCGTCCTCCCCGGCTTCACGATCTCGCTGGGCTATACGATCTTCTATCTTTCGGCGATCGTGCTGATCCCCCTCGCGGCCCTCGCGCTCAAGACCACGCAGATCTCCCCAGCCGAGTTCTGGCGCATCATCACCGATCCGATTGTCATGGCCTCCTACAAGCTCACCTTCACCGCCTCGTTCTTCGCGGCGGCGGTCAACGCCGTGTTCGGCTTGATCGTGGCCTGGACCTTGGTTCGCTACGATTTCCCCGGCCGCCGTTTCCTCGACGCGCTGATCGATTTCCCTTTCGCCCTTCCGACGGCCGTCGCCGGCCTTACCTACGCCAGTCTTTATCTCAAAGATGGGTGGATCGGCGGACTTGGCCCCCATGTCGTCGCGGCCGTCAACCGCGTCTCCGGGTGGTTCGGGCGCGATGAGCTGCTGCCGCCCGACGCCCTCGACTGGCTGACCTTTCCCTTCACCGGACAGACCAGCGGCATCGTGATGGTGCTGATCTTCGTCAGCTTGCCCTTCGTGGTGCGCACCGTTCAGCCGGTCCTACAAGAATGGGACCCCGAATTCGAGACCGCTGCGCGGTCGCTCGGAGCCGACCGGTTCACCATCTTCCGCCGCGTCATCCTCCCCGAGATCTTTCCGGCCTGGAGCTCCGGCTTCGCCACCGCCTTCGCCCGCAACATCGGCGAATATGGCTCGGTCATCTTCATCGCCGCGAACATCCCGGGCAAATCCCAGATCGCGCCATTGCAGATCGTCGTCAAGCTCGATGATTTTCAATATGCGGCGGCCTCGGCCATCGGCATGGTCCTGCTGGTGATCTCCCTTCTGCTCCTTCTCGCGATCAACAGCATTCAAAATTTCGCCCGCCGCCACGAACCCGCCGCCTGACGCAAACAGAGGGACATTCTGACATGGCCGGAGCCATAGCCGCCAAAGCCCCCTTCGCCGTCGCCAAGGCGCGGCCCGTCGCGAGAGAAAGCGTGCTCGGGCGCCGCATCCTCATCGGGATCACGGTGGCCTTCCTGACGATTTTCGTGCTCATTCCGCTGATCAACGTATTCCAGCAGGCCTTCTCCAAGGGCCTCGATGGCTACATCTCTGTGTTCTTCCCGCTCCAACCCGACGCCGACGCGACCCTGACTTTCAGCCAGAAGCGCCGCCTCGCCGAGGCCGCGACCCAGGCCTCGCGCACCTGGGATTCGATCTGGCTGACCATCTCGGTAGCGGCGGTGGTCATTCCTTTGAACATCATCTTCGGTCTCGCCGCCGGCTGGGCGACGACCAAGTTCCGCTTCCGCGGCCGCACCCTGCTCACCGCTCTGATCGATTTGCCTTTTTCGGTGTCGCCGGTCGTCGCCGGCTTGGTCTTCGTTCTTCTCCTCGGCCGCAATGGCATTTTCGGCGACTGGGCGACGCATCTCGTCTGGCCGGACCCATTCTCGTTGCATTGGGTCGGATTCGGCGAAAGCTTCTGGCCGTTGACTTTCACCGAAACCCACACCGGCGTCATTTTCACGCCGCTGGCGATCGTGATCGCCACCATTTTCGTCACTTTCCCCTTCGTGGCGCGTTCGCTGGCGCCGCTCATGGAGAGCCAGGGTTCCGACGAGGAGCTGGCCGCCCTGACGCTTGGCGCCTCGGGCTGGAGAACGTTCTTCAAGATCACGCTTCCCAATGTGAAATGGGCCCTGCTTTACGGCGTCATTCTCACTATGGCGCGCTCCTTCGGCGAGTTCGGCGCCGTGTCAGTCGTCTCCGGCCATGTCGACGTCAACGACACCATGCCGCTGCGCATCGAAAAGCTCTGGAACGAATACAACAACCAGGCGGCCTTCGCCGTCTCGTCCGTCCTCGCGCTGCTCGCGGTGGTCACGCTGATCGCCAAGACCGTCATCGAATGGAAAAGCGCCAACGAAGCGCAGCGCTGACTTGAGGGATCCTGAGCCATGACCATCGAAGTCAAAAATATTTCCAAAAGCTACGGGCCCGTGAAGGTGCTCCATAACGTCGATCTGAAAATCAATTCCGGCGAACTGGTCTCGCTGCTCGGTCCGTCGGGCTCGGGCAAGACCACGCTGCTGCAGGTCATCGCGGGGATCGAACAGGCCGACCCGGGATCGGGCGCGATCATATTCGACGGCCACGACGTCAGCGGCGTCGACCTCGGCAAACGCAAGATCGGATTCGTCTTCCAGCACTATGCCTTGTTTAAGCATCTAACTGTATTCGAGAATATCGCCTTCGGTCTGCGCGCCAAGCCGAGGCGCGAACGGCCGGCCAAGGCGCAGATCGAGGAGAAGGTGAGCAAATTGCTCGAGCTGATCCAGCTCGGTCCCTTCGCGCAGCGTTATCCGTCGCAGCTTTCGGGCGGTCAGCGCCAGCGCGTGGCGCTTGCCCGCGCTCTTGCGGTCGAGCCGCGCGTGCTGCTACTCGACGAGCCTTTCGGCGCGCTCGACGCCACGGTTCGGCGCGAACTGCGCCGATGGCTCCGCAACCTTCACGACACTATCCACGTCACGACGCTTTTCGTCACCCACGACCAGGAGGAGGCGCTCGAAGTCTCCGACCGGGTAGCGGTGCTGAACGCCGGACGGATCGAGCAATTCGCCTCTCCGCAGGAGGTCTACGAACATCCGGCTAATGCCTTCGTCTTCAAATTTCTGGGCAACTACAACCTTTTCCATGGTCGCGACGGCGATCCCAGCGCCGAAGCCTTGGTGCGTCCGCACGACATCGTCCTGCATCGCGCCCCGGAAGACGTCGGTCCCAACGGCCATGCGGGGATCGTCTCTCATATCGGCTTTGGCGGCCCGCTGGTGAAGGTCGAAATCGAGCGCGAGGACAGGAGCCGATTGGACGTAGACGTTCCCGCGCCAAGCTTCAGTCAGCTGCAACTCAAGCGCGGCGACAAGGTCTGGTTCGCCCTGCGCGGCGCGCGCGAGTTTGCGACCAAGCTCGCGGCGGCGGAATAATCGGCCAATGGCCGGGGCTCCGCGAGTCGGAGCGGTGGCCGGCGCCTAGGCGGTTCCTCAGGCCGAGCCTGAAAATAGAGTTTCGCCCCTGTGGGTTGACCAGAGCAGTCGGTCTGCCCCGAGTGGTTGATTTCACCTCCGTTGCTGGGAGCGTGGGCGCAAGGGCTAAAACTTTGTGACGAGGCTGGCGGGGGGGGCTTGCAATTTCATATTTATTCGATAGAGTTAATATGTTAATGGCCGCAGAGGCGCTAACCGATGAGGAATCGATAATGGCGAAAATCAACAAGCTGCTGGTAGGAGAATCCTTGGTGGGCGAAGGCAACGAGGTGGCTCACATCGACTTGCTGATCGGTCCGCGCGGTACCGCCGCCGAGACCGCATTTGCGAACGCGCTCGTGAACAACAAAGACGGGTTCACCACTCTCCTGGCGGTGATCGCGCCGAATCTCCTCGCCAAGCCCAACACCATCCTTTTCAACAAGGTGACGATCAAAGGGGCCAAACAGGCGGTGCAGCTCTTCGGACCGGCGCAGCATGGCGTCGCCAAGGCAGTCGCCGACTCCGTCGCCGAGGGCGTGATTCCGGTGAACGAGGCGGACGATCTGTTCATCTCGGTCGGCGTCTTCATCCATTGGGACGCGAACGACGACAGGAAAATTCAAGATTACAACTACCAGGCCACGAAGGAAGCCATTGCCCGTGCGGTCGCCGGCGAGCCAAGGGCGGCAGAAGTCGTGGCCAAGCGCAACGAAGCGAAACATCCATTCGCAGCGAACTAAGCCGACAAGCTCGCACCTGCGGCGCGGGGGGGCCGCGTCGTTCGGGCGACGGCTGCGGGCGCTTCTGCGTTTCCTTGCGCCCGCAGCTACTCAAAATGGGAGCTTTGAAAAGTGCCATCGTTCATCAACAGAGTCATCGTGGGAATCCAATCGAAGATTTCAGGATCTTCAAAACAGAAGCTTCAAGTTGGAGAGTCGCTCGTCGGCGAAGGCGCCGAGGTGGCTCACATCGACTTGCTGATCGGTCCGCGCGGCTCCGCCGCCGAGGCGGCATTTGCGAATGCGCTCGTCAATAACAAGGACGGATTCACCACGCTTCTCGCAGTGCTCGCGCCCAATCTTCCGGTCAAGCCGCATACTCTCTTGTTCAACAAGGTGACGATCAAGAACGCCCGGCAAGCCGTGCAACTTTTTGGGCCCGCGCAGTATGGCGTCGCAAAGGCCGTCGCGGATTCAGTCGCAGAAGGGGTCATTCCGATCGAGCGCGCGGACGATCTTTTCATTTCGGTCGGTGTGTTCATCCATTGGGAAGCGACAGACGACGCGAAGATCCAGGATTTCAATTATCGCGCCACTAAGGAAGCGATCGCACGGGCTCTGGCGGGAGACCCAAGCGCACAGACCGTTCTTTCCGCCCGCGCCACCGTCAAGCATCCTTTTGCGGCGGCCTGACCCAGATCATCGAAACTGGATATGCGCCGATCGATTGCTTCACTTTAATTAGACATCCTCGTACGTCGACACGGACCGGCGGGCTCTATGACCCAAGTTTTTGTCATCCTAACTGCCGGCAGTCCGGCCATTTCTTCGCCTCCGGCGGATATCGAGCTCTCGAAAGTCGCGCCTTCCAGGGGCAGGCCCAGCGCACCGCGCGGAAAGTTCATGGCGGCCGGGGCGCGCCCAGCGGCAAGCAGGCTTCAGCAAACCTCCGGCGATCTCGCAGCCGGCTGGAACTCATTAAAGCCAGGGCCACATTTGCAGTTCGGATTCCTTGCCGGAGGCCGATAAAATCGATAGAACTTATCAAAGAAATCAACTAAGTGCTCTGTGTCAAGGCACCAGAAAGACCGCGCGATCCCAATGGACGCCACAGACCGAAAAATCCTCGCTCTCCTGCAAGAAGACAGTTCACTTGCGATCTCAGAAATCGCCGCGCGCGTTGGTCTTTCACAGACGCCGTGCTGGAAGCGCATGCAAAAACTCGAGGCGAGTGGAGTCATCATGCGTTACGTCGCTCTGCTCTCGCCCGAAAAGCTCGGCCTCGGACTCTCGGTTTACGTCTCAATCGTCGCAGGCGAACATTCCGATGATTGGCTAAAGCATTTCACCAAGAGTGTTGCCAAAATGCCGCAGGTTGTCGAGTGTTACCGCATGGCTGGCGAGGTCGATTATATGTTGCGGGTCGTCGTAGCCGACATGAGTGCTTTCGATAATTTTTATAAACGCCTAATCGCGATTGTGCCTTTACGCAAGGTGGTGTCGCGCTTTGCCATGGAGCGCGTAAAATCGACGACTGCGCTCCCTTTTCCGGAGCCTTTCACTGAATAGACTCCTCGCACCCAGTTTCACTTGCGGGCCGTCGAAAATCGCAATCGGTTCCGTAGTTGCGAAAGCAAACGTCGCAACTCTCTTCCAACTCATCCAATGCCACGCGAAGGTTCTCTTCGTCTTTGAACACATTACCTCCAGCGCATCGTTACCTTCGCGCGACGAACAACAGCCGCGAATAGCGCAAGGGCACTTTTCCATCTGGCTGCGTCGGATCGGCATCATCCAAGCGGCCACGCGGTGCCATGCACTTCACAAGGATAGGGAACACGAGTCGCATATCTGTCCGCGTACTCGGATCATTTCAGTCCGTTGAAACGATGTCGCATCTCAGACCCGGCGTCCCGTTCCGCTCTGAATGCGCAGCAGCGCCGCGACCAGCGCGTCGACGTCGTCGCAAGTGTTGTAGAAGGCGAGCGAGGGCCGCACCGTCGCCTCGAGGCCGAAGCGACGCAGGATCGGCTGGGCGCAGTGGTGGCCCGCGCGCACCGCGACGCCCTCGCGATCGAGCGCTTTGCCGACGTCTATCGGGTCATGGCCCTGCAGCACGAAGGATAGCACGGAAGCCTTCTCGGGCGCCGTTCCGATGAGGGTCAGGCCCGGAACCGTCAGCATCCTCTCGGTCGCGTAGACGAGCAGGTCGTGCTCATAGCGGGCGATCGCCTCCATGCCGATCCCCTCGACATAGTCGAGCGCCGCGCCGAGGGCCACCGCATCGGCGATGTTGCCGGTGCCGGCTTCAAATCGCTCGGGCGGTCCCTGAAAGATCGTCTTCTCGAAGGTCACGTCGGCGATCATATTGCCGCCCCCCTGCCAGGGCGGCATGTCCTTTAAGACTTCGTCCTTGCCGTAGACGACGCCGATGCCGGTCGGACCGAACACCTTATGTCCGGAAAAAACGAAGAAGTCGCAGTCGATCTCCTGCACATCGACGGCCTTGTGCGGAACCGATTGGGCGCCGTCGATCAGGACGCGCGCCCCGTGGCGATGCGCCATGGCGGTGATCTCGCGCACCGGCGTCACGGTGCCGAGCGCGTTCGAGACCTGCGTCATCGCGACGATGCGCGTCGAGGGATTGAGGAGCTTTTCGTACTCTTCAAGAATGAGCTCGCCGCGGTCGTCGACCGGCGCGACGCGCAGCCGCGCGCCCTTCTCGGCGCAAAGCTGCTGCCAGGGAACGATATTGGCGTGATGCTCCAGCCAGGAGACGACGATCTCGTCGCCCTCGCGGATATTGCGCCGTCCCCAGGCCTGCGCGACGAGATTGATCCCCTCCGTCGCGCCGCGAACGAAGATGATGTCCTTGGCCGAGGGCGCATTTAGGAAACGCCGCACCTTCTCGCGCGCCGATTCATAGGCGTCGGTCGAGCGCGCCGCGAGCGCATGGGCGGCGCGATGGATGTTGGAGTTCTCATATTCGTAGAAATGCGACAGACGGTCGATCACGGCCTGGGGCTTCTGCGTCGTCGCCGCGTTGTCGAGCCACACCAGCGGCTTTCCGTGCACCTGCTGCTGCAGAATGGGGAAGTCGCGCTTCACGCGATAGGGATCGAAGGGCTTGGGCGCCGTCGGCGCGCTCTCGGCGAGCTGCGGCGAATAGCCCGGCGGCGCCGGCTTGGGCTCAGCAGGCACGGTCTCGACGAGGCCCGGATGGCCGCCGGCATGCGTCGTGAAATACAGCGCGTCGCTCGCCGCCGGCCCCGCCGCGCCCGGAGACAGCGCGCTGTCGAAACCTTCAAACCCCGGAGCGGGCGCTGGCGGCGAGGCGAGCGCCGCCGCGTCGGAGAGGCGATGCGGATCGGATTGCGACGGCGTCGGAATGACGAAGGCTTCGCCTGACGACGCGCCGGCGTTCGTTGGCGCGTTCGAATAGCTCGCGGGGGCGCCCGGATAGGCCGCAGGCGAGCTTGGAGAGGCCGCCGTCGCGCCCGACTGGGCCTCAGGCGCTCCGGGATGGGCGGCCGAGGCGCCCGAGTAGGCCGCCGGGGGTTGTTCAAAACGCCCCTGTGTCGGCGAGGAGGGAACGGTCCCCGGCGCGCCGAAAGAGGAGCGCTCGGGCAGGAAATAGAGATTGTCGGCCCGCGACGGCGCTGATCCCCCCGGAATCGGGGCCGAGGCGGGAGCGAGCTGCGGCGCGGCGTCTTCCCGCGAGCCGAGCGCCAGGGCTTTTCCGAAGAGTCGCGGGATCGACGCATAATCGATGGCGTTGGGGACGTCGGCTTCCAGCGCGCCGACGGAAGCGCCGGGCCGCGGCGGATCGGGCATGCCGAGCGGACGCGAGCCCGGCTGAGAATTGGTCGGCGCCGCCGGGGCCGCGACATTCGGCGTCGGGACCACCGAAGGAATGGTCGTCGGCGGGATGTCGGGCGGCCCATAGGACGGCCGCGCCGGCGCATAGGGCGCGACGGTCGTGACGACCGACGGCGCAGGGACATCCGGCGCGAGGGGCGCGGCGACCGGTACGCCGGGGGCGATGGGCGCCGGCGGAACCTGATGCGGCTGCAACTGGAAAAAGCTGTTGGCCATCTGCGCGATCATCTGCGGATCGAAG
>Ga0326727_10023664_pt1 | contig 11695 bp, 8 predicted proteins | sample MB2enrmetagenome_FD_207643 | JGI IMG/M metagenome (GOLD analysis project Ga0326727, IMG submission 207643) | Lab enriched peat soil microbial communities from McLean, Ithaca, NY, United States - MB29MY | ecosystem: Environmental > Terrestrial > Soil > Wetlands > Peat | place: USA: New York... | reverse complement strand
CAGATCGATCCCGTCGCCGCCAAGAGGTCCCTTCAATTGGACGGCGGTTTGGATCGACTGATCGCCGCGCTTGACGACGATCGGAACCGTTTGTCCGGCATCGCGATCGGCGAGGTCGTGGAAGGTCTGCCAGTCGGGATTGGCGACGCCTGCAAAGCTGCTCACTTGATCGCCGGGACGAAGTCCGGCCAGTGCGGCGGGCGAGCCGGGCTTGATCCATTCCAGGTTCACGGTGCGGATGTCCGGAATCTGGTTGATGAAGGCGAAGTAGAAGACCATCAGCAGGAAGGCCAGCACGAAGTTCGCCACCGGGCCCGCCCCCCCGATCAACATCTGTTGCCAGCGCGGACGCGCCAGCAGCGAGCGGGGGTCGCTGGCCAACTCAGTCTCCGGCGGTGGCTGATCGCTGCCTACTTGCAGATTCTGCTCGGCGGCTTCGCCGGTCATCTTCACGTAGCCGCCCAGCGGCAACAGGCAGACCTTGTAGTCGGTTTCGCCGTGCTTGAAGCCGAACAGCCGCGGGCCAAAGCCGAAGCTGAACGCCTCGACGCGCACCTTGCAGAGCTTGGCGACGATGAAGTGTCCCAGCTCGTGCGCCACGACAATGACGCCGATCAGAACCAGGAACGAGATCAACGCGATGATGGTCGCGCGCAGATCGAATTGATGTGGGTCGATGTGAATGCCAAACATGCGAGCGTAATTCCTCTAAGCGGTTCTGGGGTGTGCGGCTCAGGCCAGCATCTGGCGCGCTCGTTCCCGCGCCTCGCGGTCCGCGGCAAGCACCTCCGCAATGGTCGCGGGGTGGGCCTCAGGGGTTGCCGCAAGTACTTTCTCAATTGTACGCGGGATGCCCATAAAGGGGATACGACCATCGAGGAAGGCTGCAACGGCCACCTCGTCGGCGGCATTGAGAGCGATGCAGTGGGTTCCGCCTTTTTCCGCGGCCGCAAAAGCCAGCCGCAGGCAAGGGAAGCGCTCCAGGTCGGGCTGCTCGAAGTCGAGTTGCTTGAGAGCCGTGAGGTCGAAGGTCAGCGTGGATGCGGGCCGCTCGGGATACGCCAGCGCGTAGAGGATGGGCAGCCGCATGTCGGTGACGGAGATCTGCGCCAGGATCGAGCCGTCCACGTACTCGACCAGCGAGTGCACCGTCGATTGCGGATGAATCGTCACGCGCACCTGGCTGGGCGCGACGTCGAAGAGCCGGCAGGCCTCGATGACTTCGAGCCCCTTGTTGAGCATGGTGGCCGAATCGATGGTGATGCGGCGGCCCATCACCCAGGTGGGGTGCTTGAGCGCCTGCGCGGGCGTGATGGCGGCGAATTGGTCGAGCGGCAACTGGCGGAACGGCCCTCCCGAGGCAGTGAGCCAGATGAACTTGACCTCGTGATGCGCGCCCACGCGCAGGCACTGGTGCACCGCGTTGTGCTCGCTGTCGATGGGCAGGATGGGCACGTTGCACTGGCGCGCCGCTCGGGTCAGGATCTCGCCCGCGGCCACCATGCACTCCTTGTTCGCGAGGCCCACCGGCTTGCCCGCGAGAATCGCCGCGTGAGTGGCCTCGAGGCCCGCCACGCCCACAATCGCCGAGACCACAAAGTCGGTTTCCTGATGCGTGGAGCAGGCGATGGCGCCTTGGGCGCCGTGCACGACTTCGATCTCCGTGACGCCGGCCTGGCTGAGCCGCGAGGCCAATTGACCGGCCAGCTCCTCGCTGGCCAGCGAAATCACGCGCGGCCGCCAGCGGACGGCTTGCCGAAAGGCCTCGTCGATGTTGCGGCCTGCGGCGAGAGCGGCGACGCTGTAGCGCTCAGGAAACTGCTCGACAATGGAGAGAGTGCTTTGCCCGATGGAACCCGTGGAACCGAGAATGGCGAGACGTTTCAAAAAAAGCTCCTGGCTTCTAGCTCTTAGCTTTTAGCGCATCCAGTTGCTGCGAGCGGCTGCGGTCCACGCCATATGGTTCGTGCTGGATGCGGGGATGCAATGGATTGGTCGCTACGTTTCAGTTTAGCCGAACGCGACGGATCAATCTCCGCCGCAGCGGCAGGCGCCGGCTAGAACCTCGGCGAAGTGGAGGGCCTTGGCGTGCGTAAGTTGATCGATCTGCTCGCGGCAACTGAAGCCGTCGGCGACGACAATCGTGGTTGGGCTGGCGGCTTCGATCGCCGAAAGCAGGCCCTGATTGGCGATGGTCTTTGAGACTTCGAATTTGTCGGCTTCAAAACCGAACGGACCGGCCATGCCGCAGCAACCGGCCTCGACGAGTTCGACTTGGACGCCGGCCTCGCGAAGCAGCGCGATTTCATTCCCCGGGCCGCCGAAGACAGCTTTGTGATGGCAATGGCCGTGAAGGAGAATGTGCGCACCCCCGTTCGTTCCCTTGAAGCGGTCCTTCGCAAAGCCGGGAGCGCGAGCGGCGAGAAAGTCGGCAAAAAGCCAGACTTGCTCGCTGAGACGCCGGGCGCGGGGATCGTTGGGAAAGAGCTCGAGCAGTTCGTCCTTGAAGACGCTCGCGCAACTGGGTTCGAGAAAGACGAAGGGCAGGCCGGCGTCGATGTGCGGCGTCATGCGCCGGAGGACCTGCGCGAGATAGGAGCGCGCCGCCGAGAGCAGGCCGAAGTCGTAGAGCGGACGGCCGCAACAGATGTGCCCGCGCGGGGTTTCTACGCGGAAGCCGGCGAGCGCGAGAACGGATTCCGCGGCCTCAAGGGATTGCGGATGATAGTAGTTGTTCCAGGTGTCGGGCCACAAAAGCACTGTCTGCGGGCGATCGATTGTCGTCTCCCGGGTCCCCAAGTGCGCCACCTGCGGTGGGGCAGCCTTTTGTACGTGATTTGCGGATGAGATTCGCGCTTTTTGGAAACTTTTCGGCGCAAGGCGCGGCAATTGCCGCTCGCGGGCGATGCCGGCGATGCGCTTGATGAGCGGGCTGGTGATGGGGCCGGTGAGGACGGCGTTGGTAAGAGCTGGCGCCAGTGCGCCGTAGCGGGCGAGGCGGTCGGCAAAACCAAAAATGTAGTGGTGGAGCGGGTGCGGGCGGCCCTTGTAGCGCTGCGCGAGGAACTCGGATTTGTAGGCCGCCATGTCGACCTGCACCGGGCACTCGGATTTGCAGGCCTTGCAACTGAGGCAGAGATCGAGGGCCTCGTGGACGGCGCGGCTATTAAAGCCTTCGTGGCGCAGGGCGCCGGAGAGCATCTCCCAAAGCAGGTGCGCGCGGCCGCGGGTGGAGTGCTGCTCCTCGCCGGTGGCGCGGTAACTGGGGCACATGACGCCGCCGACGGTATTGCGGCAGGAGCCGACGCCCACGCAGCGCTCGGTGGCGCGGAGGAGAGAGCCGTGGTCTTTTGCGAAAGCGAAATGTGTATCCCAGGTCCCCAAGTGCGAGGGACCTGGGGCACCCAGCGTGCCAGATGGAAGAGAGGGTGCGTGGCGCAAGTTCTCTGTCGGATCGTAAACGCGCACTGCGTCGGAGAGCTTTCCGGGATTCATGCGGTTGTCCGGATCCCACAGCATCTTGAATTCGCGGAAGGCTTCGATGAGCTCAGGGCCGAACATCTTGGGCAAGAGGGCCGCGCGCGATTGGCCGTCGCCGTGCTCGCCGGAGAGCGAGCCGCCGAAGGAGACGACTATGTCGGCGGCGCGATCGATGAACTCCCGATAGGTTGCGATTCCTTTTGGAGTAGAGAAATCGAAGTTGATGCGCGTGTGCACGCAACCCTGGCCGTAGTGGCCGTAGAGCGGACTGCGGAAGCCGTACTCGGCCATGAGCTTCGAGATAGCGCGAAGGTAGTTGCCGAGCTGGGCTGGAGGAACCGCGGCGTCTTCCCAGCCTTCCCAGCGATCGGGCTCGCCGGGCACGAAGACCATGGCGCCGAGCGCGGACTCGCGCACGTGCCAGACCGACGCGGCTTCTTCCGGCGTGCAGATGTGCGCCACCGGCGGTGAGGGCCAGGATTGTGCGGCGCGGGCGAGGGATTCGGTCTGGGCGCGCGCTTCTTCCTCGGACCACGCGCCCATTTCGACCAGCAGAAAGCCGATGCCGGCGGGAAGCCGGTCGAGATCGCGCAGGGCGACGCCCTTGCGGCGCATGAATTCGACCAGTAAATGATCGAATCCCTCAAGGCCGATGGGCTTGTGTTCGAGGGCGAGCGGGACGGCATCGGCGGCGAGAAACGCATCGCTGAAGCCGAGCACGGTGAGCACGCGAAAGGGCGGGCTGGCGGTGAGGTTGAGCGTGGCGGAGACGATGTTGGCGCAGGTGCCCTCGGAGCCAACCAGCGCGCGCGCCACATGGAAATTGTTTTCCGGCAGCAGTTCGTCGAGATTGTAGCCGGAGACGCGGCGGGGAATGCGCGGGAACTTTTCCCGCACCAGGGCGGCGTAGCGGTCGCGGATGCCGGCGAGGCCCGCGTAGATTTGGCCCACGCGGCCGCCCGAGCGGATGAGCGCGTCGAGCTCGGCGGGCGGCGTAGCGCCTACCGTCATGCGCGTGCCGTCGTAGAGCACGATCTCGAGCGCTTCCACATTATCGACCGCCTTGCCGCCGAGCAGGCCATGGACGCCGCAACTGTTGTTGCCGATGATGCCGCCGAGGGTGCAGCGGGAGTGGGTGGCGGGGTCGGGCGCGTAGGTGAGGTGATGGACTTCGGCGGCGTCGCGCAGGCGGTCGAGCACGATGCCGGGCTCGACGCGCGCCATCCGCTTCGCGGGGTCTAACTCTTGGAGCGAATTCATGAAACGAGAAAAGTCGAAGACCACGGCCACGTTCACGCACTGGCCTGCGAGGCTGGTGCCCGCGCCGCGGGGCAGCACGGCAGCGCCGGTTTTGCGGCAGGCGGCCAGCGCGGCTTCAACGTCCGCGGCGTCGCGCGGAAAGACCACGCCGATGGGAAGCTGGCGGTAGTTCGAGGAGTCGGAGGCGTAGAGCGCTCTGGAGCCGAGATCGAAGCGGACGAAATCGGGGCCGCGAAGAGATTGTTTGAGGAGGCTCTCGAGTTCGCGGTGCGCCGCGAAGCGCTCATGGTCGAGCGGAGCGGGATTCGAGAGGACGGAAAACGCCGGAGTGCCCACGATGGAATGGTAGCGCGTCGAGGGATGGGTGGCTGACCCGCCGACTCGTCGCTTCATTCGAACAGCAACCTCTGCGCCACGGGTGCGTAGCTCTTGCGGTGCAGCGGCGTGGGGCCCAGGCGATTGAGCGCCGCAAGATGCTCCGGCGAGCAGTAGCCCTTGTGCCGCGCCAATCCGTAGCCAGGATAGGCCGCGTCCAGTTCAACCATCAGTCCGTCGCGAAACACCTTGGCCAGCACGCTCGCGGCGGCAATCGACATGCTGCGCGCGTCGCCCTGCACCACTGCCTGCTGCGCGCACGGCCAGTCGATGGTGTCGCATCCGTCAATGAGCAGGTAATCGGGCGTCAAAAAACCCGGCGCCCTGGCGAGTTGTTCCACGGCCATGCGCATGGCCAGCAACGACGCGCGGCGAATATTGATGCGGTCGATGGTCTCAACATCCACGGCGGCGATGGCGAACGCCTGGGCGCAGGCGCGAATCTCCGCGTCGAAGGTATTGCGTTGCTTTTCCGTCAGTTGTTTTGAATCCGTCAAGCCTTGCAGGCGGCAGCCTTTGGGAAGAATGACCGCGGCGGCGACCACCGGCCCGAAGATCGGTCCGCGTCCAACCTCGTCGAGGCCGGCGATGCGCTCGGCGCCAAGCCGCCGCGCGGCTTCCTCGAGCGCCCATCCGCACACCGGAACCGTGGCCATGCTGACAGTATAAGAAGCATGGCGAGATCGCCAGGTGGAAAAGCCGTCCGCCGCATCAGCAAATCGGGCGTAGAATGGTGCCATGATGCTGCGGACCGCAATCGCCTTCCTCGCGCTTGCTACGCCGGCGTTTGCGCAACACGGTGCTCACGCCGGAGCTTTCAGCGGTTTGGGCGGCAGTCGAGGCGGTCAAGGCTCCGCAGGGCGAGCCGGCGTTTCCGGATACTCACAGAGTCGAAGCTTTGCGTCCCCCGCGCCGCCGGTTCGCTATGGCGCCCCATCGGTTCGCGTCCGAGCTTCGGCCAGCGCGGGTTTTCGCGGGACCGTCCGGCCGGGCTATCCAACTCCCTCGAGCGGAAACAGATTGAACGCTGGCCGCCCTGCGTATTATCCGGCGGGCGTCGGCCGGTATGGCGCCGGGAATCGCGGCCAATCGGACGCGCGCCGGCGGTCGTTCGACAATTGGTATACCAACTACTATCCAGCGTGGCGCGGATACCAATACCCCTACGTCATCGATCCCGGATTCTACGACTGGGGCGACTCCGATTCGGGTAATTCCGGCGCCTCTGCGTACCACCAGGGCGACGCGGCCCCGGATTATCCGGCCCCCTACCCGGACGAGGGCTATGGCCCGGCGTATGAGCAACCCGCCGAGCAACCTGCGGCCCCAGCGCCGGCAGCAGTTTCCGCGCCCCTGCCCAACCAGCCTCTCACGGTCATTTTCAAAAGCGGCCGCGACCCCATCAGGATCGAGAATTACATGATGACCGCAAAGGTCCTCACCGATCTCGATGCCCGGCACTACGAACAGATTCCGTTGGATCAGGTTGACCGAGTGGCGACCCAGTGGGCGAACAGCGCCGTCGGCGTCGACTTTCAAATCCCAGGCGCAGCGCGCGAGTAACGCCGTAAGGCCGAGCGCGTCAGTCTCTCCATTGCCGGTGATTCGGCTGGGAGAACAAACCGGGGCGAATCGGGCCGCACTTGCTTACGGCACAACAGCACGTTTCGTGCCACGCACCTTGCATCGGCCTTCCCGCACGCTGATAATCGCGCAGGCGATGGACAGCGCAGCCATCAAGACCGGAAATACCGAGTCGGAGATCTTGCAATCGCCGTGATGGATGATTGCGGCCACGGTCAATATCGCCATTGTGCCGAAAGCTCCTGAAGCCGCAAACCCGGTCCACTGCCTACCTGGCAGCGGCATGAAAGCATCGATCGCAACCATGATCGCTATCAGCCAGAAAAGGGCAGGAATGCTCCAGTTTACGAGTATTTGGCGGTGGGGACTCGACCAAAGGGCGTGCGTAGCGCCGAAAGCAATCAGGCAGAAGAACAAAAGAACGCAGGTTCTCACCCACGCGGGAGCGTGTTGTCTCCGATAGCGGATCGCCGCCAGTTCTTCGCCGCTTGGGAAGATGCTTCCCGTCTCCCGCTTCCTGACGCGCATCTTGCGGAAGAAATGGATTGGGTAGATGAGGATCGCCCCGAAAATGACGCACCCGCCCGCGAGAAACACTATAGATGGCGCGAATCCTTTCAAGTGAGGATGAAGGAAAAGCACTACGACGAGCGCGAGTAAAAAGGATGCAAACACGATCAGATGCGCGCCTGCGATTAATGCCCAAATGGTTGGCAAGTAAAGAAAGCCAGCTTTTCCCCAGCCTGTCATCGGCTCCACGCGTTCAACCGTGTCCAGCGCGCGCTCCGGTCCGCCGTTCTCAGCTTCAGCCATATGATTCGCCAGTGTGATGATTTGGCTCTAAGAATACTCCCAATCGTAGGTTGGAGAGCCTATTCCTCAGCTCATCGTTGTGGAACTGGGCTAAAAGCCCTGTCGGTTTTTAGCGGCTCTTGCCGCACAACCCCACCCGGCTGTTCTACTCGACCTGAATTGTGGTTTGCAGCGGGAGATTTGCCGACGAGTCGCCGATCAGCAGGCGGACGGGTTCGGATTCGACGCGGAAGGCTTGGGTTTCTACGTCCCAATAGGCAAGCTGCGCGGCCTTGAGCTCGATCGAGACGGTTTTGGTCTGGCCGGGATCGATGGAGACGCGCGCGAAGCCTTCCAGCTCCTCAAGCGGACGCGGCACGGCCGAATGCAGATGCTGCACGTAAAGCTGCACCACCTGATCGCCGGCGCGGCGGCCGGTGTTGGTGACGTCGACGCTGACCGTGATGGAGCCGTCCTTCGTTACATGCTCTGAGCTGGTGCGAAGATTGGCGATCTTAAAGCTGGTGTAGCTGAGGCCGAAGCCGAAGGGATAAAGCGGCTGGCCTTTGAAGTACATATAGGTGTAACCGTCGCGAATGTTGTAATCCATGCGCGGCGGGAGTTGATCGGCGGACTTGGGCCAGGTGACGACCAGATGGCCGTCGGGATTGTAGTCGCCAAAGAGGACCTGGGCGAGCGCCGTGCCTTCGTCCTGGGAGGCATGAGCCATAGTTAGAATCGCCGGAATATGCTCTTGGGTCCAGTTGATGGTGTAGGGGAAGCTGGTGACGAGCATGACGACCGTCTTGGGATTCTTGATGAAGACCTGCTTGACGATCTGCTCCTGATAGAGATCCATGGATTCGCGATCGCGGCCTTCGCGTCCGTCGCCGGGATCGGTGCAGGGCAGAGTGACGCCGCCGCCTTCGCCGGGCGAGTCGAACCAGGCTTTGCCCTCGTCGCCGCAGGTGGGATTGTTGCCGACCACAACCACGGCGACATCGGAATCGGCAGCAGCCTGGAGAGCCGCGTCTTCGCCGTCGGGAGTATCGTAAGCGGCATAGTTCACCTTCACGTCAGGGCCCACCGCGTTGCGAATGCCCTGGAGCGGCGTGACGGTGTAAGGCGGCGTGCCGCCGTACCAGTCCCAATGCACGACGCCGGCCAGCGGGCCGATGACGGCGATGGATTTGATCTTCTTTTTGTCGAGAGGAAGAACATTGTCCTGGTTCTTGAGCAGCACTACGGATTCGAGCGCGATCTTTTCGGAAACAGCCCGGTCGCGGTCGGTGTCCCAGGGAACAAGCGAGTCCTTGATCGTGGTGTAGGGAACCATCTCCGGTGGATCGAGCAGGCCCAGCTTGATGGCGATGCGGAATTTGCGGCGCAGCGCCTCGTCGAGGCCGGACTCCTTCAGGGAGCCGTCCTTGATCGCCGCTTTGACCTCGTCCTGGTAGCGGTCAAGAAACTGATTGATGCCGGCCTTGAGGCAGGCGACCACGGCGGCTTCCTGGTTGGGGAAAAGATGGCGCGGATTGACCAGCAGCGTCACGGCTCCGCCGTCGCTGGAGATGAGGTCGACACCCCACTTGTCGGTGACGATGCTGCGCAGGATGGGGTTGATGGCCATGGGCGTGCCGTTCCACGCATTGTAGGAAGCCATCACGGCTTTGGCGTCGCCGTCAACGAAAGCCATGCGGAAGGGGACCGAATAGTACTCCCAGAAGAGCCGCTCGTCGAAGTCGGAGGTGGAGCTGTTGCGGCCGTTCTCATTCTCGTTGGCCAGGAAGTGCTTGAGCAGCGGAGCCGCTTGCCAGTATTTCGGATTGTCGCCCTCGAGGCCGCGGGCGAAGGCCGTCGCCATGGTGCCGTTGAAGAAGGGATCTTCGCCGTAAACCTCTTCGCTACGGCCCCAGCGCGGGTCGCGGCCGAGGTCCGACTGGGGGCCCCAGAGCATGAGGATCTGCCGGTCGTACGCGGCGGTTTGCGAGATAAAGCGAGCCTCGTAGCCTTCCACTCCGGCAGCCTCGCGCACCAGCGCGGGATCCCACGTGGCGCCCATGCCCGGGGGCTGCGGAAACTGCGTCGTGGTGATGGGCTTGCGCCCGAAGCGCGCGTCGCGCTGCACCACGCCGTGAATGCCTTCGGAGCCGCCGATATTGGGGATGCCGAGACGCGGAACTCCGGTGCGCATGCCGAGGCAGTCGATCTTCTCGTCGACGGTCATGAGCGAAAGCAGATTGTCGATGCGCTCGTCGGTGGGCAGATTGGGATTGTCAAAAGGGAAGTGCTGAAGATGCCACTGATCGACTTGTGCTGGTTGCTCGGGCGGCTGCGGGGGTTGCGCGGGCGGTTGCGCGGATTGCGCGGCGGGCGGTTGCGCGGGGGTGCTCTGGGCGATTGCAGGAACGGCGAGCACAAGCGCGCAAAGCGGAAGGGCGAAATGCATTTTCATCTTCATGCCAGCTCTCTTTGGGTGCAGGGAAGATCCCGAAATTCAGACCACCGAACATTCTAGTCGAGCGCGGGCGGGGGATGAATGGGGAACAATCACGGGTCGCCAAAGCCCTTCACCGAATACGGGCCGCCGCAGAATATAGCTTGGCAGCAATTCCCGCAAGGAAGTAATATGTCTTTGCTTTCAAAGCCAACACCACCCAGCGATGCAGATCACGTTTCCAGCGCGCCGGAGCTGCTGCTGATCCTCCCGCGAACACGCTCAGGGGACGCATCGATCACGGAGGAACCTTATGCTCGGTCCCCTGCCGGTCTTCCTGAGGGTTCTCACCGCACTTCTCATTTATTGGGCTGCGATTTGTGGGGTTGCGATTGCGTTGGTCCGTGCAAGAGTTTTCTTCTTTGCCCGCCATCACAGACTTTGGCGCAAGGGCCTTGACCTGGCGCTCGCGGGCAAGCCCATTGAGGCAGAGAGGTGTTACCGCGCCGCTCTGGACCTGGGCGCGAGAGTTCCTGAATCCGATCATGTTCGCCTGTTGGTTTGTCTCGGGAACGCTCTTATGGACCAGAAACGGTATGGAGAGGCAAAGCAATATCTCACTCAAGCCCTCAAGTTAGTGGATCCCACGGGAGGCGGACAGGGCAGTATGTGCGATCTGCTGCTGGCGCAACGAGCGGAACCGGAGAAGGCGCTTGAGATGGCTGATGAGGCCATGCGGCTCAGAGCGCAAAGAGATTATAGCCAGGCATATGGCGACCGCTGGGAGGCGGTGTCTCGTGACCTCTTCGAGGCCAAAACTTGGGCACGTAAAGCGCAGGCATTGGTCCTGCTCGATCGACAGACGGAGGCGCGGCAAGCCATGGACCGAGCTCTGAGAATCGTGGAAATGTCGAACTCTGAGCTGCAACGGGCTATGCCGGGTGCACCTTTAAAAGCAAAATTGATCCTCGGAAATCGCGTCCGCCGCCATAAGCAATTGACGATTTCCGAGACGCATTGGCAGATCGGCCTTGCCTTGCTGGCGATGCGCGACAACGCCAAAGCCGCCGAGCACTTCCTCATCGTCCGCAACACTGATCGCGGAGGCAAGTATCGCAATCTGGCCCAGGAGCAGCTTGGTAAGCTCGGATACGCGGATAAGACTCCCCTCGGTAACAAGCAGGCCTTTTAGTCCTCTAGCCCTAGAAACAACAACCCCGGCCGGAGCCGGGGCTGCTTTTCTGTGCCGGATATTTTCGCCGGGCGCAGGTCTCTGACCCCTGATCCCTGAAACCTGCCTTTACGCGCGGACCTTGCCGGTCACGCGGTCCACTTCCTTGAGGCGGGCGGCCTTGCCGCGCAGTTCGCGGAGGTAGAAGAGCTTGGCGCGCCGCACCTTGTAGCTGCGGATCAGCTCCACCTTGTCGACGACCCTGGAGTTGAAGGGGAAGATGCGCTCCACCCCTTGGCCAAAGCTCATCTTGCGCACGGTAAACGTGCCCTGGGGGCCTTTGTTGATGGCGATCACCAGGCCCTCAAAGGCCTGCAGTCTTTCCTTATCGCCTTCTTTGATCTTCACTTGCACGCGAACTTGGTCTCCGGGCACAAACGCCGGCAAATCGGTGCGCTTCAGCTTGTCGGCCAGGCGCTGCATTACGGGATGGATGGACATGGGTTCTTCCTGCGATGGACTTTCCTGAGTGATTCCTGCGAAGAAATGCAGAATACTTAGTTTATCAAAGATTCGCGGCGGAGACGAATCGCGTC
>Ga0326727_10023663_pt1 | contig 11696 bp, 12 predicted proteins | sample MB2enrmetagenome_FD_207643 | JGI IMG/M metagenome (GOLD analysis project Ga0326727, IMG submission 207643) | Lab enriched peat soil microbial communities from McLean, Ithaca, NY, United States - MB29MY | ecosystem: Environmental > Terrestrial > Soil > Wetlands > Peat | place: USA: New York... | reverse complement strand
TCAACCGGTCCCGCTCTTTCCCACTCAACATCAGCATCTCCTGTTTTTCCATCCGTTAAGTTTGACGGAGTTCAACAGGACATTTCTACTTTGCTGAAATAGGACATTCTCATTTTGCCGCGACAACGAAGGGGCCTTGGCTTGGCAGGCCGGGCCCATGCGTGTATACTGGCCAGGCCAAGCACCAATGAGCGCCAACCGAACAATCGTCCTAATCCATCAGCGAGTAAACCGGTGGAAATTGTGGCGGCCAAGGGGCTTGGCCTGTACGGGTATGAGGGTTAAAGCGGTGGCGCGGGCTGAAAATGCCGGGCCGCAGAGGGCATATTGGGACGCCGTTGGGCGGCAATGGCAGGCACGCCGCTACGGCGAACTCTGGCGGCGCTGTAGTGACGAGATTCACCGCCTGTGGCTGGACAAGGCGGCAGGCGATCTGCGCGGCGCCTTGGTGCTCAAGACGGACTTGTTCGACGAAGCCTTCGGGGACGGACTCGCGGAATGGTTCGAGCAGCGCGGCAACCGGGTGATCGGATGTGACCTGGCCTTCTCCACGGCCAGAGGCGCATTCCAAAGGCGTAACTGCAAGGCCAGTGTCGTCACCGACGTGCGGCATCTGCCCTTCAACAGCGGGAGATTTGACTGCGTGTTGTCTGATTCGACGCTGGATCATTTCGAGAACGAGAAGCAAATCCAGCGCTCTCTGGAAGAGTTGAGCCGGGTGCTGTCTCCCCGCGGGACTCTGCTGTTGACCATGGACAACCCCCGCCATCCGCTCGTCGCGCTGCGCAACCTTTATCCGGCAATCTGGCAGAGACTAGGGGCCGTGCCGTATTCGGTGGGCGTGACGTGTAGCGCGCGGCGCCTAAGACAACTGCTCGAAGCGGCCGGGTTTGAAGTGATCGAGACGGGCGCGATTCTGCACGCGCCGAGAGTCCTGGTGGTGGCCGTTTGCCGGTGGATCGAGAAGCTCCGAGGAGTTCGCGAGCCGGCCGCCTGGTGGCTGCGCTGGCTCAATCGCTTCGAGATGCTGGGACGCCTGCCGTGCCGGCAGTTGACCGGCCACTTCGTCGCCGTGGCCGCCAGGAAAAGCGCATGAACGAGCCCCCGCGCAAGATCGTGGTGGAGGAGGAGGGGAGCGGCGCGTTGCTCGGCTACGTCGCGATCGATTCCGTGATCGATGGCCGGGCAAGGGACGGACTCAGGATGGCGCCGGACGTCTCCCAGGACGAACTGGAAAAGCTGGCCCGGGTGATGACTCTGAAGTACGGGTTCCTGGGCTTGCCGCAAGGTGGAGCGAAGGCGGGAGTCCTCGGAGACCCGGAGAGAGGGGCGGAAGCCACTCTCCAAGCCTTATGAAACTCACGGTGATCATTCCGGTTCATAACGGCGGCGTGAATTTCGCTCGCTGCCTCCGAGCTTTGATGAGATCTCAGACTCGACCGGATGAGGTGATTGTTGTGGATGACGCCTCCGCCGACGCCTCTGCCGAAGTCGCCCGAAGCTATGGCGCCCAGGTCGTCCGCGTGTCACCGCCTCCCCGCGGTCCCGCTTTCGCCAGGAACCGCGGCGCCGAAATCGCCCAGGGCGAGGTTCTGTTCTTCACCGATGCCGACGTCCTGCTGCATCCTGATGCGCTGGGGCTGGCCATAGAAACTCTCCAGGGGGACGCTACGATTGACGCCTGTTTCGGATCCTATGACGATATGCCGGAGGCCGGGGGACTGGTGTCGCAATACAAGAACCTGCTGCATCACTACGTCCATCAGCAGGGCGCGGAAAGCGCCGGCACCTTCTGGACCGCCTGTGGAGCCATTCGCAAGGCATCGTTCCGGGAGGCGGGGGGCTTTGGTGAGGACCATAAAAAGCCGAGCATTGAGGACGTTGAACTGGGGAGCCGTTTGCGCTGCCAAGGTAAGAAGATCCGCCTGGTAAAAGCGATGCAAGCCACGCACCTCAAACGCTGGACGTTCCGCGCACTCCTGCGTTCGGACATCTTGCAGAGAGCGGTTCCGTGGTCACGTCTGCTCCTCGCCGAGCCGCGAGCGCCAAAGGATCTTAACCTCAATGCCTCGGCACGATGGAGCGCGGCCGCCCTCCTGGCATTCATTCTGACCTGCATCGCCGGCTTCTTCTTTCCTCTTTTCTTCCTCGCCGCTATTTCCCTGGCAGCGGCTCTGTTTCTATTGAATTTCGATCTTTACCGTTTTCTCAAGCGAAAACGTGGCTGGTTTTTTGTGGTTCGCGTCATCCCTCTGCATTGGTTCTACTTCTTCTACAGCGCCGTGACGTTTGCCACCGTGGTTGCCGTAGCGATTCCAAGCTTGGTCTTCCGGCGTGGCAAACGTGCCCACCGCCACAACCTGACTGGAGTCACAAAACCTTCCGATTGACTTGAGAGTAGCAATAAGAACGCTGAGCAGCGTCTTAATCACCCGCGCGGGGCTTCGCCCGTCGAGTTAGAACGGGATGGAGCAAATAGCTGGCCATCCCAATAACCACACCCAGTCCGCTGTATAAGTACCCGAACCAATTCACCACTACCGCCCGCAGCAAGAACCATAGACCCTTTTCGCCGTAAACGAACCGGTAAAATTTCCAGTTCAAGAAGAAGAGGAGCAGGAACAACAAGGGGAGAACGATGGCCAGAGATGGCCTGAACAGGATCAACGGAAGCGTGACCAGCATGAAGAAAGTAGTAAACACGCTGGCCATGTTCTCATAGCGAGTGTTTAGATCATTCCGATAGATGCGTTTCTTGAGCATAATCTGCGTCCATGGAATGGCCCGCTCGAGCAAATCCGAGCGGACCAGCTTTGCCGGGGAATACACTTTCAGGTGGGTGGCCTGGATTTGCTTGTTGAGGAAGATCTTATAACCTCTTTGGTAGAGGCGGTAACCTAGCTCGATATCACTCACGTGTCGGTAGCTTTCATCAAAACCACCCACGCGCAGAAGACACTCACGGTAGATGGCCCCAAAACCACCGCAGAATGTGGCCGCATCTTCACGAGCCGTCTGGTGAGTAAAGTGGTGGACCAGGTTTTTGTAGGTGGAGCAGAAATTTCCAGATGGCGTGTTCTTTTGGTAGGAGCAGAATAGGGCGCTGATTTCTGGCCGGTCTACAAATGTGCGGAGGACCTTGGTCAGTGTGTCCTTTTCAATGATGATATCGGCATCAAGGAAAAACAAAAAATCCCCTTTGGCGGCCTGCGCTCCCCGATTACGTGCCGCTGAGGCTCCAACATTCTTCGCGAGATCAATTTGCTTACAGGGAAATTTGGCAGCAATGCTGGCGGTTTGGTCTGTGGAGCCGTCATTGACTAGGATCACTTCAAAGGAAGGATAGTCGGATGAAAAAACCGCTCGAAGGCAGGCCTCGAGCGTTTTCTCGCTGTTAAACGCGGGGATGACAACGGAAACCGTCCGCTCCCCGGGCTTGAAGATCGGAGGACTGATTGATTGATCTGTCATCGGACATTCCCCGCTGTCGCTGCCTGTATGTTCGTGCAGAGCAGCCCGTAACGTAGCAGTTTGCGTTTGGCGCCCAACTCCCTGCGAGATTTGAGCGCGCACCCAAACCAATAAGGCTCCAGGGCCGACCGTGGACCGGGCCTCTTGCTTGTCAGACCGCGGGGCTGTTAATAGCTCCTGCACACTCCAGATAGGGCCCGTGACCTTGGCTTCCATCGCAAGGGTCGCGCGGAGCGTCTGATGCACCCCGCGGGAATCATACCACACCATGTAAAGCGCGACGGCGGCTATTAAGCGTCAGATTTTCGCTGTATACGCGAGCTTGAAAGCGGTGCAAAGCTGTATTAATGTAATTGCTCTCGCGGGGCAACCGAAGCCGTTTCCCAAATGGGCCACGCTTGGTGTGAAATGAAATCATCTTCCTCCGCACGACTTCTTTTGCTCGCCTTTATGCTCCTTGGCCTGCTCATCCGGGTGGGCGTGGCCCTAAGATTCCCGAACGCAGCTCACACCGACGAAATTCTCGAGATGCAAGAACCCGCACATCACCTGGCCTACGGTTACGCGGTGGTCGCCTGGGAATGGAGACAGGGAGCTCGCTCGTGGGTGTTTCCCGCCTTCCTGGCAGGAGTTATGCGAGCCACCGATTGGATGGGCCCCGGATCAGCGGGATATCAGACGGGCATTGTCATTGTGCTGTCGCTGATCTCCCTCACAACCATCTGGTTCGGCTTTGCCTGGGGCAAGCGCGCCGCCGGGACGGAGGCAGCCATTCTTGCCGCAGGAGCTTGCGCGATCTGGTACGAGTTGGTCTATTTTGCGCCAAAGGCCTTGACCGAAGTCGTGGCCACCGACGCCCTTCTTCCAGGCTTATACCTGGGTATGTACGGTGACAGATTCCAGGAAAAAACGCGAATGTTCCTGGCGGGAATCTTCCTTGGGCTCGCCATGTCACTGCGAATCCAGTTAGCTCCGGCGGTGGGCTTCGCGGCTCTTTATTTTTGCTACGCAAACTGGCGCAAGCGGATCCTCCCTCTGGCTGCGGGGCTTCTTTTGCCGGTGGTGGCCTTCGGCTTGGTGGATGCTGTGACTTGGTCACATCCCTTCCAGTCATTTCTTGTTTATTTCCGGATGCATGCCCATGAGTTGTCAGCTCCGACACTCGCCAGCGCCGATGCGGCGCAGCAGGGAGCCAGAGTGGAGCCTTGGTATGGGTATCCGAGGATGTTATTCGCGAACCTGGGCCCACTGGCCCTTCTTATTCTCATTGGAATTCGCCGCAGTCCACTCTTGGGTTGGCTAGCGCTGGTCCATCTCGTCTTTCATTCCTTTTTCCACTTTGGCGCGGTTCGATATCTTTATCCTCTCACGCCCCTTGCAATCACTCTCGCCGCGCTCGGATTTATGGAACTCAGGCCAGCCCTCAACGCCCGGCGGAAATCGCCGCTGTCGCCTAGGACGATCGTCGCCGGCGGCTTGGCCTTCTTCGCGCTCAGCTCCTGCATCCTCGTCCCGCAAGTGAATTGGTCCCGATGGTCCGGCAACCTACTCGCTTTCGACGAACTCAGTCGCGACTCGACGCTTTGCGGGGTCGGAGTCTACCACCTCCCGTGGTGGACTCTCGGAGATTATGCGCATTTGCATCAAAACGTTCCGATCATTCTTCTAGGAGAAGTGCACGAATTAAAGGAGCAATGGTCGAGTTTCAACGCTCTTCTCGTCCCCGGGACGCTCGCCGATTCCAGCCACACTTTCACTTTGGCAGACTGCTGGGACGACATATGTGTGTATCGCAGGCCGGGTCCCTGCGCGCCCCCGCGGGCTGACAGTGAAATTAACGCGGTGCTGCGGCTGAATGGCTGGTGAGAGATCCGGGCTAGTGCTTGCCGGGGAGTATGCTTCCGGTCGGTTTAGGTACGCCAATCCGGCGTGGCATCGCATCCGCAGGGCGCGCCAGTTCACCGGGACGTGCCATCCTCTTCTCTTCCTGGTAGTCGGGCTCGGTGTTGATCGCCCACAGGTCGTGATGAGCACCCAGGATGTTGCGCGCCGCTCCCAGCGCGGTCATCATCGAATGGTCCTGATTGTTGTACTTGTGCATGCCGTTCCGGCCCACCAACTGTAAATTACTGAGGTTTTGTTCGACGTAGTGTCGGATCACCTTCACCTGCTCTGTATAGCCTTCGTGGTAGAGGGGATAAGCCTTGGGCATACGGACCACCGTGCCGTCCTCGATTTCCTCGGGACGCACCAGATCCAGTTGCGCGATCTCCTTGCCAGCTAGCTCGATCAGCTTGTCATCCGGGCTTGACCAGAGCTCATCGTTCTCGAAGACGAAGTACTCCATCCCCAAACACGTCTTGTTCGGGTCCGGGACCATGGCCGGGGACCAGTTTTTGAAATTCTGAATGCGCCCCACCTTCACACTTGGGTCGTGCACATAGATCCAATTGTCAGGAACCACCTTCTTGCGGTTGACCACCAGGCTGACAATCAAAAAGTCGCGATATCGGAGGCCCTGGGCGGCGCGCCGAACTTCTTCGGGCGCCGGTTCATCGAGGGCGTTGATCAGCTCCCGCATAGGCATGGAACTAATGAAATCGGTCCCAGCAAAGTACTTCTCCCCCCCACGCCCTGCGGTTACCAACCCTGTCACCTTCCCGCCCTGATGGTGAATTCGGACTACGGGATGCTCCGTCAAAACTGGATAATTCCGCTCGTACAGTCGTTCTCTGAGAGTTTCCCACATCTGGCCCGGTCCGCGTTCCGGATAACGAAACTCATGGATGAGACTCTTGGCTTTCGGCTGCTTCTTGTTTCCGAATGCGTCGCGCAAAGCAGTTGTCAGAGAGAGCCTGCGAATCCGCTGGGCTGCCCACTCCGCGTGGATTTCCGTGCAGGGTATACCCCAGACCTTCTCCGTGTAGGTTTTGAAGAAATTCTGGTACAAGCGTCTGCCAAAGCGATTGCAAACCCACTGCTCCAGGTTCTCTTCTTGGGAGAATGGGAACATTCGCGCGCGCAGATAGCTCGTCATGATGCGCAGGGCTTCCACGGGTCCAAGGCCGAACAGCGCGTTTTTCGCCTGCAAGGGATAAGGAAAGAATTTCTTGCGATAGTAGATGCGCGAAAGCCGGGGGCGGCGAAGGAAATGGTCACCGAGGATTTCCTCCCATAGTTTGTGGACTTCGTCCCATTTCGTGTAAAAGCGGTGGCCGCCGATGTCAAATAGGTACCCCTTATAGTTCACCGTGCGTGCAATTCCTCCCACGACCGAGTCCGCTTCCAGTACGACCGCGGGCACCGAATGCTCGGAAAGCTCGTAGGCCGCGGTCAACCCCGCCGGACCGCCGCCGATGATGATGACGCGCTTGTCCTCGCTGCTCGGAGTCTTCGGCTCGAACCCTTTCTCAGGCCTCATTGCCACCGCGGTTCCACACTCAAGGTTGCCGCAAACTTCCTGAAGCTATGTATGCAGCTTTGGCCTGTATTTATATACTAAAGCACATACACGGGACCAGGAAAAAGGTGGAAACTCGCAGGGGCGCCTCAAATTTATAGAAAAAGCGGCTCTAACGCCTCGTGATGTTACCTCTCGGGAACTCTGACGGCAGGGGAGGGGGGACAAAACGGGGTGGGGGCCATTCTTCCCGGGGCTCCCGATCAAATGCATCGGGACAGTTGTCGCCGTGGGCTAGATTATTCCGCCCCTAACAGGGCTGATCACCATGCACCTCAGGAACTCTAGCTTTATGAACGAGCTTATGTTACATAACACGAGCGAAATTGTGACCGGGTACACCGGCACGCCCATGCAGTGCCCCGCCGCGGCGGGGTAGGGGAGGAAGACCCAAGCCGTCAGGTAAAGGGGGTGCAGTGCCCGCGCTGGGTTGAAGGCTCGCGCCAACTGGGCGAAATCAGGCGCGGTGAATTCCTCTCGCCGCCTGAGCAGGTGCACGGCGATAAAGAAATATTGATGGGAAAGAAAAGGACGCCGCAGTTTCAACACGGCGATAGAATACGGCACGTGGCGATGACAGCCACGGAAAAGACGCGGACAGCAAAACCGGCCCGTCGCTGGAAGGCTATGGGCCGCAGGAGGGCGGTCCGCGCTTGCTCCGTAGCGCACGCGCACCTGGTTGAGCTGGTCGTGTGGGGCCTGGTGTTCGGCGCGTTGGTGGGCGGACTAGTGGGCAGGAGGAGTCCTGCCGCGCCTGCAGAGTTGCAGGTTCCCAAAGCCGCCTGAGTGGCCGCGTATCGGCGGCGCGTTCCGATCCGGACGAGCGCGAGCGGGTGGCTACGAGGCGCTCGCTCTTTTCTGTTGGCGGCGCGATGGCCGGGGAACAAACTTAGCAAGACGAGGGGTGGCTATCGTTGGTATTCATGAGTCTGCCTGAATGATGCCTGGACGTCGTGCTCGAAGGAGGGAACCTTGTCTGTTTCCGTTCTTGTCGCATATGCCACACGTCACGGCTCAACGCGGGAAGTTGCGGAGGCGGTCGCGGCGACGTTGCGAGAACGTCAGTTGGAGGTCGATCTCCGGCCCGCGCGGGAAGTGCGTAGCCTCGAAGGCTACAGCGCTGTGGTGCTGGGGACGGCAATCTACATGTTGCGCTTGCACAAGGGCGCGCGCCGTTTCCTCACACGACACCGCGAAGCCCTCACCAAGCGGCCGGTGGCCATTTTCGCCATGGGCCCATTTAATAATGATGAGAGGGAGTGGCAGGGCGTGCGTGCCCAGCTCGATAAGGAGCTTGCAATGTTCCCCTGGCTCACTCCGGTCGCTCAGGAAGTATTCGGCGGCAAATTCGACCCTGCGAAGCTCCGCTTCCCCTATAATCTCGTGCCTTACCTTAAGCGATTGCCGGCAAGCGATATTCGGGACTGGACGGCAATCCGCGCCTGGGCGAGCAGTGTGGCCGACAAGTTCCGGCCGGCTTTGACATAGGCTCGACAACCGGGCGCGGAGGAGCGGCCCTTGTGGGCACCCTCGGGTAACCACAAGGGTTGCCCCTACAACGTCGGTCTGGTTCGGTTAAGAGAACCCGATGCTCGTTCTCGGGGCCGCAGTGTATGTAACCTACATTATAAGGAAAAGAGAAAAAAAGGGGAGCGCAGCCTGAGTAAACTACTCTTGTGGAATATTAACCCATGACGCCTGCCTAAAGTCCAGGAGAGAACATGCGCTGGGCTGAGTTCAAAGATATATTGAAGCGCGGCGCCGGCCGCGGTACATGCCCGCACCAACTCGCTTTTCTGCTGGAGTTCAGCCTCCGACGCTACATCCTCTCGCCAGAGAGACTGGCCGACCGGTTGGAACTCAAGGAGGCGTCGCGCGTGCTGGAATTAGGCCCTGGTCCGGGTTATTTCAGCAGGGCTGTGGCGCGCCGCATTCCCCGAGGGTATCTCATGCTGGTTGACTTGCAATTAGAGATGCTCCAGAAGGTACGGGGGAAGCTCGCCAGAGCCGGTTTGGGGAACGTGGGATTTGCGCAAGCCAACGGCACCGCTCTTCCGCTACCCAGCGGCGCCTGGGATTGCGTGTTTCTGGTCGCCGTGCTGGGTGAGGTGTCGGACCCGAGGTCCTGCCTGCGGGAGATCTATCGGCTGCTCCGGCCTGGAGGCCTGCTGTCCCTGACCGAGCAGCCCGGCGACCCGGATTTCATTGCCCTGCCGGACGCTCGGAAGCTAGTCGAGGGCGTGGGATTCCGCTTTGAAAAAGTCTATGGCGGCGGCAAGAACTACACCGCGAGTTTCAGAAAGTAGCGATTACATTCACCTATATTTCTCCCTTCCTTCATACAGCCTTCATCTGTCTCTCGTAAAAGATCGCTTGAAGTAGCCTTGCCGTCGCCGGCGAACGCGGATTGGGAGTCACTTCGCGGAAGCGCTTCCAGGAGGGAAGTCCCAAATGCAAACTGGGTCCAACCACTACGAGCCTATCCTGAAACTCAACTTCAGGTGGGAGTCAACAGCCCAGCAGACGTTATTGCCCGCTGTCAGTGGGGCGCTGGAGCGTGTCCTGCTTTTCGACCAGCTCAATGCTCTTTACTACCGGACCCTCCACCTGCAGGACAGCCGGGCCTTTCATGAAAAGCTCCTCCAGGAGCTTGGAGTTCATTACGAGGTGCCGCCAGGTGACTTGGCTCGTATTCCTACAGATGGTCCGGTGGTCGTCACAGCCAATCATCCCTTCGGCACCATCGAGGGAATCATTCTGGTCACGATCCTTCGCTCTGTGCGACCCGACGTGAAAGTAATGGCGAACTTCCTGTTAGGGAGCATTCCGGAAATGCGGGACCTTTTTATATTGGCGGACCCCTTCGCGCGCTCAACCTCCACGTATGCGAATGTGCGGGCTCTGCGGGAAACGCTGACATGGCTGAAGCATGGCGGCATGCTGGCCGTGTTCCCGGCTGGAGAAGTGTCGCATCTTGATCTCCCGTCGCGTACCGTGACTGATCCAGAGTGGAGTGCATCGATTGCGCGGATCATCCGTGCTACAGGCGCCAGTGCTTTGCCAGTCTGCTTCAGCGGCTCGAATGGGATTGCCTTCCAAGTTCTTGGACTTGTTCACCCGCGCCTACGCACCGCGCTACTCCCGCATGAGTTCCTGAATAAACGTGACAAAACCATCGGGCTGCGAATCGGGAGCTCCATACCCTTCCCTAGACTGGCTGCCTTCAAGACCGATCGTGAATTGATGCAGTACCTCCGTCACCGGACGTATGCCCTTACGCCAAACCATGCGCCGCCGCACGAGCCTCGCGAGCTTCTGTGGCCGCGCAGAATGTGGAAGCCAGCAGAACAGCCGATTGCAATGGAGCTTCCCAGCCAACAAGTGAGAGAGGAGATCGAAAACTTGCCGCCCTCGCAGCGCCTTGCTGCCAGTGGCGAGCTGGAGGCATACTACGCGCGAGCCGGTCAGATCCCTCTGACCTTACAGGAGATCGGGAGATTAAGGGAGATTTCATTCCGCGCGGTCGGTGAAGGCACGGGGAAATCGCGCGACCGGGATGAATTCGACTCCAGCTATATTCACCTTTTCCTGTGGAATCGCAGGGCTGCTGAGCTGGTTGGCGCTTACCGACTGGGCCCAACAGACGAGATTCTGCCTGTTTCCGGCTTGCAAGGCCTCTATACCAGCACCCTGTTCAGTTTCGCCGTCGGCTTCCAAAGACTCGTCGCCTGCGCACTCGAGATGGGGAGGTCCTTCATACGTCCGGAATATCAGCGCAGCCTCGCGGCGCTTCCCATGCTTTGGAAGGGCATCGCCAACTTTGTTCTTAGGAATTCCAGGTACCGAATCCTCTTTGGCGCCGTAAGCATCAGCAACCGATACCAGCCTCTCTCACAACAGCTCATGGTGTCGTTCTTGCGATCCCATTACGGTCTCAGCAGCGTGTCGAGCGCCGTCAGGCCAAGAACTCCATTCCGCCCCTCGAAAGATCGGGACCTTCCGCGGCAGACCATTGAATTGATCGGAAACAATCTCGACGAACTCTCCACAATAATCTCCGACATTGAATCGGACTGCACAGGAATTCCCATCCTCATGAAGCATTATTTGAAACTAGGCGGGAAGGTTCTGGATTTTAACGTGGACCCGAATTTCAGCAACGTGCTCGACGCCCTCGTCCTCGTAGACCTCGCACAAACCGACCTGAAGATTTTGGAGCGGTATATGGGCAAGGATCAGGCCGCAGAATACCTCGCCTTCCACAGGGCAGCAGAGCTCGTTGCCGCTTAACAGCGCGGCCAGCCCTGCGGAGCCCCGCACCTTCTTCGAGCTGACCCGGGGGACTCCTATTGCCGACGCTGTTTCGCTGGAGACCGCAGCTACGGTTCTAGTTTCTTTGGACGCCGCTCCGTGTAACCTGCCATCACAGCGCCGACTAACCAGAGTGAGATACCAACTAGAAAAAGCGCGCCACTGACGTAACCTGCCAAAATCAAAACCTTATTGGCCAGGTACACGGCCAACCGAAGCGGCAGCAACAAGAGACTTATGATTACCAAGCCTCTTCCTATCGCGCCGAGTCTCATTGAAGTGCTCATGACCATCACTATTTGACCGCAGACGTGCGCCAACGTGAAACACCTTGAACGACGGATGATAAGACAGGCTAATCTGCTTTTCAATAAGCGCGACCATTTAGGTCATCGCCCCCCTTCGCGCTGGTTGCATACACAGCTGCAGCTAATCTGGATTTCTCACCACGAAG
>Ga0326727_10023662_pt1 | contig 11696 bp, 8 predicted proteins | sample MB2enrmetagenome_FD_207643 | JGI IMG/M metagenome (GOLD analysis project Ga0326727, IMG submission 207643) | Lab enriched peat soil microbial communities from McLean, Ithaca, NY, United States - MB29MY | ecosystem: Environmental > Terrestrial > Soil > Wetlands > Peat | place: USA: New York... | reverse complement strand
ACTTCGTTGAGTATAAGACGGCAGGGTAAATAAAAAAAAGCCCCGCACACTGCTGAGCGGGGCTTGAAACTCACCGTAGGCGGCTTTTCCGCCGGCGCATGATGCCCAGAAGGCCCAACACTCCTGTGCCCAGGAGGGGCAGAGTGGCAGGCAGAGGCGCAGACGAAACCGAAAGGCTTCCGTTGGCGGGATTGAATTGATACCCTAATCCGGGACCCAAACCGATTTCGGTGAAGCCGAGGGTATTTCCCCCGACGATTGACTTGTAAAACAAAAGGTCCCAGGAATTACCCGGCGAGGGGATATAGCCGTTGATGAAATCGAACTCGATCTTACCTCCGGTAAAGGTGGCCGTGCCCTCGACGTTGAGCACGCTGTATTGCCCGCTCTTCGTGCCCTCGATCTCGAACAGCAGGGTACCGCTGCTGGTTAAATTGCCTTTGATGGTGAGAGTGCCCGGAGCATCGCCCGCCTGTACGGTTCCCGGAGCCTCGTTGATCACACTGGCTATGATGGTACCGGTTCCGTTAAGGATACCGCCCTTGATATCAATAGACCCCTGGGTCATGGTGCCGTTGACCTTGGTGAGACCGGCAGGTTGGGTATAGGTACCCGTGCCGGCGATGGTATTGTAGTCGTACACCGTGCCGGAGTTGGTCATGCTGCCGTAGCTGGTCACCGTGCCGTTGATGGTCATCGTGCCGGAGTTGCCTATCGTGCCGTTGCTCACGAGCGAGCTGCCGGAGTTGATGTTCATTATGCCGCCGAGGTTGTTGTTCATTATGCCGCCGGATGAGTTGAAAATATAGCCGAAGACGGCGTTCGTCCAGGTGCCGTTGTTTTCCAGATCGCCGGTGGGGTAGTTGTAGACCGAGCCACTGTTGGTCGCCGTGCCGTTGTTGGTCAGCAGCGCGGAAGCAGAGCCGGTAGCTAGGCTAAGGCCGTTGTACACGTATCCGCCGAGGTAGTTGGTGAACGAGCTGTTGTTGTAAAATACGTCCGCGTTGCCCACCGTGCCGTAGTTGCCCACCGTGCCGTAGTTAAAGAGCGAGCCGCCCGGGAGGGTGTATGAGCCGGGCGGGCTAATCACAGGAACCACCGAGGAAGGGTTGATGTCCAGCACGGCGCTGCTGGAGTTGTTGGTCAGCATGGCGCCAGCATTGTTGGTAAGTCGGCCACCGGTGCCCAACCCGGCGTTGAGCTCTATATCGCCATAATTGTTAAAATCTTCGGAGTTGCCCTCGGAAGAAGCCACGATGATCTCGCTACCAGAAGGATTAGGATTCGGCGAAAGTTGAGCATGAACAACAAAGGGAGTGCCGGCGAAAGCGACGGCTACCAACAAGACGAACAGAACCTTTCTCTTACTCATGACGTTGCCTCCTTCATTTCGTGATTCAAGGGCAGCTTTTTTCGGTCGGTAAAACCATCTGAGACCCATCGCTTTCCGTCCCTCGGTCGCCCCTAGGGTGATGTTTACCCGAGCTCTCCTGCTCACAATATCATACGGGGAAATGACCGATGTCAAGGCACCGTAGAGGTGGCATTCTTCACCCGCCGGAGAAGGTCGTGTGCGATGTCGGGTGAATAACGCCTATTTCTTGAACCTTCTCCTCATCGCTGCGAGGCCAGCCAGACCGGGACCCAATATGAGGACGGCCCCAGGAATCGGCACGGGCGTGGGCAGAGGCGCGAGCCCCGAAAAGGTACTGGGGGCGAGAGACTCGGTGGTGACAAACGTGGCCAAACCCGTGGTGGGGTTCACGGTGAAGACCAAAAACACGGGGACGTTCGCTGCCCCGTAGAGCGTGCCGCCTTCGGTCACCAGCGCAGCCAGTCCAGACGTGCCGGTAAATCCCACCAGGGTCGCGGCTCCGGTGGTCGTGTTGAGCGTGTACAGGGCTGCGCCGTTGGCAAAATACAACGTGCTCGAATTCGTCGAAAGACCAATTGCGCTGCTGCCAGTATAGGTGAGGCCGGTCGATCCGATCAGGGTGGCGGCGCCTGTGAGCGGATTGATAGACCAGAGATTGGCCTTACCCCCACTATACCCAGCCGTGTCGAGGGCGTACAGTCCGGTGAGGGTGGAACCGGTATCCGCGTAGCTCATGCTCCCGCTCCCAACGGCGGTGAGGGCTCCGCTCGTGGGGTTGACCGAGTAGAGCGTGTTGCCCAAGTCGACGCCGCCATAGATCACGCCGTTCGCCACTCCGAGACCGCGGAGTAATTGGCCCATATGGCCTATTTGCGTGTAGACCCCGGTGTTCAGATCTATTATTCCAAAGTCCTCGGAATTGGTAGCCTCATAAGCATAGTTGTCCGCCATCACGGGGCCTGCGGATGCCAAGGCGAACGCAAGCACTGCTGCAACGAAAAGCCCAACAAGACCTTTCCTCATAAAAGCCTCCTTTCTATTATGTCTATTATGCATAAATTCTCAGGCAAGCGGGCTGCCTCACTTTAAGATCCCTCGGCTTTCCGGCCCACCGTCGCCGGTAGTCCGGCTTTTTCTGATTATGCCTCATCTCATGTACGTAATACGGCGCAGCACCAATGTCAAGATGATGCTCCACCCGCCTTAAGAAGCCCGCGGGCGAGGAGTACAGGGTACCAAGAAGCCGTGGAAGAAAAAGGAGAAGATGGAAGCGCCGGCTCCTGCGCCGGCTCCCGGCACGTAAGAGAGAATTCAGGGCTTACAACAAAAAGGGGAGGTTCGTGTTCGGCTATTCTACCTCCCAGCCGCCCCCCAAGGCCTTGTAAAGGGTGATGAGGTCTGCCGCGATATTCTGGGTGCTCGTGGTAAGGGCGCTTTCGTCCGTGTATTCCTGGCGCTCGGCGACGAGCACGCTCAGGAAGTCCGTCTGCCCCTCCTGGTAGAGCTGTAGGGACAGTTTTACGGACTTGCGGTCGGCGGCGACGGCATCCGTGAGCGACTTGTGGTGCTGCTGCTCCTTGGCGAAAGCGACGAGGGCGTTCTCCACGTCCTGCAGGGCGGTCAGCACGGTCTGTTGATAGGTGACGAAGGCCTGGTCGCGAAGGGCCTCCTGGGCGTGGATGTTTGAAACGATGGCGCCGCCCTCGAAGATGGGCCACGTCCCCGCAGGGCCGATGAAGAGGGAGCGGTTCATGCCCCTGAACCAGGTATTGACCATGCTCGTCTGCCAGTTTACGCCTCCCGTGAGGGAGAACTGGGGAAAAAGCTGCGCCACCGCCACCCCTATCTGCGCGGTGGCGCTGTGAAGCTGGGCCTCGGCCTGGCGGATGTCGGGCCTGCGCCTTAGGAGCTCGGAGGGAAGTCCCGCGGGAATCTCCCCCGGTATAGCGGGGAAGCCGCCCGTGGGCGACAAGAGCTCCACGAGGTCCGCCGGCGGGCGGGCGAGGAGCACGCTCAGCGCATAGATGGACTGGCGCGCACCCGTTTCATAGACCGGAATCTGGGCTTCCGTCGACGCCACCAGGCTCTCCGCGTTCGCCACGTCGAGGCTCGAATCGAACCCGACCTTGTCGAGCCTGCGGGTTATGTCGGCCGTATGCTCCTGCGCCTTTAAGTTGTTGCGGGCCGTGACGATCTGCTGCTGGTATCCACGGAGCTGTACATAATCGAGGGCCACCTCGGCGATGAGGATCACCTGGACGTCCCTCAGGTTTTCGACGGCGGCCACGACGTTCGCACTTGCCGATTCCACGTTCCTCCGGACGCCCCCGAAAAAGTCGAGCTCCCACGCCGCGTCCACGGTTGCCAGGTAAAAGTTGCGGGGATTCCCGTTGGTGCCGTAGAGGGGGCCTGCCTGCCGCTGGTAGGCGGCCGAAGCGGTGGCAGAGGGAAACAGGCCCGCAACGGCGATGCCCCGCAGGGCCCTGGCCTGCCGGAGACTGGCCTCCGCCAGGGCGAGGCTCAGGTTCGCCTTCAGGGCCTCCTCTACGAGCCTGTTCAGCGTCGGGTCCTCGAATTGCCGCCACCACAGGGCAAGGTCCTCGGAGCGGTCCGTCGGAACCGACGGGGTATTCGGCTGGACCGCCTCTCTCACGCCCAGGAAAGAGTCCGGCACAGGGGGCTTGGGCACATGGTAATCGGGGCCCACCATGCATCCCGTTACAAGCACCGAAAGGAAGAGGCAGGCGAGAAGCTTTCTCTTCATCGTATCTCACTCATACCGGAGGGCGTCGATGGGGTCGAGCCTCGACCCCTTCCAGGCAGGATAGAAGCCGAAGATCACGCCGACGCTCGCCGATACCACGACGGCCGTGATGACGGCGCCCATCGAGGGCGCCGTCGGCCAGTGGAGCACCCTCGAGACGAGCATGGAGGCGCCCCGACCGACGATGATGCCCATAATGCCGCCCGCGAGGCAGAGCACCACGGCCTCGATGAGGAACTGGCGGAGGATATCGTTCGGCTCGGCGCCCACTGCCATGCGCAGCCCGATCTCGCGCGTCCGCTCCGTGACGGAGACAAGCATGATGTTCATGATGCCCACGCCGCCTACCACGAGGGAGATCATGGCCACGTACATGAGGAGCCTCGTGATGAGCTCCGTGGTCGAGCTCATGGCCTTCGTGATCTCCGTCATGTCGCGGACCCTGAAATCGTCGGGAGCGGGGGGCCGGAGATGGTGGTTCTCCCGGATCACGTCGGTGATCTGCTCGATCGCCTCCTGTATCCACGCAGGTCCCCGCGCGGCGGTGAGGATCTGATCAACGTTGGCGAACCGGATGGGCTGGGGCAGGTCGGCCGCCTCGTTGGTCGACTGGGTCGGATAGAGGCTCGTGGAGATGTTCGGATACATCATGGTGAGCGAGTTGACCTCCGTGGCGTTCGAGGTATTCGTGGTGCTCTGGTTGCCGCCCGAGAGGGTGGTGGCCACGACGCGGTACTTGATCGTGGTCCAGGGCGCCAGGAGGATGTCGTCCTGGTCCTGGCCCATCATGTTCGCGCCCTTCTGGCTCAGGACGCCGATTACCTTGAAGGCGACGTTCCGGACGCGGATCTCCTTTCCGATGGGCGAGCGTCCGGCGAAGAGCTCCCTCACGATGGTCTTGCCCACGAGGCAGACCTTGCTCGCGTTGAGGACATCGTGCTCGGTGAACGCCTCGCCCTCGGCCATGGTGGTCCAGTCGCGCACCTGGAGAAAGGAGGGCGTCGAGCCCTGGATGTACGTGGGCACCCAGTTCTTGTTGCCGTAGACGAGCTGCGCGCGGGCGCGCACGATGGGAGCCACGGCGCTCACCGCGGGGCACTCCTTCGCGATGGCGTCCGCGTCGTTCGGGGAGAGTGTCGTCTGGCTGCCTATGCCGTAGTTGATGCCGCCCACGTTCTGGGCGCCCGGTATGATCACGAGCGTGTTCGCCCCTATGCTCGTGAGGGTGCGCTGGATCGCGAGAGACGCCCCGTTGCCGATCTCCATCATGGTGATGACCGCCGCCACGCCGATGACGATGCCGAGCGTGGTGAGGAGGGTCCGCATGATGTTCCGTCTGAGGGCGGTTGCGGCCATTTTGAGTGTACCGAGTAATCTCATGGCAGACCTTTAGGCCGTCCCCTCGATGAGGCCGTCCTTGATGCGGACGGTCAGCCGGGCATGACGGGCCACGCCCGGATCGTGGGTGACGATAATGATGGTGATCCCGTCGTCCCTGTTGAGCTGCTGGAACATCTCGAGGATCTCCTCGCTCGTGCGCGAATCGAGGTTCCCCGTGGGCTCGTCCGCGAAGAGCACCTCGGGACGGTTGATGAGCGAGCGCGCGATGGCGACGCGCTGCTGCTCGCCGCCGGAGAGCTGGGACGGGTGGTGGTGAGCCCGGTCGGCCAGACCGACCTTTTCGAGCATCTCCACGGCCCGCTGTCTCTTCTGATGCTCGGAAAGTCTCTCCCCCGTGTAGCTGAGGGGCATGACCACGTTCTCCAGGGCGGTCGTCCGGGAAAGGAGGTTAAAGCTCTGAAAGACGAAGCCGATTATCCGGTTGCGCAGCTTGGCCCGCTCCCTCGGGCCGAACCCGGAGGTCTCCCGTCCGTCGAGCCAGTACTCGCCGGACGTGGGGTGATCGAGGCACCCGAGGATGTGCATGAGCGTGCTCTTCCCGGAGCCGCTCGCGCCCATGAGCGTCACGAGCTCGCCCCTTGCGATTTCGAGGGAGATGCCCTTGAGCACGGGGAGATCGACCTCGCCGAGGTGGTAGGTCTTGTAAATGTTCCGAAGCTCGATAAGATTGTCCATCCCGCCCCCCTTCCTTTCTATCGTCCCGGCCCGGGGGACGCGGCCGGCTGCGCCTGGCTTCCCTGGCCCTGGGCGCCCTGGCCCTGAGGCGAACGGTTGCCGCGGAAGGGCATTTGGGGCGCGAAGGGATTGCGCTCGGCAACCTGACCGGTGTCGGCAACCCGCCCACCCTCACCGACAACGGCGCGGAGGCCTTCGGTCAGGCCCCTGCCTTCCACTTCGGTAAGTGCGCCGTCGGTGAGCCCCACCGTGACGGGAATAGGCCGGACGAACCTGCCTTCCTCGACCCAGATGACCGTGGGCTTCTCGCCTCCCTCGGGGCCGTGTGCGCGGCGGGAGGCGCCTTCGCGCGCCTTTTGCCTCGCGTCAGGCGCGATCTCACCCGGCAGCGGTGACCAGTGGAGCGCCGCATTCGGCACGAGGAGCACGCCTTTCCGGCGGCCTATCTCGAATTGCGCGTTGGCCGTGAGGTAAGGGAGGAGCTTGCCCTCAGAGTTGTCGATGTCGACTGCTATGGTATAGGTGACGACGTTCTGGGTCATGGTCGCGTTCAGGCGGACCTGACCAACCGCGCCGTGGAAAACACGGCCGGGATAGGCGTCCACCGTGAACGTCGCGGGCTGGCCCTCGGCAATCGCCCCCACGTCAGCTTCGTTCACGCTGATCCACGCCTGGATGTGCCTCAGGTCGTTCGCGATGAGGAAGAGGCTCGGGGCGGAGAGTGAGGAAACGACGGTCTGTCCGATATTCACCTGCCTGTCGATGACGATGCCCTTCACGGGAGATCTGATCGTACAGTAATTGAAGTTGATCTGCGCCGTGAGGAGGGCCGCCTTATCCTGGGCCACCGTGGCAATGGCCTGCTCCACGGCCGCCTCCGCCGAGGCGAGGTTCGCCTTGGCCACCTCGTAAGTGTCCCTGTACTGGTCGTAGGCGCTCTGGGCGAGGGCGTCGCAGGGGCCGAGCTTCTGGGCCCTTTCCCAGTTCTGCGTGGCCAAAAGGAGGTTTGCCTTCTGCTGGAGCACATTGGCCCTGTTCACGACCACAGCCGCCTCGGCCTGCTTGAGCTGGCCTTCCGCGGTCTTCACGGCAGCCACGTAGAGGGAGTCGTCGATTTTCGCCAGGACCATGCCTTTATCCACCTCGGAGCCCCAGCGAATTTCATCGCCGTTCCTGTCCTTGCCGAAGGAGATGACGATGCCCGCAACCTGCGCGCCTATCTGGACTACCGCTACCGGCTCTATTACGCCTGTGGCGCTGATCGTGGCGACCAGGTCTCCCCGTTTCACGGGCGTCGAGCGCAGTGGGGGGGCCTTGTCCCCCCTGGACCAGAATGACCAGACCACGGTGCCTGCCGCCAGTCCGGCGAGAACCACGATCACGATGACCACCGTTCGTCTCATAAGATCAGCCTCTCCTCCTATCGTCCTGCCCCGGCAGACGCGCCTGTCTGACCGGCCTCCTGGCCCTGGGCCTGGTTTCCTTCAACCTGGTCCCGGGAAGAACGGTTGCCGCGGAAAGGCATTTGGGGCGTGAAGGGATTGCCCTCGGCAATCTGACCCGCGTCGGCCTCCCGCACACCCTCGCCGACAACGGCGCGGAGGCCCTCGGTCAGGCCCCTGCCCTCCACTTCGGTAAGTGCGCCGTCGGTGAGCCCCACCGTGACGGGGATAGGGCGGACGAACCTGCCTTCCTCGATCCAGACGACCGCGCGCTTCTCGCCTCCCTCGGGGCCGCGTGCGCGGCGGGAGGCGCCTCCGCGCGGGTTTTGCCTCGCGGCAGGGGCGATCTCACCGGGCCGGGGCTTAAAGCGGAACGCCGCATTCGGCACGAGGAGCACGCCTTTCCGGCGTCCTATCTCGAATTGCGCCTTGGCCGTGAGGTAAGGGAGGAGCTTGCCGTCCGAGTTGTCGATGTCGACCGCTATGGTATAGGTGACGACGTTCTGGGTCATGGTCGCGTTCAGGCGGACCTGACCAACCGCGCCGTGGAAAACACGGCCGGGATAGGCGTCCACCGTGAACGTCGCGGGCTGGCCCTTGGTGATGTTCCCCACGTCCGTCTCGTAGACGTTAATCCACGCCTGGATGCGCCTCACGTCGTTTGCGACGAGGAAGAGGCTCGGGGCGGAGAGCGAGGAAACGACGGTCTGTCCGATATTCACCCGTCTGTCGATGACGATGCCCTTCACGGGGGATCTGATCGTACAGTAGTCGAGGTTTAACCGCGCCGTGACGAGGGACGCCTTATCCGCCTCCACCGTGGCAATCGCCTCTTCCACGGCCGCCTCCGCCGCGGCGAGGTTCGCCTTGGCCACCTCGTAGTTGTCCCTGTACTGGTCGTAGGCGCTCTGGGCAAGGGCGTCGCTGGGGCCGATCTTCTGGGCCCTTTCCCAGTTCTGCGCGGCCAAAAGGAGGTTTGCCTTCTGCTGGAGCACATTGGCCTTGCTCAAGACCACCGTTGCCTCGGCCTGTTGGAGCTGGCCTTCCGCGGCCTTCACGGCAGCCACGTAGAGGGAGTCGTCGATTTTCGCCAGGACCGTGCCTTTATCCACCTCGGAGCTCCAGTTGACCAGTTTGCCGTGCTTGTCCTTGCCGAAGGAGATGATCATGCCCGCAACCTGCGCGCCTACGTCGATCGCAGCTATCGGCTCTATGGTGCCTGTGGCGTTGATCGTGGCGACCAGGTCTCCCCGTTTCACGGGCGTCGAGCGGAATAGGGGCGCCTTGTCCCCCCTAGACCAGAATGACCAGACCACGGTGCCTGCCGCCAGTCCGGCGAGAACCACGATCACGATTACACCTGTTCGGCCCATAGATCCACTCCCGTTTGAAGCACGGTTGAAGCACGGCCCGTTCGGCCCCGACCGGTACGGCTCCGTCGCTCAAGGGGCTTTAGGCACCTTAAGCGCCCTTTGGACCGGGCTGCATCAAAAGTGAGAAAGGATGGCGCCTACTCCCTCTCTTTCACCAGCAATCGCCGTGCCGGAGAGAGATGTGACGCAAAAAGACGGGAAACATAGTCCCTATGGGCGGTAGGGTGAACGGGCAGGGTATACAAAAGTGTCGAAGGTCCCCCGGCCAAGGGACAAAAGTGTCGAAGGTGTCGGTAACATGAAGCCGAGCACTTTTTCCGAGGGCTGAGCCCTTCACGTAAAAGGGAAGGAGGCTGAGTGAAGAATGCCTGAAAAAGAGAGAAATTTTTTTTCAAAATCTGCGTTTTCGCCTTGACATCGGTTGGCGTGAGTCTTACAAAGCATATATAGTCTGAAAAAGCCAAACCGCCCGTAAGGGCGGGACGGAAAGCAATGGGTCTTAGATAGTTTTTCTTAGCACTCCACCAATAGACAGCCAAGCTGCCAGATGAGGGCGCAGCTTTTTCAGGGTAGGGAGCGGACCGAAAGGCGGAACCATGTAGTGTTCGAAAGAAGCTTAACGAATCTTCCAAGGGAGGTGTTTTATGCAGCGGTCAAAACATGTAATCTTATGCGTGGTGCTCGTCTTTACTGTAGGACTGATAGCTACCGCGGCAGAATCACAAACCGTACCGTACAAAGCGCCGCCCGGAATGTCTATCATTGCGACAATTGCGGAGAACATGGCATCCCTCGAAAACATTCTAAAGGGTAACATACCTCCGACAATTCCACAGAATCAGGTGTTCCCCGACCCGACGGGCATGACCGCCAGCTACCAGCCGGGCGGCGCGACGAACACCTCGGACAATGCTTTTTTCTCAAGTATTATCACCAAAAACCAGCGCACATGCTTTACTTGCCACCAACCGCTGGATGGCTGGGGGATAAACCCGCCACAGATTCTCGCTGAGTTTCTTACGACTGGTGGTCAGTCGCCCCTGTTTCATCCGATCGATGCCGCCGACCGTCCCGACTCGCCCGGGGCAACGGCCCCCCCTTGGGACCCGAGATTCGTGGCGGCACGCAGCCAGTTATTCACGCGGGGCAACTTCCGCATCGGTCTAAACGCCCCTAATCCACTCGGACCGCCCGGCGAAAGCTACATAACCTTCGGCGGTAATACGAACCCTCAATGGGTGTTGACCGTGGCGTATGATCCATTCGGAAGCGAGATGGACCCCGTGTACGGCCTCCCTGCCAATATGCTTTCCGTGTACCGTCGGGTAATCCCCGCGGCTAACAAAGCTTTCGTTCTCCAATATAATGTCAATCCCAGCCCGGAAAACTTCGATATCATGTGGGACGCACGCGAGCCGAACCTGGAGAGCCAGTTCATCGACGCGACGCTTTTCCACGGCCAGACCACAATAGTTCCCGATCCTACCCTTGTTACCCAGGGTGTCCTGTTCCAGTCAGGCTTGTTCGCCGGCCAATCCTATGATATGAAAGCGGGGGACCTCACCGGCAGCGATGGCAGCGGCGCACTGGGGGGTCCTGTCAATCTTTACAATTGGAGGGAAAGCACTGCGCCTCCCTGTACCTTCGATCCGGTCTTCGGCTTGCAGTGCTCCTCGCTTAAGGTGAAACAGATCGTAGGAGGTATAAGTGTCAATGTCGGGTCCCAGCTTTACGGTGCATTCGCAACCCCCCACGGTTCAGCATCACAACAAGCGCAGCGCGAGTCAATTGAGCGCGGCGAGCTCCTGTTCAGCAGTAATATTTTTACCATTAACCTCGTGGCCGGCCTGAACGACCTCAAGGGGGACGTCAATGGAGCGGAGCTTGGTACCTGCACGACCTGCCACAGCAACGTGAACGTGCTCAACAGTGCTGCTGTTTCCCCGAAACGTGTTGGAATCATGGACAACAGCACCGGGGTCACCGTTATGCCGTTCACGCCGGACTTCCCGCGGTTCGCGATTTATTGCCCGACAGGAACCATCCCGTTTTTCTCGAACCCGGTTACCTCGCCTCACTGTCCCGGAGGTAGCCCGACCTGTGACGAGTTTGACACTACCGACCCGGGTCTGGGTTTGATAACCGGCCTGTGCCAGGACCTCGGCAAAATGAAGGTGCCGATCCTGCGTGGAGTGGCTTCGCGCGCTCCCTATTTCCACGGTGGTAATGCAATGACACTGGACGACGTGCTCAATTTCTACAATAAACGTTTTAACCTCAACCTCACTGCCCAGCAGAAACAGGATCTTATAAACTATTTGAACTCACTCTAGGCTCGGTGGTTGGATATCTTACGGTACGGAGGCTAGCCCAGGTGGCTAGCCTCTTCATGTTAGACCCATGATTGACTCATTCCACCAGGGTACGTTTACGATGGCGAGGTGCCCCTTTAGTCTAGATGATTATCAGGGGGCCAGGGCGGCACCGTGGACTCGCGGCTTACCGTGAATGTGTTACACCGGGTCTTTCACAAGCTCTCTGCCGAGGGTGTGACACTTTTTCTTCGCTTCGTCGCTGATAGGGCGACCGCTGCTAACCGTCTCCCCTACCTGTTGGAAAAATCGGTGAGCAAGGGATTCGAAAGGCTGTCTCACCGTCCCGCCGCC
>Ga0326727_10023661_pt1 | contig 11696 bp, 8 predicted proteins | sample MB2enrmetagenome_FD_207643 | JGI IMG/M metagenome (GOLD analysis project Ga0326727, IMG submission 207643) | Lab enriched peat soil microbial communities from McLean, Ithaca, NY, United States - MB29MY | ecosystem: Environmental > Terrestrial > Soil > Wetlands > Peat | place: USA: New York... | reverse complement strand
CGAGCAATGCGGCGCCGGTGACGTTCACGGTCGGTGGCGTGGCGGGCACGCAGACTTTGTATTTGGCGGTGAACTAAGATGGCGGAATTCACCTCCCGGTTGGTCGTCGCTCGAACGTTTCAGGGCCCGCCATGTTTGAACTTTGCTACCGGGCGGTGCCGGGCTGGGTATTGTCGTTGTCTGCGCGCTGGCGTTGGACTGTGCCATGATTTTCCTCCTTTCTTGGGTTGTTGGCGGGGGGAATTATATGGGGCGCAATGCAACTTGAAAGGCGTTTTAATGAATGGGAAACGCGGTTGGACTTAGGGAGCGGGAGGAGTATAGCGCAGGCACTGGTTTAATTCAGCTAGGTTTCCTATTATTGTGATATCGGAAAGGTCACCCACTGGAAGGCGTAGCGGTTTATCTGTTCCTGGCACCAGCGCAATGCGAAACTCACTCTGATACCGGAATGCGTCTCGTTTCCTGAAAATACCAACCTCTCCGGTGTACGTCTTCTCATCGAAGTACGACACCAATCCTTCATGCAATTCATGGCCGCAGCTTCCTGCCGCCACGCGTACCCTCCGTAGGAACTCGTCGCCATGAATAAGCACGGCAACGGTATCTCCAAAATCAAGATTCCGCGGGTCGACAAGATTGGGGTTGTCTGGCGGCCGCAGGGCGTACATGCAGAAGACGTTTGCCCTGATACCATTAGTGGGGCGCCACTTAATTGTGCCAAAAAGGTGCCCAAGCGGAGTAAAATCCTCACCGATTTTGATGCTCAGGACACCATCATTGGCCGGAATCGTCGCGCCGACACCTTCGAACGAATCGCAGCGGGGGTTATCCTCCCTCTCCTCCATCTCAGCAAAATATTCCAGCGTGTTCATATAGAGCGTGCCCCGCACGAATTCCTCGATGTGATCTCGACGTCCGGACTTGAAAAGGCCAAGAACAGGGGTAGTGTCCACAAAAATCATGCTATAGGAAACGGCGTGTTATGAGTATAGTCGAGATTAGGCCCTGCTCCTGCCGTCCTCGTGCTATCACCGCTGTGGCATTCTCAGCCGTCAACCTCGCGTACCGCTCTCCGTTCTCCTTCGCCTTGCTGCTGAACTCTATCAGCCTGGCGGCAACGTCCTCGATCTGGCGCACGCGAGGGCGCACCGCCAAAGGGCCACCCAAGGCGGAATCTTAGTCCGGTATCCTGTCGAACTCGGGCAAGCAATCCCGCAGTGAGGCCACACAGGTATCCGGGATGTCGGCATTCGGTCGCGTCCAGGAAAACAGAGTGCCGGCGGCCTGCTTGATTGAATGGGCACTGACGCGCGCGTCGTGCCGGTAGTCGCTCTGTTCGTCGACACGCAAGGAGTTCAGGCTGAGGATCCAGGTCTCCACATTCCGCTTCGGTATCAGGTTCAGGATAGGTTCCAACGGGCCTCTTGCAGATTCCTCGGCGTCTCGGAGCGCTCGTTCTATCTGCCGCTGTCGGTCCTCAACTGACCCTGAATCGGCGTCAATCATGGCGATGAGGCACGCCTTCGTTCGAGTCACCTGGGACCGTATTGCGCGCACCTCCGAAGCGTAGCTCTCACGCACGAATTGCTCGCCGGAACCCTGGCCCCCGGTTATTCTTTGGACACGCATGTTGCGATTATTGTGACCGCGCCCCTGCAAATAGTGTCTGAGGAGGTTCTCTTGGTTGCGATCCTCCACCAAGAGGACGATGTTGGCAATTCGTTCAGCCATCGATTGACCATCCGCGCGCAATTTGCTCCGATGGTGGCAACGAGGCGGCGGGTCTGTAGTTCCGGACACGCACCGGACCGGGTCCGGCCCGCTCGAACACCAGGCCGAGGTCCGGTGCGAGATAGTTGATTATCTCCGGATGATGCGAGATCAAAATGATCTGTCCGCCGCGCTCCTCAATGCGGTCGCGCAATTCCATCAACCATGGCTGAATCTCGGGTATGGCGATATAATTCTCCGGCTCATCGAGAAATAGGCACGTGTTGCCATCGACCATGAAGTTCAACAAAGCGTAAAGGCTGATAAGAACGCGCTGCCCGTCGGAGAGCTCGTCAAACGCAATCGGATAGCCAGCCCGAGGATTGTCGTCACTTGGGAAGGCGATCTTTGCCGTCAATATTCGGGAGTTCGCACCGGCGAGAACGAGGTCGAGTGACTCGAACCCTGGGATGATCTGGCTCAGGTCGCTCCGCAGCCTCGATGCGGAGTCTTGGCGCTCCTGGCTGACATGGCGATACCATGACGCGAAGTTGGACATGTCTGATGCGGGCTCGATTTCTTCGCGCTCGGTCAGTTTCGACATGGCGCGGGGATTCAGGTCCAAGCAATGCAAGGTCTCGATCCAATTCTTGAATTTCATCAGGAGAGTGTTCTCTGGCCGAGGCTGAACAGTTGCCAGCGCCGACCTGAACCAGTCAAAGGGATACGTCACCTTATGCTGAAAGTCGTTATTGAACAGGTGAACTTCGCCATTCACGAATTCGAAAACGGATCTCTCATTGCAAAAGACCACTTCGCGTTTTATCCGGGTCTTTTGCGGGCTTCCCCACGAGTCGAGCTCTAGCCTCAACCTGTAGCTCTCGCCGAGATCGACTTGCAATTCGAACGTCTGTTGCGGCAGGCTCTGCCAGCGAGTTCGGCTGCTGTAAGGAAACAGCTCGTCCGGGCGGGCGTCGCCGGTGACCAAAGCCTTCACGGTACGAAGCGCGTCCAGCAGCGTCGACTTCCCAGTGCCGTTCAAACCCAAAATGAGTTGTTCCTGGGCGAGCGGCAGCTCAAAGTTCACAAAGCAACGAAAGTTGTCGATGTAGACGCGCTTAAGCATATCAGTACAATTCTACCCACCGGGCGGGCTACCCGCATGTGGGAACTTCCCGCGTTCCTGGCTCCGCCGGTGCGCGCGTGGCTCTTCATCGAAATCGGACATTCCAAAAACGGGCTTCCAGGTCCAAATCTCGAGGATCGGCTATCGCCACTGCCCGCACCCTGACATTTTGCAAGCGGCGCTATCAATGAATGGATGCTCTCTGAAGAGGAGCGTTTATCCGGCCTCCGTCCGTGTCGCCTACCCGGACAGAGCGGACGTTCCGGGGCCCGGATAGGGGACGACAAGCCGCCATTGTCTGTGAATTTACCCGCCAACCCGTGCCCGGGAGACTTACTCACCACTGACTCAACGGACCTCCTCTCAGGGCATAAACATGATCCGCTCACGTCAACGCCTATTCGGACCCACCGCCCTAATTCCCCTCCGCCACGGTAAGCGCCTGCGCCGCGTTTTCCCCGCGGAGCCACTCCTGCACGCGCTCCAGATAGAGGTAGATCACCGGCGTGATGTACAGCGTCAGGAACTGGCTCACCACCAGGCCGCCGACCACCGCCAGTCCCAACGGCTGGCGGGCGTCGGCGCCTTCGCCATATCCCAGCGCGATCGGAAGCGTGCCGAACAGCGCCGCCACCGTGGTCATCATGATCGGCCGGAAACGCAGCAGGCAGCCTTGCCAGATCGACTCCCGCGCCGAGCGCCCCATCTTCCGCTGATCGATGGCGAAATCCACCATCATGATGGCGTTCTTCTTCACCACGCCGAACAGCATGATGATGCCGACGAAGGCATACAGATCGAGCTGTTTGTGGAACAGCACCAGCGTGAGCAATGCCCCGAACACCGCCGAAGGCAGCCCCGAGAGAATCGTCAGCGGGTGAATGAAGCTCTCGTAGAGCACACCCAGCACGATATAGATCACCAGGAGAGCGACGATCAGCAGGATGGTGAGATTCTGAAACGAGCTTTGGAATTCCTTCACCGTCCCCTGGAACTTGGTGGAGATTCCCGGCGGCATGCGCAGATCGCGAATCGCCGCGTCCACCTGGTCGGCCGCCTGACCCAGCGAAAATCCCGGCTTCAGATTAAACGAAATCGTGGTGGCCGGCAGCTGGCCGAAGTGGCTGATGCTCGCCGGCCGCACCTGCTTGGTCGTCTTCGTCATGGTGTCGAGCGGAACCAGCGCTCCCGTCGAAGAGCGCACGTACAGCCGCGATAAAGCATCCGGCGTCCGCTGATATTGCTTCTCCAACTCCAGGATCACCTGATATTGCTCCGCCGGCGCGTAGATCACCGACACCTGCCGCGTGCCGAAAGCGCTGTACAACGCGTCCTGCAGCTGCTCCGGGGTCACTCCCAGCGCCTGCGCGCGATCGCGGTCGATATCCACCACCACCTGCGGGCTCGCCGCATGCAGTTCCTGGTCGTCGACATCCACAAATCCCGGCATTTGCTGCATCTTGGCCATCAATTGCGGACCCCACGTGTAGATGTCCGCCAGGCGGCTGCTCTGCATGGTGAGCTGGTAGACGCTGGTGGAGAACTGCCCGCTCACGCTGATCGGCGGAGGATTCTGCAGGAACGTAAAGACGCCCGGAATCTGCAGGAATTTCGGCCCCAGTTCTTCGATCACCTGGTCGACGTTCAGCGCCCGCTGGTTCCGCGGCTTGAGGTTGGCGAACACGAAGCCCTCATTGCTTGTGCCGCCATCGCCCGCGCCGCCGAATGCGCCCACGCCGGCGACATTGGGGTCGGCCTGCATGGTCGCCGAGACCATCCGCAGATGCTGCGCCAGGGAATCGAACGACATATCCTGCGGGCCCACCACCACCCCGAAAGTGAACCCGCTGTCCTGGCTGGGAATGAAGCCGCGCGGCATGATCTCGAACAGGTACACCGTGCCCGCGAGCATCGCCACCGCCACCAGCATCGTCACCGGATGGAAGCGCAGCGCGATCCGCAAGGTCGACTCATACCAGCGCGCCAATCGATTGAACCCGCCCTCCAGCATGCGATAAAAGAATCCGTGCCGCGACTCGCGGTCCGATTTCAGAAAGCGGCTGCCCAACATGGGCGTCAGCGTCAGCGACACGAATCCCGAGATCAGGATCGCCACCACGATGGTCACGGCGAACTCGTGCAGCAACCGCCCCACAATGCCCGCCAAAAACAGCACCGGAATGAACACCGCCACCAGCGAAATCGTCATGGAGAGAATCGTGAAGCCGATTTCGCGCGACGCCACGAACGCCGCCTGCATGCGCGTCTTGCCCATTTCCATGTGACGCACGATGTTTTCCAGCATCACGATGGCGTCATCCACCACGAACCCCACCGACAACGTGAGCGCCATCAGCGAAAGGTTGTTGATGCTGTACCCCAACAGGTACATCACGCAGAAGGTCCCGATGATCGAGAACGGCACCGCCGCGCCCGGAATCAGCGTCGCCGATGCGTTGCGCAGGAACAGGAAAATCACCAGTACCACAATCGCCACCGTGCCGAGCAGCGTCAATTCCACATCGCGAATGGAGTTGCGGATGGATTGCGAGGAGTCGAACACCACGTCGAGGTGAACCGAAGGCGGAAGCTCTTTGCGAAACTCCGGCAGCAGCGCGTTGACGTTGTCCACCACCTCCACGGTATTGGTGCCGGGCTGCCGGTTGATCCCCAGCATTACCGTCTGATGGCCGTCCATCATCGCGATGAGTTTATCGTTCTCCACGCTGTCGAGCACGTTGCCGAGCTGTTCCAGGCGGATGGGCACGCCGTTGCGGTATGCCACGACGATGGGGCGATATTGCACCGCCTTTTCCAGCCCGCCGCTGGATTGAATGGTGAACGCCTGCTTATCGCCGTCGAGCCGGCCGGTCGGCAGGTTGGTGTTGCTGCTCGCGATGGCCTTCTGCACCTCGTCGATGCCGATATTGTGGGCCGCCAGTTGATTGGGATCGACGTCCACGCGCACCGCGTATTTCTGTTCGCCTAACACCTGCACCTGCGATACGCCGGACACCATGGAGATGCGCTGCGCCAATGTCAGGTCGGCGAACTCGCTTACCTTGTAAGCCGGCAGCGTGTCGGAAGTCAGTGACAGATAATAAATCGCCCGGTCCGCCGGATTGGTTTTCTGATAAGTCGGCGGCCGCGGCATGGTGTTCGGCAGCAGGCCTCCGGCAGCCGAAATGGCCGCCTGGATATCCTGTGCCGCGGCGTCGATATTGCGGCTGAGGTTGAACTGCACCGTGATCTGCGTCGACCCCAGCGAGTTCACCGAGCTCATCTGCGAAATTCCTGCGATGGTGGAGAATTGCTTCTCCAGCGGCGTGGCGACCGTCGCGGCCATGGTCTCCGGGCTCGCGCCCGGCAGCGCCGCGCCCACCGAAATGGTCGGGTAGTCTACGCTGGGCAGTGCCGCCACCGGAAGGGCGCGAAAGGCCACTACCCCGAACAGGATGATGCTGAGGCAAACCAGCACCGTCATGATCGGCCGCTGGATGAACAGCTGCGAGATGTTCATTGCGGCCCCGATCCGGCCTTGCTGGGCTCCACAATCCGCACCGGCGCGCCTGGAAACAGCGCCATCTGGCCGTCGACCACCACCGTCTCGCCCGGCGCCAGGCCCTTTTCGATTACCGTGTGACGGCCCCTGGTAACGCCCGCCGAAACCGGCCGGATCTCCACCGTGTTCCCCGGCTTCACCACGAACACCACTTGCCCCTGGCGGCCCTCCTGCACCGCTTCGCTGGGTACCACGGTGGCATCGCGCAACGTGTCCAGCGTCAGCGCGACATTCACGAACTGTCCCGGCCACAACATGCCGTCGCGATTCTCGAAGGTGGCTTTCAGATGAATCGTGCCGGTAGTCGCATCCACGGTATTGTCGATCACCGCCAGCGATCCCGTAACCGTTCGGTTGCCGCCGTCTTGCAACGTCACATTGACCGGCAGCGGGTGCATCGCGTTGAGCCGCCGGATAGCGCCCAGATGATCCTCAGGAACGCCGAAATTCACGAAAATCGGTTCCACCCGATGGATCACCACCAGCGCGGCATCGTTCTCCTTGACCAGATTCCCGGGGTGGACCAACAGGTTCCCCGTGCGTCCCGAAATCGGCGCCGGAATCGTGCAGTAGCCGAGATCGAGCTTCGCCCTGGTCACAGCCGCCAAGTCGCTCGCCAGAGTAGCGCGCGCGGTGTTGACCGATGCTTCGCTGGCGCGCGCCGTGGCGCGATTCACGTCCAGGGTAGTTTTGGCCTGGTCGGCGGTCATCTTAGATGCCAGCTTCTCCTGGTTCAACTGTTCCTGCCGGGCGGCATCGGTCTCCGCGAATTTGGCCTGCGCCTGGTCGCGCACCAGGTTCGCCTCGGCCTGCGCCACTTGCGCCCGATCGCGATCCACCGCCGCTTCCGCCTGGCGCAACGCCTCTTCATAAGGACGCGGATCGATATGGAACAGCACATCGCCCTGCTTTACGTTCTGGCCTTCGGTGAAACTCACGGATTCGAGCTGCCCGGCGATCTGCGACTTCACCTGCACGATGGCCGACGCTTCCACCGTTCCCACCACGTGGACTTCGGTAGGCACCGATTCCTGCGTGGCTTTCGCCACCGATACCGACATCGCCGGCGGCGCCGCCGCGGCTACCGCCGGAGCTTGCTGCTTCTGGCACGCACAGAGTGCCAGCAGACACGTGAAAAGGATCGTTGTTCGCAAGAGAACTCCAGGATTTCTCCACTTTAACAAAATCAAGATCTGAAAAAGGTTAAACGGTCTTTGCCGGTGGGGCAGACCCCCTGGTCTGCGCGGCACGCCCACGTGCCGCCTTGCCGGCGCAGGGACGCCTTCAAAGAGCGCGAAAGGCCGACCAGGGGGTCGGCCGCGGACGTGGGCGTCCGCCCTACCTCACCGCAGCAGCCCCGGCGCCAGCACCCAACCCGTCCGCTTCCGCAGGAACGCAACAAGCAGCGCGGCGCAGAACATGGCCGGCGACGCAAGCCAATTCGCATGCCATCGGCCGGCGAAGCGCGCAGACGGGTTCACCGCGTGTGCCAGGCCGGCTGGCCGCAGCCTGCGAGATTCCGTGCGGCTCTAACGCTCACGGGCTGCCAGGCATTAGTGATACTGACCATCCTGTGTGCGTTGTGCGTACAATAGTCGAATGGACATTGCGGAGGCCCTCTCACAGCTGAAGGCGCAGCGAGACGTGCTTCAGGGTGCAATAGACTGTCTCTCGCGCATGACACAAAATCCGCCGGAATCGGGCGGCCCGCCACCCAACCCGAACCTGCCGCCAGACATGGGCGGCGCGGCCCAACTGGCAGGCATTGGCACTACCCGATCCAGGCGCGAAACCCGCAGAGAACCGTCGTAGTTCTTGACCTGCCTCTTGACGATGTCGCTCGTGGTGTGGGCCTGACCAGGGCCAGAGGCCCATTGTAATCTGCCGACGAGCGTTCTTCAGCTACCATGAAAGTGTGACGAGGGTGGCGCTGGTCCTGCTGGCGGCCGCATTACGGCTGCCGGCGCAGAACCTGCTGGACGACGGGTGGGACCACTTCTACAACCTGGAATACGAAGCTGCCATCGCCGACTTCCAACGCGCCATCGCCCAGGACCCCAACTCCCCCGATCTGCACAATCACCTCGCCGAAGCCGTGGTCTTCAAAGAGATGTACCGCAATGGCGCGCTCGAAAGCGAAATGGTCTCCGGCAACAATTCGCTGCTGCGCCGCGCCCGCATGAATCCTTCGCCCGAAACCCGGGCGCAATTCTTATCGGAAGTCGGCAAAGCCCTCAACCTTTGCGACGCCCGCCTGAAAAAGAACGCCAAAGACGCCGCCGCGCTCTATGCCCAAGGGATCGCTTACGGCCTGCGATCCGATTATTTCTGGGTGGTCGAGAAATCCTGGTACGATTCCCTGCGCGATGCCACTTCCGCGCGCAAAGCGCACAATCGCGTGGTCGAGCTCGAGCCCAACAACGTCGATGCCCGCCTGGTGCAGGGCCTGCACGATTACATCGTCGGCAGCCTCCCCTGGCAATACCGCATGCTGGGCTTTCTCGTCGGTTTCCGCGGCGACAAGGAAAAAGGCATGCGCATCGTGCAGGATGTCGCGCAAAACGGCCAGCTCGACAAGGTCGACGCCGAGATCTTCCTCTGCGCCCTCTACCGCCGCGAAAACCACCCCGAGCGCGCCGTCCCGATCGTCCAGGAATTGATCCGCCGATTCCCGCGCAACTACATTCTGCGACTGGAATTATCGGTGATGTACAGCATGGCGGGAGATAAAGTCCACGGTCTGGAAGCGGTGGAGGAAGCCGCCCGTCTGAAGCGCGCGCACGCGCCGGGATTCGACCAGATGCCGTGGGAGAAAATCTACTATCAGGAAGGCAGCATCCAATTCTGGTACCGCGATGAGGATCAGGCCCTGGAGAATCTCAAGAAGGTGGCAGCAGGCATCGAAAATGTCGATCTCAATACCGGCGCCTACACCTACCTGCGCATCGGCCAGATCTACGACATGACCCATCGCCGGCCCCAGGCGGTGGAGTACTACAAAAAAGCCATCGCGTATGAGCCGCAGGCGGATGGCGCAGCGCAATCGCGCAAGTACCTCTCAACCCCCTACAACCCGCGCTAGCGTCTTCCCGAAGGGCCTGGAGCGACCTCCGCTCGCTTGGACAAGCTGAAGCTTATCCTACAAAATCGCCTGCCTTTCGGATGTGGGGTGAGCTTTAGCTTGCCCAGCCGGGCGACAGCCCATAGGCGCTAAGATAAGCTTTGGGGCACCCCCACCTGTCGGCAACTCGATTAAGGCGACCGCAATATGTTGCCAAACTGCCACGATTGGGTAGCCTTATCTTAGCGCTTATGGGCGACAGCCCGGCCCTACCGCTAGCGCTGGGCAGTTCCCTCTTCGATCGTCACCTTCACCGGCTGCTCAATCAACTGCTGGGGCTTGGTAGTGGTCAGAATCAACAACGCCGGACGGGGGCAGGGCACCTTTGCCGGTATCTTGAATTTGATGGTCGTGTCGGTCTGCTCGATGATCTGCACTTCGACGTCGGTCTTTCCATCCCCGCCATCGGTCAAATACAGTTTGGCGATTTGACCCTTGCCCAGGTTCTCCCCGGTGACGGTAATGATATCCCCTCTTTTCCCCGTGTCCGGGTCGACAGCGATCATCCGCGGGTTCAGCGCTTGGGCGTACGCCGCGAAGCTCGCGGCCAGCAGAAGAGAAACCAAAAGAGACAGTTTCATCTGATTATCCGGTCCTTTGCTTTCTATGCTATGTCCATTGCACCTGAAAAACAAGGCCCTAGTTTAGGGGGAAAAAGGCAGACCCGCCGGCCGGCAAAACCAAGGTAACAATGGGCAATTCCGAGCTTGGTTCCTGCGAATTGAACGGCGGCACCGGTTCCGCTATGATCTAGCGTATGGCGGCGATAGCAAGCGCACCTCTGACGCTTTCCGGGCGCGAACCCGGCTGGATCTACAAACCCTCCTGGGACCTGACGCTCATCATTTTCAGCGCCGTCCTGGTCCCCCTGCCGTTCCTCATGGCCTGGGTCGCCCAGCGCAGCGGTTTGCTGAGCCTGGAGAAAACCGTCGACTGGATCAACATCGTAGTTGCCCTCCTCATCGGCGGGCCCCACCTGTTTTCCACCGTCACGTACACCTTCATGGATGGCCGGTTCCGCGCGCGCCACAAATCCTACCTGGCCTTGGCGTTCATCCTGCCGGTAATCGTGATTTACCTGGGCGTGAATTATTACACGGCGTTAATCACGTTCTTCTTTACCTGGGCCTCCATCCACGTCCTGCACCAGATCATTTACCTGACCGATTGCTATCGCGCCCGCACCACCTGGGCCGAGCAGAAATGGTCGCGCCTCATCGATTACGGACTGGTGATGACCGGCCTCTACCCCATCGGCATGTACAAGCTCTCCCTGAAGATGTTCCATGTCGGCGGGGTAGTGCTTCCCTATCCCGATTTCCTGCTGCCCTTCCACCTGCCGCTGGTGGCCGGCGTGGTCTTCGCCATCTTCCTGGTGGCCTGGATCGCCAAAACCATCGTCGAGTTCCGCCAAGGCCGCGGCAGCGTGCCCAAGACCCTGCTGCTCAGCGTCACCACCGTGGTTTCCTTCTGTTTGCCGATGGGCTCGAATCTCGATGTGCTCTTCCAGGGCTACAACACCTGGCATTCTTTCCAGTACCTTTTCCTCTTGTGGCTCATTAATCGCCTGCGCGATCAGCGCGGCGAAATCGACAGCCCCTTTGTCCAGCGCATGGTCCGGCAGCGCAGCATGGTCCTCTACTACGCCTGCTTCCTGGGCGCTACCCTGGTGATCGTCCTGGTCACCATGCTCGTCCAGGCCGTCACCCCGCTGCGCGCCGACCAAAGCTACTTTATCGTCGTGCTCAGTGTGCTGCTCATGCACTACTATTTCGATCACTTCCTTTTCAGCCACCCCCAAATGATCGAATAGAGCTTTCTTGCGATTGACCGCCTTTTCCTGCATCTTGCCGAATTTCGCGCGCGCCTCTTAACGAATTCGCGACCGCCTCTTTACCGGGCCGCCATGATCCGCGGCGCACCACCCCGGATGAAAATGGTGGCGTCAAGCGGGGTAGCCAACCCTGGCTTCCTGCCGGCTTTCAGGCCGCTGCGGCCACTCTAACGGCCTCACTGCAGGCCATGAAAAGGCAAACGAATTTTGCGCCTTAAGGCCCGCAGACCGTTGTGGCGGAATCGATTCCCGCGCTTTCCGGGCGGATGTTATTTTCAGGGGAGCCGGAGATTGCAGTGCGTCGTTCGTTTGCCTAATCCTCGCCGGACCGCTCGATGTC
>Ga0326727_10023659_pt1 | contig 11697 bp, 6 predicted proteins | sample MB2enrmetagenome_FD_207643 | JGI IMG/M metagenome (GOLD analysis project Ga0326727, IMG submission 207643) | Lab enriched peat soil microbial communities from McLean, Ithaca, NY, United States - MB29MY | ecosystem: Environmental > Terrestrial > Soil > Wetlands > Peat | place: USA: New York... | reverse complement strand
CAAGGCTTTTTCGATCGCCTTTGCGCACAGCCGCCGCGTGTCGCCAAGTTTGCGCGCGACGGCCCGTCGGCGTGGCGGCGGTCCGTCACCGCGGCGTCGAGGCCATGCTGTCAAGACACCGCGCGGAGGCCCAGCCATCGCGGCAGCCCGGCACCAACCGGCCCGGCCGTAAAGAGAACGCCTGAGGGCACGGCGGTTAGCAGGTAAGGTGTGATCTCGTTCACAAATAATTGGGCGTGTTCCCGTCCCCCCTCCCCCTGGTGGCGTGTGCAAGCGGACTCTGTCGACAACCGTGGGGATTGGCCCAGTGGATCGCGACCGGCGCGTGTTCTGCGTACTCCGAGCCACGGCCATTGTCGGGGGGAAGGGTAGGACGAAGACCACACGGAGAGCATGCCGGGGGGCCGGGCGTTGCGGCCCCGGTCGGCGATGGAGTGGAATGGTGGTTACGTGGCACCCCCAGCGGGGAGACACAACCCACAAGAAGTGTCGTGAACGAACCCGCGGCAGAACTCGGCGTTGAAGGCCGTACGGGGCTCTGCATTTAATTTATGAGACGAGGATTCGGGCTGGCATCCCCGTGCGGCACGTCGTTTCGCAGTTCCAGGCTCGTCCAGAATATGGAACGACCCATTACTCGACCGGCGTGTGCCCCTTCGGGTTCTTTGAGAGGGATACAAGCCCTTGGCGAAAGCTGGCGGCCAAAATAAAGGAAGACGGAGGAGAAAGGGTAGAGCCGGGAGCTGGCGGGCACGAAAGCGGGCACGAAAACGCGACATCACTGATTGTTGGACAGTTTCGGCCGGCGGCCGGGACCGCGAAGCGCGAACCCAGGGCCCGGGCCCCCGCCATCCGCCGCGCCCACGTGTCAGACCCGGAGGGGCGGCCCCGCTCGACACAGGTTCGTAGCCCTTCCAACCGTTCATCGCTCAGTCGGCGATCGAGCCACGCCACCCAGTGCGCGGCGGTCATCGCCTGCCGGGTCGTGCCTGCAAGAGGGCGGCCGCTGATTCTGGCTCTTGTAGAGGACGGCGGGACAAGCTGCGAAAAACACGGAAGAAAGGCGAGACGGTACCGCCGCGGCCTTCTTGACGCGCGTACAATACAGCGGGGGTGCAATCGACTTCAACTGGTTGCGGAGATGCAAACCATGACTTGGCAAGAGCGGATTACAATTGACCCCAGCGTGCTGGTCGGCAAGCCGATCGTCAAGGGGACGCGGATTTCGGTGGAGTTCGTGATCGATCTCCTAGGCCGAGGCTGGGCCACGGCCGACGTGCTCCGGGAGTACGACCACCTGGAACCCGAGGACGTTCAAGCGTGCCTGGCCTATGCCAGCGACGTGCTGAAGTCCGAAAAGGTTTACTTGCTGCCGAGTTCTTAAAGGGGGGCGGGATGATGCGCTGGATCGTCAACGAGAATGTTTCCGGCACGGTGATCCGCACCTTGCGCGAGCGGGGTCACGATGTTCTTGCCGTCAAGGAATCGCTGCGAGGGGCGGCCGATTTGGAGATTCTCGCCCAGGCGCAGTCCGGCGAGCGCGTGGTGGTGACCCACCAAGGGTTTCGGCGAGTTGGCGTTTCGTTTCAGGCTGCCAGCCGGAGGCGGAGTCGTCCTGTTTCGGCTCTCCGGCGCGGACCCCGAAAGCGATAACCGGCGTGTGCTGGAAGTTCTGGAAAGCAGGGCCCTTTTTCACTACGGGCAAGGGCAGGAGAGCGTGTGCCGGCATACGGGGGCCATTCCCGCCGGCCGGGACGTGTCCACCGCTTGCGGCTCTCCAACCGGGGTGTCGCAGACAAGGATGCGGGCCGGATAGCCCAAGGCCCGATAGAGTTGGAACTCCGCGCGATTGTAGCCGTTGACGGCGGCGAAGTAAATGCCGTAGGTGCGATTCAGCTCTTCCAGCGCAGCGACCGCTTCCTGCGGGCGATTCACGAGTTGTAAGAGATCGCCGGCGCCGCGGGTCTGGCCAATGCCCGTGAGCGTGCCGTCGTAGCTAAGGAGCGCCTCTTTCACCGCGGTCGTGGCGCCTGCGACCTGTGCCAGGGCCGCCTCGACTTGGGCATGCGCCTGGACCACGTCCTGCGCCACCTGGTCCTGGACGTTGGCGAAGTCGATCGCGGCTTTTTGCTCTTGGGCGACCCGTTGGCGGACCAGAGATCGGTTTCCCGCGCCCAGGTTCTGGAACGTCCAGACGGCGCCCGCCTCCACGTCGCATCTTCCGCCATAGAGACGCGGGCCGCCGTCGGGGCCGCCGCCGAAAAGGCCGCCGTTGAAGAAGCCGTCAGGGCCGCTGCCTTGCACCATGACCGCCGGTATCCACGGGCGGGCCCGCTCCTGCCGCACCCGCTCGATGCTCGCCTGCACCAAGGCCCGCTGCGAAGCCAGCTCCGGCCGGTTGGTCAGGCCGACCGGAATCAAGTCATTAACGCAAACGGCCGGCGAGATCAGGGCAATCTGCAGGTGCGGCGGCTCCAAGGGGACGACCACCGCGCCGGGGTTCAGGCGGAGCACGCGGGTGAGGCGGGCACTGGCGATCCGCCAATCGGCCCGCGCCGCGGCCGCCTGCTGCCGCAAATCGAACAAAAGGGCCCGGGCACGATCCACTTCGATTTCCGCCACTAACCCCCTGGCCAGCCCGGTAGTCTTGCGGACCAGCACTTCGGCCCTGGCCACCGCGTCCAGCATGCCGGCCAACGTGCCGCGGGCCTGCTGCACGTCGAAATACGCCTGGGCCACCGCCAGCAAGGCATCGTTTCGCGCCGTCTGCAGGTCCGCCTCGCGGGCCGCCAATTCCTGGCGGTCGGCCAACGGCCGGAAGATGGCATCGGTAATGCCGAAGTTCAGCGTCGCTCCGCCGCCCACCGCGAATGCGCTCTTGTTGTCGAGGATCATCGTGCCATCGGTCGACTGATCCACTCCGGTGTGCCGGTAGTAATCCGTGCCGAAATTGAAGTCCGGCAGCCAGAGGACCTTGGAGTTCTGGAGCCGAGCGGCCGCCTCCTCCACACTGGCTTGGGCGAAGGCGATCACCAGCGGCCGGGCGTTGGACAGACACAGCGCTGTGGCCAGGTTGATCGGCAGGGCCTGATCCGCCGCGGTGGGTTGGGCCGGCGCAATCGGCGGCGGTTGCGGATTCTCGCTGAGGATCGGCGGTCCGAGGATTGGGCCGGTCTCGGCGTAGTCGCGGGCCAGTCCTTCCGGCTGACGAACCTCCGCAGGAGGGACGGCAACAACTTCGGGAGGCGCGGGCACGAATGGAGGCGCGGCAAAGGCGCCGGCTTCGCCCAGCGCAAGCAGGATGAGCAAGCCCATTGAAATGTGGGACATCATCCGCCGGGCGACGCTAGCCCCCTCCCCCCGAATGTAGCAGCCGGAAACTAGACTTTATCAGTTGTATCGGTTATGCCGGCAGCGCCCCTAGATTCAATCTGCCGATGTTTCTGCTACTATTTGCCCCACATTACGCATTTAGGCCCGATGCGCCCCTCGTCGTGTCTTGGTGCTTGTCTTGGCGCGAGTTGCCAACCTGCAAACCGGCATCTACCATTGTGTCAGACTGCCCGAACTCGGCTGGGACGTTATGAATATCACTGTGTTCGCGCTGCGGCGGCCGATCACGCTGGCCATGCTGGTGGTGGCCTTGATCGGCGGGGGCGTGCTGGCGCTGAGCCAGATGCGCATCGATATCTTTCCGGCCATCAACGCGCCGCAAATCTATGTCGTGAACAACTATGCCGGCATGGACCCCAGCCAGATCGAAGGCATCGTCACCAACGTCTACGAGCAGAACTTCCAGTACGTGGACGGGCTCAAGGCGGTCGAATCGAAGAACATTCAGAACTTCGTGCAGCTCAAACTGACCTTCTATCCCGGCACCGACATGGCGGCGGCCATGTCGCAGGTCGTCAGCCTGACGAACCGTGCCCGCGGGCAGATGCCCCCCAGCGTGCTGCCGCCTTTCGTGATCCGCTTCGACGCGGCCAGCGTGCCCATCGGCTATCTGGTGATGGAGAGCAAGACCCGGCCGTTGGGCGAGCTGGCCGATCTGGGGCTGTTCCGCATCCGGCCGATGCTGATCGCGGAAGTGGCGGGCACGGTGGCGTTTTCGCCCTACGGCAGCAACACCCGCGCCATCGTCGTCACGGTCGATCCGGACCGGCTCCGCGCGCACAACTTCACGCCGGAAGACCTGGTTTCCGCCCTGGAGAACGGCAACGTCGTGGTGCCGTCGGGCAATCTTTACGCCCGGGGGCAGACGCCGTTGGTGCCCACCAACGCCATGGTGGCCGACCCGCAGGAAATGGGCAAGATCCCCGTGCAGCTCGGCAAGGACGTGTACATCCGCGATGTGGCCACCATTCAGGACACCACGGACATCAACTATGGCTGTGCCCTGGTGAACGGTCGCAAGTCGATCTACATCCCGGTGGTCAAGAAGGACACGGCTTCCACGCTCACGGTGGTGCAGCAGATCCACGACACGCTGCCGAAGTTCAGGAAGGCGGTGCCCGAGGACGTGGATGTCCGCTACGAGTTCGACGAATCGCCGACGGTGCGGGCGGCCATCAAGAGCGTGGCCACGGAGGGGGCGATCGGCGCGGGACTGACCGGGCTGATGATCCTGCTCTTCCTGCACGACCTGCGCAGCGTAATCGTGGTGCTGATCAGCATCCCCTTGTCCTTGACCAGCTCGCTGGTCGGCCTGTGGCTGACGGGGAACACCATCAACATCATGTCGCTGGGCGGGCTGGCGCTGGCCATCGGCATTCTTGTGGACGAGGCGACGGTCACCATCGAGAACACCCATTCGCAGATGCGCGGGACGGACTCCATTGCCCGGGCCGCGCGGCGGGCTGCCGCCACCACCGCCACGGCCCGGCTGCTGGCGATGCTCTGCATCCTCTCGGTGTTCATTCCCACCTTCATTCTCAACGAGCCGGTCCGCTCGCTGTTCATGCCGTTGACGCTGGCGGTGGGCTTCTCCATGATCGCCTCCTATTTGCTCTCCAGCACGCTCGTGCCCGTGCTCACCGTGGCGTTGGTGCGGCATCGGGGGGAAGGCGAGGAGCAGAAAACGTTCTTCGATCACGTGCTGGCCCGCTTCGCCAAGGTTGTGGCGGTAACGGTGCGGCACCGCTGGAGCGTGGTCTCGATCTACCTGGTCGCCTGCGGCCTGCTGATTTGGTTGGTCGGCAGGAAAGTGGGCACCGAGCTGTTTCCGGCCGTGGATGCGGGCCAGTTCGTGCTCCGCTTTCGGGCCCCGCCGGGCTCCGAATACGACCTGACGCGGAGATGCGCCCTGAAGGTCCTGGACGTCATCGATCAGCAGAGCGACGGCAATCTGGCGATGTCCATCGGCTACGTGGGACTGGGCTCCACCAACACGGCCACGAACAACATCCTGCTCTTCATGCGGGCCAGCGACGACGGGGTGCTCCGCGTGCGGCTGCGGGAGCACAGCGGCGTTGCGATTGCCGATCTTTGCGAGCGGCTGCGCACCGCGCTCCCCCAGGAGATCGTGCCCTGGCTCAAGGGGGTGCTGCAGCAGGAGGGATACACGTCCGCGGAAGCAGACGCCCGCGCGCAGCAGGTTTCCTTCGGCTTCGAGCCGGGCGACATCGTCAGCACCGTGATGAGCTTCGGCTCACCCACCCCGGTCGAGGTCCTGGTGATCGGGTCCGAGCGGGAGGCGGTCCGCGAGCACGCGCGGCGCGTCCTGGAAGAAATGCAGAAGATCCCCAATCTCCGCGACGTGCAACTCTACCAGCAGCTCGATTATCCCACGGTGCGCGTGGACATCGACCGCCAGAAAGCGGGCCTCAGCGGCGTTAGCGTCAGGGACGTCACCAATTCGCTGCTGGTGGGGACTTCCTCCAGCCGCTACGTGGTGCGGAACTACTGGCGCGATCCGCGCTCGGGGGTCGATTACCAGGTGCAGATCCAGATCCCCACGCAACGCATGGACCGGCCGCAACAGGTGGAAAACCTGCCGATCGAGAAGGTGACGCCCGAGAGCAATTTGATGATTCGCGACGTGGCCAGCGTGCGGCCCGGCACCACACCGGGCGAGATCGACCGCAGCGCCATGCGGCGTTACCTGAGCATCACGGCCAATATCGTGGGCGGCGACCTGGGCCGGGCCACGCGCCATATCAACCAGGCGATTGCCGATGCCGGCGAGCCCCCCCGCGGGGTCGAGGTGAACGTCCGCGGCCAGGTCGCGCCCATGACGGAGATGTTCCGTTCCTTGAGCGTGGGCCTGGCGCTTTCGGTCGTGGTGATTCTTGTCCTATTGACCGGCTACTTCCAGTCCTTCCGCCTGGGGCTGATCTCCATCGGCGGGGTGCCGGGGGTGATCCTCGGCGTGGCCACGATCCTGCTGATGACCGGAACTACGCTGAACATCGAGTCGTTCATGGGCTCGATCATGTGCATCGGCGTCTCGGTGTCGAACTCGGTGCTCTTGTCGACTTTCATGGACGACCACTGGCGGGCCGGCGCGGCGGTCCGCCAGGCCGCCGTCGAGGGCGCCCGCGACCGCCTGCGCCCGATTCTCATGACCGCCAGCGCGATGGTCCTGGGCACGGTGCCCATGGCCCTGGCTTTGGAGGAGGGCAGCGGCATGACGGCCCCGCTGGGGCGGGCCGTGATCGGCGGACTGCTGGTCTCCACCTTCGCCACGCTGTTGATCGTGCCGGCCATGTTTGCGATCGTGATGGGCGACAGTAAGAAGGTCTCGCCCTCGATGGATCCGGACGACCCCTCCAGCCGGCATTACGATCCGTCGGGTCGCGGCGGCACGGCCGCCCACGGCGGTCCGCGCCCGGACGAGAACCCGACCCTACCGGGAGTCGAATAATGCCTCGTTGCTTTCCCATGCGGAATGCCTTTGTACGATTCCGGGAGCCGCGCTCCGCAGGGTGGCACTGCCTGCCCGGGCTGATCGCCCTGGCGGCCCTGCTGGGCGGCTGCCGTCACGAGCCCGCCCAGCGGCAACGCGCCGCCGGCGGCCCCGCCACGGTGCACGTCGTGACGCCGGCGGTGAGGACCATCGACTGCGCCGTCGAGCAGCCGGGTTTTGTGACTCCCTACGAGCAGACGTCGATTTTCGCCAAGGTCTCCGGATTCATCAAAGAGTTTTACGTCGACATCGGGCAAGACGTAAAGAAAGGCGATCCGCTGGTCGAGATCTTCGTTCCCGAGCTCGATGAGCAGTACCAACAAATGCAGGCGCAGGTCGGTTACGACGCAAGCCTGGTCGAGCAGGCCCAACGGTTGGTGGACGTGGCCAAGAGCAACGTCCAGAACGCCATCGCGCAAGTGACCGAGGCCAAGGCCAACGTGGGAAAGTACCAGGCGGAGGTCGTCCGCTGGGAGAGCGAGGTGGGACGCCTCACCCGCATGGTTCAGGAGAACGTCGTCGACAAGCAAGTCCTCGCGGAGACGCAGCGACAATTCGATGCGGCCAAAGCTGCAAAAGACGCGGCGGAGGCCACCGTGCTGGCGCGAGAGGCGGATCAAATCACGAGCCAGGCCAACCTGGGCAAGGCCGAAGTCGACGTCAAGACCGCCAACGCCAAGGTCAAGGTCTCCCAGGCGGAGATGCGCAAGGCGGCCGCCTTGTTGGCGTATACCAAGGTGGCCGCGCCCTACGATGCCACGGTCACCGTGCGCAATGCCAACACGGGGGACTACGTGCAGGCGGTTACCGGCGACAAGTCGACGACCAGCCCGTCCGCAATTTTCGTGGTGCAACGCACCGACATCGTGCGGATTTTCCTGGACATCGACGAGCGCTACGCCGGCTACGTGCAGCAGGGCACGAAAGCCTCCATCCGCACCGACGCGCTCGGCGGCCTGCAGATCCCCGCTACCGTCACCCGCACCTCCTGGGCCCTCCGCGAGAGGAGCCACACCTTGTGGACGGAAATCGACCTGTCGAAGCAGGAGTACGGCGGCTTGCGGCCGGGGATGTACGTCTACGCCAGCGTGTTCGTTCGGCGGCCCAACGTCTACGCCCTGCCGCAGCAGGCGCTGGCCGTGTCGGGCAACCAGACCTACTGTTACCTTGTGAAAGACGGCAAGGCCGTCCAGACCCCGGTCGCGGCGGCCGTCAGTGATGGTACATGGATCGAGGTCGACCGCATGAAGATCGACGGTGCCTGGGTCAAAGTCGCCGGCAACGAACAAGTCATCGTGGGCGACCTCAGCGAGCTGACCGACGGCCAGACAGTGGAGGTTGCCGCGGCGCCCACGCCGAGCGCTTCCTGACCGGGGCCGGCGCGGGAGCGGTCCACATCGGCCGCTAGTGCTTGCCGCGCGGGTTCTGCGGCGTGTGCGATCTAGTTAAACTCTGCCGAGAAGGAGCTTCGCGCGCCCACCCCGCCATGCGCGATCTGCCGGCTGTACCGGCTGTAGCGGCCGCACAGCAGTCATCGCCCCCAATTCAGTCACTTCTCATGGGGAGCTAACAATCGGCAAGGCGGAAAAGCTCGATACGAGAGTTGAGACCCGCACAAGAGGACGCGGCGTTTCTTGCCAAGCCGTCTACTTGTCGCGCGGTGCGTGGGAGTTCGGATACCCAGTTACCACCTTCAAAGGGGGGCGGCAAAGATGAAATGGATTTCTACCGTAATGTGGCTTGCGGCCCTAGGCTGCGGACTGTCCGCAAGCCGGGCGATAGCCCAGCAGGGAGGCGACCCGCAGACCTTCGACGACCTGCGGGCGCAAATGGCACAACAGGATATGCAGATTCGCCGTCTGCAGGAGCAGGTGGCGGGCATGCAGCAGGGGACGCCCGCGTCCTCCGCCGCCTACGCGCCGGACGGCGCCGCCCCGGCGGCTGCCGCCGCAGGGCAGGGGCCCCAGGGGGCGGTGGTCGGCAGCGACCTGCACGCCTCGGCCAGCTTCAAGGACGGCCTGTTCCTCTGGATCGACACGCCCAACCACGACTTCAGCATGCACATCGGCGAGTGGACGCAATTGGACAACGTCTATTGGCATGAGTCCCCGCCCCTGATGGCCCCCGCGGTCAAGAGAGGAGCGGCCACAGTGACCCCGGCGACGCCCGTCGCGGGCGTCAACGGCGGCGGCATCAATGAGTTGGAGGACGGCGAGTATTTCCGCCGTATCCGCCCCTTCTTGGAAGGCACCTTCTGGGAAACCGGCGAGTATCGCCTCATCCTGGCCCTGGAAAACAACCAGTACAGCACGGTCGGGCTCGATGAGTTCTGGGTTGGTGAAACCAAGGTCCCCGTGATCGGCAGCGTCCGCGTCGGGCACGTCAAGGACCCGATGGGGCTGGAAGGCGATATGACCTCCTCCAGCCGCTGCATGACCTTCATGGAACGGTCCTGCTACTCCGAGGCCATCGAGATGAACCAGAACTTCCTCACCGGTCTCTGGATGGGCAACAGCTACTTGGACGACCGGGTCTCGTGGCAGAGCGCGGTCGCGCGGGTGGACAACGGCGCCTCCAGCGGCACGTTCTTCGGCGACGGCCAGGGGGCCTTGCAGGGACGCATCACCGCCCTGCCCATCTACGAGGATGACGGCAGGCAGTTGCTGCACCTGGGTCTTTCCACCGGCTGGCGGAACGGGGCCAGCAACGGGGCGCTGCCCAACCACCTGTTCCAGTTGCGGGCCCGCTCCGAGCTCCGCGACGACGACCCCGCCGGCACGCCCGGCGGCAGCTACAGCAGCGGCAGCACCACCGCGGGCGCCGTGCAAATCGTGCCCAACTCCGACAGCCAGCGCATGATCGACACCGAGTCGATCGCGGCCCAGAACGAGTATGTCCTGGGCTTGGAAGCCCTGTATATCTACGGGCCTTTGTCGTTGCAGGCCGAATACGGCTGGAACTGGATCGACGGCGCTTACGGCGTCGCGCACAACGCCACGCCCACGGTGCTCACCAAGTTTGCTACGACCCAGGACTACCAATTCAACGGCGGATACATGCAGGTGGCCTACACGCTGACCGGCGAGAACCGCGCCTATGACAAGCACCTGGGCACCCTGGCCCGGTACTATTACGGCAACAGCGGCCCTTACGAGAAGTCCTGGTTCACGCGGGACGCCGACGGCAACTTCATCTGGACCCGCGGCGCATGGGAAATCGCCGCCCGCTACTCCTACGCCGATCTCAACTCCGGCGAGGGCGCCAGCCGCGTCCAAGGCGGCATCATGAACGGCACCAGCCTGGCCCTGAACTGGTACCTGAACAACAACCTGAACGTCATGTTCGACTGGGTCTACGACCAGCGTTACGATGTGCCCGCCGCTACGTCGAGCACGATCGCGACTGTTCCGGGCCACACGAGCGGCTTCGGAATCGAGGTGCAGTTTCAACTTTAACCATCCAGCGCGAATGGCTTAACCGCGCATTATTCCCATTGGAGACAATAGCAATGAAGAAATATCTGTTTGGCTTGTTCGGACTGGCCTTGCTGGGCAGCAGCCTGCTGCCGGGGCAGGCCCCCGCGGCCGGCAATGACCCGGCGGGTTGCTGCACGGCGACCTGCGGCACAACGGGCTGCGGCGCGGCGGGCTGCGCCACAGCGGGTTGCAACGCCTGTGGCGACTGCTGCTCACACTGCGACTGCTGCCCGCACTGCGGCTGCCGCCTCACGCCGGTCTGCCATATTTACTACGAGTGCAAGACGGTCACCACGTACAAGTACGGCTTGTGCTGCGAAGAGAAGTGCGTTCCCCGTCCCACCTGCTCCTGCAAGGGCTGCGGCTGCTGCGACGGTTCCGGGCAGTGCTGCGCCAACGGCGAGGGCAACAACTGCTGCCAGGAGAGCTGCGGCGGTTGCTGCGTTCACGAGGTGCGGAAGCTGGTGAAGTACCCGTGCGTCAAGGAAGTGCCGGTCCGCAAGTGCTGGGTCGAGTGGGTCTGCCCGACGTGCGGCAATTGCTGCAACGGCGAAGCGACCCCGGCATCGGGCCAGCCGTCCACGGCGCCTGCCGCCCCGGCCCCGGCCCCCAAGCCGCCGGCCCCGCCTGCGCCGAAGACAACGGATTTGTTGCCTCGGCTTTCGGTAACCGGTCTCGTGCAGATGCCCTGAGCGGTCCTTGCAATTCCCCAAGGTCCAGGGAAACCGGCCGCCGGCGTTCTCGCCGGCGGCCGGTCGCATTCTTCCATGCTGCGAGGAAAGCCGCACCCGCTACGCCGAGGACCGGTCGTTTTCGTCGCGGGCCTTGTTCGCCTCGCCGGCAGCGGGGTCTTCTTCGGCCAGCTCCGGAACGATCAGTGGCGGCGGCTCTCGATGGAGCGGGGCCCACAGCTCGTCGAGGTTCTCGAATTGCGGAAACGCGGCGGCAGGTTTCGTCGCTGCGTCGTCGTTGTCGCCGGCACCCGCAAGCCACGGGGCGGTTTCTTGCGGCATCGCCTGTTCTTCTTCCCGCGCGGATGGCGGGCCGGACAACTCCTCAAAGAAACCAGCCAACTCGCCGCCTTGGGATACGGATTCCTCCACTGCAATCTCAGGGATTGGCGGCTGCGCCTCCGGCGGCGGCGCCTCTGGCGGGTGGGCTTCCGCTAGCGGCTCTCGCGGCGGCTGGGCCTCGGCGGCCTCGGCGACCGGCTCGACGCAGAAGACCAGCTCCGGTCCCGTTTCGGAAAGGCGAATGACCTCGCCGGGATTCAGCCACAGTTTTCGTCCCGGCACGCCGCTGCCGACTTGCAGCAGC
>Ga0326727_10023658_pt1 | contig 11697 bp, 10 predicted proteins | sample MB2enrmetagenome_FD_207643 | JGI IMG/M metagenome (GOLD analysis project Ga0326727, IMG submission 207643) | Lab enriched peat soil microbial communities from McLean, Ithaca, NY, United States - MB29MY | ecosystem: Environmental > Terrestrial > Soil > Wetlands > Peat | place: USA: New York... | reverse complement strand
TCCTGGGGGAGAGCGGCACCGGCAAGGAGCTGGTCGCCAGGACCATCCACGCCTACGGACCTTATTCTCAGAAACCCTTCCTGCCGGTGGACTGCGGCTCGCTGGTGCCGACCCTGATCGAGAGTGAGTTGTTCGGTTATGTGAAGGGAGCCTTCACCGGGGCCAACCGCAGCAAAGACGGCTTGCTGGTCTCGGCCGAGGGGGGCACGGTCTTTCTCGACGAGATCGGCGAGCTTTCGCTCGATTTGCAGGCCAAGCTGCTGCGCGCTCTTCAGGAAAAGGAGGTCCGCCCGGTCGGGGCCACCCATCGCGTCCCCATCAAGGCGCGCATTGTAGCCGCCACCAATCGCGATCTGGCGGTGATGGTGGAAAAGGGCGCCTTCCGCAAGGACCTCTTCTACCGGCTGAACGTGGTCAACCTGCGCCTGCCCCCGCTGCGCGACCGGCGCGAGGACATACCGCTCTTGGCGGCGCATTTTCTGGACCGCATCAGCCGCGAGCACGGCTCCAAGTTCACTTTGAGCGACGAGGCGCTGCGCACCATGATGCGCCACGACTGGCCGGGCAATGTGCGGGAGCTCGAGAATTCAATAGAACGGGCCTGCGCGCTCTCCTCGGGCCCCATCCTGCACCTGGGCGACCTGCCCACGCAGTTGCAACAGCAGGGGCTGGAGGCGCGGCGCTCAGCTGTCCTGGCCGGCGAGCCGGCCGCCGAGGGCGCTCAGCCGCAGTTGACCACCCTGGCCGATATGGAACGCCAGGCCATCCTGGGAGCCATTCGCGCCCTCAACGGCGACAAGCTCCAGGCCGCCAAGTTGCTGGGCATCGGCAAAACCACCCTCTACCGCAAGCTGAAGGAATACGGCATCGCCGACCCGCTTCGGGAAGAGTAGCCGGCCAGGACTAAAGCCGGAACTGATTGCGCCGATAGGTCAGTTACGGAACTTAACAGCCCCAGGCGGGAATTGAACGGCACCCAATGGAAATTGCCCCGCAAGGAGCGCAAAAGTCAACGGCCACAGGTTGGCCAGGCAAGCCAACAGAATCTAAGAGGAGCTGGATATGAGCATTCTAATCGTGACCGGAATTGAAGGCGCTCGCAATTGCGCCGCCGTGGTGGCTGCGCAACTGGGCATGGAAGTCGAAGTGGCCGACGGACGCAAGGCCGCGCTGACCGCGCTGCGCCGCCGCGAGTTTGCCGCCGTGGCGGTGGACGATACCATGGCGGAGTGCGATCCGGCCGCCGCCGAGGCCGTCTGGGAGCATGCCGGGCTGGCTATCCCCCTGCAGATCAACTTCGCCCTCTCCGGAGCCGCGCGGCTGATTCGCGAGATTCGCTCCGCCCTGCACCGCCGCGAGCGCGAGCAGACGCTGGCTCGCCGCGCCGCCACCGCGGCCATCGAGTCCGAGCTCAAATCCACGGTCGCGGGCCTGCTGCTCCACTCCCAGCTGGCTCTGACCGGCGCGGACATGTCAGCGCCGGTGGCTGAACGGCTGCGCGTGGTGGCCGATCTGGCCGGCAACCTCCGCCAGCAGTTGAATGCTCCGCAGCAGGCCCGCGCCGACACCGCCGCCTGAGGACTGGCCCTTTCGGCTTCGCTCAGGGCAGGCTGTCCAGGCCAGACGCCTTCGGCCAACCGTGGTAGGGACCAATTGCCTGCGGCGCGGACGCGAATAAGCTTCCACGCGCCAGCAGGTGGAAAAATTTGCACTGCACGCGCACGTCTGGTCGACAGTTGCCCCGGCGTTTTTTACGCTGTCATCCAGAGGGCGTCCCAGCTTCGCCGCTGCCTCCTGAGCGAGCGCAGCGAATTGAAGGATTTGCTTCTTGCAATCCTGTCGACGTATGGCCAACCGATGGGAGGAGTCCGCCTGGACGGCCTGCCCTGAGCGTAGTCGAAGGGGCCAGTCCCCATTGCGTACCCCATCACCGAGTTGAAGATTGGTTCCGGCTTGGAATCCTCTAATCAAGTAGCGTGAACGGATGAAAACCTGCCCGCAATGCGACACCGGCTATCCCGACAGCCACACCACTTGCCCCACCCACGGTGTGCCGCTCAACGAGATACGCGACCTCAAGCCGGGCATGGTCATCCACCAGAGCTACCGCATCCTCCGCAAGCTCGGTCAGGGCGGCATGGGGGCCGTCTATCTCGCCCAGCACACGCTCATGAACGAGCCGCAGGCCCTCAAGTTCCTCTCCTCCGAACTGAGCCAGGATCAGGCCTTCACCGCCCGCTTCCTGCGCGAGGTGCGCACCCTGCGCCAGATTCGGCATAAGAATGTGGTGGACGCGGGCAATTTGGAGTCTGCCGAAGATGGAACCCTCTTCTTCTCCATGGAGTTCGTAGACGGCCCTGACCTCAGAGCCTTCCTTCTCAATTCTTCTCGATATCTCCATACAGATTGTCATCCTGAGCGAAGTTTGGCGCGTGACCGGGGTCCCCAGCGACAGGTCTTCGTCGATGGGGTGGCTGACCGGGGTCCCCAGCGACAGGTCTTCGTCGATGGGGTGGCTGACCGGGGTCCCCAGCGACAGGTCTTCGCCGCTGGGGCGGCTGGGCGTCAAACGGAGTCGAAGGACCTGCGGTTGTACTCCGCGGATGAATTCGATGCTTTGAAAGGGCACGATTTTAATCGTGCCGTAAGAGAACCAAACGAGACCGCGGCTTTAGCCGCCGGGGGAGGTGTTTTAACGGAGGGAGACGGGGGTTTCAACCCCCGCATAACGCCAACAAAATCGACCCTGGCTTTAGCCCCTGAGGGAAGTCTTCCCGTCGAATTAGCCCTCTCCATCACCCGTCAAATCGCCGAAGGCCTCGGCGCTGCCCACGCTAAAGGCATGGTCCACCGCGACATCAAGCCGGAAAACATTCTCATGGCCCGCGATGGCGGGGCGTGGCTTCCCAAGATCGCCGACTTCGGCATCGTGGCCACCAAGGAGTCCAGCGCCGCCTTCACCAAGACAGGCGGGACTCTGCTGACCATGGCCTACGCCGCCCCCGAGCTGTGGCGCGGCATCGCAGCCGCCGAACTCGACGGCCGGACTGATTTATACGCCCTCGGCGGCCTCCTCTACGAGATGCTCACCGGACAGACCGTCTTCCACGCCGAAAACTATGAAGGCTGGGCGCGCCAGCATCAAACCACCCCGCCCCCGCCGCCCAGCACCCTCCGCCCCGATCTCGCCCGCTGGCAAGGCCTCGACGCCCTCGCCCTGTGCCTCCTCGCCAAAGACCGCAACGACCGCCCCAAAGACGTCGCTGAACTGCTCGGCCTGATCGATGCGGTGCGGAGTGGGGTGCTTGCGCCGCGCCTGGCTACCGTTGTTGAACCGCCTCTGATCTCTGCCCCGATGCCAAACACCATTCCGTTGCGCTCCGTAATCTTAAAGTGGGGCATGGCGGCGCTCTTGTTTGTCATCTGCCTGGGAATTTGGGCTGCGGTGCGGTTCACCCATTCCACGGCGTCCATCGCGCGTGCAGAGATCCAAACTGCGGCGCAGCCGGCGTCGGTCTCGACCCCGACAGCAACCAAGCCATTCCCCTCCGCATCTGCGGTCCCCGCGCCCGTGCCCGGCGGAGGCATGAACCACGCGGCGCAGCCGGGGACAATACCCTTTGCAACCTCGAACGCTGCCACGCTGCTGGTTCTGTGCGATTTGGCATGCAACTGGAAGCTGGACGGAAAGGCGCTCGGGCGCCTGGCCGCGGGTGACTCGATCATTGTTCCGCTTTCACTCGGCTGGCACAGAGTGGATGCGACCACCCTGGACGGCCTCGACGGGGTGAAGAAGGAGATCGAAATCTCAACCGGTGAACAGATGAATGTGCACCTTGCGCTCCAGTCAGTCCAAGCTGCCCGGTTCAAAGTAGACCAGGGGATCAGAGACAAAGCCGCGCAAGAGGCCAGAGACAAGGCCGCGCAAGAGGTCAGAGATCAATCTGCGCGAGAGCAGCAGGAAAGAGATCGGCAGGAGCGTGAGCGGGTGGCACGCGAAGCAGCAGCCGGAGTATGGACAGACCCCGCAACAGGCCTGATGTGGACGAAGAAGGATAATGTCAGCGATGTGAACTGGCAGGAGGCGATGGACTACTGCGGGAATCTGCAATTGTCCGGACACTCCGGTTGGAGGTTGCCAACCATCGAAGAGTTGCAGAGAATCCATGACGCACACGCCAACGTAGGTGGCTACCATGTAAAGGGTGACATGCAACTGTCAAGTTTGTGGCATTGGAGCAGCTCGAAGGGAAATGCTTCTTGGGAGGCGTGGGACTTCCATTTCTCCGATGGGGAGCGGGTCTCCAACCGGCGTGACTATAGCCATGACGGGCATGCGCTGTGTGTGCGCCGTTCCGGAGAATGATGTGGGTAGGAGAAGATGACCCTTCCCATTTCGCAGTTATTCTTAGCGGTGTTTGTCTTGTGACCGGAGTCCCCAACAACAGGTCTTTGTCGCTGGGGTAGCTGGGCCAAACGCAGTCGAAGGACTCGCTTCTTCAAATCATAGCTAAGTGGGTGACTGACGCCGTTCGCTCTCCACGCTGAAGGCAGTTGGCCCCGCCGCAGGTGGTTTAATCTGGAAGCAGCATGAAAGACTCCGCCGTACTGCTGATCGATTGCCCGGACCGTCGAGGATTGGTATCCCGCGTCTCCTCGCTGCTCTACCGGCACGGGGCCAACATCCTCCACGCTGACCAGCATCAGGACCACGAGCTGGGCCTCTTTTTCATGCGCGTGGAGTGGGGTCTTGGTCCTGCGGACGGCGGCCATTCCACCGCCGCGGAAAAGTTCGATCTGGCCGCCTTCGAGGCGGAGTTTGCACCTCTAGCCGCCGAACTCAAGATGCGCTGGCAGTTGACCTCCGGCGAGCGGCGGCCGAGGATGGCTCTGTTCTGCTCCCAGTACCTGCACTGCATGGCCGATCTGCTCTACCGCTGGCGCGCTGGGGAGCTGGAGTGCGAGATTCCCCTGATCGTCTCCAACCACCGCGAGGTGGAAACGCTGGCCGCCTTTTACAACGTTCCCTTCGAGCACATCGAAATCACAACGGCCACGCGCGCCCAGGCTGAGGCGCGGCAGCTCGAATTGCTCTCGCGGCACGGAATCGAACTGGTGGTGCTGGCGCGCTACATGCAGATTCTTTCGCCCGGCTTCATCGCCCGCTATCCGGCGGCGATCATCAACGTGCACCACTCGTTTTTGCCCGCCTTTACCGGGGCCAAGCCCTACCATGCCGCCCATGCGCGCGGAGTCAAGCTGATCGGGGCCACCAGCCACTATGTCACCGAGGCGCTGGACGACGGCCCCATCATCGAGCAGGACGTTGCTCGTGTCTCCCACCGCGACCAGGTGGAAGACCTGGTGGCGCGAGGCCGCGACCTGGAACGCATGGTCCTCTCCCGCGCCGTCCGCTGGCACCTGGACCGCCGCATTCTCTGCTACGGCAACAAGACAGTGGTCTTCGATTAGGGATTAGGGGTTAGGGGTTAGGGGTTAGGGATTAAACATTCAGCGAAAGTTGGATACCGCAGGTAATGCGGTCAACCTACTTACCAGAGGCGATCAACTCCGAACGTTTCTCCAATCCAGGAGGTTGCGGTTCCAGCCGGTATCGCCCCGTGTGGCGCAAATCGGGAAGGATGTGGCGGAAAAAATAGACGATTTTCATCCAGCCGCTGGTTTCGATCAGAATGAGCGCGCCCCACAGATCACTGTGCCTACCTCGATAGCGGTCTTTCCAATGCCAGATGACGACAATGTAGGTATAGACAAAGGCGGGAAGAATCAATAGCACCGCCGCAACTGTACTGAAGATTTGGAAAAACTCTGAGGTTAACAAAGCCAAGACAAAAAACGGTAGACTTGCGAGTGCAAGCCAGCCAAGGATGCGGATAATTTCAAATCTCTTTTCCCATCGGCCGATCATGCAAGACATAATACCCTACGATAAGCAGTGGTAGGGAACCTGGCGCGAATACGGGGATTTCTGACCCCTAACCCCTAATCCCTGTTCCCTAATCCCTGACCCCTGATCCCTGTTCCCTGTTCCCAGCCTCTTTCATGCCGTAGAATCGCCTTGTATGAAATGTCCTTATTGTGGCTTCGGGCAGGACCGGGTGGTGGACTCGCGGGAGAGCAAAGAGGCCGACTCCATCCGGCGGCGGCGGGAGTGCGAGAAGTGCAATCGCCGTTTCACCACTTATGAGCGCATCGACGAAATCCCTTACATGATGGTCAAAAAGGACGGCCGTCGTGAGCGCTTCGACCGCCAAAAGATTCTGAACGGCCTGCTGCGCGCCTGCGAGAAGCGGCCCGTGACGGCGAGCCACCTGGAGGCTATTGTGGACGCCGCCGAGGCCTTTCTGGCCGAAGCCCCGGAGCGCGAGCGCACCACCGCGGAGATCGGCGAGCTCATCATGGAGCGCCTCAAAGGGATCGACACCGTGGCCTACATTCGCTTCGCCTCGGTCTACCGCGACTTCAAGGACGTGCGCGAGTTCAAGGAAGAGCTGGAAGGGCTGCTCGCCAGCCGCGGGACAGGCAAGGGAAAGAAATAGGAAAACGTGATCTGTTATCAGTTATCAGTTATCAGTTTTATGTGTGGGTTAAAACCCCTGCCTCATCCCGAGTCGTTTCTTGCGTGTTTTCTGTGCATATTCCGCCCCGGAACTTATGGATTCGGAGGTCTTCATATAAATTCAGAAGAATTGAGAGGGATTCAAGACAAGTACACTTCCTTCCTCTAGCCTTCCTGCTAAGCACGTATACATCGGTTGCGTGCAATCTCGAATCGAGGAAGCGTCCATGTCAAAGCACATCTCAGTTCTCCAGCGGTCCAGTGCGCTCGCGCTCGTCGTCATCCTGGCCTTCGCCGCGTCTTCTGCGACGGCTCAGAGTTCCCCGGCCACCACTCCCGTCGAAGCCAGCCCGGTCGTAAGCCATCCCGCCACAACCGGTCCCATCAGTCATAACTACACCCTGAAGAAGGTTGACGGAACACTCAACATCCTCGTCAACCCCGATGGGACGTGGAACTTTTCGGGCAGCACAAAAAGCTTTCCGGGCAAGGATTTCGACGTTTCGCTGGCGCTGAAGAACTCCACCGGCGCGGTAGTTCTTTTCCAGTACGTCGGAGATGCATCGCACGGAATTCAATTCAGCAAGCAGGGCCAGAACGATATTCTGAAAGAGAACTTCGCCTCCTTCGCCTCCAGCCACAAGTCCGCCTGGGAGTATCGTCTTTACGAGAACGCCGCCGGCAAGAGGCAGCTCTATGAAGAGCGGCTGAAAAAGAGAGAAGAACTGCTGAAGGCAGAGCAGGAGGCCAAGAAGCGGCATGACGAGAAGGTCGCGGCCGAAAAGAAGGCCGAGCTGAAGGCGGAAGAGCAGGCCGAACTGAAATGGGAACAGCAGCAGCAGGCCCAAGCTCAGCAGAAGCAACAACAGAGCAGCGGCGGCGGATCGAGCGTGGGCAGCGTGTTGAGCACCATCGGCTCAGTCGCTGGAGCGGTTCTGTCGTTCCTGTAAACCAAACCTGGCCAAGCTCCTATCACGGCGGCATACCGCTTGTAGCTTCCCTTCACAAGGCAACACAAAAGGCTGGGCACCATGCCCAGCCTTTTGACTTTTTACGCCAACCGGGCGACGGATGATTGACCGGCCTAACTCGCCTCCTCCACCCGGCGCAGCACGCTGGCCACGCCTGTTGTCGAGCCGCGTTCCTTGTCCACAATGGGCGATGTGCTGATCTCCACGCGCAACTCCCGGCGCGCGCGGTCCAGCACAGTCGCGATTCCCTTCGTCCGCCCTTCCAGCGCAATGCGTTGCGTCAGCGGCCGCTGATCGGCTGATATGTACGAAAGCAGAGGCAGTCCCTCTTCGACCGCCTTGCCGATCAAATCCCCGGCCTTCCAGCCGAGCAGCTCTTCCGCCGCCGGATTGATGGTGCGCACAAAGCCCAGCGCATCGGTGACAATCACTGCCTCGGCAATCGACTCCAGCACGCTCTCCAGCCACTGCCGCGCCTGGAGCGCTTCCTCGTGGGCGAGTTGCGCCTCGGTCACGTCGAACGAGACCCAGCGAACGCCCTCCGGCCTGCCCTGGGCATCGCGTATCAGGCTGCGATGCAGCTCGAAGGTGCGAAACTCTCCCGAGCTGGTGTAAGCCGTGCGCCGGATGGGAGGCGGAGTATCGCCCGAATCCATGATCTTGAAAAAGGCCATGCGGCTGATCTCTTTCTCGGCGGCAGGCATAAGATCCCACAAAAATTTGCCCGCGATTTCTCCGTGCTTGTGTGGATACAAGGCGCGCGCGGCGCGATTGGCGCGGATTACCAATCCCTCCGCATTGAGCTCGATATAGGCAACCGGCAGTTCCTCGAGAATGTCGAGGGCCGCGTCGCAAGGCGGGACAGGCAGGTTTACGGGAATCTCGTTCATCGGTTTCACCATTGGGTTGCCGGCTTGGGTGAGAGTTTGTATAAATCTTCGGCGCTGCGCAAGAACTCGATAGGGGTCAGGACGAAGTCTAGCGGAATGCGCACCATCACGTTGCGTCCCTCAATCGTAACGGTGATCTCGCGATTCTGCACGATGATGCGCTGCAACTCCGCGGTCAGAATCTGTTCGTTGGGACGGCCTTCCAAAATGACCAGCAGCGAAGAGTCGCTCCAGTGGAAGATGGCGTCGCCGCTGTGCAGATTGTGGGTAAGAAACGCGGAGACAGCCATCACGCAATCCTGCACGGCTTCCATCCCGAATCGCTGGCTGATGATCTCCAGGCAACCGAGCCGGAAGAGCGCGATGTAGCCGTTGCCGCCGTTCTCCATGATGCGTTTCACATGCTCGACGGCCGCTCCGCCGCCGCGCAGCCCGGCCGCGTTGTCGTTCTCCGTGGTGCGATCGGCCACCTTCAGCTTGGATGCGCCTGCGGGAATGCCACGTTCTCCCCCCGCGGGATGCAGAAACTCCTTCAGCCGCTCGCCATACGCCTGAATCTGCTCGCCGGTCTCCAGCCCCGCGATCTTCAAAACCAGCGGCGCGGCGTCCGATGAGCCGGGGTCCACGCCCACCCGCTCCAGCAGTTCCTGAAGCTGCATGGAAACCAACGCCCTCCACCCGCTCTGCCGAGCCTTGAGCTCCCCTTCCGCGCCCTTCCTGTAGCTCTCGAACTCGCGCACAATGCTCTGAATCTGCGCCAGCTTGTCGTCTATCGGCAGCCGGTCCGGAACCTGCATCGCTTCCTCGTTTACCTTTTTGCGAAACGCTTTGTAGGTTGCCTCGTCGATCTCCGGCATGTTCTGCGCCGCGCCCTCCACCATCAGGGTGAGGCAGCGGTCAAAGACCAGAGGCGCAGACTCCCCCTTCGCCGTAGATGGCGAACGGCCAAACCCAGCCATCTGCCGCAGACCCATTGAAGTTACTCCCGTTTGTTTTCATCGGCCGGAATCTTAGGATTCAACAGGCATTTTCGCGGGCCGCCTCCTATTTCGGCGCTTCCGGTATTCTGGAGCTTGCGGCAGGTCTCGTTTTGATTCTGCCCACTCCGCCCCAAAGCCGCTGTCCGAAAATCACTCATTTTTTCCCCATCCTCCTGTACACTGGAGTGATTACGGACATGAAAAAAACATTTCCAATCGGTATTTTGGGCGCCACCGGAATGGTGGGCCAACGCTACATCCAACTACTGGAGCGCCACCCGTGGTTTGAAGTCACGTGGCTGGCGGCCAGCGACCGCTCCAGCGGCAAAACCTATGGCGAGGCGGCCAAGTGGCGCTTGGACACACCTCTGCCCGAGCGCATCGCCAACATGACCGTCTCGCCGGCGTTGCCAGAAGGCTCGCCCAAGATCATTTTCTCTTCCGTGGACGCCGCTTTTGCGCGCGAACTCGAGCCTCAATTTGCCGCCGCCGGATGCGCCGTGGTCTCCAACTCCAGCGCCTTCCGCATGGCCCCCAACGTGCCCCTGGTGCTGCCCGAGGTCAATGCCGAACACCTCCATCTGATCGAGGAGCAATCCTGGCGCAAGGAGTCGGGCGGCTACATTGTCACCAACTCCAACTGCACGGTGATGGGCCCGGTGCTGGCGCTCAAGCCTCTCGTCGACCGCTTCGGCATCGAGCAGATCTTCGCCACCTCCATGCAGGCCGTCAGCGGCGCGGGCTACCCCGGCGTAGCCTCCATGGACATTCTCGACAACGTCGTTCCCTACATTCCCAACGAAGAAGAAAAGATGGAAGAGGAGATGCTCAAGCTGCTGGGCACGCTCGACGGCCATCTGGTCAAGCCGCTCCGCGCGCGCATGAGCGCCAGTTGCAATCGCGTTCCTGTCGTCGATGGCCACACGGTCAGCGTCTCCGTCAAGCTCGGCAAGCCGGCCACGCGCGAGGAGATTCTGGCGGCATGGGCGGAGTTTCGCCCGCTCGCCGGCCAGCAACTGCCCACCGCCCCCGAGCAGCCCATCGAGTGGGCGCCGCAGCCCGACCGCCCGCAACCGCGCCTGGACCGCAATCGCGGCAACGGCATGGCCGTCACCGTGGGCCGCCTGCGTCCCTGCGGCGTGCTCGACTGGAAGTTTACCGTGCTCTCCCACAACACCATTCGCGGCGCCGCCGGAGCCACCATCCTCAACGCCGAACTACTGGCCAGCCTGGGGAAACTCGCATGAGCCTCGTAGTCATGAAGTTTGGCGGCACCTCGGTCGAGGACCCCACGGCCATCCGCCGCACCGCGGCCATTGTCGCTGGGCGCGTGGCCCTTGGAAAGCAGCCCGTGGTCGTCGTCAGCGCCATGGCCAAGGTCACCGACCAGCTTCTGCGCGCCGCAGCCACCGCCGTGCAGGGCGACCGCGCCGGAGCGCTGGAGATCAGTGCGCAGTTGCGCATACGCCATCGCGAAACAGCCGCCGCGTTGCTCCAGGACTCCGCCGCCCTGGTCGCCGAGATCGACCAAAAGTTCGACTCCCTCGATGAGATTCTGCGCGGCCTCGCGGCGCTGCTCGAACTCACCCCGCGCATCAGCGACCTGATCGTCAGCTTCGGTGAGCTTTTATCCAGCCGCATCGTCGCCGCGGCCTTTCGCGAACAGGGAATCAACGCCGCCCACTTCGACGCGCGCCAAGTCATCATCACCGACTCGCAATTCCAGAAGGCAACTCCGCTGGACGCGCTCATCGAGCGGCGCTCACAGGAAAAGCTGCTCCCGCTGCTGGCGGAAGACCATGTCCCCGTCATGGGCGGTTTCATCGCCGCCAACGAGGCCGGCATCACCACTACCCTGGGCCGCGGCGGCTCCGACTTCACCGCCGCCCTCATCGGCGGCGCGCTCCAGGCCGAGGCCATCGAAATCTGGACCGACGTGGACGGCATCATGACCGCCGACCCGCGCGTCTGCCCCGATGCCCTGCGCGTCAAAATCATCAGCTTTGAGGAGGCCGCCGAGCTGGCCTACTTCGGCGCCAAAGTCCTGCACCCCGCCACCATCCTGCCCGCCGTCAAGAAAAACATCCCCGTCCTGGTGCTCAACAGCCGCAACGCCGCCTGCGAGGGCACGCGCATCATCTCGCTGCCCCCGCACTGCAAGAGCCCCTTCAAATCCATCGCCGTCAAAAAGAAGCTCAGCATCATCGACGTGGTGGCCGGCCGCATGTTGATGACCCACGGCTATATGAAGGAAATCTTCACCGTCTTCGACAATC
>Ga0326727_10023657_pt1 | contig 11698 bp, 7 predicted proteins | sample MB2enrmetagenome_FD_207643 | JGI IMG/M metagenome (GOLD analysis project Ga0326727, IMG submission 207643) | Lab enriched peat soil microbial communities from McLean, Ithaca, NY, United States - MB29MY | ecosystem: Environmental > Terrestrial > Soil > Wetlands > Peat | place: USA: New York... | reverse complement strand
GGGATTGCAGGGTGCAGCCTTTCTGCGGGCGCTGAAGACTGTGGAGCGCTGGCCGGAATGGCGGAAAGATGGCTGAAGCACAGCAGCAGTTGAGGAAAGAGAAGGCAGGCGCTACAACAGGCAAGACAGCGGGCAAGCAGGCGGAGGGAAAGCCGGGGCGGCTGAGGGTTGTCAGCCGAGGCAGGGCTCCGAAGGACGGGGTGGAACTGCTGAGGCAACTGGCAGACCGGCGGGTGGGCAGGATATCGAAACGACTTGCCGACCTGCTGGAGGCGAAGGCGCTGAAGGGGGACCTGGCCAGTACGAGAGTGCTGGTGGGTCTTGCGGAGCGCAAGAAGCCGGTGGCGCAGGTGGAGAAGAAGCAGTACGGGCCGACTCTGGCGCAGCAGTTGGAGGCTGAGCCGGAGTGGGTGAGGCCGGCGGAGGAGGACGACGAGCCGTGGGGCTCGGCCTCCAATCCGGCAGCCTGAATCGGCAAACCAGAACCGGCACTCCCTCCCCGGGAGCGCCGCAGAGCAGCGGCCTCTTCGCTTCCCGAAGAGGCCGCCTTGCCTTTGAAGGGGCACGGCTTTCAGCCTTGCCGCAGTGAGCCCCTCTATGAAGGGAAGGGCTTCAGCCGCTGAGGAATTCCTTTGACGGCTTTACCTGCCGTCCCGAACTACTCGTCGAACGCACGGCTGGTCGAGGTTCGAACTCCCGGCGGCAGTTTTCGATAGATCAAGATAGCAGCGAACAAGGCCGCGGCCCAAAGGAACGCTTTCCCCCAAACCAGCACCATTGCGGTGGATCGGTCGACGAGGCTCTGCACGGGATACAAGAGGATAGAGACCAGCCAGCCTGCGAGGTACACACGTTCAGCGCCCCTACAGTGGCGGCACACAGAGACCAGCGATATCAGCCAAAGAACGAGAATTCCAAGAAGGAAGATGTTAAACCCGGCCACGAGCCAGTGGGCGGTGCCCAGATCGTCAGGATAGAAGTAGTTCCGCGGAGGATGGCGGCGATAAAGTTCCCAAGTCAATGTAGCCAGAATATAGAGCGCAAAGCATAACGCAAAGATCGCTCTGCGCCGAGTGCCGATTAGCTGTGGTTTGTAGTCAGACTTCTCCATTGGCAGGAATTATAGTGTCCCGATGCACACTTGAACTCAGGTTTGCGGTGTCCCACCCTTGAATCAGAGAACGATTCAAGGGTGGGGTACGGGGCCTTTGCGGCCGGTCCAACGATGTGAAGGCTACTGCTGCGCAAATGCCGCAAAGCTGTGCGGCTGGATGGCGAGTTGGAACTCCATGCGCGGCTTGAGGTGGGAGCGGGGCCGGGCGGGGGCCAATTTGCCCTCCACCAACTCGCCGGTGGCCAGGTTGCGGAGCTTTTTTGCGGCATCCGACGTGGACACAGTCACCCTGGCCGGCTCGTCGAGGTACGACTCCACAACGAACGTTTGGTTGTCGTAGGCAAACAGGCTCACCTTGGACGGCGCATTCATCTGGATGGGGAAATCGGCCATCACGTACTGCTTGATCTGGGTGAGGACCGCCTGGGGCAGGGAATAGAGGTCGTTGGCGTTCTCGGGAATCGTGAGCACATACAGGATTCCCTTGGAGTAGCGGTCCATGATGACAAGCGGAGCTCCGCGCCCGTTGGCCGTTCCGCGCACCACCGGCCACGCATCGTTGGTCAGGAAGGTAATCTCCGGCACCAGCACGTCCGAGGTGGTTCCCAGGTTCTCCCCGCTGCCCGCGCCGTAGGCACCCCAATAGGCATTGACCCTGAGCACGTTGCCGGTGTCCTGCAGTTCGCAGATGTCCTCGATGCCTTTGCCTTGCAGCGTCCGTAGCAGACCGCTGGTAATCACCACCGTACCGCCCTTTTCCAAGTGCGTCTTGATCTTGCCGACTATCGCAGGATCGAACTTGGCGGACTCGGTGAGCAGCACTGTCTTTGCATCGGCGGGGAACTCAGGATGCAGGTCGATGGGGATGCCGATCATGCCGAGGTAGTTGTGGAGGAAGTCCTCACCCGTTGACTGGTAGGGCTTGTAACTGGCCACTCCGATGGGCTTGCCCAGCTTGCCGAGCACGGGGTTCACCTTGCCCAGCGAGTAGCCGGCGGCCGTGGCATAGCTGACCGGTGCGGCAGACCCGGAGGCTGCGTGCCATTGGGTCAGCTCGGCCATGTTGAAGCTTGTGTCGAGCCCGCTCCAGGCCTTGCGCTCGCCTGGGTCGGCGGGGCGCAGCAGGTCGCTGTATTGGAAGAGAAGAATCTGCGGAGTCTTGGCCAGCATGGTGTCCCAAAGCTGCTCGGCGTAGCGGTCGAGGTAGCGGTTGTCGTAGACGTCGACCCAGCCACCGCCGTTTCGGCCCGGAGCAATGTTGTCGAAGTAGCGAACGATCTGGTAGCTCTCGTACTGCTGCAGGTGCTGGTCGGTGGTGACCGGGTCGCGCGTCTCGGTCCCGGTATAGATCGCGTCAAAGATCTTCGGTTCCTGGTCCAGGTCGTAGCCGTTGGCCTGGAAGTGCTCATACCAGTTGGGGAACTTGACGATGACCTTGACCTTGGGATTGACCGCGCGGGCCGGACCCACCACCAGGTCGCGGGAGACCTCGTCCATGAGCTTGAGGCGGAACTGAGTCCAGCTTGCAGGGCCTTTGGCGGCGATGTCGGTGTCGCGCTTGGTGTTGTTGAAGAAGAAGTCGTCGAGCATGACCTCGTCGAAGTGGCGCGCGGTGAGCTCGGCCACGTGCCGCACGTAGGCACGCTGTTTGGGGTCAGTGTACGAAAACGAGACAAACTGGCCATCCGCTGCCTCGGCTGCCTGCGAGCCCGCCATGTCACCCCCGGCTGCGTAGGCAATGCCGCCCTGCGCCTCGACTCCATGGGCCACGAAGAAGGCCTTGACCGAATCGAGCAGGGCATCGTCGGCGATTGTGCCGCTGCGGTAGCTCTCGATGTACACCTTGTCGACCTTGACCTGGCTGGAGATCTGTTCCCAGGACTGCTGGAGCCAGGCGGGGTCCTTCATGCGCTGGACGACGAATACGGGAATGTAGACGGCGACGCGGAACTGGTCATGAGCTGGCGCCGCCGCCGGAGCAGGCGCGGCGTTCAGTTGCAGGGAGGTGCAGGCAAGAAGGAAAAGCATCAGCAGGCGAATTCTGAAACGCACGTCAGGATCTCCTTAGAATGGCGGAGGTCGAGGTCGTTGATTTGGGCCAGAGGCTCGCCCCCTGCGCCTTCATGGCCGCCTGCCAAGTATATGTGTGCTGGCCCCTGGAGTAAAACGTTTGTGCAATGGCGGTTCCCGGTGCTGCCTTGGAGTCAATTTTGCGCAGCAAAAAGCCCAGCCGCGTGGGCTGGGCTCTTGCTTTCCGCATCGTTTCAGGTTATGGCGTAACCGACTGCAGCGAATGGTTGCCGTGGGGAACGGCCACGATCGCCGAAGGCTCTGAAACCGTGGGGTACGGGGTGGCCTGGGTTGCAGTCAAGGTGCCCGCCGTGGGGTCCAGCCGGAAGCCGGAGATGGAGTTGCCGAGGTGGTTCGCGGTGTAGACGAACCTGCCCAGCGCCGGCTCCACAAGAATCGCCACCGGCTGTGTATCCGTGCCGTTGCTCGCGGCGCCTGTGACGTTGACGGCGGCCGAGGGCGTGCCGGTGGAAAGGTCGATCGAATAGGCTGAGACGGTTGAGTCCAGCGCGTTGGCAATGTAGATGAACTTGCCGCGCGGGTCGATGACAATTGCAGCCGGTTCGCTGCCGGTGCGGAACGGGCCGTTGAGCAGGAACTGCAATGTGCTTCCGGACTGAATCGAGTAGCCAATCAGCTGGTTCTGTGCGAAGTCGGTTACATAGAGAAAGCGATTGGTGGGATCGGCCGTCAGAGCGCTGGGCTTGACGCCTGCCTTGTAGGGGCTGCCGTTGGTCGGGGTAAGCGCGCCGCCGGTTCCCACGGCATAGCCGAACACCCAGCCGGGGTTGGCCGTGCTGCTGGCTGTTCCGCCGGGGTTGTAGGCAGACTGGTCAACCGCGGCCACATAGACTGCGCCACTGTTGGCCAGGACCGTGACTCCGGTTGGAATCACCGTGTCGCTTGTGTATCCCGGGATGACCAGGGATACCGTTTCCGCCGCAGTGCCAATGGCGCCAGCCGAGGAGATGGGGAACTCGGTGAGGATGGGGCCGCTTCCGGAGATGGAGGTCACGTAGAGGAAGGTTCCGGCAGCGTTGACGGCAACGGAGATGGGCGTGCCGATACCGGTGACCACATCCTTCTGCGTCAACTGGCCGTTTCCGCCGATGGCCAGGTGGACCACGTTGTTGCTGGATCCCTGGTTGACGACGTAGAGATTTGCATAGTCGGCGCTGGCAGCCATGGCGACCGGCGAATCGCCGCCGGACGGCGCGGTTTTTGCTCCGGTGCGCAGTGCGCCGGAGGTTGCGTCGGTTGCGAATATGGCGATCTGTCCGGTGCTGGAACCCGAGCCCGCCGAGCCGGCCACGAAGACATAGTCGATATTGACGAGCTGGCATGCCGTCAAGAGGGTGGCCACTAGAAGGCCGATCGTAGAGACCAGAAAGAGCTGGCTCAATTTGCTGAACTTCATGCGCTTCCTTCGTCGTGGGCCATCAGGTTCAGCCCAGAAAAAACTGGTTAGGTTGCCCCGTCGTCATTGTAAAAGCCCAGTCCGGGGTGTTGCTACTGTGCCTGGCCCTGGGGCCGGGCGGGAAGACCCGCATTGCAGCGGGCCCCTCATTCTTGCGTGCCGTCTTCCGGCCGGTTGCTACGGTTTGGTGCCGTTATGCGGAATCGCCACCATGGCCGTAGGCAGGGCGTTGGACCTATAGGGGGAATTCTGCGTATTGATCAGCGAGCCGTCGGTCGAACTCACTTCAAAGCCGGAGACGTTGCTGCCGAGAAAGTTTGCCGTGTAAACGTAGTGGTGCATCGACGGGTCAACGCAGACGGCTACCGGCTGTACGCCCGTGGCGTAGGTGCCGATGCTGGTCAGCTTGCCGCTGCTCATCGAGTAGCTTGTAATGCTGGCGTCTTGCGAGTTGGTCACGTAGAGATAGCCGCCCGCCGGGTCCGCGGCAATGGCCGAGGGCTGATCGCCGGCCTGGAAGGTGTTTCCGCCGCCGATGCCGCTGGTCAACGGCGCCAGTGTGCTGTCAGGCTGAATCGCGAAGCCCAGGACCACGCCGCCGGTCTTGTCTGTCACGTAGACGTAGCTGCCGCTGGGATCGCTGGCGATGCCGGAGGGATAGACTCCGGCTGCAACCGGCGCGCCGTTGAAGGGGCAGAGCGTACCCGCCGGCAGAGTCGTGGCTCCCGTCGGCAGCGGCGGGCAGGTGACATTGGACGGAACCGCGGTGTAACTTGCAGGCGCAATCCAGAAGCCGAAGATATACCCGGTGTTGGCGGTCTTGTCGTAAGCCGAGATATAGAGGTCCGAACTGGAGGCCAGAACCGCGATGCCGGTGGGCAGAATAATGTCGGAGGATGCGGCCGGGAGGATCAACGGCCAGTAGTTCACGTTTCCGTTGGCCACCGGCGTACCCAGCTTTTCGGAGTTCGCGCTGTCTTTGGCCTGGATGGGAAAGACCGCGACGGAACCCGGGCAGGGCGCGGAGTTCGAGCAGGTGGGCAGCGGCTGGTAGGTGTCCACCACATACAGGTTCGACCCGGAGATTGCGATGGCAATCGGGAAGATTCCGGGTGTATTCACAGTGTTCTCCGGATAGATCTTGCCGTCGTTGCCGATGACGAACTGGACGATGGTGTTGTCGTCCTGGTTGACCACATACAGGTTGGTGTTGTCGGCGGACACCGCGTCCGCGACGGGGTTGCGTCCGCCGGAAGGGAACGGCGAAGTAGGAATCTGACGCATGGCGCCGGACATCGAGTTGACCTCGAGCACGTCAATCTCGCCGTAGTTGTTGGTTCCAGCTGCCTGGGCACTGGTTACGTAAACAAAGTCCACCGTCTGTGTGGTGCTACAGGCGGTCACAAGCCCTGCCACCAGGAGGCTGGCTGCGGAGACCAGCAAAAGCTGACCCGATCTGTTGAACTTCATGCGCATCTTTCGTTGACGAGCCGGAAACGCGGCCCGAAAAATCAGGTTTGGAATCGAACCCCGGGCGCCCCTCTGCGAGCAGCGCCCGGCATTCGGCTTCGTTCTTTGAGAATCCACCGGAACCTCAAGCGGAAGCCAGCCGGCTGCCGCCTGAGGCACATCTTTACCTGCAACCGCTCTAGTTGGTGCGTCCGGTGACCAGGCAATACGTTGGCGGGCCGGTGACCGAATAGCTGGTTGCTACGCGCAGGTTGTTGAGCACGCCGGCATTCTGGTCGATCACACGGCCAGTCACGCTGGAATCGTTGTAGTTGGCCGTATAAAGGTACTGGTTCGAAGGGTCTTCGACCATGCACTGAGGTCCAGCTCCAGAGCCAAACGGCTCGCCGGCGATAAAGGTCAACTGGTGTGTGCTGGGGTCCATCACGTACCCGGCAATGCCGCTCTGGGCATTGGTGTTGTTGGTGTTGCTGCCCTGGTTGGCCACATACACCCATTTGCCCTTGGACTCCATCAGCAGCGTAATCGGATTCGAGAGCGTCGGGTCGTCGGCAACCGCGCCGCCGGTCTGCGCCTGCAGTGCGCCGTTGGTCCCGGCCTGGTAGGGCAGGATCTGGCTCGGCGAAGTGGTGCCGTTGACCGTGATGGGCTCGTTGTCCAGCACGTAGATGTAGCCGCCGGCGCTCACAATTGCCGTGCCCTCGGCGATGTTCAGCGGCTGGGCGCTGTTCTGGTTGATGGTCAACTGGCCGTTGATCGCGGAGTATGTATAGGGGAACACCGAAGTGCCGCCGCTATACGGAAAGTCCGTGGAGCCCGAGCCGCTGAGGGTAATCATGAAGCCGGAGGTCAAAGCGAAGTCAACGGGATTCAACGGGACCGGGAAGTACGGAAGCGGCGACCCGCTGGCCGATGTGACCTGTTGATTGACGATCAACTGCAGGCGTCCGGTGGTCTGGTTGATCGAGAAGGCGGTGATGTCGGCGCACGTCTGAACGCCGCCCAGGGCAAGCGCGCAGCCATCGGTAGCCGAGGGGTTGGCGTTGTCGGGCGAGTCGTGGTCAAGAACGTAAATGTAGTTTCCCGACGAGTCGCCGGTAATCCGGAATGGATTGATGCCCTGGGTGTAGAACGTTTCCTGAGGAGTCAGGATGCCGTTGCCGCCCACCGCGAACTGGGTGATGTTGGAGTTCTGGCAGGGGTCCGAAGAGGTGCAGTCGGCACTGCCGGACGCCGTTACGCCCCGGTTGAGAACATAAAGAAAACGTCCCCCGCTCGGCAGGAAGGCGCGGACGGGGTTGGCGCCGCCTGAAGAGACAGGCAGGCCGTTTATGTTGGTCAACTTGCCCGTATTGTGATCGATTTTGAAACCGCTGATGATGCCGGTGCCGGAAGACTGGGCCGTCACAGTGCCCGTCACATACAAATAACCGACCGTATAACTTTGGACGCAAGACGTAACGCTGAGGATAACGCCAGCAGAAAGGGCGCTCATCAGAAGGGCCTTGCCGAATTTCGTGAACTTCATGCGATTCCTTCATCCTGGTCAGGCGTGCGCCGCCAAGTTTGCTAGTTCCACAGCGAGAGCTGGGTTGGGACGGGTCCCTGTTGCATTGTAAAAGCCGAGGGCAGGTTGTGCCTAGTTTCCTGTGGACAATGGGCAAAACACGGTGTTTCGTGCGGCCGGCCCGCCGTGGAAACACGTTTTCGGCGCCCGGCCGGCAGGTCTACACAGTTCAGCTACGGTTGCAGTTTGGACGCCGCAAGGCCGCCAAAGGTCAACGCAATGAAGCAGGAGAAGGAAGAGATCCGGGCGAAATGCACCGCCCGGTCCCCGAGGGCGCGAGCGGACAGGCCGTCTCGCGAATTGCAACTCCCGAGCCGTTGCGGCCTGCCGCCACGGCCCGGGAGGTTCCTGGTCAGCCTACCAGACGCGGCAGGAACTGACAGGGTACATCGGCTGGCCCTTGGCGCAACCGAAGGCCTTGCCGAATTCGTCGAAGTTCTGCACGCTGCCGTTCACGCGCCAGCGTCCCGGCGAGTGCGGATCGGTCAGCGCAGCCTGTCGTGCCGACTGCTCGGTCTGGTTCTGGCACCACACCTGGGCAAAGCCCAGGAAGTAGCGCTGCGCCTCAGTGTAGCCGTCGATTTTGTCATTGATGGTCTTGCCCTCGGCGGCCAGTGTGTCCAGCAGGGCCATGTAGGCGATGCGCAGGCCGCCATTGTCGGCCGTGTTCTCGCCCAGGGTGAGCTTGCCGTTCAGCTTCTGCGCCGGCGTGTCGCCTTTGGCCGGAGCCGCTTCAAAGCCGCTGTACTCGTCCGCGACGCAGGTGGTCCGCTCGGTAAACGCCTTGCGGTCTTCCGGCGTCTGCCACTCGCGCAGGTTTCCGTTCCCGTCGTACTTCGAGCCTTCGTCGTCGAACCCGTGCGTCATCTCGTGGCCAATCACCACGCCGATGCCGCCAAAGTTCACCGCCGGATCGATCTTGAAGTCAAAGAACGGCGGCTGAAGGATGCCCGCCGGGAAGTTGATGTCGTTGAACGACGGATCGTAGTAGGCATTCACCGTGGGCGGCGTCATGCCCCACTCCTTCTCGTCCACCGGCTTGCCCAGATGGTCCAGGTTCCAGTTGCGGGAGAACACCGCATCGCGGTGAATGTTGCCGATGAGGTCGTTGCGGTCCACCTTGAGGGCCGTATAGTCGCGCCACTTCTCGGGGTAGCCGATCTTGTTGCGGATCATGGCCAGCTTGTCTTCAGCCGCCTTCTTGGTGGCGTCGGTCATCCAGGGCAGGGTCTTGATGTCGTCGCCCAGGCTCTTTTCGAGAGCGGCAACCAGCTTGTCCATGCTCTGCTTGGCCGCGGGCGGGAAGTTGTTCTTCACCCAGTCCTGGCCAACCGCCTCGCCCAGCGCGCGGTCGGTCATGCTGGTGCACTGCTTCCAGCGCGGCGTGGGCTCCTTCTGCCCGGCCAGCGTCTTGCCGAAGAACTCAAAGTTCTCGTCGAAGAACGCCTTGGGCAGGTTGGTGGCGGAGGCGTGCAGCGTATGCCAGCGGAAGTACGACTTCCAGGCGTCCACCGGCTCCTTGGCGATCAGCTCGTTCAGAGCCTTGAAGAAGTTGGGCGTGGCCACATTCAGCGTCTCGAACGGACGCACCTTCACGGCCTTGAAGTAGACGGAGTAGTCAAAGTCCGGCGTCAGCTTCTGGAAGTCGGCCACCGTATAGATGTGGTAGCGGTTCTCCGGCTCGCGCAGGTCGGTGCGGCTGGTCTGGGCCCTGGCCAGCGCGGTCTCAATCTCCATGACCGCCGCGGCTTCCCTGGCTGCCTTCTCGGGCGTGTCGCCGGCCAGGACGAACATCCTGGTGACGTGTTCCACATACTGCTTGCGGATGCCGTCGAACCGCTTGCTGTCCACAATGTAGTAGTCGCGGTCCGGGAGCGAAGTGCCGCCCTGGAAGACGCCTGCAATCTGCTTGGTGGAGTCCTTGTCGTCCTGCGAGACGCCAAAGCCGAACAGCGGCGCCGGGCTTCCTTCGGTGGCCAGATCCCCAATCAGCGTAGCCAGCTTCCGGGCGTCGGTCAGAGCGTCAATCCGCTTCAGCGCGGGCTCCAGCGGAGTGAGGCCCTTCTGCTCCACCAGGCCGGTGTTCATGCAGGCAGCAAAGTAGTCGCCAAACTGCTTCTGCAAGGGCGATGCGGGGCTCTTGGCTGCGGCGTCCAGTTCCTCCCAAAGCAGGTAGCGGTTGCGCTCGCCCAACATGCTGAAGGACCGCGCCCAGCGCACCTGGTCGCCAGGAATGGGGTTGGTCTTCACCCAGTTGCCGCAGGCGTACTGGTAGAAGTCGGTGCAGGGATCGGCGGTCGTGTCGATGGCGGCCAGGTCGAAGCTCCTGATGGCCGGCGGCGGCGCGGGCTTGTTGGCGTCAGGAGCCGTGGGCGCCTGCGCCGTGGCAATTCCGCCGGCCAGCAGCAGGCCGCCCGGGAGCAGAAGTGATCTGAGACGGAATAATTTCATCGGATTTCCTCTTGGAAAGGGATAGAGTGGCCAGGGTCCGTCTGCGCTTGGCGCGCCAGCGGAAAGGGGCCGGGACTGAGTTTGGAGCAGCAGAATCGGTTCAGGCTGCGTTGCTGAAAAGCCTATCACGCAGGTCAGGCGGCTGGCTCGAACGCTCAACCCCCAGCCACAAATGCTCGGGGCCTCATCTTTCTTGGCGCTTTCGCGAAAAGGATGGGATAGCGCGACCCCCACCAGCCACGAATAAACCGATTCCCGATCTCTGACCCCTGCCCCCTGAATTTGCTACACTCCGCTAACGGTTCCCCAACGGAGGTTTCCACGATGTTCTCCCGCCAAACCCTTGCCACCGGCCTGCTGCTCTCAGCCAGCGCACTCCCCCTTTGCGCCCAGAACCCAGCCCCCCAACGCACCCTGGTCCGCGCCGGGCACCTGCTTGACGTGAAGACAGGCAAGCTGCTGGACGCGCAGACCATCGTCGTTGCCGGACAGACCATACAATCCATCGCGCCCACGGCGCAGATCCGTGCCCAGCCCGGCGACACGGTCATCGACCTGGGCGCGCTGACCGTGCTCCCCGGCCTGATTGACGTGCATACCCACCTGACGAGCAACCCGGACTTCGATCCCTACCGGGAACTGATCTCGACTGACGCGAAAGAGGCCATCAACGGCGTGGTGAACGCCCGGACCACGCTGCTGGCCGGGTTTACGACGGTGCGCAACGTGGGCGCCGGCGGCTACACCGACGTGGACCTGCGGGACGCCATCAACTCCGGGCAGATTGCGGGGCCGCACATGCTGGTGAGCGGGCCGGCGCTGGGCATTACCGGCGGCCACTGCGACGACGACCTGCTTCCCGTCAAATACCACGACGTGGGGGACGGCGTGGCGGACGGAATTGCGCAGGTGCAGCACATGGTACGGCAGAACATCAAGTACGGGGCGGACCTGATCAAGATTTGCGCCACCGGGGGCGTGCTCTCCAAGGGCGACGATCCCCAGGCCTCGCAATACACGCTGGAAGAGATGAAGGCCATTGTGGCCGACGCGCACCGGCTGGGCCGCAAAGTGGCCGCGCATGCCCATGGATCGCAGGGCATCCTCTGGGCCAGCGAAGCCGGCGTCGACTCCATCGAGCACGGCAGCTACATCGACGATGAGGCCATCGCCGAGATGAAGAAGAACGGCACCTACCTCGTCCCCACGCTCTACCTGGAAGACTGGATGCTGGAGAAGGGAAGCCTGCCGCCGTTCTCCCACAAGAAGATGGTGGACGTAAGCGCCGTGGCCAAGGGCAACATCAAGCGCGCCATGCAGGCGGGCGTGAAGATCGCGCTGGGCACCGATGCGGCTGTCTACCCCCATGGCCTCAACGCGCACGAACTCGATGTCTACGTGAATCAGCTGGGCATGGAGCCGCTGGCAGCGCTGCAAACTGCGACGGTGAACGCGGCGGATTTGATGGGGCTGACCGCCAGGACCGGCAGCCTGGAACCCGGCAAGTGGGCCGACATCATCGCGGTGGAGAAGAGCCCGCTGGAGGATGTGCGGGTGCTGCAGGATGTGAAGTTCGTGATGAAGGCGGGCGTGGTTTACAAGGATGAGA
>Ga0326727_10023656_pt1 | contig 11698 bp, 10 predicted proteins | sample MB2enrmetagenome_FD_207643 | JGI IMG/M metagenome (GOLD analysis project Ga0326727, IMG submission 207643) | Lab enriched peat soil microbial communities from McLean, Ithaca, NY, United States - MB29MY | ecosystem: Environmental > Terrestrial > Soil > Wetlands > Peat | place: USA: New York... | reverse complement strand
TCGGCAAGACCAACGCGCCGGAGTGCGGCATCCTGCCGACGACCGAGCCGCTGCTGTACGGTCCCTGCCGCAACCCGTGGAATCTGGAGCATTCGACCGGCGGTTCGAGCGGCGGGTCGGCAGCCGCGGTGGCTGCTGGCATCGTGCCCCTGGCACATGCCAACGACGGCGGCGGCTCGATTCGGATCCCCGCCTCCTGCTGTGGTCTCGTCGGATTGAAGCCGACGCGGGCGCGCAACCCCATGGGTCCCGACATCGGTGATTTCGCCAACGGCCTCGCCGTGGAAGGTGTGGTCAGCCGTACGGTGCGCGACACCGCCGCCGCGCTTGACTGCACCCACGGTCCGGAGCCGGGCGATCCGTACTGCGCACCGCCGGTAGCGCGCCCCTTTCTCGATGAGGTGCGCACACCACCAGATCGCCTGCGGATCGCTTTTAGCACCCGCAACCTGAACGGCACGCGGCTGCATCCCGAATGTGTCGCGGCGGTGGAGGCTACGGCGAAGCTGCTTGAAGACCTCGGCCACACTGTCGAGGAGGCCGCACCGGGTGTCGATATGGGTATGCTGACCAGCGCCTTCATGGCGGTGTTCATGGCCGGCCACGCCTGGGTCATCGACACCTTTGCCATGCTGCACGGACGCACGCCGACCGAAAAAGATTTTGAAGGGCTTACCTGGAGTGTGTATCAACAAGGCAAGCAGGTGTCGGCGGCGCAGTATTTGCTGTCGATCGCCATGCTGCAGATGGCCTCGCGCCAGATCGCCCGGTTCCATGAAACCTACGATTGCTGGCTCACAACGACGCTGGGCTCGCCACCGATCAAGATCGGCACCATCGACGTCAATGAGACCGACCTGATCAAAGCGATGGCCCCGGTCATGGAGTACGTGCCATTCACGCCGATCCAGAACGCCACCGGGCAGCCGGCGATTTCGTTGCCGTTGCATTGGACCCGCGATGGGCTGCCGGTGGGTGTGATGTTCGCCGGCCGCTTCGGCGACGAGGCCACGCTCTTGCGCCTGGCCGGCCAGTTGGAGGAGGCGCGCCCCTGGCGGCAGCGCCACCCGCCGCTCTGGGACTGAGCAAATCGTGACGTCGCCTCCCTTGACAGCGCCGTCCTTCAGCCGATACGCTCGCCGACATGCAGGCTCCGCGCTTCATGCGGCGTGTCAACCGAGCGCTCACCAACCGGCTGATGGGCCTCTTTGCGGGATACGTCCCGCCGTTCGCGATCGTGCATCACGTGGGTCGCCGTAGCAAACGTCGGTACCGAACCCCGGTCGTCGCGTTTCCGACCGGACGGGGCTACGTCACACCGCTGCTCTACGGGACCGACACCGATTGGTGCCTCAACGTGTTGCACGCACGCCACTGCACGCTGGAAACTGCCCGGCGGCGCATCGAAATGGACAACCCGAGGATTCGCAAGTCAGCCGCAGCCCTGAAAGACTTCCCAGCATTTCTGCGACCAGCCCTGCGGCTCGCGAGCCTTCCCGGGTACCTGTTCCTGGATCGCGCCGACAGCCGCTAAGGGAAGAGATAGCGTACGTTGCCTGCAGACCGAGACGGCTGCGCTACCACGTCACGCTCACAGTATCGCGCTTACGGTAGAAGGGGCGTCCCACCGCTTGAGTTCGACACGGTGCGTGCCAGTAGGTTGCAGCGCTCTGGGCCCTGTTCATGCGCCGCGATCGACCACGCCCCTCGTTGTCCGGCTCGACGTCGGTGGCCACCGCGGAGAGGGCGACAGTCGAGAGAGTGATCCGCGGTACCACGGTGGTGCGTCGATCAAGGCCGCGGCGGGCGCGGTGGGCGGTGCGCAGTAGCAGCCTGAGCACCGATGCCCACCGCAGCCAGCACGAAGAAGACAAGCGGCATGGCCCGCGCGCTGGAGCCCAGCGCCTCAACAATCAGGCCTGCTCCAACAAGTGAAGAGAGAAATATGACGGCCCAGTCGAAGAGCGTGAAAGCGAGTAAGGCACCAACGACGCCGCCAATGAACAACGCGAACCAGATGGCCCGGCCTGGGTAGGGCATGGCTGCGACGAGGAGCTGCACCCCGACGTAACCACCGGTGAGAAAGCCGACGACTCCGATCATCAGTTCTTGCATCCAGCGCGCCAGGATGGCACCTGCCACGCCGCCGGTCAAAGCGATGATCAGAACCACGGCATGAGGTTGTTCCCTGAAGAGTCGAGCCGCCAGATGCGCGCCGAATGCGAAGCCAACGACACCCACAAACAGCCAAAAGAGTCGGCGCCCCAAAAACAGCGCGCACAGGCCGGCGAGCAGCTTCGCAAGAGCCATCAGCGAATCCTCAGCAGGCAAAGGGCTTCTCCTCTCCCAGAAGGATACCCTGCTTGCCGGCCATGCACGAGTACCGCAGTCGGCACGCGTCTGGCTTCGATTCGTACGTCGCAACGGCCGGCTTTGTCCGGATTCCCCCAGATCCGCGCGTGGGTACCCCTGACCCCTGCGGCGCGAGCCTTGACGCCATCATTCCCCCTCACCGCTCATTCCTGATAAAAGGACCGCCTATGACGACGACAACACAAGCCTATGCCATCTCCGATTGGCCCGATACCGACGATCTCATCGCCAAAGCCAAGCGACTCGTGGCGGAGCCGCCGCGGCCAATACGGCGCGACAAGATGGAGGCTTACCTCCAGTATTTCGAAACGAAGTGCCGAGGTTCGAAAGCCTCGACGGCGGAAGCCGCCAAGTTCATTCCCGGCGGGGTGCAGCACAACCTCGCCTTCAACTATCCGTTCCCCATCAACATCGCTCGCGCCCACGGCGCATACCTGTGGGACGTCGACGGCAACCGTTACATCGATTTCCTGCAAGCCGGTGGGCCGACGGTTCTGGGCAGCAACTACGGGCCGATACGCGAGAAGGTGATCCAACTCCTCAATGAGTGCGGGCCGGTGACCGGTTTGTTCCATGAGTACGAATACAAGCTGGCGCAGCTCATCAACCGGCACATGCCGAGCGTCGAGATGTTCCGCATGCTGGGGAGCGGCACCGAGGCGTGCATGGCGGCCGTCCGCGCCGCGCGCAACTTCACCGGCCACAGCAAGATCATCAAGGTCGGCGGCGCGTACCACGGCTGGAGCGATCAGCTCGTATTCGGTACCCGCATTCCCGGCAGCGGTGCCTTCGAGGCGGCCGGCATTCCCGAAACCACGCTGCAGCACACGCAGGAGATCTACCCGAACGACATCGACGGCGAGAACGGGCTGCATGCGCTCCTTGAGCGCAACAAGGCCGACAACGGCACGGCAGCCGTCATCGTCGAGCCGCTCGGCCCCGAGAGCGGCTCACGGCCGGTGCAGCGCGACTTCAACGCGCGCGTGCGGGCGCTGTGCGACGAGTACGGCGCGTTGCTCATCTTTGATGAGGTCGTCACCGGATTTCGGCTCGGGTTGGGCGGCGCGCAGGGCTATTTCAACGTCAAGCCCGATCTGACCGTATTCGGCAAGTGTGTGGCGGGTGGCTTTCCGGCAGCTGGCGGCGTGGGCGGCCGGGCCGACATCATGAAGACCTTCGCGGCCGGCATCGGTGGCGGACAACAGAAGACGCTCGTCGGCGGGACGCTCTCCGCCAATCCCTTAAGCGCGGCTGCCGGGTACTTCGCCATTCTCGAGATGGAACGGACCAACGCCCCCATCCTCGCCGGTCAGGCCGGCGACAAGCTGTGCGCCGGCCTGCAGGCCGCCATCGACGATCTCGGCTTGCCGTTCTTCGTCTACAACCACGGCTCCATCCTCCATCTTGAGACGCACGGCATCCTGCTACTCGACGTCACCGATCCGGACTTCTTTCCAAAGCTCTTCGAGCGCCGGAAGATTGCGGAGGAGATGGGCGCCGCGTACACCGCCGAAGGCATCATCACGCTCGCCGGCAACCGCCTGTACACCAGCATGGCTGACACGGACGAAGTGGTAGAGCAGGCGGTAGCCGGATTCCGGTGTGTGCTCGAAAGCGTTGAAGGGGTACGCTAGCTTCGAGAGCGATATCCACAGATGGCGCCGATGACCGCAGACAGAGATTCGAGGACATATACGATCATCTGCGGATTGAAGCGCTTCACGTGACCACATTGCGCGACCAGTACGTTCTCGCTGTCGATCTCGGCACCTCGGGGTGCAAGGCGGCCCTGGTGTCCGTCCACGGCAAGGTACTGGCCTGGGAATTCGAGAGCGTCGAGACACTGCTCTTTCCCAACGGCGGTGCCGAGCAGGACGCGCAGGCCTGGTGGAATGCGTTCCTGCGCGTGGCCAAGCGGCTCATTGCTCAAGGGCTCGTCCCAGCAAGCGAGATAATCGCCATTTGCTGCAGTACTCAGGGCGAATGCACCGTCCCGGTCGACACGGAAGGGCGGCCCCTGGTGAATGCAATCCTGTGGATGGACGCGCGCGGGCGGAAACATCTCAGGGCAATCACCGGCGGACCCATTACGGTGGCCGGCTTTAACCCGCTGCGACTCTGGCGTTGGATCCGACTCACCGGCGGCGCGCCTTCGCTTTCCGGAAAGGACCCGGCCGCCCACATGCTCTACATCAAACACCGGCACCCCGACATTTACGAGCGGACCTACAAATTCCTCGGCGCCCTCGATTACCTCAACCTCCGCCTCAGCGGACGCTTCGTCGCCACCTATGATTCTATTCTGACGTCCTGGGTCACCGACAACCGCGACCCCTCCAATGTGGTCTACAGCGAGGCGCTGCTGCGTGGCTCCGGCATCGCACCCGAGAAGTTTCCGGAGATCGTCAAGTCCACCGACGTGATCGGCACGCTGCGGCCGGACGTGGCGGGGGAGCTCGGCCTACGCGCGGACATCGCTGTCGTCGCCGGCGCGATCGACACCTCTGCTGCCGCCGTCGGTTCCGGCGCCGTGCGCGACTACGCCGCTCACCTCTACATTGGAACTTCGTCCTGGCTCGCGGCGCACGTCCCGTTCAAGAAGACCGACATTCTGTCATCCCTGGCGTCAGTGCCCTGCGCGATTCCCGGTCGCTATCTCTTGATAGCGCTGCAGGCCACAGCGGGTGGTAACCTCACCTTCCTGCGCGACAAGATTCTCTACCACAAGGATGAGCTGCTGCGGGAGGAGAGCGTCCCCGACGTCTACAAGATCATGGACCGGATCGCGGAGCGCACGCCCGCCGGGAGTCACGGCGTCCTCTACACTCCGTGGATCTGGGGGGAGCGCGCGCCGGCTGAAGACGCCACCGTACGCGCCGCCATCTACAACCTGTCGCTGGAGAACTCCCGCGAGGACATCATCCGGGCGGTGCTGGAAGGGGTGGCGTTCAACACCCGCTGGCTCTTGCGGCCGTTCGAGAAGTTCCTCGGGCGCTCACTCGACTGCATCAACATGGTTGGCGGCGGCGGCGCTTCGAATATTTGGTGCCAGATCTTCGCCGATGTCCTGAACCGCCCCGTGCGTCAGGTGAGGGGCTCCATTCAGGCGAACGTGCGTGGCGCGGCCTTCATCGCCGCGGTCGGGCTGGGCGTCATATCGTATGACGATGTACCGGACCGGACGGAATACCAACGTGAATACCAGCCGACCGCGGCCCACCGGGATATCTACGAAACCTACTTCGAGGAATTCGTCAAGATCTACCAGCGGAACAGAGGGATCTACCGCCGTCTCAATGGGCGCCGCGTCCTGTTGCCTTGACGGCGGTGGCGGCACTGAGGTCCAGGCGAGCGACATACTCACTCGCCCTTGCCCTGCCGGGCACGGGTGCCCTTGCGGCGCAAGGCCAAGGGTTCTGCCAGTGCTCCTCTTGCATCCCAGTACCAGCCTGGTGCATCGTTGCGGCGGCTCGAGGTTCCTACACCCCCAATGGAGGTTGAGCATGTGGCACAAACCCAATTTCGATAACCTGCGCCGAACCATTCTTCGCCAGGGGCCGCCAGGCCCGGTGCCGTTCTTCGAGCTGTTTGCGGATCCGGGCATGGTCGAGGCCGTCCTGGGGCAAGAGTTTCCCGTTGATTTACATAAATTTCTCGAAGACCCGACGCTGGCGCTTTCCAGCGACGAGCTGCCGGGTGTGCTGAAATCCCTCGATATGTATGTCCGCTTCTGCCACGAGCTTGGCTACGACTATGTATTCACGCTGACGGGTTTCAACCTGATGCGCACCTTCAGCGCTGCCGCCGATACCGCTGCGGCGCAGAACTGGCCGGGTGGCCAGCGTTACTGGCAGGACGAGACCAGCGGTCCCATTCAGAGCTGGGCCGACTTCGAGGCCTATCCATGGCCCAAGGCCGCAGAACTGAGCCACCCCGGTTTGGAGTACGTCAGCTCCGTAGTGCCGGAGGGGATGAAGGTGGCGGCTTTCCAGTATGGCGGCGCCTTCGAGTTCTCCTGCTGGCTGATGGGCCTGCAGTCGTTCTCGTTTGCGCTCGCCGACCAACCCGACCTGGTGGCAGCCATTTGCCAGCGGGTGGGCGACCTCGCCGTCGCCACCGCAACCCAGGCCGTTGCCATCGACAACGTCGAGTTGCTACTCGTATCCGACGATCTCGGCTTCTACAGCGGCACCCTGGTATCACCCGCTGTGATCCGCAAATACATCGTGCCTTACTACAAGAAGATAGTAGACGCCGCCCACCAGTCCGGAAAGCTGGTGGTGTTCCACTCCTGCGGCAACATGTACAAGTTGATGGACGAACTCATTGACGACGTCGGCATTGACGCCAAGCACTCGTTCGAGGACAAGATCTTGCCGGTGGACGAAGCGTATCAACGATGGGGCGACCGGGTCGCGATCCTGGGAGGGGTTGACATGGATCTGCTCTGCCGAGGCACGGAAGAGCAGGTACGTGCGCGCACGCGTGAAATCCTGAACGTGTGTGGCGCCAAGGGCACCGGCTACTGCCTGGGCAGCGGCAACACCGCGGCGAATTACATCCCCAAGCAGAATTACCTGGCCATGCTCGACGAGGGGCGGCGCTGGAACCGCGAGCACTTCGGCGAAGCCTGAGGCCGATCGTACACGTCGCGGATTACTTGACACACCGGATGTGGTCAGGTACAGCCTGACACACCGGCAGGAGGTCGCAGGCATGGCGCGTGCCAAGAGGAAGTTTCCGCTCTACTGCTCGTTCTGCCGAAAACATGAGGACGCCGTGGCGAAGCTGATCGGCGGGCCGGGCGTGTACATCTGTGACCGTTGCGTCGGTTTGTGCAACCGAATCCTGGCCGGAAGGCCGGCCGCCTCTTTCCCCGGTTGGGAATCGTTGAGCGATGACGATCTCCTTCGTACGCTGCGGCCGGCCGCCGCCGCTGTCGGGGCGGTGGAACAGACCCTGCGAGAGCATGTCAACTTGCTGCGCCGTCGAGGTGTAACGTGGGAACGGATCGGTGCGGCGCTCGGAGTAAGCCGGCAGTCGGCGTGGGAGCGATTCTCACGTTAGGGGCTGATAGTACTGCGCCGCACGTTGCTGATGGAGGAAGGGATCGGCTGGAAAACAAGATCGGGGTGACGCCGGGAGCGTTCCCGAGGCGGGCTCCGGAGAAAGGAGAAGGTAGATGGGTTGGCACGTCTATTTCGCACACTTCGTAGCGGGGCTCTTCCTGGCCAACGCCGTTCCGCACTTCGTGAATGGAATTTCGGGCGCCAGCTTTCAGAGCCCATTTGCGTCGCCACCTGGCGTTGGGGAGTCGTCACCATTGGTGAACGTGCTCTGGGGCGTGGCCAATCTCGTCATCGGCTATGCCCTGCTCTTCGGAGTCGGGCAGTTCGCGGGCGGCATATCCGTCGACGCGCTCGTCGTCGCCCTCGGTGTCCTCGCGGCGGGGGTGGGCCTGGCGCGGCACTTCGGCCGCGTACGCCAGGCCGGCAAAGGGATGCCGACGAACTGAACGAGTTGAGGAGACCCGTGAAAGGGGGGGCCGGCGATGAGCACCGATGTAAGAGAAGTCGCATCCCATAGCAGACGGAAGATCTCGCGACGCACGTTCTTGGGCGGCATGGCGGTGGGCGCGGCGGGCGTGTGGGGGCTCTCCCGCGGACTGGGTCGGTTCGGATACGACCCCGCACGCCCGCCGGAGCTGTACGAATACTTCCTCGACGATTTTTGGTTCACAGCGGCCGGTCTCGAACACCAAGCGATCAACGCCCCGCTGAAAGGGAGCTACAAAGCCGACATCGTCATCATCGGCGGCGGGTTCACCGGACTCTCGTCCGCCTACCACCTCAGCCGCATGCTCCCAAGCAAGAAGATCGTGTTGCTCGAGGGCGCTTGCTGCGGTTACGGCGCCAGTGGCCGCAACGGCGGCTTCTGTGATGCCGGCTTCTCCGGTCTCCTGCACTACGTCGAGGCGGCGGGATCTAACCTCGGCCGCAAAGCCTTTGACGCCAGCCTGTTCGGCGTCAACCAGGTGAAGGCGCTGGTCGCGGAGCACGGGGTCCAGTGTGACTTCGAACAGAACGGCATGCTCGAAGCGGCGATCGACGAGCAACAAGCCCGGCAACTGGAGCGGCACCACGCCACCTACAAGTCGATGGGACTCGACACGACGCTGGTGCAGGGCAAAGAACTCGAGGCAGAAGTCCGATCGCCGCGCTACGTCGTGGGACTGAAGTTCCCCTATGGCGCCATCCTCAACCCGGCGAAACTGGCGCGCGGGATGAAACCGGTGATCGAGCGCGCCGGCGTCGAGGTGCGGGAACGCACCGTGGTGCTGCGGGTGACGCCGGGCAAGGTGCACCGCGTGGAAACGGAGATGGGCGACATCAGTGCCCCCGTGCTCGTGCTCGGCCTCAACGGCTACGCGCCTAAGCTGGGTTTCTTCCGGGATCGCGTTTTACCGCTGTGCAGCTACGTCATCGCCACCGAGCCGTTGACCGCGGCCCAATGGGAGTCCATCGGCTGGCGACACCGCCAAGGCATCGCCGACATGCGCGTGCTGTTCGACTACCAGCGGCCGACGGCGGATGGGCGCATCGTCATCGGCGGCTCCGCTGCGCCCTATTTCGCCGACGACGCCCTGAGCTCCGGTAACTACAAGCCGGCCATCGGTGCGGTCACGAAGAGCCTGTTCACGACCTTCCCACAGCTGGAGGGCCTGCGCATCGAGCATGCGTGGGGCGGGACGATGGGCTTCACGATGGATTTCACCCCGTCTGTCGGAGTGATGGGAGAGCACAAGAACATCTTCTACGGCGTCGCCTACAATGGCGAGGGCGTCGCGTTCTCACAGACCGCGGGTCGCATCATCTCCGAGCTGATGGCAGGCGAACAGAGCGATCTCACGAGACTCTGCGTGGTAGATCACCAGATGCCCTATCTTGGCCCCAGCAATCTGCGCATCGTCTTCCAACGCCTCTACGAGTGGTACTTGCGGCGCGCCGGCGCTAAAACCGTGCGTTGAGCACGTGGGGTGGAAGATAGGGATCGTCAGTGGAGTCGAAGAGTGAAGTCGATGGTGAGCGCGGCGCGGCCTGTTCCGGGTTTCGTCCGCGCACAGCTCGCGTCGAGTGGCGCCTGGCCGTCCTGCTCTATTTCATGCTCGTAGCGGGTTGCTCGCACACGCAGCGAGGCTGGCTACGCCTCGCGCACGGACGGCTTCCCAACGTTTTGCTCATCACCATCGACACTTTGCGGGCCGACCACCTGGGATGTTACAGCACGCTCTTCGGCCAGCTCACGCCGAACCTGGATCGGTTCGCGGCCGGAGCGACGCTGTTCTTGCACGCGACCACTGCGGCTCCTGCCACGTTGCCCGCCCTGGCCTCGTTGCACACCGGCCTGTACCCGGGGCACCATCCGCTGCGGACCAACATCGCGAAGCTTCCGGCGGAAATTCCGGCGCTGGCCGATATGCTGCACGCCCATGGTTACACCACGGCCGCCTACTTCGGGAACGCGCTGCTGAGTCCGGAAAGCGGGTTCGGTCGGGGCTTCGACACGTACGAGTCTTTCGTGGCGTTCTTCGGAGGATCGGCAGACGTGCGGGGTGCCGATCTCGCAAGCGCCTGGCTCCGTGGCACACCGCGCTCGCCTTGGTTCCTGTGGGTCCATTTCATGGATCCGCACGGGCCGTACAACTCGGCACCGAGTTCGTGGAGTGAGACGGTGGATGGTCCGGACCCGCTGCCGGACAGAGAGCTCGCAATCAGCCCTACCAATTACGGCCTGGGGCTCATCCCGAAGTACCAAGAACTCCCCGGCCTGAGTCGGGCCTCGCAATACCGGCGGCGCTACCGCGGTGAGATCCGCTACAACGACGAGCAAGTGGGCCGCCTGCTGTCGATGTTGGACGAGTTGGCCCTGCAACGGACGACTCTGGTGATCATTACAGCCGACCACGGCGAGGATCTGGGGGAACACAACTGCTACTTTCAACACGGCTGGGTCCCCTACGAGGATGCGGTGCGCGTTCCGCTGCTCGTGCGTTTGCCCGAGCGCATCGCCGCGGGGCAACGCGTGCAAGATCCGGTGAGCCTTGTGGATGTGGTTCCGACCCTGCTGGCAGGACTCGACCTCCCCCTGACCGAGGCGGTGGACGGGCGCGACATTTCTGCGTTGCTGCGTGGTCGAGCGGTGGCCGAGGGCCCCGTGTTTGCCGTAACGGCTTATCTCAATCAGATGACGATCGTGCGCAGGGGCAAATGGAAACTGGTGCACACGCCGCTCCCGCCGGCTCCGTTTCCGGGTGATCCGTGGGCCGGTTTCTATACGCCCAACGAACAATTCGAGTTCTATGATCTTGAGACTGACCCTGGTGAAACGCACAACCTGTACTCCACCCAGCAGCAGCGCGCGAAGGCGCTGTGGGCTGAGCTGGCGCGTTGGGAAGCGGCCCACAAGATTCCCTTGGGGCAACGGGCGGCACCTCCACTCGACGAGGCCACCCGGCAACGCCTGGAAGCCTTGGGCTACGGTGCGCCGTAGTACAGCCATTCGCAATTGCGGTGACCGACTCACTGCAGCACCGCAACTGTAAGGGAGCGGAGAAACGCCAGCCTACTTGTGAAGTATCGAGAAGGTGCCCTCTCAGAGCGATAGCAGCGAGAGCACCGAATAGTGCGGCAGCGCCGCACACAAGATCAGCGCAGCGATCAGCACGTTGAGGAGTGTCATCTCCGCCGTCAGACGCTCCGGCGGGATCCAGTTGAAAATCGGATAGGCGAAGACCAGGTGGAAGTGCCCGCACGTAGCGCAACGGGCCATGATCCGTCGGGTGTCCGGCCGCCAGAATGGGAAGCGCGGCAGTCTCCTCGCCGCTTGCAGGACGGCGTCCAGCCCGATGAGATTGCCCTGACAGCGGGGGCAGGTAAGCACCTGGCTGGGCGTCAGCCACCCGTCCCGCGAGCCCTGCGCTTTGCCGCCAGATCCGCCGCCCCCGCCGGCGCCGCAGTTCGCATCCAAGCCGCGCTGACTGTCACCTGCTATTAGATTCCGCATCTCAGAATCCTTTCATCGGTGAATGCGAGAAGCCACGCGCGTGAAAGCAGCAACGACGGTGCCGCACACCTCGGCGTTCCCAGCTCATCAATGATCCGGAGCCGTGCGGTGCCTCCTCACACAACCGTCGCGCCGCGTCGCCAAGAATCCGACACCGATCGTTCCAGCTCCGTCCACCGCGCGCTGGGCGCTAAAGCCCGGCGAACACAGCCGGGGCGCGGTTGGATACGCGGGGTTCCTGGCCCCGATCCGAAAATATTCC
>Ga0326727_10023655_pt1 | contig 11698 bp, 10 predicted proteins | sample MB2enrmetagenome_FD_207643 | JGI IMG/M metagenome (GOLD analysis project Ga0326727, IMG submission 207643) | Lab enriched peat soil microbial communities from McLean, Ithaca, NY, United States - MB29MY | ecosystem: Environmental > Terrestrial > Soil > Wetlands > Peat | place: USA: New York... | reverse complement strand
TGATTCTCCAGAGCCTTGCGCACCGACTCCGGCGTGGGCAGCAGCGGACCCAGGAGCGGGTGCACCTTGGGAAGGTCGTAGAGGCCACGACCGATCCGTCGCAGGACCCCCTTGGCCACCAGGCGGGAAAGGGCCTGGTCCACCGCCTCCCGGCTGGCGAGGTCCAGGAAATCAGCCGGTTTGAAGGTCGAGTCCCCCTGGGTGCGGCGGATGCGCCGAAGGATCGCCCGCTCTGTGGGAGCGCTGACTTTGGGGCTTGCAGCCGTTGTGACCATGTCAGAAATATTATGCCATTTTTCTGACAAAGCAATCTCATTCAACTGATGTTTTTCCCTTATCTTTCAACCATTTATTCGCAAAACACGAAATCCGATTCACACTAGACAAGGAGTCTCATTGGCCGCCTTGAAACGGAAACGGGTGAAATCCAGGTCTCAAGATTCCAGCAAGCTCCTCCGTCAGAAAAACATGTATTTTTTTCTGACAAGCATCCGTACAGTGAAACGCCCCGAGGCGGGGGCGCTTCGTGTGGGAATTATTGAAGGGGTAAGGTTGGTGGGGTTTCTTTTGCGGGAATCCCCACGAGGGGGATTGGTGTAAATGAAGGGACTGAAGGTGGCGGGAAGCCCCTGGGTCCTGGAGCACACGAGGCGGTCCAGGAGGGGCACCTCGAGAACCATTGTAATCCCTTGGAAGGAAACGATCAATCCCTGCCGTAGGCGTCTTCCAGGCGCTCGATGTCGTTCTCGTCGAACTGGCCCAGGCTCACTTCCAGGACCCGGACCGGGGCGGTGCGGGATCCGGCGCAGCTCAGGCGGTGGGTGCTGCCGGCCGGCAGCCAGATCTCGCCGCCCTTGTCGGGGGTCAGGATGCGGCCGTCCAGTTCCACCACCACCCCCGAGTCCAGGGCCACCCACAGCTCGTTGCGCTGGCGGTGGCGCTGCAGGCTCAGCTTCTGGCCGGGGTTGCAGGTGAGGATCTTCACCGTGCACGGGGTGTTGAGGACGTACTGGTCGAAGCTGCCCCAGGGCTTGTCCACGTGAAGGGTGGCGGGTCTGCTGGTCATGATGGGTCCTTGGATAAGGGCGGGCGGTCAGAGGAGGTCTTCCCGGCCCATGGCTTTAAGCTTTTCGACGATCAGTTTGACATCCTGGGCCCGGTCCTTGCGACAGAGCAGGAGGGCGTCGGATTCGTCCACGACGATCAGGTCGGCCAACCCCGAGCCTGCGATCAGCCGGCTGCCGCCGAAGATGGCGCAGTTGGTGGACTCAATCAGGATCGCGTCGCCCTGGATGACGTTGCCGGCGGCGTCGGCTTCGTGGAACTCCACCACGGCGGGCCAGGAACCCACGTCGGACCAGCGGAACCGGGCCGGCACCACGGCCACCCGCTCGGATTTCTCCATGAGTGCGAAATCGATGGATTCCTTGGGCAGCCGACGGTAGGCCTGGGCCAGGCGCTCCGGCTTGGCTCCCGCTTCGGCCCACTCGTCCAGGGGGGCGAGGAATTCGGGGCTGTGGCGCTTGAGTTCCGAGCGGAAATCCTTGAGGGTCCACACGAACATGCCGGCATTCCAGTAGTGCCGTCCTGACTCCAGGAACTCCACCGCCTGCTCGTAGCTGGGCTTCTCCCGGAACGCCCTCACTCCCGGCACCGCGCCCTCGCCCTCGGTCTCGATGTAGCCGTAGCCGGTCTCGGGATAGGTGGGGGGGATGCCGAAGGTGACCAGGTCGCGCTTGCCGGCGGCGTGGTTGACGGCGGTCTCGATGTCCTGGAGGAACCGGGAACGGTCGGCGATCCAGGAATCGGCGCTGAGCACCACCATGACCCCTTCCGGCGCCCAGCGCTCCAGGGTGACCAGGGCCAGGGCCAGGCAGGGGGCGGTGTTGCGCCCCTCGGGCTCGACCAGGACGTTGCGCGCGGGCAGTTCCGGCAGCATGGCCCGGGTCTGCTCGGCCAGTTCTTCGGTGGTGACCACGAAGATGTCCTCGGGGCGGAACGAGCCGTCCAGTCGGCGCACGGTCTGCACCAGCAGGCACTCGTTGCCGACCATGGTCAGGAACTGCTTGGGCCGCCGGCTCCGCGAACGGGGCCAGAACCGGGTGCCCCGGCCTCCGGCCATGATTACGGCGAGCTTGCGAGGCGGTTTCGCTGTGGGCTTCATGTTGTCCTCCACCCTTGGCCGGCGGGAGGCCGGATGCCTTGGTCACCGGAACTCGCCCCGAGCCCGGGGCCCGGCAACAGAGTGCCTCTTCCTACAGGACATGGTGACCGGCGCGTTGATTTATTCAACCCTGCTCCGGTCGGACGCGCTTGCGCACAGGTTTGCCCGGACGCCTGGCGCTGGCGGAGCGCCGGGTCCTGCCCGGCTCGGACCTGCTGGTCGAACCGTCCTTGGGTCGCTCGGCTGCAGCTTTGCCGGCCGACCGGCCGGTGGTCCGGCCTTTCCGGCCGCCTCGGCGCCGGCTCCTCCGGGCCACCTTGGCCTGGGGCAGATCCTTGGCATGGATTTCCGGAGGAGGCAGCGGCGGGGGCTCCAGGATGCCCTTGGGCACCGCGGGCAGATCCTGCTCGTCGATCCCCTGGGCCTGGGACCGCTGGGCCCGGGCCCTCATGACCGGGTCATCCGGAAGATCCTGGGCGACGGCCGCCCAGGCAAAACATAGCACCGCCAGGACCCGACCGCCTTTTTTTAGGGGCCGTGCGAAAACAACATGGACACCGGGGCGTTTCAATTACGGCCCCTTATGTCGGTTGTGGGTCGATATTGTCCATGTTATATGTGCGCAACGACTTACCCAATCCATGCGTCCCACTCCAGGCCAAACATCCGGGTCCCGATCCGCACCGCGCTCCCGGCCGGCCTAGCCGGCATTCCGGGCGGCACGGATCTTGGCGAAGAACTCGGCGACGACGGTATCGGTCTCGCTCTTGGTGGTGTCGGCGTCCTGGGCCGGTCGCTCCAGGATGTCCCTGCCCGAGGAAGCCGAATTGATGGTCTCTTCCTGCTTGGGCGTCAGGTTGGCCAGCACGTACTCGGAGACCTCGATCAGCCGGTGGCCCACCTTCTCCAGCTTCTGGCGGACGATGTCCTGATACTGGAACAGGTCGTAGGCGCCCTGGACGTTGTAGATGCCGTTGTCGGCGTGCAGACCGATGCTCTCCATCATGGAGATGATCTGGTCCCGGTCGTCCGACGGCGGCACCAGCCGGGCCAGCACTTCCTGGCATTCACGGGTGAGGCTCTGGATCTCCTCGAAGCTGTTCTGAACCACCTCCATCTGGGAGATGATGCGCTCGGCGCCTCCCTCCTGCTCGTGGGCAATCTGGATCAGCTGGTCAGGGATCGCCGTATTGTCGCGGCTTTTGGCTTGTTCAGGTTTGCTCATACGCGCCCCAAGTTGACTGGCTTCAGGTGGTCCAAAGGAAGTCCGGTAACATTCTGCGCTTCCTTCGGCCCGGCGAAAGACGGAAATCTCGCGTTACACTGCCTCGAGGCGGCATCAAGTTCCTCAATATTGCCGCGAGCACCCGCCGGAGTACCCATGTCCAGTCCAGTCTCCCCCAAGTCCGAGCCGGAATCCACCTTCGAGAAATGCCGGAAACCTTTCCCTTCCGCCGCCAAGTTCCACGTGACCGGGTCCCGTCCGGACCTGCGGGTGCCCATGCGGGCAGTCCAGCTCCACCCCACCCGCGACCTGGACGGCTCCCTGAGCGCCAACGACCCGGTGGTCCTTTATGACACCTCGGGGCCGTACACCGACCCGGCCGCGGTGATCGACCTGGCCCTCGGCCTGCCGCCCCTGCGCCTGGAATGGATCCGGGAACGCCGGGACGTGGAGCAGCTGGCCGGCGCCACCAGCCTCTATCGCAAGCTGCGGGAGCGCGATCCGGAGCTCGACCGGATCCGCTTCCACGCCGACCGCCAGCCCCTGCGGGCCAGCGCCGGCCGCAACGTGACCCAGATGCACTATGCCCGCCAGGGCATCGTCACCCCGGAAATGGAGTTCATCGCCATCCGGGAGAACCTGGGCCGGGAGGCCTCCGGCTTGGGCAGCGCCATCACCCCCGAATTCGTGCGCGCCGAGGTGGCCCGGGGCCGGGCGGTGATCCCCTGCAACATCAACCACCCGGAATCCGAGCCGATGATCATCGGCCGCAACTTCCTGGTGAAGATCAACGCCAATATCGGCAACTCGGCGGTGGCTTCCACCATCGAGGAGGAAGTGGAGAAGATGGCCTGGGCCATCCGCTGGGGGGCCGACACGGTCATGGACCTGTCCACCGGCGCCAACATCCACGAGACCCGGGAATGGATCCTGCGCAACTCGCCGGTGCCCATCGGCACCGTGCCCATCTACCAGGCCCTGGAGAAGGTCGGCGGCAAGGCCGAGGAGCTCACCTGGGAGCTGTTCCGGGACACCCTGGTCGAGCAGGCGGAGCAGGGGGTGGACTACTTCACCATCCACGCCGGGGTCCGGCTGCATTACGTGCCGCTCACCGCCCGGCGCACCACCGGCATCGTCAGCCGGGGCGGCTCGATCCTGGCCAAGTGGTGCCTGGCCCACCACCGGGACAACTTCCTCTACACCCATTTCGAGGAGATCTGCGAAATCATGAAGGCCTACGACGTGGCCTTCTCCCTGGGCGACGGCCTGCGTCCGGGCTGCACCGCCGACGCCAACGACGAGGCCCAGTTCGCCGAACTGGAAACCCTGGGCGAACTCACCAAGATCGCCTGGAAGCACGACGTCCAGACCATCATCGAGGGCCCCGGACACATTCCCATGCACCGGATCAAGGAGAACGTGGACCGGCAGATGGAGCTGTGCGGCGAGGCGCCGTTCTACACCCTGGGGCCGCTGGTGACCGACGTCTGCCCGGGCTACGACCACATCACCTCCGCCATCGGCGCCGCCATGATCGGCTGGTACGGCACCGCCATGCTCTGCTACGTCACCCCCAAGGAGCACCTGGGCCTGCCCAACAAGAAGGACGTGAAGGACGGCGTCATCGCCTACAAGATCGCCGCCCACGCCGCCGACTTGGCCAAGGGGCACCCGGCCGCGCACCTCTGGGACGACGCCATGTCCAAGGCCCGCTTCGAATTCCGCTGGGAGGACCAGTTCAACCTGGCCATGGACCCGGACACCGCCCGGGAATTCCACGACGAGACCCTGCCGGCGGAGGGCGCCAAGCTGGCGCACTTCTGCTCCATGTGCGGCCCCCACTTCTGCTCCATGAAGATCACCCAGGACGTGCGGGAGTACGCCAAGAACCACGGCCTCTCGGACCAGGACGCCCTGGCCGCCGGCATGGCCGAGAAGTCCGCGGAGTTCGAGGCCACCGGGGCGGAGATCTACCATCGCACGTAGGAGAGTGAGCTAAGCTAGTGCAGTGGAACCCAAGCGGCCGGATCCAGACGATCTCCTGAAGAAGGTCCAGGAAGAGGAGGACCGGAAGCGCCGTGCCCAGCTGAAGATCTTCTTCGGCATGGCGCCGGGCGTGGGCAAGACCTACGCCATGCTCAAGGAGGCCCGGATCCGCAAGGACGAGGGGGTGGACGTGGTGGCCGGGGTGGTGGAGACCCACGGCCGCGCCGAGACCAAGGCGCTCACTGAAGGCCTCCAGTTCCTGCCCAGGAAGGTGCTGCCGTACCGGGGCACCCACCTGGAGGAGTTCGATCTGGAGGCGGCGCTCAAGCGCAAGCCCGCGCTCATCCTCATGGACGAGCTGGCCCACACCAACGTGCAGGGTTCCATGCACAGCAAGCGCTGGCAGGACGTCATGGACCTGCTGGATGCCGGCATCGACGTGTTCACCACGGTGAACGTGCAGCACCTGGAGAGCCTCAAGGACACCGTGGCCCAGATCACCGGCGTGCTGGTGCGGGAGAACATCCCGGACAACATGCTCAAGCGCGCCGACCAGATCGAGCTGGTGGACATCCCGCCCGAGGAGCTGCAGGAGCGGCTCAAGGAGGGCAAGGTCTACGTGCCCGAGCAGGCCCAGCATGCGGTGGAGCGCTTCTTCCGCAAGGGCAACCTGCTGGCGTTGCGGGAGCTGGCCCTGCGCCGCACGGCCGAGACGGTGGACGCGGACATGCGCCGCTACATGGCCAGCAAGGGCATCGTCGGCAAGACCTGGGCGGCGGGCGAGCGCCTGCTGGTATGCCTCAATTCCAAGGCCGCCTCGGCCAGCCTGGTGCGGGCCGGGCGGCGCATGGCCGAAGCCCTGAACGCCGACTGGATCGCCGCCTACGTGGAGACCGCCAAGCACATCCGCTACTCGGACGAGGAGCGCGCCCGGCTGGAGGAGAACCTGCGCCTGGCCGAACGGCTCGGCGCGGAGACCTCCATCATCCAGGGCGACCTGAACCCGGCCGAGGCGCTGCTGGACTTCGCCTTCAGCCACAACGTCACCCGCATCCTGGCCGGCAAGCCGGCCCATTCCCGCTGGATGGAAATCTTCACCGGCTCGGTGCTGCAGGACCTGATCCGGGGCAGCGGCGACATCGACGTTCATGTCATCACCGGCCGGGAAGAGCGGGAGAACGCCCCCGAAGTGCACAAGGCGCCGCCGGCGCGCACCAACCCCTACGCCCACTTCGTCTGGGCCGCGGTGACGGTGGTCCTGGTCACCGTCATCTGCCTGATGCTGGCCAAGCACATGGAACTGGCGGACGAGGTGATGGTCTACATGCTGGGCATGCTCCTGGTTGCCAGCCGGTTCGGGCGCTGGCCCTCGCTGCTGTCGGCGCTGCTGAGCGTGCTGGCCCTGGATCTGTTTTTCGTCACCCCCAAATACTCCTTCGTCGTGGGCAACCTCAAGCACCTGGCCACCTTCGCGGTGATCCTGCTGGTGGGCCTGGTGAACGGCAACCTCACCGAGCGGATCCGCTCCCAGGCCCGGCTGGCCCGCAACCGGGAGAACCGCATCCGCGCCCTGTTCCGGCTCTCCGGCCAGCTGGCCCGGTCCAGCGGTTCTTCGGCCATGGCCGAATCCGCCATCCGCAACGTGGCCGCCCAGTTCCAGAGCAAGGTGACGATCCTGCTGCCCGGAGCCGGGGGCCGGCTGGCGCCCGCCACCCCCTTGAAGCGGGGCGCCGCCGGCAGCAAGGACGCGCCCGCGCCCGGCTATCCCTCCGGCCCGGTGCGGGGCAGCATGGCCCCGGACGAGCTGGGGGTGGCCCAGTGGGTATACGACCACCACGAGCCGGCCGGCCTGGGCACCGATACCCTGCCTGGCGCCCGGGCGCTGTACCTGCCCCTGAAGGGCGCCCACGAGCTGATCGGGGTCATGGGCATCGAGCCCGCCGAAGGAATGCAGCGCCTGGAGGCCGACCAGCGCCACCTGCTGGAGGCCTTCGCCAACCAGACCGCCGTGGCCCTGGAGCGGGCCATCCTGGCCGAGCGCAACCGGGAATCCCAGCGCCAGGTGGACCGGGAGCAGCTGCGCAACGCCCTGCTGTCCGCCGTCTCGCACGACCTGCGCACGCCCCTGGGCGGCATCACCGGCGCGGCCACCACCCTGCTGGCGGACCAGGGCGGCCTGGGCGAGGAGCAGCGCCGGGACCTGCTGGAGACCATCCGCGAGGAAGGGGAACGGCTGCAGCGGCTGGTCACCAACCTGCTGGACGTGACCCGGCTGGAGTCGGGCGTGGTGGACCTGGACAAGGAATGGGTGCCCCTGGAGGAGGTGGTGGGCTCGTCCCTGGACCGCATGACGGCCCAGCTGGGCGACCGGGTGGTGAAGGTGGAGTTCCCGCCCAACCTGCCCATGGTCCAGGCCGACCCGGTGCTGCTGGGCCAGGTGGTGGTGAACCTGGTGGAGAACGCCCACAAGTATTCGCCCCTGGACCAGCCCATCGAGATCAAGGGCTGGGCCACCGAACGGTTCCTCACCCTGTCCATCACCGACCACGGTCCCGGCATCCCGGAAGGGGAGGAGGAGCGCGTCTTCGACAAGCTGGTGCGGTTCCCCCAGGGCGAGGCGCGGCCCGGCGCCGGCCTGGGCCTGGCCATCTGCAAAGGCGTGGCCCTGGCCCATGGCGGACGCATCCAGGCCATCAACCGGCCGGTGGGCGGCGCCCAGTTCCTGGTGAGCCTGCCCCTGGGCAACAAGCCGCCGGGACCGCCGCCCGAGGAGTAGCACCATGAAACCCGATGGCCCCCTGATCCTGCTGGTGGAGGACGAGCCCCAGCTCCGGCGCTACCTGCGGCTCACCCTGGCGCCGGAGGGCTACCGCCTGATCGAGGCCGGCACCGCCCGGGAGGGCGAATCCCTGGCGGCCAGCCATCACCCGGACCTGATCCTCCTGGACCTGGGCCTGCCCGACCAGGACGGGCTGGTGCTCACCCGCAAGCTGCGGGACTGGTGCACCGCGCCCATCATCGTGGTCTCGGCCCGGGGCCTGGAGAAGGACAAGGTGGAGGCGCTGGACCAGGGCGCCGACGACTACCTCACCAAGCCCTTCGGCAGCGGCGAGCTGCTGGCCCGGATGCGGGTCGCGCTGCGCCACAGCGCACGCCAGCAGAGCGGCGCGGAGACCCCGGTGTTCGAGCTGGGCACCTGGCGGCTGGACCAGGTGAAGCGGGAGGTCACCGTCGCCGGCCAGGAGGTGCACCTGACCCCCAACGAGTACAAGTTGCTCACCACCCTGGTCCGCCACGCCGGCCTGGTGCTCACCCACCAGCAGCTGCTCAAGGAGGTCTGGGGCGGCAGCCAGGGCGCCCAGCCCCACTACCTGCGGGTCTACATGGCCCAGCTGCGGCAGAAGCTGGAGCCCGAACCGGCCCGACCGCGCCACCTGATCACCGAGCCCGGGGTGGGCTACCGGCTGCGGGTGGAATGAGCCCGGCGGATCAGCGCGGCGGCAGGTTCCCTGCTTCGGTTGGTCGAATTTGCTGATTATGATGGAACGAGCAAGCTCCGGACCATCTTCGACCGCATGTCCCTCGAGGCCTCGAACCCGGAGGAGGTGAAGGATGAAGCTTTTCATCGAGCAGCTCCTCAACGGCCTGGCCACGGGCTCCATCTACGCCATCATCACCCTGGGCCTGGCCCTGGTGTATGGCGTCATGCGCATCCTGCACGTGGCCCACGCCGCCGTCTTCACCGTGGGCGCCTACCTCGGGGTGGCGGTGTTCCACGCCACCGGCAGCCTGGCCCTGGCCTTCCTGGCCAGCATGGCGGCCTGCGCGCTCCTGGGGGTGCTGATCGAGCGGGCCGTCTACTTCCCCCTGCTGCGCTTCCCGCCCTACGTGCCCCTCATTGCCAGCATCGCGGTGATGCTCACCCTTGAGGAGCTTTGCCGGCTGCTGGCGGGGCCCCAGATCCTCACCTTCGAGGCGCGGCTGCCGCTGCCGAGCCTGGACCTGGGCGGGGTGCACCTGTCCTCCACCCTGCTGGCGGTGTACCTGTTCACCGCGGTCATCCTGGCGCTGCTCTGGTACCTGAGCAACCGCACCGAGTTCGGCCTGGCCATGCGGGCCACCTCCCAGGACATGGCCATCGCCTCGGCCCAGGGCATCGACAGCCACCGGGTGATCAGCCTCACCTTCGTCATCGGCTCGGCCATCGCCGCGGTGGGCGGCATCCTGGTGGGCATCTACTACAACCAGGTGTACCCCACCATGGGCGCGGTGCCGGCCTACAAGACCCTGGCCCTGATCGTGGTGGGCGGCATGGGCTCGGTGTCCGGGGCGGTGATCGCCGCCCTGCTGCTGGGCCTGGCCGAGACCCTGCTCATCGGCTACCTGAACGTGCCGTTCCCCCGGGACGCCCTGGCCTTCGTGGCCATGATCGCGGTGCTGGTCTGGCGCTCCGAAGGCCTGCTGGGTTCCCGCTGAGAGGTCCCGCCCATGTCCGGCTACGTGATCACCATCCTCACCCAGATCGCCATCCAGGCCATCGTGGTCTGCGGGCTCAACGTGATCGTCGGCTACGCCGGGCAGATCTCCCTGGGCCACGCGGCCTTCTTCGGCATCGGCGCGTACAGCGCGGCGCTGCTGTCCACCCAGGCCGGATTCAGCTTCTGGACCGCCCTGCCCCTGGTGCTGGCCATCTGCGCGCTTTGCGGGCTGCTGCTGGGGCTGCCCAGCCTGCGGCTCAAGCACGACTTCCTGGCCATCACCACCATCGGCATCAACTTCATCGTCCAGGCCCTGTTCCTGTACGTGCCGTTCTTCGGCGGCGCCATGGGCATCAGCAACATCCCGCGCATCCGCTTCCTGGGCGAGCCGCTCCGGGGCGCCCACTTCCTCTACCTGGCGCTGGCCTGCCTGGCCCTGGTCACCTTCGGCTGCTGGCTGTTCACCAGGATGTTCGCGGGGCTGGCCTGCTTCGCCCTGCGCGAGGACGAGACCGCGGCTTCCAGCCTGGGCATCTCGCCGGTGCGCTTCAAGCTGCTGGCGTTCATGCTGGGCACCATGTGCGCCGGCCTGGGCGGTTCCCTCTACGCCCACTACATGCGCTTCGTGTCCGCCGACGATTTCTCCTTCCCGCTGTCGGTGTCGTTCCTGGCCATGCTGGTGCTGGGCGGCATGGGCTCCCTGCTGGGGCCGCTGGCCGGGGCGCTGGTGCTGGGCGCGCTGCCGGAGCTGTTCCGGCCCCTGGCCGAGTTCCGCATCCTGTTCTACGCTCTGGTACTGCTGCTGATGATCCGGTTCCAGCCGGGCGGCTTCTTCGGCCAGGGCAGCGTGCTGCGCCGGCGGCTGGCGCCGCTGCTCACGCGGAGGCGGCCATGAGCGGAGCGCTGCTGGAAGTGCGGGACCTGGCCATCCATTTCGGCGGCCTGCGGGCCGTGGACGGGGTCTCCTTCGCCCTGGAGCGGGGCGCCATCCTGGGCCTGCTGGGCCCCAACGGCGCCGGCAAGACGGTGACCTTCAACCTCATCTCCGGAGTCTACAAGCCCAGCGCGGGCCAGGTCTGGTTCGACGGCCGGCGCATCGACGGCCTGCCGCCCCAGGCGGTGGCCGCCCTGGGCCTGGGCCGGACCTTCCAGATCGTCAGGCCGTTCCCCACCCTCACCGTGCTGGACAACGTGCTGGCCGCCCTGGGGGTGGACCGCTACCCGGGCTGTTCCAGCCTGTGGCGGTCCTGGCGTTCGCCCCGGGAGCGGGCACGGGCCATGGCCCTGCTGGAGCGGGTGGACCTGGCCGAGCTGGCGCGGCGCCAGGCCGGGCTGCTGCCCCTGGGCCACCTGCGCCGGCTGGAGCTGGCCCGGGCGCTGGCGGTGGGGCGCAAACTGCTGCTCCTGGACGAATCCTTCTCGGGGCTGCGGCCCGAGGAGATCCACAAGCTGGAACAGCTGATCCGGGACATCCGCGCCGGCGGCCTGACGGTGCTGCTCATCGAGCACAACATGCGAGTGGCCATGGGGCTCTCGGACCGGATCGTGGTCATGGACCGGGGGCGCAAATTGGCCGAGGGCCCGCCGGAGGCGATCCAGCGCGACGAACGGGTGATCGAGGCCTACCTGGGCCGCGGGGGGGCCGCCGATGCTCCTTGAACTGGAAGCGCTCAGTGTCTGCTACGGCGACATCGAAGCGGTGCGGGACCTGTCCGTGGTCCTGGAGCCGGGCGAACTGGTCTCCATCGTCGGCGCCAACGGCGCCGGCAAGAGCTCCATCCTGAACGCGGTGATGGGCCTGGTGCCCATCCGCGGCGGCCGGATCCGGTTCGACGGCCGGGACCT
>Ga0326727_10023653_pt1 | contig 11700 bp, 7 predicted proteins | sample MB2enrmetagenome_FD_207643 | JGI IMG/M metagenome (GOLD analysis project Ga0326727, IMG submission 207643) | Lab enriched peat soil microbial communities from McLean, Ithaca, NY, United States - MB29MY | ecosystem: Environmental > Terrestrial > Soil > Wetlands > Peat | place: USA: New York... | reverse complement strand
CAGGCGGGTGAGCGACAAGTATTGCGCGAAGGAGGTGCCGAACCCGAAGATCTGATGCACGCGCGGTAATTTCCCGGGCACCAGGGAGCGGACTGGCCGCGCCTCTTCGGCTTCCTGCGCGCGGGCCTTGGCCGCGCGCTTCCCTTGCGAACTGGCGGTCAGGGCCTCCACCGACATGGGGAAGAAGCGCCAGAGCGCGGCGAGGGTAAGGAATCCGATGGCAGTCCAGAGGAGCCGATTGTAGAGAAAGACGCCGGGCGCGTTCCCGCTGAAATCCCAAGGGAGCAGGAGAGTGTTCTTCTCGACGACCGTCCAGTAGCGGGTGATGTTATCGAAGAGGACAAAGCCGATGGGATCGAGAATGCCCGACCAGAAATGCTCCAGCGAACGGGTGGCGGCGAATACCGTGATCCCGATGACGTAGAACATGAACAGAGCGACGCCCTGCAAATAGACGATGAAGATTTTGCGGGTGAGCGCGGCGACCGTGAAGAATAGCGAGCCGAGGACGAAGATCTGGATCAGAGTGATGGAAAGGAACGGCTGGATATACCACGAGAGGTGGTTGGGAGCGATGCGGGCGTGATCGGCCCAGGGCGCGAACGTGCCGCACCAGGTTCCGAACAGCATGCCGGAGAAGGCGAACACAGTGGTGACGAACGAGCCGAGCCATCGCCCGCCGAGATAGGCGAACTTGGAAACGGGCTTGGTGAAGATGATCTGGAAAGTATCGCGCTGGAAATCGCGCAGGATCGACGTGCCGAAGATGGCGGCGATGATGATCACGCCGAAAAGCGACGAACCGACATCGTTGAAGGAATTGGAGTAAGGGCCGTTGAGCAGAACCTTCCCGTTGGAGTTGCCCACCGGCCCGAAGCTTTCCGACGCGACGCTCAGGAAGGAGAAAGCGAACCAGATCAGGAAATAGACGTAGGTGGAGATGCTCTTGATACGGAAGCGCATCTCGAAGGTGAAGAATTCCCAAAACATGACGCCGCCTCAATTCTTCCCGTGCCGGGAGAGATGCAGGAAGTAAACATCCTCCAGGTTGGAAGCGACGGGCTCGAAACCGTCGCCGGGTGACGACGGTGAGAATACGCGTACTTCGTGGAGTCCGCCGGCGAGATGCGTGCTGATCACGTGATGTTGCGCTTCGAGTGCGCGCAGTTCGTCGTCGGTGGCGACCACCTTCGACCACATCTGCCCTTCGAGCGCTTTCAACGACTCCGACGGCACCCCTTCCAGCAGCACTTCGCCGTTGGCAATGATGGCCATTCGCGAACAAAGCTCGTGCACGTCATCCACGATGTGGGTGGAAAGGATGACGGTAACGTCGCGGCCGATGGAGGCGAGCAGATTGAGGAAACGGTTGCGTTCGGCGGGATCGAGCCCGGCGGTCGGTTCGTCGACGATGATGAGGCGCGGATTGGCCAGCAGCGCCTGCGCGATTCCGAAGCGCTGCTTCATGCCGCCGGAGTAAGTGGAGAGCGCCTTCTTGCGGACGTCCCAAAGATTGGTTTGTTGGAGCAGCGCTTCCACCATCTCCTTGCGCTCCCCGGCGGAGGTCACGCCTTTCAGCACCGCCAGGTGATTCATCGTGTCGACCGCCGAGAGCTTCGGGTAGACGCCGAACTCCTGCGGCAGGTAGCCGAGGACTTTGCGGACTTCGGTCTTCTGCTTGAGGACATCGATGCCGTCGAGCGAAATCGCGCCGGAGTCGGGGTCCTGCAGAGTCGCCACGGTGCGCATAAGAGAGCTCTTGCCGGCGCCGTTCGGGCCGACCAGTCCGAACATGTTGTTTCCAATTGTTAAGGAGACATTTTTCAGCGCGCGGACGCCGTTAGGATACGTCTTGGAGAGATTGCTGATGGTAAGTGCCATGGCGTGGTAGCTGGAATTTTACCAGACTGGCGGGGGTGTGCAGAGGCGGGGCGGACCCCCTGGCCTGCGCGGCACGCCCTCGTGCCGCTTTTCTGTCGCAGTAGAGACTCTCACCATGGGCAAAGGCCGGCCAGGGGGCCGGCTGCGGACCTGGGGGTCCGCCCTACCTGGGTGCCACGCCATTATTGAAAGCGGAAGGTGTGCGAGAGGACGTACAAAGCGATTGCGGCGGCGAGCATGAGCGCCGCCAGGTGCGGTACGACCGCGGCAGCGGGTGCGCCGAAGTTGACCAGTTTGTGGAGAGCGTTCATGGTCAGGCCGGTGGGCAGAAAGACAGCGGCTTTCTGCGCCCATGGAGGGGTGACTTCGATGGGCCACCAACAGCCGCCGAGTCCGGCCATCACGTTGCTGAGGATCACGCCCAGGCCGATCACCTGTCCCTCCGTGCGGCCGAAGTTGCCGAGTAGCATGGCGAGCGACGCGGCCAGCGCGCCGTAGGCCAGCAAGATCAAGACCACCATGGCGAGGTTCGGTCCCCAATGCACATGGAACAGGATTCGCCCGGCGAGCATGGCGAACGCAATCTGAATGGCGCCGACCGCCATGCGCGCGCCCCACTTTCCGAGCACCACCGCGCCGCGCGACATGGGCGACGACGCCAGGCGGCGGAGTATTCCCGTGTGCCGCTCGATGGTGAGGGTCACAGCTCCGCTGGTGAAGAGAACCACCATGGTGAACATCACCAGGATGCCGGGAACGGACTGTTCGAACCCGGTAGGCGCTTCGACGCGTTGGCCTGCGGAGTGGACGTCGAGGGTAAGCTTGCGCGGCGCGGCGGCCAACTCCGCGAAGCGTTCGCGAGTGGGATCGGCGCCACTGGCACGGATCGACGCCAAGTCGGCGAGCAAGGTGTAGACGGCGCGAGCGACGCGCACCTGGTCGAAGGTCGTATCGAGGTCGTCCCCGGTGCGCGTGAAACGCACCTTCATCGGATGGCCGGCCAGCACGGAATCGGTGAAGCCGGCTGGCACTTCGAGGCGCCGGCCGTAGCTGAGAAATTCCTCGGGGGAATGGGTGCGGACCACGCGATAGTCGTCGGCCGTCAGCCGTTGCGCCAGTTGATCGGCCAGAAATCCGGCGTCACTGGCGGTGCTGATCGCCAGCGGATCGCGAGTGGTGGAGGATGAGTTGCGGCCGGTAATGGTGCCGATGAAATAGAAAAAGACGACCGGCATTACGAAAGTCCAGGCGACGGTTTCGCGGCGGGTCAACAGGTATCGGCTCTCCATGCGGGCGAGATAAAGGGCGTCACGCAGCATATATTTCCTCACACCGCGAACGTGCGCGTGACCCGGCGCGCGATGAAAAAGAATGCCACGCCGCCGAAGGCCGCCAGGACGGCGGTAGAAACGGCGAGGTGAGCCACGTTGACATTGTTGTCGAGAATCGTTTTGAATTCCGAGAGCGCCCATCCGTTGGGAGTGAGCCGGCCGACTGTGACCATCCATCCCGGCATCCACTCGAAAGGAAAAAAGCAGCCGCCGAGCATGGCGAGCGGAAAGATCGTCAGGTTGGCCATTACGCTGGCGGCGCGCTGCGTGGCTGGTAGCACCATGATCCATAGGAAGAGCAGGTAGAAAACCGTGCCCACGAAGGTGATCCACAGCGCTGCCGCGGGCAGATTCGGTACCGGCATACCGGCCAATCGCTGGGCGGCGATCAGGCCGGCCAGCGCCACGGCCGCATACACCAGCGCTATAAAGACGACGCGCGCCGCGAGATAGGAGACCATGGAGACGGGGCCGGTGGCGATGCGCCGGAGCGTGCCTTGCATGCGCTCCTTCCAGATATCGACCGCACTGCCGCTGGCGAGGAACAGCAGGCTCATGAAGAGCATGCTGGGAAGGAAGATGGCGGCGAAACTCCGCGCCGGCTTGGCCTCGTGAAGGGCGACGTTCTCCACTTCGATCAGCGGCGTACCGGAAGCACGCCGGAAGTAGCCGGCTGCCTCGACGGTGATGGATAGCGTCTCCTGAATCAGCTGCGGAAGGATGCGTTCCGAGGGGTTGGTGTACAACTCCAGCTGGTAGGGTAAGTTCATCAGGAAAGCCTGTTGCAGGCCCTTGGGGATCAGCAGGAATGCCGATCCGTCGCCGCCATCGATGCGCGCGCGGCCGGCATCGCGCGTCACCTTTTTAATGGTCACCATGGTGCGCAGCGGATCGCGGCGGAATCCGTCCAGGAAGCGCGCGCTGGCGATGGTGTTGTCTTCATCCGCCACCAGCAGGCGGCCGTGGGGCGCGGCCGGCGTGCGGCCGAAGACCAGACTCATCAAAACGGCAAGCACCAGCGGGATTCCCAATGCGACGACGAACTGCGAGGGATCGCGGAGCACGCGCGCCCAATCCTTACGCAGGCTGACGGCGAGGAAGTGCATGTTATTCGCGCAGCTCCTTGCCGGTGAGCTTGATGAAGAGGCTCTCCAGGCTGGGTTGAGTGAGGTTGGTGCCGCGGACTTCCGCCCCGGCGGCGGCCAGCGCCGAAAAGATCGCCGGTAAGCGGCGGGACGCTTCGGGCAACGAGAGCACCAGCAGGTTTTCGTCCGCCTGCAGCACTTCGATGTGGTCAACGGATTGGAGTGCGGCCCTGGCGGCGTCCGGCCGGAAGATGCCGGAGAGGCGCAGCAGGTCATGCTCGGCGAGGAGCGCGCGGAGTTCGGTCAGCGTTCCGGCGGCGATGACGTTGCCGCGATCGACGATGGCCAGGCGCTGGCACAGGTTTTCGGCCTCTTCCATGTAGTGGGTGGTGTAAAGGACGCACGTGCCGGTCTGCACTTGCGCGCGAACCAGGTCGAGCAGGCGGACGCGGCTCTGCGGGTCGACGCCGACGGTGGGCTCGTCGAGCAGCAGAACTTTCGGTCGATGCATGATGCCGCAGGCGAAATTGAGGCGCCGCCGCATGCCGCCGCTGAACTGCTTGACGGGCTCGCGGGCGCGGTCGGCGAGGCCGGTGAGAGCGAGCACTTCGTCGATACGCTGGCGGAGCAGGGGATTGCGCATGCCCTGTGTGCCGCCCCAATAATTCAGGTTCTCGAGGGCGGAAAGGTCGTCATAGAGCGAAATCTCCTGGGGAACCACGCCCAGCAGGCGGCGTGCGGCGGCGCCTTCGCGCACCACGTCGTGGCCCATGATGCGGACATTCCCGGCGGTCGGCGTGAGAAGGCCGGAAATGCAGCCGATGGTGGTGGTCTTGCCGGCGCCGTTCGGGCCGAGGAGTCCGAAGATTTCGCCGGGCTGCGCCGTGAAGGAAATATCGTTCACCGCCACGATATCGCCGTAGGCTTTGCGAATGTGGTTGACTTCGATCACCGTGAGAGTAAGGTAGCATGAGCCGCTGCGCGATGCGTGGGGAGTTGGATGGACTGCGGGAATCGGGGGATGAATTGTTGTTGACATCCGACAACAAGAGTGGCAAGCTTGTTGTAGGCATCCGACAACATGGACCAGGAATCGAAACTCGATCTGTTGCAGGGAACCGTGGACCTGCTGATTTTGCGTACTTTGCTGGCGGGCCCGCTGCATGGCTGGGGCATTTCGGAGCGTATCCAGCAGATCTCCGAAGATGTGCTGCGCGTGAACCAGGGTTCGCTCTATCCGGCGCTGCACCGTCTGGAGCACCAGGGCTGGATCAAGGCCGAATGGGGCATTTCCGAGTTGGGACGGCGGGCGCGGTTCTACAAGTTGACGGCAGCGGGCCGCAAACAACTGGAAATGGAGACCAGGAGCTGGGCGCGCATGTCGGGTGCGATCGGGCGGGTATTGGAGATGGCGTGAGATGGGCTGGACGGATCTGGTTTTACGGCTGCGCGCTCTGTTGACGCACAACCGCGCCGAGCGAGAACTCGACGAAGAGCTGCGCTTCCACATGGAAATGGAAGCGCGCAAGCAACGGGCGGCGGGGTTGTCAGATGACGAGGCGCGGCGCCGGGCGCGGGTCCACTTCGGCGGCGTGGAGCAAGTGCGCGAAGAGTGCCGCGACGCCCGCGGCCTGACACTTTTGGAGAACCTGGCGCGCGATGTCCGCTATGGCGCGCGCGTGCTGCGGAAAACGCCGGGATTTGCCATCATCGCGGTGCTTTCGCTGGCTATCGGGATCGGCGCCAATACCGCGGTCTTCAGCCTGGTTAACACCATCATGTTGCGCATGCTGCCGGTGAGGAATCCGGAGCAGTTGATGGTGGCGACCTGGGGAGCGCGAGCGGACCTGAACCTGAGTTCGACCTGGTCCAACATGGGAGTCGCCGCGGACGGTGGCTGGACCCGCAATGTGTTTTCCTGGGCGATCTTCTCGGAAATGCGCGCCCGCAGCCGAAATCTCGCCGAGGTCATAGGCTTTTCGCCGCTCGGCCCAGTGAATCTTGCGCTCAACGGCCAGGCACTTTCGACCGGCGCCATGGTGGTCTCGGGGAATTATTTTCAGGCGCTCGGCGTGGGCACGATTCTCGGACGCCCGATTACCGATGACGACGACACTGCGGACGGGCTGCCGTCGGCGGTGATCAGCTATCGGCTTTGGGAGCGGGCCTTCGGAATGGATCCCTCGGCGGTCGGCAAGACACTATACGTCAATGCGCAGCCGTGCGTGGTGATCGGCGTCGCACCGAAGGCGTTTTTCGGAGTTTCGGCCGGTGGTTTCATGCGGACTCCGAACCTGGACGTCATGCTGCCGATCCGCTCCCGGGGACGCCTGGAAGGCTCGGGCAACTTCCGTGTTTCCTGGTTCGGAGACGACATGTTTTGGGTCCAGGCGATGGGCCGTCTGACTCCCGGAGGCGAGTCTGCGGCGCGAAGCGAGCTGGCGGCGATAGTAGTGGCCAACCTGGCGGAGAGCAACCGGCACGAATTGGGCGCCGAGGTCCCGCGGGTGTATCTGAATCCTGGCGGGCAAGGTCTCGACACGCTGCGAACCGCCTATCACAAGCCGCTGCTGATCCTGTTGGCAGTGGTTGGGCTGACGTTGCTGATGGCTTGTGCCAATCTCGCGGGTCTGCTGCTGGCGCGCGCCAACGCACGGCAGAGAGAGATCATGCTGAGGCTGGCGGTGGGCGCAACTCGCGGACGCCTGGTGCGGCAGTTATTGGCCGAAGGCGCGCTGCTGTCGGGCGCAGGCACCATCGCGGGCCTGGCGCTTGCGTGGTTGGGAGTGCGCGCGCTGCAGGCACTGGTGGCGTCCGGACGGTCTCCGATTCCGGTCGAGGTTACGCCGGATGCGCGGGTTTTTGCATTTACGGCGGCGGTCGCGCTAGTCACGACATTCCTGTTCGCTCTCGCCCCGGCATTGCGCGCTACCCGCGTGGATGTGGCCGGTGGATTGAAAGAGGATCCGTCTGTCTCGACGGGAACGCATCGTTTCGCCGGGGGCAGGTTGCTGCTGGCGGTCCAGGTGGCGGTGGCGCTGGTGCTGCTTGCCGGCGCCACGCTGTTCACCCGCAGTCTGGCGAATCTTCGTTCGCTGCCCCTGGGATTCAACCCGCATGACCTGACGCTCTTCGATATCTCCCCCGGCAAGAATGGGTACGATGAAGTCCGCGGAAATCAGTTCTACCTGCGCCTGTGGGAGCGTTTGAAACAGGTGCGCGGTGTGACTGCCGTGAGTCTCTCTGGGTCACGTCTGCTGAGCGGCTTCGTATCGAACGGTCCCATTCGGGTCGAAGGCGGACCGAAGGAGCCGGTTAACTCGGAGTTCAATTTTGTGGGCGCGGACTTTATGCCGACGATGGGAATTCCGGTCGTTCTGGGCCGCGGCATCGAACCGCGCGATCTTGCCGCCACGCCGCGCGTTGCCGTGATCAATCAGACCCTGGCGCGGGAGGCGTTCGGCGGCGGATCGCCGCTGGGGCGAAGATTTCGCTGGTCCTTTATGGACGGACAGGATGTCGAGGTGATCGGCGTGGTGAAAGACGCCAAGTACGCGCGCCTGCGCGGCGCCGCCCCGGCCACCCTCTATGTGCCCTATACACAGACTCCGTGGGGATGGCCGCGGGAGATGACCTTCGAGGTGCGCAGCGTTGGCAAGCAGGCCGAAGTGACAGCGGCGATTCGGCGGGCCGTGACGGAATTGGATCGCATGCTACCCGTCACCAACCTCAAAACGCAAGAGGCGCAGATTGACGATTCGCTCGCTCAGGAACGCCTCTTCGCGTCGCTGGTAAGCCTTTTTAGCGCTATCACGCTGGCACTGGCGTGCGTAGGGTTGTACGGGTCGGTGGCCTATATGGTGACCCGCCGCACGCGCGAATTGGGCGTGCGAATGGCCCTAGGCGCGAACTGGTTCGCGGTGCTGCGCATGCTGCTCGGGCAAGTGGCGATCACCGTCGGCGTGGGGCTCGCGATCGGACTCCCGGCGACGTGGATGCTCACGCGCGTCATCGAGTCGCAGCTCTACGGCATCAAGCCGCACGACCCGATCAGTATGGGAGTCGCGTCGCTGGCCGTTCTGCTGGTGGCGACGATCGCGGCGCTGCTGCCGGCGCGGCGTGCCCTGCGCATCGACCCTTTGCGCGCGCTGCGCTACGAATAACTTCAGCGGCAGCGGAACAGGCGCACGTAGGCATTGGCGAACGCCGGTGTTTGGGTCCACACCCAACTCTGCCGGTCGCTCCATTCGGGGTCGGTATCGCTGGCGGCTATGAAATCGATGGGCAAGTTGCGGCAGACACTGTCGAGATCCGCTGCGGCCGTCTCGCCGGCACGAGGGAAGGCGCGGCTGAGAGCCCCGATCACAGACGGGCATAGCGCCGGATCGCCGCCGAAGGTGCTCATGCAACTCCCGTCGGCGGCGAGAGTCGGGCGTTCGGAATAGAGCAGCGCCGAAGTATTCTGTTCCGCGAGTACAGGGTTGAATTGCACCATGCCCGCCGGCGGCGAGGCGGCGGTGGCCCATTCGCCCGCCTCCCGGTTGGCGTAGTTTCGTTCGCCGGCGTGCCGGTCGGAAGCCAGCCAGGAGAAAGTCGGCACGATGCCCTTATCGGCCAAGGGCGCGTAAAACCGATTGATGCCGATCTCGTATGCCGACCCCGCGCCGCCCAGCAGCAGCAGAATCGTCAGGAATGTCCGCTGCTCGCGCCAGTCCGGCAGCACATCCACCGCCAGCAGCAGCAGTCCGAACTGTGCGATCAGAAAGCCCCGCCAGCCGAGATCGTTGTTGCCGATCACCGAGGAGTGAAGAAAGGTGCAGATCGTGACGCTGGCGGCGATCATCATCCACGTGGCCGACTCCGCGCTCGTGAGCGGTTTGCCGCGGGCGCGATGTTTCTTCCACCAGAGCACCGCGGCAGCGAAGAAAAACCCCAGCTCCAGGAAATAGTTCAGCGGGAGCGCCAGCGCGTTGGCGAGGGGCAAGTTCCAGCCTTTGGTGAGGCCTTCGCCGCGGAACAAGCCATTCAGCGGAGAGAACGGACGAATCCAGAATCCCAGCGGAGCCCCCCCGTTGGCCGGACCGCGCAGCGAAAGCGCGAAAGGCAGCGCCAGCAGGAGTCCGATGGCGCCGGCGACCATCAGAACCGCGCTCTCGCTCCATCGCCGCTTCAGGATCGTGGACAAGGTCCACGCCATCAGGAAAGCGCCGAAAACAAACGCCACGTAGATCGCCGAGCCGAACCCTGTCGCCAATGCCGCGCCGGCAAGCAGTACATGTGGGATGCGCGCGCGAACTCCTGCCTTCAGAAACGCGGCCCAGAGGATCAGAAAGCCCATCAGGCAGGCGATCAGGCCCGCCAGATAATGGCTCTCCCACAGTGCCGTGTAGACGAAGCCGTCCACCTGCTCGTTCCACCATTCCATCGCAGGTCGCACCGCCTGCATGCCGGCGAGTTGCAGCATCCACAGGATCGCCTGCGGCAGGATATCGAGCCCGGTGACCCCCAGCAGCAGAATGCCGATGGTCGCCCGCCGGCGGAACGTCTCCGGTCCGCGATAGGAGAACAGGCGGAAATAAAGCGCGACGATCGCCATCAGGCCGAAGCCGCACCACACGGCGCCGGCGATCCAGGCGTGGCGCGCAGTGACCGCCGGTCCGCCGGCGAGATCCACCCCAGCGCAGAGTAGCAGCCAAAAGTAGTGATAGCGGAGCGCAACCGCATGGCCGGGAAAGAAGAACGGGTTGGCAGCCGGAATTCCGTTAGCGGCGATGGAGTGGATGAACTGCGTGCGGACGGCGTAGTCGAAAGCGGCCGAAGGGTACCAGGCGCGGCCGCCGATTTGGAGATCGATGAGCGAGAAGATCGCGATGGCGGCCCAGGCGCCAAGAACGATCGCCACAAATCGCGTGTAGGGAGCGAGCGACATCGGACGGCGCACGGCGATTGCCACCGCGTAGATCCACGATGCGGCGTAGAGCACCCAGACAGCTGTCATCGAACCGAAACGGGCGACGAAGTATGTCACCGCGGGGCAAATCGCGATCGCGAGTGGAATGCTGAGCGCCAGTTGAAATGCGAAAGTGCGGCGGCGGAATGCGAACAGATCGGTAAGCCAGGCGATGGCGTACCCGGGAAGCAGGACGAACAAGGGGAACAGGCACACCGCCGCCACGCATCCTGCGATATCGGCGAGCATGTAACTGTGTTCGGGCATAGTCAGCCAATTATATGGTGACCGGAGCGAGGCATTCGGACAAGACGGGCAAGAGATATGGGCCGATGGATTACCGAGGATAGGCCTAGTCGAAAAGCGCTTCGAGCGGCACTACCATGGCGGGGTTTTCGGTGCGCAGTTCTGTCACTTCGACTATGGCGCCCGGCGTGCAGCGGAAGGCCTTGCGGGTCTTCGGATCGAGCACCCACACGTAGGGAACGCCGAACTGGAGGTAGTCGGCAATCCGCTCACCTGTGCGGGAAAAGCGATCTTCGGGAGAGAGGACCTCGATGCAGATTAAAGGAGGAACCCGAAAAATCCGTGATTATCTACTTGACAACACCACGCGAATAGGCCATACTACATGTAGTGGTGGCCTGAATGAACCTGATAGACGTAACCAAACAGTTCGCAACCCCTGAAGCCTGCAACGATTTCCTGCAAGACATGCGCTGGCCGGATGGTGTCGAGTGCGTTAAATGCGGGAGCAAACGGGTATCAAAGTACGTGAAGCAGGCAGGCACCCGCACGCGTAGTAATCCGACGACCGGCGAACTTGAAACGAAGGCAGTTCCGGCCCGCATCCTGTATGTCTGCCTCGCTTGCAAAAAGCAGTTCTCCGTTACCGATGGAACGATCTTCAATGATACCCACCTGACGCTCGATAAATGGTTCATGGCCGTGGCGTTGATGGTCAACGCGAAAAAGGGATTATCGGCTCTACAATTGAAGCGCGACCTAAAGACCGCCTACAAGACCGCGTGGTATCTCTCGCATCGCATCCGAAAAGCGATGGGCCTTTGCGAACTGGCGGATGATAAACCGCTCACCGGCGTAGTCGAAATCGACGAGACGTACATGGGATCGAAGAAGTACGACAAGCGCCGCAAGCGCGGCCCGTACCAAAAAGAACCGGTGTTCGGCATGATCGAGCGCGATGGTCGCGCGAAGACCGCGCACATGCCGAGGGTCACCCTGAAGGCCATCGTAGAGAACATCAAGGACAACGTTTCGATAGACGCCAGCGCCATCTACTCCGACACCGGCCAATCGTACGGCACGGTCCCTGGGTGCCTCAAGAATGGCAACCACCAGAAGGTCAACCATAAGGCCAACGAGTGGGTACGCGGCGATGTCCACACTGGCACCATCGACGGCTATTGGGGACTTCTGAAGCGCGGCGTGA
>Ga0326727_10023652_pt1 | contig 11700 bp, 4 predicted proteins | sample MB2enrmetagenome_FD_207643 | JGI IMG/M metagenome (GOLD analysis project Ga0326727, IMG submission 207643) | Lab enriched peat soil microbial communities from McLean, Ithaca, NY, United States - MB29MY | ecosystem: Environmental > Terrestrial > Soil > Wetlands > Peat | place: USA: New York... | reverse complement strand
CCAGGAGAACGCTGAGGTCCACCTGCTCCGAGACCGGCTTTAGCTCGAATAACAGCAGGTTCTCGCCGGAGCGCAACTCGACGGGCTTTTGGAATTGCCCGATGCGGTAGCGCGTGGTGGCATTCTCCTCCAATACCTTTTCGCCGTTCAGAAACGCCGTCAAGCGGCCGTGCGCGCCCACCCACACGAAAGCCTTCCGGCTGCCGTCGGCCATTACCCGCACGGCGGATTTGTAAACGGCGGCATCGGAGGCGGGCGGCTGCCACTTGTTGAAGTGCAGCGTGTCGGCGGGTGCCGTGAAACGCGTCCAAGTCTTGATATCGGCCGAAGCGTCCTGGGTGAGCAGCCACTCGCGGTTGCAGCGGCCGTACCAGGTCCGGGGCTTGCCCCAGTGGCGGCGAAAGCGCGAAGGGTCGTCTCCGACGACGTCGGCGTTTCCCAGATCCATGATGCCCATCTGGCGCTGGGAAGCCATGTGCAGGTACTCGATGTCGGACGGCTGGAAGCCCATGAGGGTGGCCACCAAGGCGTCGGTGGCGACCGGGTCCTCGCCCGCCAGAACCATGTTGCTTCGGATCATCTGGTCGGGAACGTTCATCAGGTGCTCGTAATATTGCAATCCCCGAATGCCATCCACCACGCAGTAATCCGGGGGATGAAACGCCGCCAGGTCCGTGATGAAGGAATCGACCCGGCCTTCGAGCGAATGATCGCGATGCAGATTGGTGTTGGAGAAAGTTCCCTGGGGCGCGTAGACGATGCGCGGGCCCGTCCCGACATAGTTCTTGAGGCACGCCGTGACGCCGCAGCCGTTGTGGACTTTGATCACCGGCACCGAGATGAGGAAGTCGCAGTTGACGATGGTATTGGCCGGGACGTAAACCTTCTTCTCACCGAAGGCGCCCACGCCGTTGGGGCTGCGCGGCACGTCCATCCAGCGGAACTGGCCGGCTGGGTCGCGCACGGGGTCGTAAGCCAAATCGACGTAATCGAACTTCTTGCCGGGGTAAGTGGAGCTGGCTTCCTTGAGCATGTCCCCGAGGGACCCCTTGAATCCGGGGAACTGGTCCCAGGAGTAGGTGCGCAGATCCACGTGCACGCCGTTCTGGAGCATGACGTCGTCGGTGGCGGGGTCGCCGACACGGCGGTAGGTGCCGCCTTCGGCCACCGTGATGCGGCCCGCGCGCGACTTGGCGGCTACGTACTCGAGAACGGCCTTGGCCACGCGCAGATCCATGGTGTCGCCGATGGTATAGCTTTTCCGCGGCGGCAGGCTGCCTATATTGGGCTTGATGACGACCCATGAACCGGGCTTGATCTTGGCCTCCAGGCTGCCCGCTCGCGGGCGCCCGTACTCAATGGCTTTCCACACCATTTCGCGCACGCGCGGGTAATCCAGGGGGTCTTCGAGGGAGGAAGGTCGGGCAAGCTTGGAATGCGTGGATGCGACCAGCCCTATACGCGGCTTTTGGGCCGGGGCCCCGCGCAGCGCCAGGGCAGCCAAGCCCTGCGCCGAGGCAGCGAAAAACGCTCTACGGCTGACGATGTGCATGTTGCCATCCTGAGCTTCAGATCCAATCGGGCGTGCCATCGGGCGTGAACGAGAATCCGCGATGCCACGGCTTGGCGGGCATACGTTTGAAAGCCTCTTCGTCCATTTCATAGCCCCAGCCGGGCTTGTCGGGAATCGCCAGATAGCCATCCTTGACGACAATCGTATCTCCCTTAACGAGGTCCTTGCGCGGAGACGTATCGTCCGGATGGTATTCCAGGATGACAAAGTTCGGCGTGGAGGCGGCGAAATGGATGTTCACCAGCGTGGCCAGCGGACCCAGCGGGTTATGCGGCGCCACCTGAACATAGTGCGATTCGGCGATGGCGGCGATCTTCTTCTCCTCCAGCATTCCCCCGGCCAGGCAGATATCCGGCTGAATAATGTCGGCGCCGTTCAAGGCCAGGAGTTGCTGGAACTGATACTTCGTGTATAGCTCCTCGCCGGTGGCGATGGGGATCTGGGCGCGCCGCCGCAGCTCGGCCATGGCATCCATATTCTCCGGCCGCACGGCCTCTTCCAGAAATAGCGGCTTCACGGGTCTCAGGACGTCGGCAAGCTGGTAGGCCAGGTAGGGAGCCCATATTCTGGCGTGAGCGTCGAAACACAAGTCCACGTTGGGTCCGACCGCGTCGCGCATTGCCTGGGCGCGTTCCCCGAAGGTGCGGATGCCGGCGCTTTCCGGCACCGAGTTGGGAAGCTCCAAAGTGGCCTTGAGCGCGGTGTAGCCGTATTTGGCGATCAGATTCTTGGCCTGCTCGGGAGAGTTGGCGGCCTGGTAGCAGCGTACCTTGTTGCGGCATTTCCCTCCCAGCAGCATGTAAACCGGCAGGCCCGCGGCTTTACCCGCGATATCCCACAATGCGTGCTCGATGCCGCTGATAGCGGCGTTGACCACCAACCCGCCCGGGAATCGCGTGAAGTTGTACATGGTGGCCCACAGGTACTCGACGTTCCTGGGGTCTTTGCCGACCAGCCATTCCTTGAAATCCCGGACCGTGGCGGCGGTGGCTTCGTCGGGTCCCGCCGAATAGGCCTCGCCCCAGCCGTGGATGCCCTGATCGGTTGATACCTTCACATACAAATAGTTCCTTCCCGCGTTGACTATGAAGACCTGGACATCGGTGATCTTTAACTGCGGATTCCCCGTATAACGCGGCGCGCTCTGCTGCGCGGCAACAGCCTGGAGCGGCAGCCCGACAGCCCCAGTCGCGGCGATAAATTCACGTCTCATCATGTTAGACATTGGCACTTCCCTAAACGAAGCTCTATTTTACGCCTCTTACAGCTGAACCGTCTCCGCCAGCGGCAATCGCTGCAAGTGGCAGGCACTTGCAGTGATTGTCCCGCGGCGAAAGGTCAGAAGCTGATCCGGCCGGCTAGCTGGATCACGCGCGAATTCGAAGCCGAGGTAACGCGCCCGAAGCTCGCACTGGTGACCGTTGTGTTCGGAGAGCCGAACTGGGTCGTGTTGAAGGCGTTGTAGAACTCCGCGCGGAGGTTCAACCTGGCCCGCTCGGTTATCGGCACCGACTTCACTAATGAGAGATCCCACTTGTTGATGCCGGCCCCGCGCAGATCGGGGACATAGGCCGACAGAGTGTTCAATGTGTACGGCGGCAACGGAGTGAATTGCGAAGTGTCGAACCACTCGCTGATAATCTGGGGGTTATTGCTGGATTTGGTAGTCCGGACGGCATTGGAAAACGCAAGAGGCGGGCCCGACTGGAAGGTAATGATCCAATTCAATTGCCAGCCGCCCAGCACCCGCTCGGAGCCCGGCGCCGAGCTCAAGAACGGCTTCCCCTTACCCACCGGAAGCTCGTACACTCCGTTCAGCGCCACATGTTGCGGCCGGTCCGTATCCGAGATTGCCCACGACGGCTTGGGGTCGTTAGCATTCAGGTACGTCACCGCCTCCATGTATTTCGAGAACACATACAGGCCGCCGAAATACAACCCGCGCGCCATGCGCCGCTGGATGTTGACCTGGAGCGCGTTGTAATCCGATCTGCCGGTCGACAGCATGTCCCGAGTAAGCCCCGTGAACTCCGGATAAGGAGATAACAGTTGCGCGACGGTAGTGGTCGGCTGGCTGAGGGAACTGGTCGGATCCGTAATGACACCGTAGAACGGGTTGGGCACCTTGGCGTTTAATCCCGTCCCCAGCGAGAGGTACTGGTTGGGATACAAGTTCGCGTTCTTCGAGACGGTCAGGTGCTGGGAGTTATTGGCGGCGTAACTGGTTTCGAGAGAAATGTTGCCAGGCAGCAGAAACTGGAAGCCCATCGAAAACTCCTGGCTCAAGCCGTGCAGGAAATCGGGAACGCCACTGCCTGAACCAAAGGCAGCCGTGATGCTCTGGCCAACCGAGGTGAGTAACCCGTTCAAGCTGCCGCTCACCGGAGAAAGACCGTTCGGGAACGGGTTGGATAAGGTGTTATAAGGCGTGAGGTTTCCGTTCAGCGAAGTCACCATCTGCGTGACGGTGGTGAAGCCGGTGTTCTGGAAATAATCGATATTCAATGGAATGTAGTAAAGGCCCCATCCGCCGCGCCAGACGATCCTGTTGGAGACGCGGTAAGCGTAGCCGAAACGGGGCTCATACTGGATGGGGGCCAGATTCACGTAGCCTCGGGGTTCGCCGCCCACGCCGAGAAAGGTAAGACCGCCCAAGACGTTGAGCGACGCCAACTCGGGAATCGGGTTCTTGGCATAATTGGCCTCGGCCGCAGCCTGGAGCGGGCTGACCGTGCCGGCGGCGAATCCTCCGTCGGCGCGATTGTACCTTTCCACGCCGGGGCCCTCGTGTTCGAACCGCATTCCCAGGTTCAGGGTTAACCGGTCCGTGACCTTCCAGTCATCCTGAAGGTATATTCCCGTGAAGGTGGTCAGCACCGTCTTCCCCGCGCCTGTGGGGTAAGAGCCGGAGGTGACATCTCCGAGCAGAAAACTGGCGAAATCGTTGCCTGCGGTGGATGAACTAACGGTGGGATTCGGCCCCTGGGTGAAAGTATGGTCGAACTCGAAGCCCATCGCGTTGGCCGCGAAGCCTCCCGTGGTAAGGCCCGGGTCGATAGCATTGTCCTGGGCTGCTTGCCACGAAAAACCGTACTTAAGGGCATGCCGTCCGATGGTTGTGTGAGCGTCCACGGAAGGCGTGCCGACAGTCTGAAAATTCGAGTTCGGACTGCGGCCGTCGCCGAAGTTAAGGACGTCGCCGTCGTTCATCGTGATCCGGGGGAACCACTTGTAGTCCACCGCGTTGGCAAAGCTCGTCGGAAAGCCCAGGGTGGTTATGTCGAAGCCGGTGCTCCAGGGAAGAACAGCGTCGGTGTAACGGTAAAAGCCGAAGCGAAAGTCCACGACCGTACGGGGGTTAACCAGCCAGGTGTCGCCGATCGCCCCCATGATGTTTCCGCGCGAGAACTCGTCATTATTCGTCGCCGCCGTGCAACAGGTGCCGTAAGACGGCACGGTGATATCGAAGCGTTTGTTCCAGCCCCAGCGGAGAAAGAGCTGATTCTTGCTCCCGAGCTGTTGATCGACTCTGCCCACCAGGCTGGCCCAGTTAGTGCCGCTCGGCGACAAGATCTGGAAGTTGTCGATGAGGGAGGAGGTGGGTGTCCTGTTCGGGGCCGGGTAATACTGGAGCATGTTAGCGGCTACAGGGTCAAAGCGCGATGGCGGAATCATATTCCCAGGGAACGGGGTTCGCACGTAACCGCTGCCGGCGGCCACGGTGGTGGAGGGGTCGTAAATGGTAACCGCCCCCCCTTTGGAGTTCGTGGTCTGGGAGAAGTTACCTTGAAGCTGTTGCGTGGTCGGCGTAAGGTAATCGTTCAGAGCTACCCCGCGCACCCGGGTTCCTTCAAAGTCGAAGAAGAAATGGGTCTTGTTGATGCCGTTGTAAACCTTGGGTATGTAGACTGGCCCGCCGACCGAAGCACCGTACCAGTTCTGAGTCGCCTCGGAACGCGGAATACCGCTGAGGTTGTTGAAAAAGGGATTGGCGTTGAGATCTTTGTTCTGGAGGTACCAGTAAAACGAAGAGTGTAATTCGTTCGTGCCACTCTTAGTCGTGACACTGACGGCTCCGCCGCCAGTGTGGCCATACTCGGCGTCGAAAGCGTTTGTGTGGACGTCCAACTGCTGGACGGCGTCCGGAGAGGGGCTGAAGCCTATCGACCCTCCCACTTGCCCGTCGGATTGAACGCGCATGTTCATGACGCCATCCATCAGGAAGACCGCCATTCCCTTGGTTCCGCTGGAGCCGAACTGCGAGGTTCCATCGTTGGAATATACCTGCAGCGCCGAATTGGAGCGGTACTGGATGCCGGGCGAGAGTTGCACCAGAGTTATGGCGTCCCGCGAAACGATCGGCAGTTCCGCGACGGACTGGCCGCTCACCGTATTGCCCAGCGAGGCGCCTTCGGTGCGGAGCACCGGGGATTCGGCGGTCACGGTCACCGAGTCGGTCGCTTGACCTATCTCGAGCCGGACATCGAGGGTCGTAGTTTCATCGACTCGCAGGTCGATACCTTCGCGGATAAACTTCTTGAAGCCCGCCGCCTCCACTTCGACGCGATATGCCCCCGCGTCGAGAGTCACAAACCGATAGAAGCCGGACGTATCGCTCTGCTCGGTTCTCTCCGCTCCGGTGCCGGTATTCACCAGCCGTACCGTAGCGGCTGGGACGGCACTGCCGGATGGGTCGGTGACGATACCTGTCAGGTTGCCTTTACTGATTTGCGCAGATGCCGACACTGCGAAAACGGCAAGCAGCGCAACTAACACACGTATGCTCATTTTTCACCCTCCTCTCCTGTTACACCAGGAGATTGCCCTCTGCCGGTTGTAAGGCTGGCGGGATAAACGTATACCGCCCTGAATTAACAACTCCCCAGGGGGATTATATACCCGACTACGAAAAGCGGAGCCGCTTATTCTGTCCACTTTCATACCGAGCGACTCCTGCACGGCAATTATTGTTGTCGGACTTCGCGGGCTGCCTCTTGGCCCACATTCACCGCCTGCTTGGCGTAACGCAGATCGTTTCCGTTCAGCACCACATTGCGGGTCGAGTCACCACTAACTTTCAGGAAGTTATCGGTGCCGGGCGCGGCCCAGGAACCCCTCAGGAAGACGTCCGTGATAGAGTTCAAATCGATGACCGGAGTCTCGGCGTGAGGCTCAGTCGTCCGGAAGCCATCGATTTCCAGGTCATCCACGTTCCGGCAAACCAGAGCGGAGCCCGCTCCCGTATTAACTTGCACATTGTGGAAAGCCACGTCCTTGGCGAAGCGACAGTATAATCCTTCCTCCTTAGCCCACAAGCGGACGTTACTGAACGTTATCCCCGAGTAAGGGCTCTCAGGCAAGCCGAGAATAATTCCCGCTGTTGTCGCTCCCTTGGCCATAATGTTCTGGAAAGAGAGGTTTCGCCACACCGGCGTGCCTTCGTTGACGGGTTGCGCGCCTTCCGCCGGGATGGGCCGTCGGGTGGGTGTAAATCCCAGCATGGTCCTGAGATCGTAGTACATCGTGATTCTGAAGGGTTCGTAGACGTCTTCCATCACGATATTGCTCGCGACTAAGCCATCCACCACTCCGCCGCGCCCGCGCTGGGTCTTTAGCCGGAAACCGCGATCCGTTCCCCGGAATACGCAATTGGAAACCGTTACATTCTTTACGCCGCCGGAAGTCTCGCTACCCAGCACGATAGCTCCGTGGCCCTGCAGCATCGTGCAGTTGGTGACCGTGACGTTCTCGCACGGCCTGCCCACACGGCGCCCAGCCGCATCCGCGCCGGACTTGACGGTGACCAGGTCGTCGCCCGCGCCCAGGGTGCAGTTGTCGATGTGGACGTTGCGGCAGGATTCGATGTCCATGGCGTCGGTGGTGGGAGACTCCATCGGGTTGTCGATCGTCAGGCCGCGAAGCACGACCTGCTCACCGAAACACAGGTCGATCGTCCGGCCGGGCGAGTTGTGGACCGTGAATCCTTCCATCAGGATATTGGTGGCATGGACGAACCAGATCGACTCGGGACGCCCGTGCTTCTCCACCTTGTCGGCCTCTTCCTTGGCCGGCTTACCCTGAAAGTAGTAATCTCCCTGGCCTGGGCTATTGGCCAAATGGTGATTATGAAAATCATGGTCAACCGGCTGAGTGGGCATGCGAGTGCGCTTCCACCAGAGGAGGCCCTGGCCATCAATAGTGCCGAGTCCGGTAATGGTCACATTTTCGATCCCCTCGCCATAAATCAAAGCGGATCCCGTGCGCCTGTCGGGCTGGTATGCATTCGGAAACAGCGGGTAGTCGTCGACATCCGGGCTGGCGAGAATGGTGGCGCCCGCCTCGATCTGCAGGGTGAGATTGCTCTTCAGAACGATGGTGCCGGTCAGGTAGCGGCCGGGAGAAAAGTAAACGATTCCCGCGCCCTTCTGCGCGCACGCATCAATGGCCTTCTGGATCGCCTGCGTGTCCTTGGCCGTTCCATTTCCCGATGCGCCATAGTCGCGGACATCGCAGACATTGGCGGCACCAAATGCGGCTGAGGTAAGAGCCAGGAGGCTCAGAATAGTGGTCTTCATCCGATAATCTCCTTCTCAAGCCGGCGGCGCAGCGCCGGTTAATGCAGAGTCTGTTTCATCCAATCGATGGCCCAGTCCTGCTGCGCGTTGGGAAGCCGGTTGTAGTCCCAAGGCCGGTGGAGCGTCAGAGCGCCGGCCGCGCCGTAGAGCGAATATATCTTCTTAGCCTGCTCCACGGCGGCGGCGACATCCGCGACGTTGGCATCGCGATCGAGTTCCGGCTGCAACACCAGCACCGGCCGCGGCGCGATGGCGCCCAGCACCTCGTGGAAGTCGTAAGGTATCTGGGATTCGCGGCCGATGAAGAAACCAAGCCGCGGAATCAGCGGGCGTTCGTGGCTGTAGCGCGCCACTCCGCCAGTGCCCCGCTCGGCGGTGTCCGTGCGCATGGGGGTGAATCCGCAGATCGAAACCACTCCCTTAATCCGATCGTCGAGCGCCGCCGTATAGAGTCCGATCATCCCGCCCATCGAGTAGCCGAACACATAGATCCGCTGCGCATCGACCAAGCTATCCTTTTGCAGCGCGTCGATGGCAGCCCGCAGGTCCTCGACCTGCCGCCCCATCATCGACCAGTGCGGGTAGCGATCATAGAAGGGCCCGGCTTCGTTCATCCGGCTCCCGAAACCGCACTGATCGTAGGCCAGAACGGCATACCCGGCCCGAACCAGCGCCAGAATAGGATGCAGGTCGTAGCGAAAGTTCCACATATAACCGAGCGGGTAGCTGTATCCGTGCAGCCAGATCACGGTGGGCAGTTTGGCGTTCGGCGGGGTGTTGGCGGGATAGTAGAGGTCGCCCTTGAGGCTAGGTGGATTGCCACGGCCGCCGCCGGCGCCAGCCGGGCCGAAGCTGATGCTGCGAGACTCGGTCAGACTCCTCTGCGGTTCGAGCCAACTATAGGTATCGCTTGTCAGTTGAGTTACGGCAGTGACCAGATCGGGCGTCACTTGTCTGGCTCGTATAGCGAGTGGCGAGGGAGGAAAATCGCGGTGAAGCGCATTCTCCCCGTCCGTCGGTCCTGGTCTTGCATTCGGGCCGGTGGGAGCGCCCGGCGGCATCATCGGCGGCTCATCCCCGAGCATCCATTCGATGGACTTGCGGACTTCGGCGGATTTCTTCTCCCAATCCGCGGTCGTTGCGATATTGCCTCCACCGGGTGCGGTCAGGATGTCGTTCAACCCGCGTTTCGGATAGCGGCTCAGATCCACATTCTCCTTGCTGTTCGCACGCCACTTGTCAAAGTCCCAGGGAAAGAGAAAATCGTTGATCCAGGTGCGAGTCGATCGGCCGAACTGAATGTCCAGCCAATCCAGACACACCTCCGGGTCATTGGCGCCGTGAAAACCCGGGAAGCGGAGTATGCCCAGCCGGCCGGGCTGGCCCAGCATCCGGTACACCTTGATAGCGGAGTAGTAAGTCTGCTCACTGCCCCAAACGTTGGTAACTTCGTCATTCAGGCCGTTCTCCAACAGAACCGCCCGCGGGGCGATCATCGCCGTCAGCAGATTGCCATCCACGGGCAAGCGGTCTTCGCGGCCGGCGAAGAAGCGCAGGCGGGGAACAAACCACGTGGGGAACATTCGCGTGAAGGTCTCGATACCTTCGCCGTATCCGCGCTCGCCGGAGAGACGCCATGGAATCACACCGCCCACGCCGGTAGTTACGGCAATCAACGCGGCGATGCGCTCATCCATGGCCGCCGCGATCGTCGCCATCTTGCCGTCACGGGACCCGCCCCAAATGGCGACGTGCCGCGCGTCAACCTGAGGCAGCGTCTGCAAGTAATCCAGCACGATCCCGACTGCCCAGGACCGGCGAGGCGTCATCCCAAACTCATAGTCCGGGTAGAGTTCCTTGAGCGGGAGCGCGTCATCCATGCCGTCATTGCCGGCGAATCCGCAGGAGATGTAGCCCCGGCGAAGCACAATGGGCGCCCAGCCGGTCAAACTCGTACTGATCAGCACCGGGAATGGGCCCTCGCCGTCGGGGATTACCATCTGCACGCGCATGGTCCCCTTGCTTTGCGGGCCAAACTCCAGCCGCACGTTGCGAACCAGGTATCCCTTGCCTTGCGTTTCGCCGACCGCCACTACCCGATCGATCTTGGGCCTGGGCGGGAACGTGCCAAGAATGTATTTCACATAGAGCTGCCAGATCTCGGCGCGGCGGGCCCTCCACTCCGCGACGGTCCGCACCGGCTTGCCATCGAGGAATTTCAATGGGTCCGGGAGGCCGTTGACCCGCTGGAGGGCATCGAAATCCGGTGGCAGCTCACCACTCTTCTGCAGCCATGCCTTGAAAGCCGGGGAGTCCGGAAGAATCTGCTGCAGTTTGTCGAGGTATTGGCGCCGCTCTTCGAGTGTCATCGCCACGCCCGGCGCCGCCATGATAACTGCAATCAGGACCGCAAGAACAACTCGTTTCCTCATGAAGAATCCTCCTTACCTTGACTTCGCTCTGACACAAAGGTATCCCTCGAGGTACTCGACGAGCACCGCCCGACGTGTCGAATCCAAAAAGCCGCTACCTTACTTCTTAGTGGTGGCCTGCGAAACCAACGCGGGAACTCCCCGGGCCAGACGGAAACCATTCCAGCGATACCTGCTATCGCTGCGTTCCGCGTGGCGGAGGGCGGGGTCCAAATACTCGGCCGAATCGACAAACGAGCCGCCGCGCAGCACGCGCAATCCGGAGGCGGTCGCCGATTCGCGGCCATCAGCGGCATCATACGGGTAGGGACGGCTGAGGCTCGAAGTCCACTCCCACACGTTGCCGAGCATGTCGTAGAGACCCCAGCGGTTCGGTTGGCTGGTTCCAACCGGCTGCGGGGCATAGGCTTCGAGCGGCACATACTCTTTGTTCGCGTTGGAGCCGGAAACGGAGTTCTCACGGAACCAGCCCGCGTGCAACAACTGATCGTGCGAGAGAGGGTCGGCGGAGCCGGCCCGCGCGGCGTATTCCCACTCGGCTTCGGTCGGTAAGCGAAAGCCTCCGCCCGGCACGCGCGCATTCAGTTTCCCGATGAAGATCTGGCAGTCGTTCCAGGAAACCTGTTCCACCGGCAGACGATCGGAGTCCGGCCGTCCCGCGAACAGACTGGGATTCGCGCCCATAAGCGCTTTCCACTGGCCCTGAGTCACCTCGGACTTCGCCAGATAAAAAGCCTCCACGGAGACGGTGCTGACCGGAGTCGAGGCTTTCCAGAGGTCGGATCCCATGTCGAAATCGCCGGCCGGGATCAGTACCATATCGATATCCGTGCCAGTTACTTTCACTTGCCGGGGCAAGCCGCTTTCCGGATCGAACTCGCCGCCCAGGATGTCGAAGCCCGCCAGCCGCGGGTCAATCCGGCGCTCGGTCATCCGCAGTTTTGCGGCCGCGCGGCGGTCGTCGGGAACCTGCTCGAGGGCGTGCTGGAACGCATCGCGCGCGGACGGATAGGAGCCCTCTTTGACGAGCCGATCGCCGTCGGCCATATACCGGTTAAACGCCTCCAACTTGCCGTTGGCTTCCTTGACCCACTGGTCCTGGACGGACCGGCCCTTGTTC
>Ga0326727_10023650_pt1 | contig 11701 bp, 9 predicted proteins | sample MB2enrmetagenome_FD_207643 | JGI IMG/M metagenome (GOLD analysis project Ga0326727, IMG submission 207643) | Lab enriched peat soil microbial communities from McLean, Ithaca, NY, United States - MB29MY | ecosystem: Environmental > Terrestrial > Soil > Wetlands > Peat | place: USA: New York... | reverse complement strand
CGCCGAGGACTAGCTTGCTGGATTTGGCCGGCTTGGAAATCGAAATCGAAGCGCGCACGGGAATCAAGGTGGATCTTTTGACGCCCGGGTTCCTGCATCCTCGCTTCCGAGAGAAGGTCCTTGCCGAGGCCGCATCACTGTGAAAATGCTCGATGCTGGTGCAGCTTAGGCCTAGACGCGGGATTGTTCACAAGGCGCCATTGGAAGCTCAGATAACAAGGCGCCGGTAGAGAGGGTTCTCGTGGCCTATGGAATAGAGGATAGTGTATGCAAGATCCCCAAAATCGGATTGCTCGTCCCGCAGCTTATCCGCTTCTCCTTTTTCCGAGAAGACTTTGATGAGGTCCTCTTCCGAGGCGCTTGTAACGTCTAGGAACCGCTCATATTTTTCGAGCAAATCACAGATGCACGAAGCAGGCTCGGCACCGCCTAATTCGTTTGCTACAAGCTCTACTCGCGCGGTTGGAGTTTGGGAGACCATTGTTTGTGCGTCTTCAGGTCTAACCGTTCCATTTCTACCGTAGACAGACAAAAGATAAAGCACTGCCGAGTAACACGTAAGCATCCTGCTGTGCTTCAGCTTATAGTTCTTGATTTTGCGCTTTGCACGGGCGATCGGTGTTTGCTGGTTCGGTGACTGTTCAGTAGTGCTCGCCTCGTAGTTCAGGCAGAGTGTCCGCCAGTAACGAAGGATATCATTAGCCAAATATGCCGGCATAAAGCAGTTATAGTAATCTGGAAACTCACGCCAGTACCTCTCGATCACATCGTCTATGACACTTGCATGGACTGCTCCTCCTACGAGTGGCTTGCTCTCAAGCAGGAGTAGAAGCCTTGCTGTGAAAGTGTTTTCAGCGTCATCATACTGGTTGCCAGTCGACCGAATGAGCTTCCTCGCGGTGTGAAGCTCGAGGAATCTACCATCCTGAGAGAATGGAGGAAATTCTAGCTCTCTAGAGGCTCGAATCAATTCGGCCTTCAATAGTATTTCGTCTAGTTTCGACAATCGGCTTCGCTCAATCCTATCTTCCTTGCCCGCATCGCTTAACGAAACAATAAAGAGATCGATATCGCTGTGCGCACTTGCTTCGCGTCGACCAAATGACCCCGTCGCGTACACACACGCCTTATCACCGCAAATCTCTTCGGCCTTTCCCAGGGAATCCTTCAACAGTTGAAAACGCCTGTCTGAAAACTGCCGCCGTCCTTCAATGATCTTCCCCATGATTCCCGTCCCATTCGAACAAATTCGCAAAGACTTGAGCCTGCTCCATTGCGTCGTCGAGCGCATTGTGCGTGTGAACACCGTTAGAGCGAAGACCTGGCATTAGCCTCCTGCGGCCAGCAGACGCAATGGGGATGTGCGCCTTAACCGCAAATGCCGTCTTAATATCAAAGCACTGCGAGTGATTGAAGGGTGAGCCGTCCTTGGAGAATCTGATGAAGTACCAGTATAGAAAACTCCAATCGAAGCTGAGCGGGTATGCCACCAAAATAGGACGCCCAGTTCCCGCCAGTGCTGACACCCATTTGGCAGCCTCAGTCATGGCGGTGGTGGGGAGTACGCCCTCACTTTGAAGTCGTTCGCGGTCCAACCCGTTCACCTTTAGCGCGTCGATTTGGAACTCATCCGATATTGGTCGAAGCTCGCGGTAAAAGCTCTGAGCATAGTCTCCAGGTCGCGAAAAAGTATTGCCGTCAAACGTGCCCGCCAAGACCAATCCAAACGAGAGCATGGAGAACGGGCCGGGAATGGGCCCATCGGTTTCGACGTCGGCAGAGAAATACACGTCCAACGCCGCTGCCCCCCCTCCTGTAGACACAAGAGGGACTTGTTCCTTTTCGCTGCCGCGCAGATGTTCCACAATCGTGCCCATGTTGTCAGATGATACCAACATTTCCCCGAGGCTGAGCCCGCTATTGACCTTAACGCGTAACCCCATGTTAATGATTGAGATTCTCGCAACCATCCAGCACAGACTCGCCGGATCACGAATTCTGATTGTGTTTTCCACAACGGCATTCGGGGCTGCAAAGCGCTGGTAGGAGAATACAGCCGCTCACACATCTACGGTAAACTAACTACTGGCAGGAGGACCGGGCGGTCGCTGCCGGTGGCTTCGCGCAAGCGGAGCCAACCGGGGGAGGAAAGTCCGAACTCCGCAGGGCAGTGTGCCGGATAACGTCCGGGACGTGGGCCTTAAAGCTCACGGACGGCCAGTGCCACAGAAAAGATACCGCCTCGGCTACCCCTCCCCGCTTCTTCGGATGCGGCCGCAGGGCCTCCCTGGAAGCGCAATACCCGAGTTGGCCGGCTTGCCCGGTACGCTCGCCGTTGCGCAAACTCCAGCGCCGGGGTAAGGGTGAAATGGTGCGGTAAGAGCGCACCGCTCCGGCGGTAACGCCGGGGGCAGGGTAAACCCCACACGGAGCAAGACCAAATAGGGAGGGAATCGCCCGCCAAGAACCAGGCGGCGTTGCGCATCGGCCCGATGCGCCCAGGCGGTTCGAGTTAGTGCCGAAACCTCCGGGTAGGTCGCTGATGAACGCCCGCGGCAACGCGGCGTCTAGAGGAATGACCGCACACGACAGAATTCGGCTTACAGGTCCTTTTGCCGAATTGTTTGGATGCACCCACGACAGCCCCGGCCGGGAAACTCCCCGCCGGGGCTGACCATTTTTGGCGAGCGGAAAGGGCGGCATTATGCAGCTGAGTTACTTCCGATAGGCGACCAGGACTTGCGGCATTCAGTTCTCAGGAAAAACTTACAGGCAGCCCCCAAGCCACTGCGAAAGCTTTATCGCTCGGAGTCGGTCAGATGGCTGTGCTTTGGCATACTCCGACTCAACCGGAGAATCGAACTCGAACACTAGATATTCGCCATTTTCGCTACAATACCAAGGCTTCGGCTCACTGCCAATCTTCACGATGTCTTCGAGAGCATTCCGGTTCTCATTTATCAGACAGCACATCTGCTGAAACGACCGGCCTTGATTCGCCAGTGTTGACTCTACTTCGCGCCTTTCGATGCCAGGATTAAATTTGGCCGTATAGCCGCGAAGAACGTCTTGATAACTGACTTGGCGTTTCCGCTCTGCGCGACCCCGGATCAGCGATTCCGCCGCGACAGCAACGATGCCAATAATGACCGTCAAGACTAAGAACAGAAGCACGTTGCGTTTAGTCATTGCTCAGCCATTCTAACGCGATCCAGTTCATTTGGGCGTTGTGCCTGGATCACCGGCAACTCGGACGTTACTCCTATGGGCAGAGCCCCGCTCCGTTACCATCAATCCATGCTCCGCGTAAAGCTGCTCGATCCCGCCGCCCAGGCCCCTGTAGTCGCCCATCCCGGCGAAGACCTGGGCTACGATCTCTTCGCTCTTGAAGCCACGATGCTCGACCCGCGAGCCACAATACGGGTGCGCACCGGCATCGCCGTCGAAGCCCGCCATCCCGCCACTGGAGCACCCTTAGGCCTCCTCGTCCGCGACCGCTCGTCCATGGCGGCGCGGGGCATTGCCACCACAGGAGGAGTTATAGACGCCGGCTACCGAGGCGAGATTCTCGTACTCATGACCAACCTGGGCGACGCTCCGGTCGAGCTCAAGGCCGGCGAAAAGATCGCCCAGATGATTCCCGTTCCCGTGCTCACAGGCGTCGTCGAATTGGTGGCTAACCTTGAAGACTCCGCCCGCGCCGAAAAGGGTTTTGGCAGTTCGGGGCGGTAGCGCGGAACTTGAGGCGTGTTTCAAAAAATGGTCGCGAACCTAGGTCGCAGTCCCTCAGGGGTTAAAACCCCTTCTTCTTGCGATCCTTTTCGGCACGACTAAAGTCGTGCCCTTTCAAACCATCGACTCATTCAGAGGGCCCCTGAGCGAGGCGTGCGTCTGGCTTTTTTCCAGATTCCGGCCTGATTCCGGAACCGGCTGGCGGGTTTCCTCGTAGTTCTATGCGGAGTGGATTCGTGGTGAAGCCCAGTTGGTGCGATTTGCGCACTGCGGGGCGCGGCCAAAACGGGCTCTGCTTCGTCACTTAGATTACCGGCGCAAGTCTCAATCTCATGTGACCTTCCGCACCGGCGGGGTGGCCGTTGGCCTTTCCCCTGGCAAGCTACCAGTTTTGTCAGGGGCCCCGTCTTTTCCCGGCCAGAAGCATGGCAAGGACCGTCCGACGGGGAAGAGGTCGTGGTGGGAAACAGATTTGGCGTCACTGGCGGGTAGAGGTTGCGTACACTGGAATTGCCGGGCTCTCGGTGGCGGCGCGAATCATGAAGCCAATCTAGATCGAGAGCCGCCCGGACGGCTTGAATAAAACGACGCGACGCCAGGTTCGCCAACGAAAGCGGGACCATGCAATTTACTGAGGCTATAAAACTCGCGCTGCAATCCCTCTGGGCGAACAAAATGCGCTCCATCCTGACGCTGCTTGGCGTCGTCATCGGGGTTGCGTCGGTGATCACGGTGGTGACGCTAACCAACGGGGCCAAAAGATTTGTAACCAGCAATCTCAATCGCTACGGCGCCAGCGTAATCACCGTCACTAAGACGCCGCCTTTCTTCAACACCATTGAAGAGTATCTTGAGTTCCAGAAGCGCAAGAATATTTCCTTTGACGACTACAGGGCGGTTCTCTCCGAATGCAAGTCTTGCGTGTTGGTCGGAGCCGATCGCTCCACATCCGGCTCAGTTGTCTACCAGACCAAATCAACCACAGACTCCACCATCCGCGGAGTCACCTGGACCATGCCTGCGATTGCGAATCTCAACATTGCAGAGGGGCGCTCCTTCACCGAGTCAGAAGACGAACACAGCGCTCACGTAGCCATCGTCGGCTCCGACATTGTCGACAACGTCCTCGGGCAAGGCGACCCGCTGGGAAAGGAGATTCGCGTCAACGGGGCTCCGTATACCGTAATCGGAGTTGCCGAGAGCCAGGGCAAGACCATGGGAACCAGCATGGATAACTGGGTGGGCATCCCTCTTACCGCGTATCTCCATCAATTCGGCTCCAACGTCAGTCTGACCGTCTACGCCGATGCCGGCGGCGGCGGCGAAGTGATGGACAACGTGATGGACCAGTTGCGCGTCATCATGCGCGCGCGCCGCCATCTGCTGCCGGGCGACGCCGACGCCTTCACCATCGATACCAGCGCAACCTTTGCCAACCTGCTGGGCAACATCCTGAATAACTTCGGCGCCATTGTTGTGGCTATTGCCGGCATCTCGTTGGTGATTGGCGGCATCGTCATCATGAACATCATGCTGGTTTCGGTGACCGAGCGAACGCGCGAGATCGGTGTCCGCAAGGCTTTGGGCGCGCGCCGGCAAGATATCCTGATTCAGTTCCTCATTGAGTCGGCCACCATGTCGCTTGTGGGCGGCGTCATCGGAGTGATCGCCGGCATCACCCTGGCCAAGGTGATTACTCTGGTCATCTCTTTCCCTTCGGACGTTGAGCTCTGGCCCATCTTCGTAAGCTTGTTTGTGGCTACCGCGGTTGGGCTGTTTTTCGGCGTTTACCCGGCAAACAAGGCATCGCAACTCGATCCCATTGTCGCCCTGCGATCGGAGCTATAGGCATGAGGCTACGCGACTCACAAGAGTCTGTACGGATGGCACTGGAGACGCTGCGCAAGAACAAGCTGCGCTCCGGCCTCACCATTCTCGGAATCTCCATCGGCATCGCGACCGTGATTCTGATCTCTTCCGCCATTAACGGGCTGAATAGCAATATCGACACCTTCGTCAAGTCTCTGGGCACCAACGATCTGTGGGTATTTCGCTTTGAGCCTTTCGGCAAACGCCCCACCACCGAAGAATTGAATCGGAAGCAGCTCACCTATGACGACGGCATTGCCATGCGCAGCTTGCCGTATATCGTAGCCGTCGATCCGGGCCTCACCTACCAGAACTTCCAAACCGGCCTGGGCGCCGTGTCGGTCAGAGCGGGAACGCATAAGATTACCAACACCATCTTGAACGGCAGCTCTTCAGATGTGAAGGTGACGCAGGATATCGAGTTGACCGAAGGCCGCATGTGGACCGATGCCGAAGAGGAGCGCCACGCCAATGTGGCTGTGCTTGGCCACGATGCGGCAGAAGACCTCTTCCCCGGCGAATCTCCGATTGGCAAGGATGTCGACGTTGAAGGCACCATTGTCACGGTGATCGGTGTGCTCGATATCCAGCCTCAGCCGTTCGGAAGCGGAAGGAATACGCAGGACAACTCAGTCTATTTTCCCGTTGAAACCTTCCAGAAGATCCATCCCGAGCAAAAGGATTTCTGGATCACGGTGAAGTACGACGATCCTTCGCACAAAGCGCTGGTGATCGATGAAATCCGCGAGCTGCTTCGCCGCCGCCGCAACGTCCGCCTGGAGCAGGACGACAACTTCGCCATATTTGGACCCGACTCGCTGACCCGCCTGTGGAACACGCTTACCGGCGGCCTTTTTCTCTTCATGGTCGCTGTCTCCTCGGTGGGCCTGATGGTTGGCGGCGTTGGCGTGATGAACATCATGCTGGTCTCAGTGACTGAGCGCACCAGGGAAATTGGAATCCGCAAGGCCATTGGCGCAACCCGGAAAAACATTTTGCTTCAATTCACGCTGGAAGCCGTAACTCTCTGCGTGGTTGGCGGTCTAATCGGCATCCTGGCCGGCGCTCTGTTCACCCTTATCCTGCATTATGCAGTTCCGTTCCTTCATGCTGCGCTTTCTTCAATGTGGGTACTCATCGCCCTTGGCGTCTCGTTTGCAATCGGCCTCATCTTCGGGATCTATCCGGCCTGGAAGGCAGCCTCAATGGACCCCATCGAAGCACTTCGCTACGAGTAGGCGGCGGCTAGGTGGCGCCGGCCTCCAGGCCGGCTGTCGTGCGGGTCTCCTGATTCGCACATCGCTGCTGGCGGCGTGGACGCCGCCAGTACAGCCGGTCCGGAGACCGGCGCTACCTCAAGAGTTAATTTACGGATAAGCACTTAGCCCTTGAGTGAATGCGCCTTCAAATCGATCCAATACCACGAAGACAGTCGGCTAGCCGCGCGTGGCCAACCCGGTGTATATTTGCTCGCAACCGCCAGCGATCCGGCGAGGCTGGAGTTTTGTCAATGCGAGAGAGCATAAGCCTACAAATCGGCCCCGGAGCCAGGTTCCTCAGATTCGCATTGGTGGGCCTGGCCATGACGGCTATCGCAGCTCCCGTAGGCGCGCAACTCGACAGCAAAGCCGCTCCATTAGACAGCGCTCTTGAAAAGAGCCGGACAATGTGCGGGAACAGCGATCCCGATATTGCAATTATGGGTTGTACCGCGCTGATTGACAGCCGCGCACTCGCGCCTTCCGATCTTGCAGGTGCATATAAGAAGCGCGGCGTCGCGTTTATTCACGGAGGCCATTACGACCTCGCAATCCACGATTTCAATGAGGCCATTCGCATCGGGCCCGGCGATGCCGACGCCTTCTTGTTCCGCGGCGTTGCTTATAACAACAAAGGCGATTACGACAAAGGCATGGCCGACCTGAACAAGAGTCTTGAGCTTGCTCCAAAGAATGCCAGTGCACTTTACGCCCGCGGAATTACGAAGCAGAACATGCACGATGCCGCCGGAGCAGAGAGCGACAAGACCGCTGCCCAGCAGATCGATCCAGACGTTGCCGGGAAGGTTGTGAACACGATGATAGAGGCTCACGACCTCACATCTCCCGGCTCACCGGCTGGGGAAGACTCTTCAGCCGTGCCCGATTGCGCTGTCATTCCGGATGGCTTGGACGGTAGCGCGAACCGGGCTCGATCGGCTCAAGGCGCAACCTTCCATACCTACGTCGATGACTCGGTTGAAGAGCTGAAGAAAGCAGTGCCGGCTTTGCATGGGGTCAAGTTCGATGAGCGCCCGAATACGGCAGACAGTGCGGCCGGGGACCTTACCAGATCGATTCTGGACAAGACCAGCGCAGTGACCGCGGAGATGTTCCATAGGATTCCCAACCTGATTGCGAAAGAGGATGTGCAGCAGACAATCGTTTCTTCAGGCGCACGGCTAGTGAGTGTGCAAGGAAGCCGGCCGCAATATGCGGGCGAGTCCCTGACCGGTACGCAACACCGCGACCGAGTCTACAACTACCGCATCGTTCCCAAGGGCAACGCCGGAATCGGCGAAGCTCTCGATGAGTTCAGGACCGATAGCCACGACCACCTGATCACTGACCCCGATAAAGATCCCGATAGCCCGCGAAGCACCGGTTTTGCTACGTCATGGCTCTTCTTTGTTCCCGGCAACCTAAAGGAATCGCGCTTTCGCTACCTCGGAGAACAGAAGATCGGGAATCATGAAACCTATGTTGTCGCGTTCGCTCAGATGCCCGGGCGCACCCACATGGATACGGTCGTCCACACTCCCGGCGGCGGCTGCGCGACCTACAGCCAGGGGTTGGCATGGATCGACGAATCCACATATCGGATTGTCCGCATGCAGACCGACCTGCTGAATCCGATCGCGAGCCTGCAACTGGACCAGCTTCGCTCGGTCCTCAACTACGGTGAAGTGAAGATTAAAAAGCTCAATCTAACGCTGTGGCTGCCCAGCGACGTCGAGACCTCGTGGGTATCCGGCCAGCGGACCGAAGATGAGCTTCACCAGTATTCCGACTACCGGCTATTCGTATCGACGGTGACCATCCTGCCGCCCGACCAGACGCCGCCGCAATAAGCCGCGCAATAGGCCAGTTTTGAGAATTTCCGATCTAAGTCTGTTGCTCGCCGTTCGTTCCCTCAGGGGCTAAACAGGCTGCGTTGTTGTTGGTTGCATTTGCGGCACGACTAAGTGCTTATCCGTAGATTAAGTCTCAAGGTAGCGCCGGTCTCCGGACCGGCTGTACTGGCGGCGTCCTTGCCGCCAGCGCCTATGTGCGGATCAGGAGATCCGCACGACAGCCGGCCTGGAGGCCGGCGCTACCTATGTGCGGATAAGTTCTAAAGTCGTGCCCTTTCAAAACATTTACTTCTTCGAGTGATTTCTAGATTCCGTCTCGTCCCTAGTCCCTGTTCCCTGTTCTCCGCTACACTTACCGCAGCGATGCCGCACGTCTTGGCCCAATCGGTGGCAATCTTGACCACGGTGCTGACCGTGGCCGCGATGGGCTACTACCTGGCTTCGATGATTGCAGCCCGCGCCGTTCTTTCGGCCCGCCGCGCTTATCTGCCGCCTTTTTCTCCCGGCGTCAGCATCCTCAAATCCCTGAAGGGGCTCGACCCCGGCATGATCGAAGCCTTTCGCAGCCATTGCGCGCAGGCCTACGCCGGCCAATTCGAGTTGCTCTTTGGCGTCTCCTCGCTTACGGACCCCGCCGCCGCTGCCGTCGAGCAACTAAAGGTTGAGTTTCCCTTCCACGTCATTCAACTTGTTGAGTGTCCGGCCCGTCTGGGATCGAACGGCAAAGTCAGTACCCTGGCCCAGCTCGTTCCTTACGCCCGTTTCGACTTCCTGCTCATCAACGACTCCGACATTACGGTTTCGTCGAGATATCTCGAGCGCGTAATGGCTCACTTTGGTCCTGCGGCCGGCGACGGTGCTCACTCGAGCAGGCAGGCGGCTCCGGTGGGCCTGGTTACCGCGCTTTATCGAGGCCGCGCTCACGGAACGTTCCCCTCGCAGCTTGAGGCGCTGGGCATCGCTACCGAGTTCCAGGCCGGCGTGCTTCTATCCAAATTGATCGAGGGCGGACTTCACTATGGCCTGGGCTCAACGCTGGCCGTGAGCCGCCAGGCGCTCAACGAAATAGGCGGACTCGAAGTTCTGGTTGATTACTTAGCCGACGACTACGAACTCGGAGCGCGCATCTCCCAGGCTGGCTACCGCGTCGCGCTCAGCGCCGAGGTCGTCGAAACATCGGTACCCGCATACTCCTGGCGCGGATTCATCGATCACCAGTTGCGCTGGGCGCGCACCGTCCGCGGCGCGCGGCCCTGGGGTTACGCCGGCCTCATCTTTACTCATGGAATTGGCTGGGCGCTGCTCAACGTGCTGGCCGGCGGAGTGAGCGCACTGAGCTTGTGGCTGCTCGGATTGGCCTTCTTTCTTCGGCTGGCGCAGGCCATGGTAGTCGGCGCACTGGTTCTCGGCGACCATCAGCTTTTGCCGCGTCTTTGGATTCTGCCACTGCGCGACCTTATCGCCATGGGCGTCTGGGTAGCCGGATTCGCAGGAGACACCATCGTGTGGCGCGGCGAACGCTTCCTATTGAAGAATGGAAAACTGTTAAGGGCGCGTGAATAGAAACTTTAGTGCGGCGATGCGTGGAACCAATTTGCAGTGTGAGCGTATGATGCAGTGTGGTCCTCCACGCCGCTGCGTATGATTGGCGCGTGGAATCGCGGAAAGAGCCATGCGATGCAACAGCCCATCGCGACCGAAATCCTGGACAACGCGCCGGAGCCCCATGCGCCGGAACACTTGACACGGCCTGCAGCCGAGCCAGGGGCGCACGCTGCTTGGACTGCGGCCCAAGAGCCAATTCCAGATTTGGTCTATGACCTCCGCTGGAGCGGCGGTTGCTCCGATGGCTATTACGACGATGTCTCCCGCTTCTCCGATCGATTGCTCGCGGAAATCGAGCTGCATGCACGGCAAGCCATCAGCGGTTACGCGTATTTTGCGCAAACCGAGTTGAGGGAATCTCCGCGCAGCAACGGCGAATACGCAATCGAACTGCTCACGCTGGGCATGACGCTCAAGCTCTACGCCGGCGCAGCCGGTTCGACGCCGGGCTGGGCGGTGCGCTGGGCGCGCGGACTTTTCCGGATGCGCTGCCGATGGGAGCGGACAAAACCGCTTGCGGATTTGGTGCGCAGATGGATTACGCGGCTCTACTTGATGCCCAACATCGGCCGAACCGGGCTGAGGCAGTACTCGATTGACCGGCTGCCCGGTCTGATTGAATGGCTCGAGGCCACGGGCGAGTTCGAGCAGGAGTGCGTGCGCCTGGGCAACTGGCTGAGTTTTCTTCGATCGCTTCCGGCGGCGGAGGCCGAGCAATTGCTCGATACGTCCGTACACCTCTTTGCCTGCTTCGAGCAAAAAGCCGACCAAGCGCTCGGAACCTATACGCGGGGCGTCTCCGAATTTCTGGCCGGCGAATACGCGGCTCGCGGCTGCCGCGAAGATCAACTCTTCTGCGCCAAGAGGCCGGTGGAATATCACCTGAACATGGTGGCGGCCGAGATCATGAATCGCGGGCTGCGCGCGGAATTCGAGCGCAAGCGCTGCCGGGTTGTTCTGGTTCCCGCCTGCATGCGCGGCCCGTACGAAACCTTCTGCCGGGCGAAGACCTCGGGCGTAGACATTCAGTGCGCGGCGTGCAGCCCCGGCTGTAGAGTCAATCGCATCACGCGCCGCATGAGAGACCTGGGAGCGAAAGTTTTTCTTGTGCCGCATGCATCGGGATTCAGCCGCTGGCTGGAGCGCTGGCAGCGCGAGCCGGATACAGCGGTCGCCGCCGTAGCATGCATGTTGAATATCCTTCCCGGCGGATACGAGATGCGCGCTCGCGGGATCGCCTCGCAATGCCTGCCGCTCGACTATCCGGGCTGCCAGAAGCATTGGCGCAAAGAGGGAATCGCCACCGGCCTCAACGAAGACCGGCTGGTGAATATTGTGGCAGCGTTTCCGCATTGATTCGCGATGGACGGTTGGCGTTGGCAA
>Ga0326727_10023648_pt1 | contig 11702 bp, 10 predicted proteins | sample MB2enrmetagenome_FD_207643 | JGI IMG/M metagenome (GOLD analysis project Ga0326727, IMG submission 207643) | Lab enriched peat soil microbial communities from McLean, Ithaca, NY, United States - MB29MY | ecosystem: Environmental > Terrestrial > Soil > Wetlands > Peat | place: USA: New York... | reverse complement strand
CGCGACAGGCCTCGGTCTGGATGGTGAATCCCGGCGGGACAGGCAGGCCGGCGTTGGTCATCTCGGCCAGGCCAGCGCCCTTGCCGCCCAGCACATCCTTCATGCTGCCATTGCCCTCGGCCTTGCCGCCGCCGAAGAAGTACGTGTACTTGGTTGGGGTCGAGGTTGCGCCTGCATCTTTTTTCACAAGCGGTTGTTCCATCACGCCTTGCTTCATCAGTAAATCCTCCATAGGGCAGGGTATTGCGAGGCGGACCTGGGAGAGGATGGCGGCAGGCAGACTCAGTCCTTGTGAACAACCGTTCATTCAACTGACTGAGTGCATGCGGCCCGTCCAATCATCCGGCCACCGTGCGGGGTTCCATGCGTCTAAGCTGCGTCTCGCGACAATTTATATTCCATTATTACACTCGACTAGCGAGGGCGGGTCTGTCTGTGCGCCGCGTCACATACATATTGTATTCAAAGGATTTCTGTTGCGTATCTTCGTGCATGAACTTTAATTCTGTGATAGGCGGACGTATTCGCTGATGGCGATGGAAAGGGCGGGGATTTTGTGGGAGAAAGGGGTGGGCGGATGTGCGGGTACGAGCGGTATCGGGGTCCTTCGACTCCGCCGCTCACAATGATGCCGTGAGCGGCTTCGCTCAGGATGACAGCTTCCAGATTGCTGGGCAGGGTCAGTGGCCGTAGTCTTCGGCGTGGCGAGGGACCTTGCCGCGGAAGAGCCAGTGGATGATGACGAAGTACATGGTGGCCAGCAGGATTCCAATCGTCCACCAGACCAGGCCGACGCGCAGCGTATGGGAGCCGGCCAGCGCCAGCGCGATGGTGATGTCCCGCCCGCCCGTGCCGACCGTTGGAAGCAGCACGGGGAAGAGTCCAACGACGGCGCCGACCATCATGGTGGCGAGGTAGGCCGAGGAGCCGAGAAACGCGGTGAATGAAGCGCGTCGCCGAGTGGCGCGGAAGACGAGCGCGAGGCTGGCCAGCACCGCGCAGGGAATTACAAACAGGATGGGGTGAGCGCGGTAGTTCTCCAACGAATGAGGACGCGCCAGCACGGTGAGCGGCAGGCCCGCAGCGGTGAGGGCCAGCAGCACGGCCCAGGCCTTCAAGGCGAAGGCGCGCGCGCGCTGTTCCAGTTCTCCCTCCGTCTTCAGGGCCAGATAGAGCGCGCCGTGGACGGAGAGTGCGACCAGGGCGAGGACTCCTCCGGTGACGGTGTACCAATCGAGGATTCCGGGATGCGGGCCTGGTTTCCAGTTGGTCCAGAGCGGGAGGAAGAAGTAGTTGTCCGCGCCGAGGGGGACGCCGCGAATGACGTTGGCCAGCGCCGCTCCATACAAGATGGCCAGCAGCACGCTGGAGAACGTGAAGACCGCGTCGAAGAAGGCCCTCCACAGCGGCTCGCCGGAGTGGCCGCGCAACTCAACGCTGAGGGCGCGCAGGATGAGCAGCCAGAGGACGATCATCAGAGGCAGATAGAAGCCGCTGAAGGCCGAGGCGTAGAGCAGGGGGAAGGCGAAGAAGAGCGTGCCTCCGGCGGCCAGCAGCCAGACCTCGTTGCCGTCCCAGAAGGGGCCGATGGAACGCATGGCTTGCTGGCGTTCCTCTTCGCTGCGGGCGACGAAGAGATAGACGATGCCGGCGCCGATGTCGAAGCCGTCGAGGACGACGTAGGCGACCAGCATGACGGCTACAATCCAGAACCAAAGAGTTCCCATCGAATCTCTCCTATGCAGTCTTGCTGCCGTTGACAGGGCCGTCCTGCGACACCGCCTGCGGCCCGTCCTGAATGAAGTTGTAGACCAGCACAATCCACAGGATGGAGAGCACCGCGTACATGCCGAGGAAGCCCAGGAGCGTAAACAGACTGCTGCCCGCGCCGACCAGCTTCGAGTAGCCCTCGGAGGTGCGGACGAGGCCGTAGACCAGCCAGGGTTGGCGGCCGATTTCGGCGGTCATCCAGCCGGCGGTGTTGGCGATGTACGGCAGCGGAAAGCTGAGCAGAATGGGCCAGAGAATCCAGCGCGAGGTGAAGAGCTTGCCGCGCCAGAGCATAAACGCGGCGACCGCCATCAGCGCCAGAAAGTACGTCCCCAGGCCCGCCATGATGTGGTAGCTGTAGAAGAGCAGAGGCAGCGCGGAAGGCCACTGGTCGCGGGGAATCTGGTTCAGGCCCTGCACTTCGGCGGCCGTGGTCCCATAGATCAGGAAGCTGAGGACCTTGTTGACGACGATGGGATTGTCGATCTTCTGCGCCTCGATGTCGGGCTGGCCCACGAGAACCAGCGGCGCGCCCTTCTCGGAGTTGAAGAGGCCCTCCATGCCCGCCACCGCGGCGGGCTGGTTCTTCGCCATGTACCTGCCGTGCAGGTCGCCGGTGGGAAAGATTTGCAGGATGCAGGAGAGGACCCCGGCGACGACTCCGAGTTTGAGGAAGGTGTGGCCGTATCTTTCGTCGCGGTGTTGCAGGACGTAGAGCGCGCCGACCGACGCCATGACAAACGAGGCCGTCACCACCGATCCGCACATGTTGTGCGCATACTGCAGCCAGGCCCAGGGGTTCAGCATGAGGCCCCAGAAGCTGCTCACCTCGAAGACGCCGTTGGGCAGAATGCGATAGGCGACAGGATGCTGCATCCACGCGTCGGTGACGATGATGAAGAAGCCGGAGATCCAGGAGCCGAGAAAGACGAGAAAGGCGGAGGTCCAGTGCATCCAGCGCGAGAGCCGCTTCTCGCCGAAGAGGAAGAGGCCGAGGAACGCGGATTCGAGAAAGAAGCTGAAGATGCCTTCCATGGCGAGCGGCATTCCGATGACGCCGCCGGTGCGGCGCGAGAACTCAGCCCAGTTGGTGCCGAACTGGAACTCCATGGGGATTCCGGTGACCACGCCGAGCAGGAAATTGACGGCGAAGATCCTAGCCCAGAAGCGGGCCGCGACGTCGTACTTTGCGTCGTGCGTCTTCAGCGCCAGAGACTTCAGCACGACGATGAGCAGGGCCAGGCCCATGGTGAGCTGGGGGAAGAGATAGTGATAGGTGACGGTGAATGCGAAGTGGATTCGGTGGAGACTTAATGCGTCCATGGTGCTCCTCGTGGGGGCCCGGGTGTGCAATCCATTGTGGGGCTTGGCTTCGTCCGGCGCAATTCTTAATTGTGTGCGCTTACTCTGGAGCCTGCACTCGCGAATCTCCCCGTGGGTTAGCCTGCTTGGTTCCGTCTCAAGATGATGCGCGGTTGCGGATACAATAAACCGAGGGCGCGCGGTCGCGTCCTGGAGCGCGGGACGGCCCACAGCGGGCCCTCCCGAACGCGGGCGAGTAGCTCAACTGGATAGAGCACCAGCCTTCTAAGCTGGTGGTTGTGGGTTCGATTCCCGCCTCGCCCACCAGATTAGGATTCGCGTGATGCTGCAAGGTCCTTTCGCCGGCACTGCGGCGTTTTGATCTTGAATGATTTGCCGTAGCCTAAGCCTCGCTGGAGGAAATACGCATGAGTGACCGACTTGACCTGACGCCGCTGGTCAACGCGCAGCGCCGCCTTGCGGAAGGGCTGCTTCGCTACCAGAAGGACATCAGCGACACACAGATCCGCGATGGACTGATTCAGCGCTTCGAGTTTACCTATGAGATCGCGCAGAAGATGCTGAAGCGCTATCTGGAATCGACCTCGGCGACGCCCGCTGAATATGACGCGATGCCCTTTGCCGATCTTATCCGCTCGGCCAACGAGAAGGGCCTGCTACGGGGCGACTGGAAGGCATGGAAGAGCTATCGCGAGATGCGCGGCAAGACCAGCTACACCTATGACGAAGAGGTGGCCCTGCAGGTGGTCTCCGGCATTCCGGAGTTTCTCGCCGAGGCGGAGTTTCTAATTGGGCAGATGCGGAGGCACAGCGCAGGATGACTTCCCACGCAGACCCGCCGACCGGACTTTTCGTCACCGCCGCAGAGTGGCAGATTGTGCAAGCGATTTTGCTGCGTCATGTGCCGGGACGCGAGGTCTGGGCCTTCGGGTCGCGTGTTGTGGCGAATGGCGGGAGCCGCGTCAAGAAGTTTTCCGATCTTGATTTGGCCGTGAAAGGCGGCCAGTCGCTGCCACTGAGTACACAGGCTGCGCTGGCGGAGGATTTCACGGAGTCCGACCTGCCATACAAGGTTGATATTGTCGACTGGGCGACGGCCTCAGAAAGGTTTCGCGCCATTATTGAATCCTCGCATGTGGTCCTCATTCCAGCCGGCTAAGACGACTGCCAGCGGCGGCGCGGGGCGAGTAGAATTGGTGCTATGAGCCTCTATTTCGCCGCCGGATCGCCCACCACCGAATTCACCCCCGCCGAGATTAAAGCAGCCCTCGCCAGCGCGTTCGACAAGCTGGGGCCGCGCAAAAAAGTGCTGGCTGTGCCGCCGGACTTCACCCGCATGCATGCCATGGCGGGCACGCTGACCGAGTACGCGTGGAACTACTACGGCGACGCGCTGACGGACGTTCTGCCCGCTCTGGGCACGCACAAGGCGATGACCGACCACGAGATCCAGACGATGTTCGGCCCCGTGCCGCGCGACCTGTTCCGGGTACACGACTGGCGCAACGACATTGTGACGCTGGGCGAGGTCCCCGGCGAGTTTGTGCGCGAGGTCAGCGAGGGCAAGCTGGACTTCGCGTGGCCGGCGCAGGTGAACAAGCTGCTGCGCGACGGAGGCCACGACCTGATCCTGTCTATCGGGCAGATCGTCCCGCACGAAGTGGTGGGCATGGCCGGCTTCAACAAGAATGTATTTATCGGCACGGGCGGGGTGATGGGCATTCATCGCAGCCACTTCCTGGGCGCGGTGTACGGCATGGAGCGCATGATGGGCCGCGCGGACACTCCGGTGCGGCGCGTGCTGAACTACTCCAGCGACCACTTTGGCCATCTGCTGCCGCAGATTGTCTACGTCCTGACCGTCGTCTCGAAGAACGCGGCGGGCAAGCTGGTGTTGAACGGACTGTTCATCGGCGACGATACGGAGTGCTTCGAGCGCGCGGCGGAGCTGAGCTTGAAGGTGAACTTCCTAATGATGGACCGCGAGATACACAAGGCGGTGGTCTTCCTGGATCCGGAGGAGTTCAAGAGCACGTGGCTGGGCAACAAGAGCGTCTACCGCACGCGCATGGCTTTGGCCGACGACGCGGAGCTGATTGTGCTGGCGCCGGGGGTGCATGAGTTTGGCGAGGACCCGACGATCGACATGCTGATCCGCAAGTACGGCTACTGCGGCACGCCGGCCACGCTGGAGGCGGTGAAGAACGATACGGCGCTGGCGGGCAATCTTTCGGCGGCGGCGCACCTGATCCATGGGTCGAGCGAGGGGCGCTTCAAGATTCGCTACTGCCCAGGGCACCTGACGCGGGAGGAGATCGAGGGCGCGCACTTCGAGTACGGCGACCTGGCCGAGTACACGGCGAAGTACGACCCGGCGAAGCTGGCCGATGGATGGAACACGGTGGATGGCGAGGAGATCTTCTTCATCTCCAATCCCGGGCTCGGCCTGTGGTCGTACAAGGGGCGCTTCAAGGATTAGCCGGCCGCTCGGCGAATGCTTGATCCCGCTCAACTGACTTTCGCCTCGCTCAACTAAAGTTACGTCAGTTACCATCGCGGATTTGCCGCGCCTGCTCGCGCCACAGTATGCTGGGAGCGGTGCAGAATCGGTTGGAACCGCGGGCCGCAGAGTTTGAAACAGGGAGAAGGAATGAGCAACGTAGTAATAGAAACACTGGAACTACCGAAGTATTCCATTGGCGTGGGGGACCGTTTTGCCCACCAGGCGAAGGCCCAGCTTGCGGCGTGCATCAAGGCCTCCGGCGCGGGCGTGGAGGTCGTTCCGGTGTGGAACAAGTCGAACCGCGAGCACACCATCATTGGCACCGAGCCGGTGCAGACGCGCGAGGCGGCGGACGCGGCGGTGAAGGAGATGGGCTGGAAGAATCCGTATTTTTTGGACGCAGACCACATCAATCTGAAGACGGTGCAGCGCTTTCTGGATCCCTGCGACTTCTTTACCCTGGATGTGGCCGACATGATCGGCCAGCCGGCCAAGCCGGAGGACGTGGCAGCGTTCCTTGCGGCGCACTCGGAGCTGATCGGAACGGTGACGATTCCCGGGATTGCCGAGCCGTTCCATACCGACAAGGCCTTCGTCGAGGGAGTTGCCGACAAGTTTCTGGCGGCGGTGCAGAATGCGGGCGAGATCTATCAATTCCTGATCCAGAACAAGGGAACGGGCCGCTTCGTCCCAGAGATCTCGATGGACGAGACGGACCTGCCGCAGACTCCGGTGGAGTTGCTGATTATTCTGGCGGCGATCTCCGACCAGAAGATTCCCATCCAGACGATTGCGCCGAAGTTCACCGGCCGCTTCAACAAGGGCGTGGACTACGTGGGCGATGTGAAGCAGTTTGCCAAGGAGTTCGAAGAAGACCTGGCGGCGATTGCCTACGCGATCAAACGCTACGGGCTGCCGGCGAACCTCAAGCTGAGCGTGCATTCGGGGTCGGACAAGTTCTCCATCTACAAGGCGATCCACGACGGCGCGAAGAAGTTCAACGCGGGGGTTCACCTGAAGACGGCGGGGACGACGTGGCTAGAAGAGCTGATTGGGCTGGCCGAGGCGGGCGGCAACGGGCTGGCGATTGCGAAGGATATCTACAGTGAGGCGCTGGAGCACAAAGACGAGCTGACCGCGCCCTACGCGACGGTGATCGACATCGACGAGAGCAAGCTGCCGACGGCGGAGGTGGTCAACGGATGGACCAGCCAGCAGTACACCTCGGCCCTGCGTCACGACCAGAAGAATCCGGCATACAACCCCAGCTTCCGGCAACTGCTTCACGTCGGCTTCAAGATCGCCGCCAAGATGGGGCCACGCTACCTGGACGCGCTGGAGGCCAATGAGGCGACGGTGGCGAAGAACGTGACCGCGAACCTGTGGGAACGCCACATCAAGCCGGTCTTCCTGGGGCAATAGGGTAAGGCTTAACTCCGATCGACACCGATAGGACCGATCAGGAACGATCAAAGGCGAAATGCGGGGATTCTTCCCCTTCGACTACGCTCAGGGTCAGAATGACAAGCAAATGGAATGACTGGCAATAGGGAATGACAAACAGTTCGGAAATGACAAACACAGAATATTAAGGAGAAGGTCATGAGTCTTGGTTTCACAATCCCCGAAAAGGGTTCGCTCGATCTACTTTCGCTTGGCGCGCTGGTCCACCGGCTCGATCCTGGGATCATCCCGTTTCGCAAGGCGACGAACTTTGCCATCCACGTCAGCGGCGGCGAGTTCAACGTTGCGGCCAATCTGTCGGACTGCTTTGGGCAGAAGACGGGGATCGCCAGCGCGATTGTTTCGTACCCCATCGGCGACCTGATCGCGGAGCGGGTGCGGGGGATGGGCGTGAAGCCGATCTTCAAGCGCTTTGCGCACGACGGCGTGCGCGGGCCGAACATGGCCACGGTGTTCAGCGACCAGGGATTTGGCGTGCGCGCGCCGATCGTCTTCTACAACCGATGCAACGAGGCAGCCGCGCAATTGAAGCCGGGCGACTTCGACTGGAAGGCGATCTTCGGCGAGGGTGTGCGCTGGTTCCACTCGGGCGGAATCTTTTCGTCGCTCTCGGAGACGACTTCGGCGCTGGTGGTTGAGGCGATGCAGGCCGCGCGGGCGGCGGGAGTGGTGACGTCGTTCGACCTGAACTACCGCGAAAAACTGTGGAAGACGCAGGGCGGCCAGGAGCGCGCACACAAGGTGCTGGGACAGATTGTGGAGAACGTCGATGTGCTGATCGGCAACGAGGAGGACCTGCAGAAGGGGCTCGGGTTCGCCGGGCCGGATGTCTCGACCAGCGCCAAGGCGGCCAGCTCCAAGCTGGACACGGGCGCGTTCCTGGGAATGATGGAGCAGGTGGTGAAGCGCTTCCCCAAGACGAAGGTTGTGGCCACCACGCTGCGCGAGGTGCACAACACGAACCACCACAGTTGGAGCGCTGTGGCATGGGTGAACGGCACGGCAGTGACCGCGCCGACGGCCGAGCTGAAGGTGCTGGACCGCGTTGGCGGCGGCGATGGCTTTGCGTCCGGCTTCATCTATGGGCTGCTGAACGGTGAGACGCCGGAGCAGGCGGTCAAGCTGGGATGGGCTCACGGCGCGCTGATCACGACCTTCCCCGGCGATACCACGATGGCGACGCTGGACCAGGTTGTCGCGTTTGCCAGCGGCGGATCGGCGCGCATTCAACGGTAGCAAAGTCAGTTTCCGGCCGGCGGCGTTGCACTTGGCAGAACGCCGTCGCCGGAAACGGCCGATTGCAACAGGCATTTTTTCAGGCACGATGATTCGTCCTGGCTAGGATTTGATCTCGCACGCAGTACTGAAATGGAGAGATTATGAGCACACAGCAAAGTTCCTTCGATCTGGCAGAACTGACGAAGATGTACAACTTCAAGGGGAAGACGGTTGCCATTACCGGCGGCGCGGGAGTTCTGGGCAGCGACATTGTGTACGCACTGACCGGATGCGGCGCGGAGGTAGCCATTCTGGACATTGTTTCCGAGCTGCATCCCGCGACGATCGAGCGCCTGGGAGAGCGCCTGAAGCAGGTCTCCGTGTTCAAGTGCAATGTGCTCGATCGCGACAGCATCGCAAAGACGGCCGAGGACGTGATGAAGCGCCTGGGCAAGCTGGATTGCCTGATCAACGCCGCGGGAGGTAACAAGCCGACGGCCACCACCAGCGCTGAGTTGAAGTTCTTCGATCTTCCCGCCGACGCATTGCGCTGGGTGTTCGAGCTGAATGTGATGGGAACGATCCTGCCCTCGCAGGCCTTCGGCAAGGTGATGGCGGAGCAGGGGTATGGCACGATCCTGAACATCTCGTCGATGAACGCATTCCGTCCGCTGACGCGCATTCCCGCCTACTCGGCGGCAAAGGCCGCGGTGAGCAACTTCACGCAGTGGCTGGCCGTACACATGGCCCAGGAATACTCGCCCAAGATCCGGGTGAACGCAATTGCACCGGGCTTCTTCCTCACCGATCAAAACCGCTTTCTGTTGACCGACAAGGAGACGGGCGAGTGGACGGCGCGCGGCAAGACGATCGTCGGGCACACGCCGATGGGGCGCCTTGGCGTATCCGCGGACCTGTTTGGCGGCGTGCTGTGGCTGCTGTCGCCGGCGTCGGAGTTCGTGACCGGCGTGGTGATTCCGATCGATGGCGGTTTTTCCGCGTTCAGCGGCGTGTAGGCCACAGAGCGGAACACAATTTCTGCGACGACTGAGAGGCCGTCCGCGTGGATTTTCTTCGCGAGAAGAAGACCACGCAGGCGGCCTTCTTGGTACTTCGTACCGTCTTGGACCGCTGCGCGGTGTTCTCGACCGCTGCGCGGCGTGCTTGCAACATGCTCATTTGGCGGCTGTAGCAACCGGCGCTCTGTGCTCTTCCGAATCGCATCGCGATGCCTTCTCCACCCGCGCAAACAGCGGCTGTTGCAGGGTATACTTTGGAGACAACATCGGCGTTTTACGCGGGGGAAAAACATATGAGCGCGAACGGAAATCATCAGCAGACGAACGGCAATGGAGCGCACGAATTGGGCAAGGACTACACGGTGCCGGCGCCGCGCGCCCAGTGGATTGCGAAGCGCCGCGCGGAGGCCGCGCGCAGCGGCGACAGCAACATGAGCCAGATGCACTTTGCGCGCAAGGGGATGATCACCGAAGAGATGGCGTATGTGGCGCAGGTGGAGAAGGTGACGCCGGAGTTTGTGCGCGACGAGATCGCTGCGGGGCGGATGATACTTCCTGCCAATATCAACCATCCGGAGCTGGAGCCGATGGCGATCGGCGTGGGATCGCTGTGCAAGATCAATGCCAACATCGGCAACTCAGCGATGGTGTCGAATGTGGACGAGGAGCTGCGCAAGCTGCACACGGCCGTCCACTACGGGGCCGACACGGTGATGGACCTCTCCACCGGCGGCGACATTCCCATGATCCGCGAGCAGATTCTGCGCCACTCGCCGGTGCCGCTGGGCACGGTGCCGATCTACGAGGCGCTGGCGCGGGTGAAGAAGCTGGAAGACCTGAACATCGACCTCTACCTGGAGGTGATCGAGGAGCAGGCGCAGCAGGGTGTGGACTACTTCACTATTCACGCCGGCGTGCTGATCCAGTATGTGCCGATGGTGGCGAAGCGGATCACGGGAATCGTGAGCCGGGGCGGTGCGATCCTGGCGCAGTGGATGACATCGCACCACAAGCAGAATTTTTTGTACGAGAACTTCGACCGCATTACGAAGATCATGGCGAAGTACGACGTGAGCTACTCGCTGGGCGATGGGCTGCGGCCCGGCTGCCTGGCCGACGCCAGCGACGAGGCGCAGTTTGCCGAGTTGAAGACGCTGGGCGAGCTGACGCGGCAGGCGTGGAAGAGCGATGTGCAGGTGATGATCGAGGGGCCGGGACACATTCCCATGGACCAGATCAAGCTGCAGGTGGACAAGGAGGTCGAGCTGTGCGACGGCGCGCCGTTCTATGTGCTGGGGCCGCTGGTGACGGACATCGCACCGGGGTACGACCACATCACCTCGGCGATTGGCGCGGCGATGATCGGCTGGCACGGCGCGGCGATGCTGTGCTACGTAACGCCCAAGGAGCATCTCGGCCTGCCCAACGAGAAGGACGTGAAGGACGGGATTATCGCCTACAAGATTGCGGCCCATGCAGCCGACGTGGCGCGCCACCGGCCCGGCGTGCGCGATCGCGACGACGCAATCTCGCAGGCGCGCTACACCTTCGACTGGGACAAGCAGTTCGCGCTCTCGCTGGACCCGGAGACGGCGCGCGCCATGCACGACGAGACGCTGCCCGACGAGTACTACAAGGAGGCCGCGTTCTGCAGCATGTGCGGGCCGAAGTTCTGCAGCATGAACTGGTCCAGCAAGGTGGACAAGTTCAACGAGCAGGAGCATGGACTGAAGAAGCCGGACCTGACGCAGATTGTCACCGACCAGATGGCGCTGCGCGGCTAATCTCTTTGCGATGCGCACGCGATTGACTTGAACGACCGCAGCCATGCAACACTCGGAATTGCTGAAATAGTAAATCATGGAGTAGCATCGGGAACCATGCCCGATCAAAACGCTTCTCCGTTCATCGACCGCGATCAAGCCATCCTCCTCGCCAGCCGCGTCTTCGCCGCCTTCCTCCTCTTCTGGGTCGTCGATGACATCACCGAACTGCCCCACGAACTCTTCACCGTCACACACTACCTTCGCGAATCAACCCAGATGGGAATGAGTCTGGTCCAAGCGATGCGCTCCTCCTACCTCCTCGGCGAGTACATGATGTATCTACTCGCTAACATCCTCCGCATCGCGCTGTGGCTCTTGGCTGCTGGGTGGTTCTACCGCTGCGGCCCCCGCATCAGGAGTTTCTTCGCCACAGGAGTCGAAAAACTCTAGCAATACTCTGTTAAGGCACGACGCAAACCTGACCTACCGCATGGCTTCGGGTAGAGTGATGGTATGGCCGAAGTGGAGACAGCTCAATCGCAGCAGGCGGATTCGTCGCGGCAGGCAGGCTCGGCGAGGCCGCGTGAAGCTGAGGAACGGGCTGCCGGGCCGCTGGCCGAGGCAATCTCGATCATGGCG
>Ga0326727_10023647_pt1 | contig 11702 bp, 9 predicted proteins | sample MB2enrmetagenome_FD_207643 | JGI IMG/M metagenome (GOLD analysis project Ga0326727, IMG submission 207643) | Lab enriched peat soil microbial communities from McLean, Ithaca, NY, United States - MB29MY | ecosystem: Environmental > Terrestrial > Soil > Wetlands > Peat | place: USA: New York... | reverse complement strand
CAAAATAGTTGAAAGCACGGGTGGTTTGTGGCATCAAAAGAGCGGAGGGCAAATGTCAGACTTTCCCAAGAACGGGGTATCCCAGGTGCCGAATGGAAACGGGACGGTCAGATTTGGATCGTTTGAGGCTGATCTCCACTCCGGAGAGGTTCGTAAATCGGGAAGCCGCGTCAAGCTCCAGGAACAGCCCTTCAAGGTACTTCAGCTTCTGCTGGAGCGTCCAGGTGTGTTGGTCACTCGCGAAGAACTGCGCTCCCGCATATGGCCGGACGAGAGCTTTGGCGATTTTGACCATGCGGTGAACGTCGCGGTTGGCAAGCTCCGGGCCGCCCTCGGGGATTCACCCGAAAATCCTTCCTTCGTCGAAACAATTCCCCGCCGCGGTTATCGCTTCGTGGCCCTGCTGGAGAATGCCCCGGCAGACACACAGCGTGCCGAGTCTCCGGCAACCGTTGACGCGTCACCCGCAGGCAAGATCGGCCGCAGGCGGGTGCTCGTGACGACGCTCGCACTTGCCGTCGCGGGAATCCTCCTCGCAGTCGGTGTGCTGCTTGGGCGCCACATCGCCCAGCCCTTTGCGCCCGAGTTTCAGCGTTTGACGGTCCGGCACGGCACCGTGTATTCGGCCCGATTTGCGCCCGATGGACACAATGTGATCTACAGCGCTTCGTGGGACGGCGCGCCCGTGGAAATATTCTCAACCGACGCGAATTTCTCCGGCACGCGAAGCCTGGGACTACCTGGTACGGCTCTGCTTGCGGTTTCCTCCGCCGGCGAAATGGCGGTTGTGCAGTCGGCCAGTCCAGAATTGATGTTGACCCTTCAGGGCACCCTCGGCCAGGCTCCGCTTGCGGGAGGGTCACCTCGGCAGATTGCCGAGAATATTGACTGGGCCGATTGGGCTCCGGATGGAAAATCCCTCGCCGTCGTCCGCGACATGGCGGGCAGGGAGCGCCTTGAATTTCCGGTTGGCCACGTTCTTTACGAAACCACCGGCTGGATCAGCCACCCCCGCGTCTCACCCAAAGGCGATCAGGTTGCCTTCCTTGACCACCCGACCGACATGGACGACCGTGGTGTCGTTTCGGTGGCAGATCTTGCAGGACATAAGAGGATTCTTTCGGCGGGATGGGAGAGCGAAGAGGGGCTGGCCTGGTCTCCGCGCGGAAACGAAGTGTGGTTCTCGGCGACCCAAGCTGGATTGCAACGCAACATTTATGCGGTGGACCTGATAGGTCATCTCCGCCTGAGTTTCAGAGCGCCTGGCGGGGTAACCCTCGAGGACATCGCACCGGATGGCCGACTGCTGCTCACTCGTGACGAACAACGCGCCGGAATCATCGGTTTGACACCCGGAGCCATGCGAGAACGAGACCTATCCTGGTTGGATTGGTCGCTTCCCGTCGATCTCTCTCCCGACGGCAGCCAATTGGTGTTCGACGAACAGGGTGAACAAGGGGGGCCGACCTACACGGTCGCCGTGAGAGACCTGCGCGGCTCGCCACCAGTTCCTTTGGGCGAGGGGATGGCGGGGGGATTCTCTCCCGACGGAAAATGGGTAGCTGCGACCATTAACTACACGCAACTTGTGCTGTTGCCAACCGGCGCGGGCACCTCCAGGCTAATCGACGCAGGCGGTGTTCAACAGTACGGACACCCCGTTTCGTGGATGCCCGACGGCAAGCAACTTGTCTTCCCCGGGAAGCTGGCCGGGCATCAGACGCAGTGTTTCATACAGAAAACCGAGGGCGGCAAACCACGCGCCATAACCCCGGAAGGAGTCACCGGGTGCCGTCCATCTCCCGATGGGAAGTGGATTGCTGCCAGGGATATCGCGGGCAAGCTGGGCAGATTATATCCACTGGAGGGAGGCGAGCCGCGCGCGGTCCCCGGTTTGTCGCCTGGGGAGATATTCGCCTGGACCTCCGACCCGAAGTTCATATACGTGCACCAATCGGAGCAGCCCACGGGAAAGATCTATCGACTGAATATCGTGACCGGTCAAAGACAGCTTTTCAAGGAATTGAACCCCGCGGACATGACCGGACTGTGTGGCATCGGCCACATCATTCTCAGCGCGGACGGCCGGTCTTATGTATACGGATTCACTCGTCTGCTCTCAGATCTTTACCTTGTCAAGGGATTGAAGTAAGGTACACCCCGTTCTTCGCTCAATTTCTCGCCGTGTTTCGTGCACAAAACCCCCTCCGCCGCGGCGAAAAGGCCCGATAAACCATCAAATTGGCGCGCCAATCCCGCGGCTCCGCCGATCAAAGCGCTCAGGGTCTTTCAAAACCTCAGGCCCTAGTTCGCGGCGATTACCAGCAGCGTTGCGTCGTCCTGGAACTGCCCGTTGCAGAAGGCGGTTACCTTGGCCAGCAGGCGGCTGTTCAACTCGCGGGCCGACAGCGTGTTGTTGGCATGGGCGAATGCCGCGATGCCCGCCTCCTCGAACTCCTTGGCGTCCGCGTCGCTGGCTTCCGTGATGCCGTCGGTGAAGAGGAGCAGGCGGTCGCCGGGACGCAGCTCGACGAGCGAGTCCTCGTAGCTCCAGGCGGGGAAGACGCCGAGGACCGCGCCGCCTTGATCCAGTGTCCGGGCGGAAGCGCCGGAGGCGAGGATGGGATAAAGATGGCCGCCGTTGCAGAACCGGAAGGTGCGCGCATCGCCATCGAGGACGCCGTAGAGAAAGGAAACGAACTTCCCGGCAGCAATGTTTTCGCATAGCAGCCGGTTGACCTTGGCGCACAGGCCGGCCGGGCTCTCGGTGTCGCCGGCGAAGGCGTGGACGGCAGCCTGGACATTGGCCATGAGCAGGGCCGCGGAGACGCCTTTGCCCACGACGTCGGCGATGCAGATGCCCAGGCGATGGCCGCCCAGGCGGAGCACATCGTAATAATCGCCGCCCACGGTGCGGGCAGGAAGCCACACAGCGGCCACCTCGAAGCCGGGAATCTGCGGGATTTGGCGCGGCAGCAACGAGCGCTGAATCTCCTCGGCGCGCTGCAGCTCCCGCTCCTGGAGTTCAATGCGCGCCGTGCCGAGCTCGACGGAGCGCTGCAGCTCGACGTTGCGCCGCTCCAGCCGCTCCGTTATCGAATGATGGAGATAAACGAGCATGCTGAAGACGAGGGTGATGACATAGGGAAGCTTCCATCCCGTAATGATGAGTTGGCCAAGGTTCTGCCCAGCCGGCAGCGCGATCAACCAAACAAGTGCCGTGGAAACTACATAGACCGGAGCCGCGACGATTAGCACGACCGGGATATAAACGATCAAGTTGTAAGGAAACGGGCGGTCCGCGAAGAGGAACTGCAATCGCTCGACCGCAAACGAGATCATGTTTCCAATGGATAGTGTGTAGACGATCATGGGGGCGGGATTCACGCGCTGCCCAAGAGCCCAGAAGATGGCGGCGACAATGGCTGAAAGCCCAAGGTATACGCCTTGCTGGCTAAGGAATCGGACTAGCGATGCGCGGTTGATTGTCACGTTCTCACACTCAGGGACGATCGGCCGGATAATCGTCATTCTATAGCCCGACGCCGAGGCGTGGGCGAGAGCCGGGCTCGTCAGCGCGGAACGGCTGGCTCAGAAGCCAAGCAGCACCGGTTCGACCTCCAGGCGAATGCCGAAGCGGGCTTCGACGGCAGCGGCGATCTGATCGGCCAGCGCGAGTATCTCCGCTGCGCTTGCTCCGCCAAGATTCACCAGCGCAAGCGTGTGCCGCGAAGAGACCGCGGCCCTGCCCAGCGAATAGCCTTTGGCAAAACCGGCCTGCTCGATCAGCCACGCGGCGGGGATCTTGACTCTGCTCCGACTCTCCGGCTCCGGCCCGGCGGAAAAGCGCGGCGGATCTTTCTCGCCGCGGGCTGCGATGGCCTTCGCCTGCTCCTCGGTAATAACTGGATTCTTGAAGAAACTGCCCGCGCTGCGGCAGTCCGGGTCGCCCTCCACCAGCAGCATCCCCTTGGACCTGCGAAGGCGGCGCACCGCAGAGGTAACCTCGGCAAGGCTCGCTTCCCTGCCCTCGCCGCGCATGGGCGCGAGCGCCCGGTCGAGCTCCGCATAGCGCACCGTCGGCGCGCCATCGGGGGTCAGGCGGTAATCCACACGGGAAACGATGTAGCGTCCACGGTCGGCGGAGTTGAAGCGGCTGCGGCGATAGGCGAAGCCGCACTCGGCGGCCGGGAACTCGACGAATTCGCGCTCCATCAGGTCGAAGGCCCGTACCCGGTCGATTGCCGAGGCGACCTCCTGTCCGTAAGCGCCGACATTTTGCACCGGAGTTCCGCCCACCGTGCCGGGAACGCCGGCCAGGCACTCGATCCCCGCGCAGTTGCCTTGAACGGCGCGCTCGACGAAGGCGCCCCAGTCCTCACCGGCGGCAGCGCGGTAGATCCTCGCGCCTGAATCCTGCGCCGCCTCGGCAACGGCAATGCCGCGCAAACCCACGCGCAGCACCAAGCCGTTGAATCCGGCGTCGGAGACGAGCAGGTTGCTGCCTCCGCCGAGGACAAAGAGCGCCATCCCGTGTTCGCGCGCCCAAGCGGCCGCCTCAACGATATCGTCTTCGCCGGCAGCCTGGGCAAACCAGCGGGCAGAGCCGCCGATGCCGAACGTAGTGAAGGGCGCGAGCGGCTTGTTTTCCTCAATGTGCATCGGATCAAGGCTACACCAAACGAATTGAGGCGGCGCTTAACGGTAGAATGGTTGCAGGCAACTTCCCTGCCGGAGGCGAAAATGTACCCAGAGTTGATGGTAATTCCGATGCGCGAGGAGCTTGTGCGCGCCGGTGTAGAGGAAACCCGGAGCGCCGAGGACGTGGACGCGGCGCTGGCCCAGCCGGGCACAACCATGGTGGTAGTGAACTCAATCTGCGGCTGCGCCGCGGGCAAAATGCGCCCCGGCGTACGGCTGGCTCTGGCGAACTCCGCCAACCTGCCCGACCGCAAGATCACTGTCTTTGCCGGTCAGGACCGCGAGGCCACGGAGCGCGCCCGCAGTTACTTCGAAGGCAACCCGCCGACCTCCCCGGCCATTGCCATTGTGCGCGACGGCAAGCTGGTTTACCTGATGCAGCGCTTTGTCATCGAACAATCCACCGCCCAGCAAATCGCCGGCGAATTGGTTCGCGCCTTCGAGGAGTTTTGCGCCAAGGCGACGGCCTGAGGAAGGGCGTGCGCCTTGCCGGAGGATCGTTCAGCGCAGGTGATCGTTGTGGGCGCCGGGATCGCGGGGCTGACGGCAGCTCATTACCTGGCGAAGGCCGGCATTCGCGTGAAAGTGCTGGAGGCCGCTGGCCGCGTGGGCGGGCGGATGATCACCGATGTGGTCAACGGGTTTCCGGTGGATGGCGGCGCTCAGTTTCTGTCGAGCGAGTATCCCTTATTGAGTTCACTCGCGAGAGAGGTTGGATTGCATGCAAACCTGCGCGCAACATCCGACTGGAATGCGATTGTGCGCCGGGGAAAAATCTGCCGCATTCGCTCGGACAGCCCACTTCGGGCGTTGACCAGCGGCCTTCTTGGCCCATCCTCGTGGATGAGGCTCGGCTGGCAAGTGTGGCGTTTGCGCTCATGGCTGAAGCAATTGCCGCTCAACGATTACAGCCAGTGGTCCGGTTTCGATCTGGAGCCGGTGGCTTCGTGGGCAAAGCGGAGGGTCGGACCATCGGCCGTCGAATATTTCTTTGAACCGATGCTGCACGGCTTCTACTTCCAAGAGCCGGAAGAGACCTCGGCTGTGCTGGGATTGGTAATGCTGGGGTTTGGATTGAGGGGTGCGCGCACACTGGCGCTCTTGGGAGGAATGGGAACGCTTCCGGAGCAAATCGCCGCAAGATTAGCTGTATCTCTCAACTCGCGCGTCAGGTCGGTGGAGCGCAGCACCGATTCGGTCGTCGTCACAACGGATACTTCGCGAATGGAAGCCGAGTACGCGATCCTGGCGACTCCGGCGTCCGAGGCGAAGCGGCTCTACCTGACTGACGATGACGTGGCCACCCGGCTGATGGCAGTTTCCTACAGCGCATCCATTTGCATCGCCATTGTGACCGGTAGCGGCTTTCGCTTGCCCCTGGCGCTGAGGGAGGTTTATGGCCTGCTGATTCCGCGGCGGGAACGGCGGCACATCGCCGCCATCTGCATCGAGGGTAACAAGAACAGGGCTTGTGCGCCGGGCGGGCAGTTGCTGAACATTCTGCTGTGCCACGCATCGGCGACGGCCATGATGGCGCTGCCTGACGATGAGGTGGTAACGTTCGCGCTGAAAGAAGCGGATGAGTATCTTCCCGGCCTGAGCACGCGGATCGCAACGGCGCGCCTCTATCGCTGGAGACAGGCCGAACCGCTTTCGCATGTAGGACGGGCGAGGGATATTGCGCAGTACAGGCAGGATGAGCGCTCGCTGCAGCGGCGCGTGTGGTTGGCGGGCGACTACATGAGCATGCCCTTCACGGAGGGTGCGGCAGAGGCTGGCAAGTGGGCGGCCGGTGAGATTTGCAAGCGAGTGCGGGAGGAGTAGGGATTCCGCCCGGTTCGCGCAGCTTTGCTTCGCGATGAGCAAAGGTGAGATGTTTCCTTGCTGCAACGCCGTTTGGCCTCCCGCGCGGGAGGACGTTCGGCTTCAGCAGCTTGCTCCCAGTGATCAGTCGCCTTCTTGGGCCGTGGGCAGCGCCTGCACCTTGCTGTGCTTGACGGAGTACCCGAAGTAGATAATCAGGCCGAAGAGGAGCCAGCCGATCATGACCATCCAGGTGATGCGCGGCAGGCGGGTCATGAGGTACAAGGCCGAGACAATGCCAAGGATCGGCACCAGCGGCACCAGCGGCGTCTTGAAGGGCCGGTGCATGTCGGGGTGCCGAACGCGCAGAACCCATACTCCAGCGCAAACGATGGTGAAGGCAAGCAGGGTACCGATATTCACCAGCTTGGAGAGCTGGTCGATGGGCAGGAAGCCGGGCATTATGGCCACCACGGCGCCCACCGTGATGCTGGAGATCCACGGGGTGCGGAACCGGGGATGGATGGCCGAGGCCCACTTGGGCAAGAGGCCGTCCTTGGACATGGAGAAGAAGACGCGCGATTGGCCCAGAAGCATAACCAGCATGACGGTTCCCAGCCCGAAGACCGCTCCGATCTTGACCAGCAGCGATCCCCAACTGACGCCAGTCGCGTCGATGCCCAGCGCCACCGGAGCGGCAACGTCCAGCAACTTGTAATTCACCAGGCCGGTTAGAATGGTGGAGACCAGAATGTAAAGGATGGTGCAAACCACCAGTGAGCCAAGAATGCCGATCGGCATATCCTTTTGGGGATTGCGCGCTTCCTGGGCGGCAGTGGAGACGGCGTCGAAGCCAATGTAGGCAAAGAAGACGGAGGCCGCGCCGAGCGCAATGCCGTTCAAACCGAAGTTGCCGTGGCCATCGGAAGGCGGAATGAATGGGTGCCAATTGTGGAAAGCCAGGGAGGGATGACGGATGAGGAAGTATCCTCCGATCACGATGAAGATGCCGACGATGCCCAGTTTCACCACCACAATTGCGGTGTTCAGGTTGGCCGACTCCTTGATGCCGATGACCAACACCGTCGTGATGCCCACAATGGCCAGCATGGCCACAAGGTTAAAGAGTCCGGTGGCGTGCGGAAGGCCCGCGGCATTCACTCCCATGGGAAGTGACGCCAATGGCAGCCATTGCTTTTGATAGAAAACAAGAGTTGTGCCTGGCGTTGCAGTCAGTTGTGGCGGAATGAAGTAGATATGCAGCTGCTGCAGCAGGCTGTTGAAGTACCCCGACCAGCCGGAGGCCACGGTAGCTGCGCCAAAGCCGTATTCCAGCCCCAGATCCCATCCGATGATCCAGGCCACGAACTCGCCCAGCGTGGCATACCCATAGGTATAGGCCGAACCGGCGATGGGAATGATGGAGGCGAACTCGGCATAGCAAAGGCCAGCGAAGGCGCAGACTACGCCGGCCAGCACAAAGCTCAACGAAACAGCCGGCCCGGCATTGTTGGCCGCGGCCTGGCCGGTGAGCACAAAGATTCCTGCGCCGATGATGGCGCCGATGCCTAGGGTGATCAGGTTCAGCGCGCTCAAGGAACGCTTGAGCGTGTGTTTGCCCTCTTCACTCGCCTCTTGCGAGAGCATCGACATGGGTTTGATACGAAGCAGCCTGGACATGGATCGGGGACTTCCTTTTCAGTGGTTGAGACCGGGTTGAATTCAGCTTGCCTTGAGTCCGGCTTTTTGACGCCTGGACCGCCGCGACCAGAAGAGATACACCGGAATACCGAGCAGCACCAAGGCCAAGCCGGGCCACGTGTACTGTGGCTTGTATCGCAATAATATGATACAGATCCATGCTGCCAGTGCAATATAGAGCGCCGGCAGCACCGGATAGCCGAGCGCCTTGTAGGGGCGCAGCGCGTCTGGACGCTTGAAGCGCAGCACGAACAGGCCCACGATGGTGAGGATGTAAAAGACCAGCACCGCGAAGACGATGTAGTCGAGCAACTGGCCGTAAGAGCCGGAGATGCAGAGCACGACGGTCCATGCAGCCTGCACCAGCAAGCCTGCGACCGGGGTCTTGTAGCGCGGATGCAGCTTGCCGACGGTTTTGAAGAACAGCCCATCCTGGCTCATGGCATAGTAGACGCGCGCCCCGGCCAGCGTCATTCCATTGGCGCAGCCGAAGGTGGAAATCAGAATGGCGGCGGCCATCAGGTAGGCGCCACCGGAGCGAAGGATCTGCTCCAGCACCGCCGTAGCCACGCGATCCTCCGTCGCATGTTGAATGCCGCGCACCCAGACCGTTGCGCCGTTTGGGTCGCCGTGCATCGGCAGAACGAGCAGGTAGCCGAGCGAGACCAAAAAGTAGACTGTCAGCACAAACCCAGTGCCCAGAATCAACGAGAGCGGAATAGTCCGTTTGGGATTCTTCACCTCGCCCGCAGTAAAGGTAATGTTGTTCCACGCGTCGGCTGAAAACAGCGATCCCACCTGCACCACGGCCAGAATCACCACCATATTGACCAGCACCATGGGACCGCCCACGCCCACCTGCACGGGATGCAACGAAGTCCATCCGGCATTCTTCCAGAACTGGCTCCAGCCGGGGCCGAAGTTGGCCTCCCAGGCCGTGGCGTTGCGCCCGACGGTGAAGGCGAGCAGAATCAGGCCGGCGAGCGAGAGTGCCTTGGCGGTGGTGAAGACGTTCTGGATGAGCGCGCCCAGCTTGACGCCGAAGATATTCACCACGGCGAGAAAGACGACAATGAGAATGCCCGAGAGGTTGGCCGTGCTGACGCCGATCTCCATATTGCCCAGCACCATGGGCCCCAGCTTGAGCGCCGGAACGTGGGCGATATGCCAGAGCCAGTGAGTGGTCGAGATAGCCGGAAAAAAGACGCCCAGAAACTTTCCGAAGGCCACGCAGACGGCGGCGATGGTGCCCGTCTGAATGACCAGAAAAAGCGTCCAGCCGTAAAGAAAGCCCCAAAGCGGCCCCAGCGACTCGCGCAGGTAAACGTATTGTCCGCCGGCCTTGGGCATCATGGCCGCCAGCTCGCCGTAGCTGAGCGCGGCGGTCATGGTGAGGATGGCAGTGACCACCCAAGCGCCCAGGTAGAGCGCCGGAGAGTTCGTGCCGCGGGCGATCTCGGCATCGACGATGAAGATGCCGGAGCCGATCATGGAGCCGATGACCAGTGCAGTCGAGCTGAATAGGCCGAGGCTCTGCGCCAGCCGGGGAGCGGCGGCCGGAGCCTTGGCCCTGTCTCCCGCCTGCCCGGCGCACTCGGCGCTTGGATTCGGATTCCGGTTCGTCACTTGAAGAAGCATATACCATGCGCGAATCCGCTCAGAAAGCGGCGCTTGCGCGCGTGGATCAAAGTAGCTCTGTAAATCGCCAGGATGCGCGTCATGATAAGGCATGAAAAAATATCTGCTTGGAATGTTCCTCGTCTTCTGCTTCGCACTCCCGTATGCGGCACGGGCGCAGGTGGTGGTGGTAGTACACCGCCATCACCACCACCATCATCACCACTACCTCCGTCTGAACCAATAATCGGGCCCGACAGAAGTGCGGCTTTTCAGTTTGAAGTGGGCAGTCCCGCACCGAGCGGCGTTCCCCTCTTAGGCTTTCTCTGCGCGGGCACCCGGTTTCGCGGCTACGAAGCAACCGCGGCCGGCTTCCCGCGAGACGCCCTATCCATGCACCATTTGTGGGATCGCCACGCCAAGCCTGCAAAACAGCACGCTTGGCTCGTTCAGCGCGTTGGGCGGCCAATCCACTTGTCGACCACCGGAACCGAATAGCTGCCGAGACGATCCAGCAGGCGGGCGGGATCGTCGTCCGACAGCATCAATTCACGATTCACATCCTTAAGAAACCCCTCGGAGACCGCCCTGTCCGCAAATTCGAGAAAGGGATCGTAGTATCCGTTCACATTGAGCAAAGCGCAGGCCTTGCGCTGTATGCCAAGCTGAGACCAGGTCAACACCTCGCAGAACTCATCCCAGGTGCCATAGCCTCCGGGCAGAGCCAGGAAGGCATCGGAGAGGTCGGCCATGAGGGCTTTGCGCTCGTGCATCGAATTGACGACGCGCAGTTCCGTCAAGCCGAGGTGCGCAACCTCCTTATCGAAGAGGGCCTGTGGAATGACGCCGATGACCCGTCCTCCGCCGTCCAGGCAGGCATCCGCCATGGCGCCCATCAGGCCCACATTGCCGCCACCATAGACCAGTTCGATGCCGCGCCGGCAGAGCAGCCGTCCGACGGTCTCGGCGGCTTCGCGATAGGCTGGTTGGGAGCCGAAGCTGGAACCGCAAAAAACGCAGATTCGCTGGAGCACTCTCAGATTGTAGCGGGCTGCCGGGGTGCGGAGAAAAGGTGCGTGCAGCGTTCAACCCAACTCGGCCATCCAGCGGCGGAACTCGGCGGCTGGGTCCGGCTGGCGGAAGATTGCGCCGGCAACGGCCACGACGGTTGCTCCGGCGGCAAGAGCTTCGGCTGCCGTGGCCAGCGTGATTCCGCCCACGGCCACCAACACGGGACCGGGTCCAGCCTCGGTGCGCAGCCGCCGTACGCCGTCCATGCCAATCGGCGGCGTGGAAGTCTGCTTGGTGCGCGTGGGGAAGACTGGACCGATGGAGAAATAATCCGCATGCTCGGCCAGGATTCCCGGCAAGAGCGCCTGGCTGCCGCCGAAGGTTCCCACGATGCGGTCCGGCCCCAGCAACCGCCGCGCCTCGGCTGGCCGAGGGTCACCGGCATCCAAATGTGCGCCATCAAAACCAGTACACTCAATCAGATCGACACGATCATCGAGAATCAACTTCACCTTTCCGGCAGGGAGAGCGGCGCGCAGAATCTCCGCGTCGGCCAGCAGTTCCGCGTCCGATCCGGTCTTGTTGCGATACTCCAGCAGCTTGACGTCGGCTTCGGCCAGCGAACTGCCCAACCTCCGCAGAAAATCGGCGCGGTCTGTGGACGGAATGATCGAGGAATCGAGGATGGGGTAGACTTTGGGAAAAGAGAAAGGCATGAGATGAGGATAGACGATCAGTGGTCAGTGGTCAGTGATCAGCGCAGGAGGGTTGGCGGGACCGGCAACCGATCACTGACAACTGACCACTGACGACTGTTTCTTGCTACGTCTCGTCCGCCGAGGGTCCGTAGGTTCCGGGAATGGGCTTGT